>JAANMY010000545.1_pt1 | contig 52273 bp, 49 predicted proteins | sample 7279691 | NCBI WGS metagenome assembly JAANMY01 (sample SAMN14094543, study PRJNA606508) | bioreactor metagenome | isolation source: A lab-scale SPAN reactor treating ammonium-rich wastewater day 388 | place: Ireland: Galway | collected 2018-02-07 | reverse complement strand
TGCACGCCTGGGCCGCACCGCCCGAAGCGGACGATGACACCGTTCCGATTCCGGCATCCGTTGAGAGCACGCGTTCGATCGACGCCGGCCCGGATGCGCCCCCACGGCTGGCGCGGGCCTTCACGCTCTTCGGGCACGAGATCATCGCGGACAACACGGCGGGCACGCTCGACGTGCCGGGCGCGGGTCGGCTCATGGTCGCGGACCTGCGCGCGGACACCGAAGCCGGCTCGAATGACGGCAACCGCGGCACCGCGCTCTTCGACTGGTCTCGGTCGTTCCACGTCGATCAGGCGAAGGGCGAGGCGACGATGCACGGCGGCGTGCGGATGAGCCACCGCAGACTCGCCGACAGTCTGCGGACCGACCTCGAAGCGGAGTCGATCACCGCACGCATCCGCAACGCATCCGCCGAGGAGGCCGGCGACCTGAGCGGCGAACTCGAGTACGCGACCGCCGTCGGCAAGGTCTGGGTGCGATCCGGTCGGCATGAGCTGACCGGGCACCGGCTGGAATACGACGCGCTCGCGGGCACCGCCGAGGCTTTCGCCGATGAAGGGGGGGTGGTCACGGTGGTCGAGGTCGGGCGAACCTCGCCGGTGACGGCGCGGCGCATCTTCTGGAATCTCGTGACGGACCGGATCGAGGTGCGCGAACCGGGGCCGGCCCGCGCACCGCGCTGACTCACGCGCTCGAACGGTCGATCACGCGGTAGGACTCGCGCTCGCCACGCCCGCGGAGCGGGTAGTCCTTGCGGAGCGGGTGCGCCGGATAATCCTGCCACGTGAGGATGCGGCGCAGGTCGGGGTGGTTTCGGAAGCGGATGCCGAACATGTCGAAGACCTCGCGCTCGCGCCATTCCGCGCCGGGCCAGATGTCCGTCACCGAATCGACCCAGAGCGCGGGGTCTTCATCGATGCCGTCGGTGGGGATCGAGGGGTCGAGGAAGGTCTTGACAAAGAAGCGGTCGTCGCGCAAGGTGGAGACCAGGTTGTAGACGACCGCGAACCGGCCGGGCATCCTCGCGGGGTAGTTCAGGTAATCGACCCCGAGAACGTCGGAGAGGAAGTCGTACCGGGCGGACTCGTGGTCGCGCAGGAGTCGCATTACCTCGTGCAGGTCCGCCGGTTCGACGATGAGCGTGGACTGTCCGCGGAACTCCGTGGCACGGAAGCGCTTGCCGGGGAAGTGGCCTTTCACGAGGGTGAAGGTCGGGTGGTCGAGATTCGGCATGGTCGGCTCCGCGTGCGGGGATCAGTCTAGGGCATCGCCCGCGCGGCGTCGGCGAGGGCGGATTGCTGCTCCTCGGTGGCGTCGGCCACGAGCACGACCGGAACGTCGGGGCGGCAGGCCGTGAGGAACCGAGCAAGTCGCCTCGCGCCGATCGCCCCACGACCGACCTGGCACCGCACGAGCGACCCGGCGGAGACCTTCGCGTCGCTGATGAACAACGCCGCGCAGGCCGAGTGGTGGCCGAGCGAGCCGGCGATGCGGTCGAGATGGTCGTCGGCGTGGTCGAGCATGCCGGGCGTGAGCAGCGCGGCCGGTTCGAGCACGAACCCGAGGCCGGGATGTTCCGCCAAGAACGCGGCCGTTCGAGGGGCATCCGAAAGCACGTCGCCAGCGGCGGGCAGGAGCCAGAGCCGCAGGCCGGACTTGGTGACCTCGCCGCAGAAGCGGGAGAGCGTGGCCCATGACTGGCGGCTCCAGGTTCGGACGGCGGCTTCGGCCGGGTCTGTGGCGTCAATACGACCGGTCGGGAGAAGCAGGCGCGGTGCCCCCGCGAACTCAACCGCGAGAACGCGGGGATCGTCTGCCAGTGGGTTCGAGTCGGCGAACACGGCGAAGGGCGGCTCAGCATCGGCGAAAGCACGCAGCAGTTCGGCACCGTCGGGTGTGCGATGCCAGAGGACGAGGCGGTCGGAGGCGATCACGCGGGAGGGTAGGGCGTGATTCGGTTGCGCAAGCGATGCGCGATGAACGCGGTTCTGGCCGGTCCCGGAGATGGAAGCCGATAGTGGTTGGCTTCGCGCGGGGGGCACGAGGATGGCGGCTCGGCCGGAGGCCGGCGGTACAAGGCGATGTACGGGCGGGAGGCCTGGAGACGTCGCGGAGAATCCGGCCATGACCGACAACCTGTTCGAGGGCGTGGCGTGCGGCACGATCCGGGCGCGAGAGGAACGCGAGCGCAAGGCGAGGCTCGAAGCGACGGCGAGTGAGAACTCGCAGGGACAGCCGCACGCTCACGGTCGCGGCTCGTCGCGAGAGAGCGGGTCAGGGGGCCTGAGCCGTGAACAGTTGATGTCCCGGATCCTGGAACTGACCGGAGGACGCTCGCGCGACTTTCTGGAGGGATTCACAGACGAGCGGCTGGCGGACTATCTCGAGCGGCTGCTGGCGAGCCGCGAGCCGCGCGGGCCGGGGGCACGGTGGGTCCGGAGAGGTGAAACACCCGCGATCATGGCGCGTGAGTCGGATGCGTGACACCCGCATGGCTGCAACGATCGCCTTGGATCGCGCGCAGCGACACCGCACCATCCCTCAATTACCGCTCGCGGGGGCGTCGCTGACGCCGAGCAGGATTGCCGCATATCGGCGCAGCCTGACCCCCTGATCAACTGCTCCATGAGCCTCCAGGACGTCCGCCAGCGACTCGAACTGTCGCGGCAGCCGGTCGGAGTCGGGCGCAAGTGCCCGATAGCCCAACCACAGCCGACGAGCATCCGCCGCACGATCCTGATCCAATAAACCCAGAATCTGCCAATAGAGGTACTTCCCGTCGTAGATCGCCGATCCGTTCCACTGCGAGCGATGTTCGGAGATGATCGACAGGAATGCATCCAGACCGTCGTCGAGCAGGCTTCGCGCCTCTCGAGGGGTAGGGGCGCGATCCGCGTTGATCGGATACCGAGGAGAACCTGTGCCTGGTGGCGCGTGTTCGAGACACGGAGAATCCAGGCCCGGCGATGCGGACATCCAGGCGACAAACTCATCGTGCGCATGCCCGCCACGCAGGTGGACGTTCAGGAATGACTCGATGGCGACCATGACAGCCTCGTGGCCGTCGCGTGCCTGTCTCGCTGGTTCACCGCCGCCGAGAACGGTCCGGGCAAGTCCCACGCGGGTGTAATCGTCGTGACCCATCCCGCGGAGCGTGAGGTACCAACGATCGGCGTTCACCAGCAAGTCTCCAAGTTCAAATCCTGCGTGGGGTTCGGCCACGAAGAGCAGGGGCGAACGTACCGACTCCTTGCGAGCAAGCACCGGCTCAAGGAACGACCACATCCACGTGGTCGTCACGCGAGCAGGGTCTTGAGTTGTTTCAAGCAAGATGTAGGCAGCCATCGGGTTCGAGGACGTCGCCGCATGCCGCAAAGCCACCTGTGCTCCGAGGCTATGGCCGATCATGGCGGTTCGAGTCGCGTCCGCGTACGGAAGACTCGCTACCCACGAAAGCAGCACGTCTACGTCTTCGGTCGACGCCTCGGCACCATCAATCGAGAACTCCTCGCGTCCCGAGGCATGGAAGTCGCTTGTTACAACGATATACCCGCTCGACGCGAGATCTTCGAACATGGGTACGTTTTCAACGAAGCTCGAGGCCGCCCCGCAGTGATAGACGATGATCGGGAACCCGTCACAAGGCAGAGCAGGCGGTGCGTTCGGAACCGCGCTCACCGTGCCGAGCTCGGATGGGCGACGGATCGCTACCCCGGTGCCATCAGAGTCGCGAGATTCGACCGCAGGCTGCGGCGAATTCTGCTCGAAAACACCGGCAGAGTAGGCCTCGAACCACTTCGCGAAGGCAGCCTCGCTCGGACTCTCGGATAGAACCTCCATCTCGTGCGCGCGCGACGGCTCTTCCCTTGCGGATGCAACCGCGGGATACCAGACCAGCCAAACCAGCGGACGGGCAACCCGACCCGCACCGTCTCTGTTCCCGGGAAGCCAGACTGCTTGCTCCTGTCGAGAATGGTCCTCTCTCACTGTTGCCATCACGCCGACGCGGTATGTGCCGACCTGCGGCAGGTCTTGCTTCACGCAAGAACCGCACCCCGCAAGTGCGAAGCATCCAACCGAGAACGCATGCACGAGCGTGGCCGACCTCCGCCCATGTGCCGACATTGCCCTCTCACTTGCGGATCGGCGCGCCAAGTCACCGTGCATGTTGCGATCGCCTCAAAGTGCTCCCCTGATATGCCTCGACGCGAACCCCGTTCGTGCCCAGAGTTGCACGTACATCCTACTCGAAGCGCCAAACTGCCTGAACCGAGGGGCAACCACCCTGACGCCCCGACACCCGCCCCGTTCCCTTGGAGGGCGAGTCCTCCTCGTTGTGAAGCAGCTTCGCCCACAACTGGGGGTGGTGTACATGCCAAGGGCAATCCCGGGCCGAGGGCATCTCGTTCAGGACAGGTCGAGCCGTCGTCAAGAGACCAGCCCCGCGTCCGCCGGCCCTACCGCATTGCTGTTCATAGGACTTTGGATTACTGGACTCATGTCGGGGCGTCTGGGGGCCGATCCACAGTGCTGGGCGGCTTTTTCTCGGCTCAAGTGCCGGGGGAGGCGCGTCCGATAAGGCCCCTCCGAGGGGCGTGTCGCGGGTGCGTGGGGCCAGGGGAGCCGGCCTTGCCGCGACGGTAATGGTCGGCGGCGCAGGAGGGTGCGCTGTGCGGCCCGGTTGGTTCGCCCAGAGCGGCACGGGGGCTCCAGCATGGATCGCAGCACGAAGGCGAGACTGGCGACGGGTTCAGTGGCCGCGGCGACGATAATCGCGGCAGCGGGGTGCAGTGTCGGCGGGTTCGGACAGCGGTCCTCGACCGCGGCAATACCCGCTGAACAGCCAACCACGCCGAACCATGCGGAGCCGATCCCCGGACTGATCGCCCAGGGCGGGCCAGCCCACGGCGGCGGCTCGGTTGGCGCGAACGCCTCGCCGTTCACGGACGGGCGCGTCGGGGCGGACTTCGACCCGAGCGTCTCGCCTGACGGCCGATTCGTAGTCTTCGCGAGCACGCGGCACCGCGAGACGCCCGACCTGTTCCTGAAACACGTCGGCGGGAGCGTGCTGACGCAGTTGACGGACGAGTCGTCGAGCGAGGTGATGCCGGCGATCAGCCCCGACGGCAAGCGCGTCGCGTTCGTGAGCGACCGGAACGGTGCGTGGAACCTCTATGTGATGCCCGTGACGGGCGGCAGGCCGGTGCAGTTGACGCGCGACGCATCGCCCGATCTGCATCCGTCGTGGAGCCCGGACGGGACAAAGATCGTGTTCTGTCGCCAGGGGCGTTCGTCCGGACGGTGGGAGTTGTGGGTTGTCGATGCGGACAACCCTTCGGTGTCGCGGTACATCGGCGAGGGGCTGCTGCCGCGCTGGTGCCCGGTGCAGGGGACGGGATCGGGCGGCGCGGATCGGATCGTGTATCAGCGGCCGCGAGAGCGCGACGACGGCGCATACGGCGTGTGGATGATGGACTTCGCCGGGGGTGAGGCGGGGTCGCCGATGCACCTCGTGTCGCTGCCGGATGCGGCGTGCATCAACCCGTCGTGGAGCCCGGACGGCCGGCACGTTGTGTACTCCGTCGTGCCAACGGACGGGGCCGCGGCGTCGGGCCAGTTGTGGATGACAAACGTCGAGGGATCGTGGCGGGTCGCCCTGACCGGCGGGCCGTGGCGCGATCACCTGCCCGTGTGGGCGAGCGACGGGCGTGTCTACTTCGTGTCGAACCGAACAGGGACGGAGAGCATCTGGAGCGTTGATGCGGGGCGCGTGCTGGCGTCGGCCGCGGCGAGCGGCGGGCCGATCGCCCAGGTCGAGTCCAGCGACTGACGACTGTGTGCGTAGCGGGTCGGCGCCGACTGGCCCAAGGGTTGCGAGTGCGAGGGGTGGAACCCCGAGCGATACGGCAGGAAGCCATGACAAGTGTACAGACCATGCTCTCGGTGAAACTCGCCATGATCGGGCGGGGATTGCGCGTGTCCGCGTGCGCGGCTGCGCTCGCTGCGGTCGTTTGTGCGCCGACGGGGTGCGGCGGGTCGGGACGGCGTGAGTCCGCGCTGATCCGGCCGCACGTGTTGGTGTCGCCGTACGCGGCGACGGTCGGCGAGGTGACCTGGGCGGCCGCCCCGCTGCGGAACGAGTCCGGGACGAGCGTGCCGGATACGCTCTTGCTCACGGACAAGGTCGTTGCGGCTGCGCAGCAGGTGCTAGGGATCACATGCCTGCCGGTGAACCGGACGCTCGAAGCGATGGCGGCGATCGGGATCGACGATATTCGCACGCCGGAGGACGCGGAGGCGCTGGCATCGGCGATGGGCGTTGACGGGCTGCTGGTCGGCTCCGTCACGGCGTATGACCCATATGACCCCCCCACCTACGGCCTTTCGCTCGTGCTGCTGGCTCGGAGCGGACGGCTGGCGGGAACAGCCGGCGGGGTCGATCCGCGGCGGCTCGCGACGGACGGAACAGGACGAACGGACGCGAGCACGTGGGCGACGACGCCGGCCTCTGCTGTGAGCGCGCACCTCGACGCGAAGAGCCACGACGTGCTCATCGCTTTGCGGTCGTACTCGCAGGGAAGACACGACCCGGATGGAGCGTTCGGATGGAGGCGGTACACCGCGAGCATGGAGTTGTACACGGAGTTCGGGTCGCAGTTTGTCGTCCGCCGGCTGCTCGAACGTGAAGCGGCTCGGGTCGGCGGGCAGGGACGTGTGACAGACGCCCGGTAGCCGTCGGCCCGAGAGCCGGCGTGGCCGGCGAGACGGGAGCAACGGCATGGACGCCGGAACACGCGACACACGGCGGGCGCACGCGGCGGCGCGGCTCGGATCGGGCGGCGAGGTCGTCGTCACACTGTGGAAGGGACGGCATACCTGGCGGTTCTCGTGCCGTCGCGGCGACGAAGCCACGCTCATGCGGGCCGTGGCGAGGTTGACCGCGGGGCAGTTGACGGTGGGTGAGGGCGCGCTCGTGGCGCGCCAGATCGCCGCCGCGATGGCGGGTGGTGAAGCGACACGATGACGGAGCGACGAAGCAAGGCGGGCGCCTTGCTTCGGACCAGGAGTGTGTGTGATGTTCACGCTGGCGATTGTTGAAGCGTTTTCGTCCTACCTGACGGACGAACGGCATTTCAGCCCGTACACGGCACGGTGCTACGGCGCAGACCTGCGGCAGTTCGTGGAGTACCTGACGGAAGAGTCCGGCGTCAGGCCGAACGAGATCGCGGAGAAGGCTGCATACGAGCGGCGTGCCGCCGGTGGCGAAGCGAAGGCGGTCGCCGGCACGATCGCGCCCGCGACGCTGACGGAAACGATCTGTACCGCGGACGCGGACCTGATCCGAGGATTCCTGTCGCACCTGGGCGAGCAGGATTACTCCGCGGCGACGATGGCCAGGAAGATCGCCACCCTGCGATCGTTCTACAAGTGGGCTGATCGGCGAGGTCTGGCCTCGGGGAACCCGATGACGCTGATCCGCACGCCGCGACAGGGCAAGCGGCTTCCGAAGGCGATCACGGTGGATCAGGTGGAGCGGTTGCTCGCAGCCCCGGACGAGAACGACGTGCTGGGGAGGCGCGACCGGGCGATGCTGGAGACGCTGTACTCGACCGGCATCCGTGTGAGCGAACTGGTCGGCCTGACGATCGGTGATCTGGACATGACCGGTGAGGCCCTTCGCGTGCAGGGCAAGGGCAAGAAGGAACGGATCGTGCCGCTGGGTTCGCACGCGCTGGACGCCGTGCGGCGTTATCTCGACATGGCGAAGAACGACCCGCGGTTCGCGTCGGCATGGGCGACCGGTCGCAACAGCCCGCTCTTCCTGAACAAGCACGGGAAGCGGCTGAGCAGCCGGTCGGTACGCCGGAAACTGGACAAGTACCTGCGGGGCGTGGGGCTTGACCCGTCCATCAGCCCGCACACGCTGCGGCACAGTTTCGCGACCCACCTGCTGGACAACGGGGCGGATCTGCGGAGCGTCCAGGAACTGCTCGGGCACCAATCGCTGAGCACCACGCAGGTCTACACGCACCTGACGACGCAGCGGCTGCGCGACGCCTACGACCAGGCGCACCCGAGGGCGGAGGCGGGCTGAGCAGCAAAGCAGCAAAGCGATCGTAATGACAGGTGACAGCCGGTCACTCAGTCCGCGATGCGTTCCCAACTGGTTGAGACGACGCGCATCCTGAGCGGAGGCGGATAGGCAGCGTAGAGGTCGGCGATATCCGTTGCGGTGAGGATCTTGTTGAAGAACGCCACCTCGGCGATGGACCCCTTGAAGGGGGAGGTCCAGCCGTTGGTGGAGCCTGAGGAGGAGTTGACCGTGGAGACGCCGAGGGCGAGCGGCTCCTTGTTCTTGTCGATGCCCACGTCAAAGTCGCGGGAATCGACCAGGACACCGTCGACGTAGAGGTGCATGTCGTCGCCAAACGTAAAGACGACGTGGTACCACCGGTCAGGCACGATGGTCGAGGAACGCACGACGTTCCAGGATGAGCTGTCCGCTATGCGGGCGCGGATACGCGAGGCATCGACAAAGATCTCAAGGTACCCCCCGCTGCCGAAGCCGGTCGCGGCCTTGGAAAGCACGCCCATCCGCGTCGTCACCTTCTCGGGTCGCAGCCAGAGCGCGATGGAGCCTTGCTTGATCTCGTACTTGCTCCGATGGTCAACCTCGGCGAAGTCGTTGACCCCATCGAACCAGGCAACGGTCGAGCACCCGAGGCCGGTGCGCCGTGCGAGCAGAACTCCGTTCTTGTAGGCGCCATTGCGTTCGCCCATCGTGTCGATCGCGGTCGTGCCGGCGTTCTCGTTGAGCCGCCAGTAGGAAACCGGTGCGAGCGAGGTCATCACCCCGCTGTACGCACCCTCGAACGGTCCCTCGGTCTCAAGCCGGACGGAGACGATCGACCTTGCGCGAGACGCCCGGCCGGTCGCGGTGACGAGCACGGGCTGGCAGGGGTCGTCGGCGAGGTTGCCATCCGCGGGATCGACGACGTTGATCGTGTAGGTAGCCGCTCCGAGTGGGGCATCCGCGCGCCAGTCGCCGTTGGGGAGCGACCATCGCCAGTCGGGCGTGTCGTGCATGATCGCGAGAGCGAGATCGATCCCGCTCTCGGCCGCGGCGCGCGCGTCCATGACGGCGCCCACGCTCTCGGACTCGATGCGCCGGGAGGAGACGATGCTCAGGCTCGCCAGGCCGAGGACGGTGACGGTGGTGACCGTGACGAGAACAAGCAGGTAGATGCTGCCGCGTCGGCGTGATGTCGGCGTGTGGCGCATCGTGTCGCTCCGTCAGTCGAGGTGCTTGTCGAGGGCGCGGGTGCGGAGTCCGGTCGCTGTCGCCATGGGTTGCTTTCCGCGATAGACGGTCACGGTGATCCGCTTGACGCCCGAATCGGTGAGCACCGTTGTCACAGGGTTCGCGACGCTGACGTACTCGACGGTACAGGCCCGGGTCCAGCCGTCGAATCCCGGGATGGCCGATCCGTCGGTACGCTGCGGGGGCGATGCGGACCAGCCGTTGAAGTCGTCCACGTCGTTGAAGAGCGAGCGTGTGCCGTTGATTTCTCCGGCGCCGGGCCCGGTGCCGCTGCCGGCGATCGGGTCGTCGTAGGGATGTCGGCGGGCTTCATTGAGGAGGTCGAGTGCGAGCACGCGGGCGCGGGCGCGATCCGCGGCGTGCCGCTGCATGGAGGCGGAGGCCGCGACGGTGTTCAGCGATGCCGCGAGGAGCGCTGCGAGCACAAGGATCGCAACGATAACCTCCACGAGGCTGAAGCCTCGTGCCTGCACGCGGGCGGCATTGGAGACCGGACCCCGGCTCAATCGAGCACCTCCGGGCGGTTGAGCGGCCTGATGGTCTTCTCGATGGCAGTCTGGGACGCGCCCGCGCGAATGCGTACCGTGAGGAAGTCCACATAGTCGCGGGCAACGAGTCCTTCGCTCGTAAGGTAGACGGTGCCGTCGATGTCATGGAGGGCGCAGGTGCTTCCGTAGGTGGTCCAGGTGCTCCCGGAGTTCGTAGAAGCCATGCCAACTGTTCCGACGGGGATGCCGAGGGACGAGAAGTAGCTGACGCCGGTCGCGTTCGACCCGTTGGTGCCGCGGATGACGATGCAGATGCCCTGGCCGGCCGGAACGACGCCGGAATCGAGGTTGAAGGTCTGCCATGAGGGCAGGATGCCGAGGTTGTCCTCGTTGAAGGCGGCGGAGGCATAGACCGTTGTTCCGGGCGTGCCGTCGGCCTTCGGCTTGCGGAGTTGCACATCGCCCGTGCCGCCGCCGGAGCCGGAACGGAGAAGTTTGACTCGCACTCGCGTGATGCGCCAGCCGGTAGCACCCGAGGCCTGCGGCGGCGGGCAGTAGAACCCGAACCAGTTCGAGTTCGTAACCTGCTGGGTGAGCGGCAGCGCCGAGTCGTATTCCTGAATATCCCTTGATAACGCGGACTGGTCGCTGCCGAGGAACACGCTCCCGGACCGTGTGGTCGCGGAGAACTCGAGGGATCGCACGTCTGGAATCACGACGATGGGTGACGACCCGTTGATGGAGCGTGTGAGCGGGTGGCCGGACGTGCCGGACCAGACGTAGCGCACGACTTCCTCCTTGCCGTCGCCTGTCCTGTCGGCGAGCGTGAACTCGACCGCGGTCTTCGAGATCTCGTTGAAGACGAGCGCGAACGCTGCGTCGTCGATCAGTTCCTCGGCGAGGCCCGCCCCGCCGAGCGCGGCGGCGAAGACGCCGTCGTCTCGCGGGATGGCCTTCGAGGCAAGGATGATGAGCGAGCCGATGGCCGTCACGAGGATCGAGACGATCGCCAGGCTCACCGTCAGTTCGATGAGGGAGTAGGCCCGCGACGTGCTGGGTGAGGGTTTGCGCATCGCGTGCTACTTGGGAACAACCATCGCAGGGGCCTTGGGATTTCCGTTGGCGTCGGTGAGCGTCACTTTCGAGGGGCCGCTCGCGTCCGCAAGCGACTTGACGGTCGCGGCGTCCAGCGTGGTGGTCGTCACCGCGCCGGTGTCGGGATCGACCGTGATCGACTTTCCCCTGGTGTTGGCGCCGACCGCGAGGTCGCCGCCCGCGACGGGAACCCCGAAGCCATTGAACGTGAGAACGGACGAGGAGTTGAAGTCCGCCTTCAGCAGCATCACGCGGAACGGCTCGTCGCGGAGGATGACGAGGGCGGTTTCGGACGCGGAAGCACCGGGCCTGGCGTAGGCGAACTTGTAGGTGTCGGTGGGCAGGTCGTACTCGATGACGCGGGTCACGCTGCCGTAGCGGGCGTCGTTCTGTACGTAGGTGGCGTCTACGCACACCTTCCGAGCGGCAAGTTCGACCTGGTACCGGGAGCGCGACTCGGCGTACTTCGGGAACGAGACGGCCGCGACCACGCCGACCACGACGATCACGATGGACAACTCGATGAGGGTGAAGGCTCGTGACATGGCGCTGGGTCCGGCAATTCCCGGTTTGTCGGGCTGCTGCGTGCTGCGCCGACTACCCCCCCGGTTGGACAGGACGCCCGCGAGAGTCGCGGGCGTCCCGGGTCGAATCGTCGTGGGCTGGATCGGGTTGCCGTTCAGGCGTTCGGCCCTCCGAGCGAGCGTGTCAGACCTTCACGCGGCCGGATCAATACGAGGTGTAGGCGACGCCGCGATCGTCCTTGTCCGTGTCGGCGGCGTTGACCTTGATGGTGCCGGTTGACGCGATGTACCACCAGCCGTAGTTCGCGGTACCCTGGGTATCGGTGACGCCTGCGTAGCCCTTGTTCGGGCCGACCTTCTGCTTGGGAATGCTGCGCAGGTACGGGCCGTAGATGTGCGTGGTGTCCTTGGTGGCGGAGGTGTTGCCGTTGATGTCGGAGTACTGGGTCAGCTGCTCCTCGAACTTGGCGAAGCTGGGGTAGGAACCGCCGTGCTCGGTGTGGTAGAGGTCGATCGCGCTGCGCAGGACCGCGAGATCGGAGACGACCGCGGAGTCCGCCGCGCCGGCCGCACCGCGGCTCATCCGCGGGATGGCGATGGCGCCGATGATCCCCAGGATGACGACGACGATGACCAGTTCGATGAGGCTGAACGCTCTGTTGCGATGGATCGTGTGAGTGTGCATCTCGTGTGTTCCTTCCGGTGTCCGACCCAGGAACCGGCGGCAACCCGGCAGCCGGTAATATGGAATAAATCGACCCCCCCCGCCCTCGTCTTAAGGCTTCCGATCCGCGGCGGACTGCGACGATCGTCAAACCCCGTACAAGTTCACTCGGTTCGACGGCGCCCCGGGAAGAGCACCGGTCACCGGGGTTGCTCACCGGGAGTCCGAATCCGGAGTTCGTGGACGACGCCATCCGCAGTGCGGACATACGCCACTCCTGCTTCGACCGCAACCAGCCTGACGCCCGACAGCTCCTGGCCGACCGTCATGAGGCGGCCGTTGACGATCGCAGCAGGCCTTGCTCCGCCCGCCATGATCGCGGACACCACCGGCGTCTCCGAGACGGGGGCGCTTGCGGGAACGGTCGCGGAGTCGTCGCGGTTATCGGCCGCAGCGTCGTTCGTCGCGGCAGCGGGCAACCATTCCTGCGGAATGGCGAAGGCGTCGGTCGCCGAGGCGGCTGTCAGGTTCTCCGTTCGGGAAAGCGTGTCGAGAATCTGGGCGAGCCTGGCTGCCCCGGCGATGCGGGCGTTGGCGGTGTCCGTCGGCGCAGCGGCCTGTCCAGTCGGCGAGGTTGCGACTGCGGCGGCCGGGAGGGATGTCTGCATGGCGGCGGAAGCCCCCTGCGGCCCCGAAACGCCGAAGAACAGCTGGTCCGCCGCGAGCGCCAGCCCCGCCACCGCGAGCAACCCGAGATACACCTTGCGCTGCTTGTTGAGCCTCATGCCCCAACAAGCGAATACGCGGCACGCAAGGGCAAGGGAAATGGCGTCAAAAAACTACTCCGCGGCGTCCGCCGGCGCGGCGTACCACAACAGGGTGAACTGGAACGAATCCGCGGGCAGTTCGCCCGCGCCACGAGCGACAAGGCGGAACGAGGCGACCTCCGTGTCCGGGTAGTTGGTGTGGAGAGCGTTGAAGAATGCGGCCGATGCCGGATATGACGCCTGCCCGGAGAGTCGGATCTCGACGAGGTCGAAAAGTTCCTCACGGGTCGTAGCGCCGGGCTTGATCTCGTCGAGTTGCAGCCCGTTCTCGCGGGCGAGATTCGTCAGGCCGGCGACGCGCTCGTTCATGCGCCGGCTGGGAACAAGCTGAACGGTGACGTTCTCGAGCACGCGGCGTGCCTCCGCGAGCGATTCGGCAAGCAACCGTTGCTCGTGCTGCGCGAGCGTGAGTTCCGCAAGGCGCGTATCCGCCTGAGCGTTGAGCGTCTCTCGCTCGGCGCGAGCCTTCAGCGCGGGCTGGACGCCGATGAACCACGCTCCGGCCGTAAGGGCGGCCAGCAGCCCGATCGCAGGGGCGTCGATCGCGAGGCGGTTTGGCTTCGGGTCAGGCATCGGTCAGTTCCCCCTGGGCGAGCCGAGTCTGCATTCCAGCGAAAAGGCGACCGCCTCGCCGCGCGGCGTGGCGCGACGCACGGTCTCGACGAGACGGACACGATCGAACACCCCCGAACGTTCGAGCGCAAGCGTGAATTCCGTGATGTGCTCCGGGGTCCGGCTCACGCCCCCGAGCGAGAGCAGGTACCCGCCCTCGTCGAGCGATTCGAGATGGCAGCTGACGAGCGCGAGGTCATCGCCGCGGTCGCGCGACAGCAACGCGAGCAGCACGCTCCAGTCCGGCCGATTGGTGATCTGTCGCGCGGCTTCGGCACGGCGTCGAACGTCCGCCAGCTCCGACTTCAGCCGCGCGATGGCGGCGCGGCTCGCGTCCATCTGTTGTGAAGCGGATACGATGACGGACCTGGCCTGAGCGTCATCGCTTTCGAGCCCGATGCGCAGGCCGAGGCACCCAGCGGCGAGCGCGAGCGCGTAGATGCACGAGACAACGGCCCACGCGCGGACGCGGCGGGCACGGATTCGCGCGTGCAGGCGAGAGGAGGGGATGAGGTTCACGGCGACCATGGCTTATCCGTCGGTCCGATCGGCAAGTCCGAGCGCGATCGTGAGGGGAATCCGTGCCGCGCGGGAAAGCAGACGCGCGGGCACGTCAACAGCGGAGGCCGTTTCCGCGGCACGGACGGGCAGGCCCGTGAGATCGGCCAGGTGCGGAGCCATGCCTGGAATCATCGCGCCGCCGCCGTAGAGCACAACGCCCGTGGCCTGCACGTCCGGATATCGGTGCGAGGCGTAGGCAAGCGACAGGTTCAACTCGCGGACGATGCCCGCCGCGTGATCGGCGATGGCTGCTCGCGCCTCGTGCAACGCCCGCTGATTCGGCTGTTCAGCGTTGTCAGGTTCTGCCAGGCCGACGTCCTCGACGAGGTATTCGGTGACAGAGGCATCGACATCGAGCGAGGCCGCAAGCCGCGCGTGCAGGGAGGCGATGCCGAACTCGGGCACGGAGCGAGCGTAGATGCACGCCCCCTGGTGGATGAGTGAGAGACGGGCTGCCGCGTGCCCGAGATCGATCAGCCCGTGCAGCGCCCCCGAGATCGCGTCTTTCGCGAAACACGCGCGTGCCGCCGCGAGCGTGCCGACATCGAGCGCGGCGACCCGCAGGCCCGCGCCCTCAAACGTGTCGATCAGCGCGTCCGCGTCAGAGTGCGGACAGGCGGCCACCATGACGGGCGTTCCCGCGCCGCGACGCGACGACGGCGGCAGTTCCCAGCAGGCCATCTCGAATGCACCCGGGTCGCACTTGTGCATGCGCGCGAGCTCGACGCGGGCGAGTTGCTCGACCGGCGCGCCGGACGAACGCGGGGGAAGATCGAGGATACCCGTGAGGAGCGTAGACCACGGAACCGACAGGACGACATCGTTCCCCGAGAAGCCCTGGCGTGCGAGAAGCCCTGCGAGCGCCGCCGCCTCATCGTGCGTGATCTGTCCCTCGGCGGTGCGGCGCATGGTCGTGCAGGCGTGGAGTCGCCGCCCGGGCGCGCGCGACAACTGGACGGCCTTGACGCTGTGCGCGCCGGCGTCGATGCCGATGAATGAACGCAGGCGGGCCGACGCGAGTCCCGGAGACATGTCACGGTCCTCCCTGAACAACGGAGGTGACGTCGAAGAGCGGCAGGAACATGCTGATGGCGACGAAGCCGACAACAAGCCCGAGCCCGATCAGGATCAACGGCTCGATGATGCTGGTCACGGACTTGACGACCATCGCGTTGTCCTCGTCCATGCAGTTGGCAAGATTGAGCAGAACGGAACTCACCCGCCCTCCCTGCTCGCCGTTGCGAACCGCCTCGGCGAACGACGGCGTGACGAGGTCCGAGGCGGCCAGCGCGTCGCTCATGGCCTCGCCGCGAGTCACCGCTTCCTCGATCTTCACGAGCAGCGCCCGGTAGTGCGAGTTGGTCATCGCCTGCCGGGTGAGCACGAGCGACTCCAGGAGCGGAACCCTGCTTTCCAGCAGCACCCCCAGCAACCGAGCGATGCGGGCGGTGACGAGACTGCGGACCAGCTTGCCGAGCCTGGGAGCGCGGACAGCGAGGGTGTCGAGCAGCTCTCGCCCGCTCGGCGTTGCGAGCCAGTAGAACACGCCCCCGCCGATGCACCCCAGCACGATGATGACCCCCCACCAGTACGCGCGGAGGAGTTCGCTGGTGGACATGAGCAGGGCGGTCGTGGGCGGAAGTGGAGCGTCGAGGGTCTCGAAGAGGCCGCTGAATCGCGGGATGACAAAGGCGATCATAAGAATGAGCACGGAAAACGCAACGACGATCAGGAGGGTTGGATAGACCATCGCCCCGATAATGGAGCCGCGCATGACCTCCTGCTGGCGCATGAGCGCGGCCAGGCGAGCGAGCATGTCGTCGAGATGCCCGCCGGACTCGCCCGCGGCGACGAGGCTGCGAGCAACCGCGTCGAAGACGCGGGGGTGTTTCTCCATCGCGTCGGCAAGCGTCGATCCTTCCTCGACCCTCCGTCGAACATCGGCGACGACCGCGCGGAACGTCTCGTTCTTCGTCTGACGCTCTACGGCCGCCATCGCCTGAACGACGGGCGTGCCCGTGCCGACGAGGATCGAGAGCTGGCGCGTGAACTCCGCCAGGCACTTGGTCCTGTCCGCACCCCTGAGAGCAATCCCGCGCCTGGCATTTGCGGACGTGAGCGCAGCCTCGCTCGCCTCGCTGACCTCAAGGACAAACAGCCCCTTGCGGCCGAGAAGTTCGGTCGCCTCCGCGCGCGAAGCCGCCTCGACCCGTTCGGTCTGCCGGCGGCCGTTGCGATCGAAGGTGACGCACTCGAACTTCATGCGGCCCTCCGGAGTTCGACGGCGGGAGCGACCTCGGTCACATCATCTCCTCCCTCATCGGTCTTGGTGACACGCAGAACCTCTTCGAGGCTTGTCTTGCCGTCGAGCGCGAGAAGCACCCCCTCTTCGCGGAGCGACTTGTACCCGTGGGTCTTCAGCGCCCTACGGAGTTCGTGGGACGGCACGGCGCGGTAGATCAACTGGCGAACGTCGGACGTCACTTCCATGACCTCGTAGACGCCCAACCGCCCGTGGTACCCGCTGTTGTGGCAGGACTGGCACCCCGCGCCCTTCTTGAACGCCCGCCCGGAAAGGCCGTCCAGCCCGGCATCCCTGAGAACGTGCTCGGCCGGGTAGTACTTGGTCTCGCAGGACGAACAGATCGTGCGTGCCAGCCTCTGGGCGACCGCGCCGTTGAGCGCGCTCGACAGCAGGTACGACTCGACGTTCATGTCGAGGAGGCGTGCAACTGCTCCCGGCGCGTCGTTCGTGTGGAGAGTGGCCAGCACGCCGTGCCCCGTCAGAGCCGCCTGAACAGCGACCCGGGCTGTCTCCTCGTCGCGGATCTCGCCGACCATGATGATGTCGGGATCCTGGCGGAGAATGCTCCGCAGACAGCGGGCGAAGGTGAGGCCGATGGACTCGTTCACGCCGGTCTGGTTGACCAGGTCGAGCTGATACTCGACCGGGTCTTCGACGGTGATGATGTTCCGTTCCGGGCTGCGGAGGAGGTCGAGAGCGGAGTAGAGCGTGGTCGTCTTGCCCGAGCCGGTGGGGCCTGTGACCAGCACGAGTCCGTGCGACTGCCGCAGGATGCGCTTGAAGGTTTCCATGGCGTCCTGGCGGAAGCCCAGGTCTTCGAGGCGCACACGGAGATTCTGCTTGTCGAGGATGCGGACGACGAGTTTCTCGCCGAGCAGCGTGGGCAGGCTGCTGACACGCAGGTCGATCTCGCGCCCTTCGGCGACGATCCGGACGCGGCCCTCCTGCGGGAGCCGCTTCTCGGCGATGTCCATCTTGCCGATGACTTTGACGCGCGACACGATGGCGGCGTGCATGCCCGGGGGGGGCTTCATCAGGTCGCGAAGCACGCCGTCGATGCGGTACCGGATTCTTGTGCCGCGCTTGTCGGGTTCGATGTGGATGTCGCTCGCCCGGTCCTTCACGGCGGTGAGCAGCGCGACGTTGACGAGGTTGACGATCGGGCTGCCGGCGACCATCTTGTCGAGGTCGGTGGACGGCCCTTCGTCGACGGTCTCCCGCTCGACGACCTCCACGTCCGTCTGGGCCAGCGACGTGAGGAACTCGTCAACGTCAACGTTCCCGCCGGCGTACTTGCGGATGTACTCAAGGATGTTGCCTTCGAGCGCGAAGACGGGCCTGATGCGACAGCCGGTGACCGCACGAAGCCGATCGATCGTGGGCAGGGACTGCGGCTCCGCCATGGCGACGGTGAGCACGTCTCGCACGCGGAAGAGCGGAATAACCTTGAGTCGCTCGGCCTCTTCCTCGCCGATGAGCTGCAGCAGCGAGGGGTCGATCAGACCGTGCCGGAGATGGCACCCCCTGACGCCAAGGCAGTCCGCGATGGCCCTGACGAGCGCGGCGCTGGTGATGACGCCCTGCTCGACGAGCATCTCGCCGAGCATCTGGCCCGTGGACTTCTGGTCCTCGAGCGCTCGCTGGAGCTGCTGATCATTGACAAGCCCCGCCTGGAGGAGCACCTCCCCGACGCGGATCTTCTTGTACGGCGTCGCGCTCACAGGAAGCTCCTCACGGCGGAGTTCACGTCCTCGTGATACTCGAAGAGAGGCGCGAGTTCGGTGAGTTCGAGCACTTCGCGAAGGGTCTCGTTGGCCGCGCTGATCTTGAGGGACTGACCGCCCGTGCCGAGTTCCTCCGTGAGTTCGACGAGGACTTCGAGGCCCCGGCTGTCGGCGTACGCGATGGCGGAAGCGTCGATGACGAACCGTCCCAGGCTCTTGCGCAGGACGTCCGCCGCACGTGTCTTCAGCGCATCGGCGTCCTTCTGGACCAGCGGCCCGATCGGCTTGAGAACGGTGACGGCGCCCTGTCGCTGCTCGATGATCTGCATGTCGCCCCTCCCCGGGCGAGTGCGCTACGCGGCCCTCGCATGAATCGGTATCGAGAGGGTGAAAGTGCTTCCCTTGTCGAGTTCGGACTGGACGGTGACGTCGCCGCCGTGGAGACGGATGACCTCTCGTGCCAGCGCAAGGCCGAGGCCGGTGCCCGTGAGTTCCGTGACACGGCGGTCCTTGGCTCGGTAGAACTTGTCGAAGACTCGCTCGGCGTCCTCGGGCGAGATGCCGATGCCGGTGTCCACAACGTCAACCGTGAAGTTCTCCTCGTCGTCGGCAACGATGACGCGCACCGAGCCTCCGGCGGGCGTGTACTTCAGCGCGTTGCCGATGAGGTTGTGGAGCGCCAAGGCGATCTTGTCCCGGTCGCCCTGGATGACCGGAAGCTTGGGGGGGAGGTCGAACCGGAGGTCGAGGCTCTTCTCATCGGCCTGTGCCCTGTAATCGGCTTCGAGTTCGGCGAACAGGGCGTCGAGGCGAACATCGTTCTCGACGATGCGCAGCTGGCCCGCCTCGATCTCAGCGACGGAGAGCATGTCGGAAACGATCCTCTCCAGCCGCCTGCTCTCCTGGTTGATGACGTTGATGGCCTGCGCACGGTCGGCCGGCGTCGGCTCGCCGTCGAGGAGCTGCTCGACATAGAGACGGATGTTCGTCAGCGGCGTGCGCAGTTCGTGGGACGCCTGGGCGACAAAGGCGTTCCGGGCGGCGTCAGCGACGCGCTGCTGCGTCACGTCCTCGATGAGGATCATCGCGGCCGCGGAATCCTCCCGCCGGACAGGCCGCACGCTGAATCGCAGCACGCCGGAACCGTTGTCCCCCGTGCGTTCGACCTCGACGGCAAGGCGGTTGCGGATGACGCCGGAGGCGACGCCGCGGATCGTGTTCACGAGCCGCTCGTCCGCGACGAACTTCGTGATCTCGCTCCCGACGATCTCGTCCCGCTTGGCGCGAAGGAAGACCGCCGCCGCGCCGTTCGCGTACTTCGTGCGCAGGTTCTCGTCGATGAGGATGAGACCCTGCCAGAGCGCATCGCATGCGTCGTCGAGTTCGCCGCGCTGGGCGCGATGCGCCCCCATCGCATCGGCCGCGTGCTTCGCGCGCTCGGCGCGGCGCTCCAGATCTCGCAACGCCAGCAGATCGTTCCACGCGCGGGCCTCGCCGCCGAGTGATTCGTCAACGATGAGTGTTGCCGATGCACGCTCGCCCCGCTCGAAGGCGATCAGGCTGGCGCGAATGGCGGCCATGCCCCTGAGCCGACGCTGGAGCACGCGCGAGACGAGCAGGAGCGAGACCAGCCCAACAGCGCCGACAATGCCCGCGGCGGCCTGCGCGTCGCGCATCGCCCCCGTGGGCACGGTGGCAGGACCCGACGCCTCCAGGCGAGCACGCCCGCGTCCCGGCACGTCAACCGGCTGCGCGATCTGCACAATCCGCGAGTCGCTTGCCGCAGCGGGCGCGATCGAAACCTCCGGAAGTCTGTTCGGCAGCAGGTGCAGAGTGATCTTCGCGGGGTCGGCGGCGGCGAGAACCCCACCGTCCCCGAGCACGATCCGCAGGTCGTCGAGCGAGTTCGCACGAGCGGCGTCGATGACGATGCGGCGAACGGCCGTGAGATCACCCGCCGCGAGCAGCGGAGACGCGGCCTCGGCAACAAAGCGGCAGGCGTTCTCCACCTGCGCCGCCCGCGCCTCCCTCATCGCCCTCGCGTGACCGCGAACCGTGAGCCACGCTGTTACCCCCACCGAACCAACCACGACCAGCATGATCGCCAACGCCGCCCAGACCGGCGCGGACTCCCCGGTGAAGCGGCCCGGAGCGAATGAACGCCTCCGCCGTGCTTCCGCATGTGGCTGATCGCCGCTCTGAGTCATGGCGCAGCACCACCTCCCGTTGGTCGTGAACCCGCAAGGGGTATCGGCAGTCGGAGAGCGGGAATGAAGATGTGCGGCCTGGGAGGGATCAGGGGATTGTCTGTCGGCGCAGGGGGTTACCCTCCCCGGGGCGACGTTATGGGTCGGCTGGCTTCCCTTGCAACGGCCTATCTGGTAGATTGACACGGGCTGGAAAGCATCTGGCTGGGAGTGCATCACATGGGCGTCAGGGCAGGGCGTTGTGTTCAAGGGTTCGTGTCGGCAGTGTTCGCGGGCATGTTTCTTGGCCTGGTCGCGTCGCCGAGCACGGTGTCGGGTCAGGACGACGATCGCCGCAAACTGATGGACCAGATCGTGCCGGTGTACGGCCCCTTGGTGTCCGGGCCGCTGAAGCCCGAGAACGGGCGCATTGCTGAGTTCGACGCGCACAACGTCACGCTGCTGTCGTGGATGCCTCTGAACCTGTTCCCGGACACGCAGATCTCAGCGAATGTCTGCTGGGGATACGTCTCTCCGAGCGGGCGCGAGTACATTTTGCTCGGCCTGCGACGCGGGACGGCCGTGCTGGAAGTGACAAACCCCACGTTGCCGGCGCTCGTCGGATATGTTCCGGGCGCAACAAGCCTGTGGCGCGATTTCAAGGTGATCGGGCACCATGCCTACGCGGTGAGCGAGGGTGGGCTGGGCATCCAGGTCATCGACCTGAGCGGCGTGGATAGTGGTACGGTCGTTCACGTCAAGAACAAGACACAGAACGGTCATTCGTCCACGCACACCATCGCGTCGAACCCGGACTCCGGCTACCTCTACTTGGCCGGGGCGAACATCGCCAACGGCGGACTCGTGGCGGTCAGCACCACGGACCCCACCGACCCCAAGATCGTGGGGAGTTGGAACACGCGGTACGTGCACGAAGCGCAGATCGTGACGTACACCAGCGGCCCCTTCGCGGGCCGAGAGATCGCCTACTGCTGTACCGGATCGGCTGGGCTGGACGTCGTGGACGTGACGAACAAGTCCAATATGGTCAGGATCGGCGGGTTGAAGTACCCCGGAACGCGGTACTGCCACCAGGGATGGCTGACAGAGGACGGCAAGTACTTCCTCATCAACGACGAGATGGACGAACCGGACCCGGCGCCGACCACCCGGACGCACGTGGTTGACGTGCAGAATCCGGCTTCCCCGGTTTACAAGGGTTGGTTCACGAGCGGGAAGACGAGCACGGACCACAACCTGTACATTCTCGACGGGAAGGCCTACCAGGCGAACTACCTCTCTGGCTTGCGTGTGTTTGACGTGAGCGATCCGCTGAATGCCGAGCAGATCGCGTGGTTCGATACACACCCCGAGAGCGACGCCCCGGGGTACCACGGCGCGTGGGACTGCTACCCCTTCCTGCCGAGCGGAACCATCGCCATCAGCGACATCGAACGCGGACTCTTCCTGGTTCGCGTCGGGACGGACTCGCTCCAGTTCGACTACCCCGACGGCCTGCCGACGCTCGCCAAGCCGGGCGTGAACGTGCCCGTCCGGGTCGGCATCGTGGAGCAGGGCGTAACGCTGGATCCGGCGACAGTCAGGCTGCACGTCCGCAGGGATGGCGCGACGTCAGAGTTCGTGATGACGCAGGAATCAGCGGCCGTGTACACGGCGTCCATCCCCGCCATGGAGTGCTATGAAGAGGCCGATTTCTGGTTCTCCGCAGCGGACACGGACGGTCTGCTCTACATCGACGTGCTGAATGCCTCGCTGGGGGGCGGCCATCCGCTCATCGCCGCGACGGGAGAGGCGGGGGTCATCGCCGACGATTTCTCGACGGACCTCGGCTGGACTACGACCAATCAGTCGGTGCAGTCCGGCGCGTGGACACGGACACAACCGATCGCCGCGAACGAGTACGAGCCGCAGGGAGATCACGACGGCTCGGGCATGGCGTGGGTCACGGGAGCCGTGCCCGGGGAGATGCTGATCGGCGGGCCGACGATCCTTTTGTCCCCCCCCTTCGATCTCAGTCAGGCCGGGGCGGCCGAGGTCTCCTACGCCGCGTGGCACCAGACGACGCTCGGCAGCACGCCGCTCCGGGTAGAAGCGAGCCACGACGGAACGGCGTGGGTGGAGATCGCGACGCACCTCAGCACACCGGGCTGGGAGCGGAACACCGTGCGGCTCGACAAGCACGTCCCGCTCTCATCGCAGGTCCGGGTTCGATTCTCGGCTTCGTCCTGGAACAACTTCTCCGGAGTCGAGGCGGGCGTGGATGCGTTCTCCATCGTCGCCGTCGAGTGCGACGACTGCCTCGCGGACTACAACGGCGATGGGACGGTGAACACGCAGGACTTCCTGGCCTTCATGAATGACTTCACCGGCTCGACGAACATCGGCAACCCGGACCTCAACGGGGATACGAAGGTGGACACGCTCGACTTCCTAGCGTTCCTCAACGCATTCGTGACCGGCTGCCCGTAGTCGTGATTCGCCGTCCAATGTGATCCGCGGCCGGGTTCATGCGGGGCGTGCCCAGCGTCATCGCTATGTCCCGTCTCGAGTTGTTCACGGCGACTCGGCACCGGCCTGGGGTTTCTCCTGCCTCGCCACCGGCGGTGAGGCGCGCTTCCAGATCGGGACATCCCGCTTGAGACGATCGATGAACTCGTCCATCGCGTCGAGCGCCTCGCGTCGGTGGGCGGAGAGGATGACGAGGCGGAAGGAACGCTCCCCGACCGGCACGAAACCTCGGCTGTGCTCGACGCTGACTCGGAGCAGGCCGAAGCGTTGCACGAGGTCGGCGGCGATGGCGTGCATCTGTCGCTGGGCCATCGGCTCATAGGTCTCGTATTGCAGACCGTCGATCGGCAGACCGTTCTCGGTGGGCCTCACGATGCCCTCGAAGACGACTGTCGCCCCGCTTCCCTGAAGCGGAGGCTCAAGCCTGTGCGCTCCGAGCGGACCGTCCGCAATCTGGACGCTGATCGTCATTATCCCCCCGAAACCAGGCCGATCAGGGCTACTTCGTCGCCGGCCCGGACAACCGCGTCGGGAAGCGCGAACTCGCCGTTCAACGCGATCCGCAGGCTCGGCAGCATCGGGGCAATTGCGGGACAGGCATCTCGCAACAGCGGCACAAGCGACGCGACGGTCGGGTTCATGCCGGCCCGGACGGCGACCACCGACGAACCCGCGACGGCGGCGGCCGGACCGAAGAGCAAGACTGCGACATCCATCACGCGGAGTGTATAAGGTCAACAATCCGGGGACGATCACGGCATCGAACCGTCCAGCCATCCAGGAGAACCCGGCATGAGCCTCCCCTCTGCGTATCGACGGATCGGCAAGGAACAGCCCGAACTGCTCGCGGCCTACGAGCGCTTCGGCGAGGCGTGCGCGAACGCCGGGCCTCTGGACCTGAAGACCATCGCACTGGTCAAGCTGGCGATCTCGCTCGGCGCGGGGCTGGAGGGAGCGGCGCACTCGCACTGCCGCAAGGCACTCGCGGCCGGGTGGACTGAGGACGATCTGATGCACGTTGCACACCTGTGCGCACCGACCATCGGCTTCCCGCCGATGATGCGCAACCGAGGGTGGGTCGAAGACGTGATCTCGAAGTCTGCGAAGGACGGCAAGAAGAGCAAGGGTGGGGAGAAGCGGAAGAAGAACCGATGAACGTGGAACACCCGCTGCCGTCGCCGGGCGACGCGCTGCGGGCGCTGCTGGAACGGTTATCCCCGGTCGCGACCGAGCGCGTAGGACTTCGTGAGGCCGCCGGTCGAGTACTGGCGGAGAATGCCGCCGCCGATCGGCCAAGCCCTCCGCTGACGGTCAGCGCGATGGACGGGTACGCGGTGCATCTCGCGCGCCTGCGGCCCGGACGGATCAGCGTTGCGGGCGAGGCGGCGATCGGGCGAGCGCCAGAAACGCTGCGTGAGGTGTGTGCGGCTCGCATCGTCACGGGCGCGCCCGTGCCGCACGGCGCGACAGCGGTGCTGCGCCGTGAGGACGTCGTGGAAGGCGACGGATGGATCGAGGTCGGCGCGGACCTGATCGCGCGATTGAACGAGGACGAGAACATCCGGCGGCAGGGCGAGAATGGGCCGGCAGGCACGGTATTTGCAAAGGCTGGTCGCCTGATCACCCCTCCGGTCGCGGGGGCGCTCGCCGCGTTCGGCGTGGCGTCGCCGACGGTTCGGTGTCGCGTGCGCGTGGCGATCGTGGCGACGGGCGACGAGATCCTGCCGCCGGAGCACCGGGTAGAGCCGTGGCAGTTGCGGGACTCGAACTCATCCGCACTGACAGCGTTTGTCGCCTGCGTGCCGTGGCTGATGCTGGTCTCGACCGAACGGAGCGCGGATGAACAAGCACTGTTGCGCGCCTCCCTGGGACGCGCGCTCGAAGCCGCCGATGCCGTGCTCGTATCTGGTGGCGTATCGATGGGACAGCGGGACTTCGTGCCGGGGGTGTTGGAATCGCTCGGCGTGAAGCGTGTGTTTCATCGTGTGTCGCAGCGGCCGGGCAAGCCGCTGCTCGCTGGCGTGGGGTCGCGCGGCCAGGCCGTGCTTGCGCTCCCCGGCAACCCGGTTTCGGTGATGGTCACCGCGCGGAGATTCGGCGCGCCAGCGCTGGCGCGACTAGCGGGCATGGATCATGTATGGGGTGCCGACGGCATGGTCGTGCTCGACGGCGAACCGGAGCGAGCGATCTCCCTCTGGCTTCATCGGCCCGTGCAACTCACCACGCCCGGACGGGCGGTGCGCGTGAAGACGAAAGGCTCCGGCGACGTGATCGCGGTGAGCGCGAGTGATGGCTTTGTCGAGATTCCCCCGGGCGAGAGCGGCCCAGGGCCGTGGCCGTTCTACGCTTGGACGCCGGGCGGAGGCATGGCGTGAAGAACGATGAGGGCCAGGCCAGGATGACACACGTCGGCACGGACGGCCGTGCCCGGATGGTGGACGTGGGCGAGAAGGCGGTAACCTCGCGCGGCGCCCGGGCCGAGGCGTTCGTGCGCATGTCGCCCGCCCTGGTTGAACTGGTGCGCCGCGATGCGCTGGGGAAGGGCAGCGTGCACGACGTGGCACGCCTCGCGGGCATCATGGCGGCGAAACGAACGGCGGACCTGATCCCGCTCTGCCACCAGTTGCCGCTCGATCATGCCGAAGTAACGATCGAAACCGTCGACGAGGGAGTGCGGATCTCGACAGAGGTCCGCACGCACGGCAGAACCGGCGTCGAGATGGAAGCGCTCGCGGCGGCGGCTGTTGCAGCGCTGACCGTGATCGACATGGGGAAAGCGGTCGATCGCGGGATGGTGATCGAGCGGCTTCGCGTGGTCGAGAAATGGGGTGGTCGGAGTGGGCACTACCTGGCGGAGGACTCGCGATGAACGCTATCCGGGCCGCCGTCCTGACGGTGAGCGACCGGTGCTCGCGCGGCGAGGCCGAGGACAGGTCCGGCCCCGCGCTCGCCGCGATGCTGTGCGAGCGGCTGGCAGCCGAGATCGTGGAAACGGTGTGCGTGCCCGACGAGGTCGAGCGCATCGAGTGTGCCCTCCGCAACTGGGCTGAGCCTGTGCGACGGATCGACCTTGCCGTGACAACCGGGGGAACCGGCCTTGCGCCACGGGACGTGACGCCCGAGGCGGCGATGCGGGTGATCGAGCGGCCGCACGCGGGGCTGATGGAGCTGGCCCGCGCGCGGTGCCTGAGCATCACGCCGAGGGCGTACCTCTCGCGCGGCGTGGCCGGCGTCGCCGGACAGACGCTGATCCTGACGCTGCCGGGGTCGGTGCGCGGGGCGACGGAGCAACTGGCCGCGCTGCTCGACGTGCTTCCCCACGCGGTGGAAACACTGCGGGGCGAGGTGCAGGACGACGGGCGCGCGGACGCGAAGCCGACCAGCGGGCGGGTCGTGATGCACGGAGATTGACGTGATCGAGCGCGTGCAACCCGTGGTGCTGGTGGGCGGGAGGAGTCGCCGGTTCGGACGCGACAAGCTGCGCGAACCTCTCGGGGGGGGGCTGCTGATTGATCGGCCGATCGCCGCTCTGCGTGCGGTGTTCGGGCGATGTGTCGCGCTGGTCGGCGACTGCGATCCGGCGGTGGCCGCGCGGGGCGATTCGCACCTGGCCGACGGTTTCCCGGGGATGGGACCGATCGGGGGCATCGTGACCGCGCTGGATGCGTTCGGGTGTGCCGTCTTCGTGCTTCCGGGAGACCTGCCCAGCGTGACGGCTACGGGCGTGCGGGCCGTGCTCGAAACCGCGGCGGCCGAAACAGGCGCGGCAGCGGTGGTAGGAGCGACAGCGAGAATCGAACCCTGCTTCGGCGTGTATCGGCCGCAGTGCGAGAACACGCTGCGTCGCGCGATCGCCGGTACGCGGCTGGAGTTGTGGCGACTGGTCGAACAAGAGCGGTGGACGACGGTCCCGCTCCCGGTGTCGGAGGTGATCAACATCAACACGATCCGGGACTTCGAGAGCGCGACAGGAGCGTGTCCTCAGCCGCCGATCGCGGACATGGGGCGATCCGGCTGACGGAAGGCGGCGGATTCGATGCCGTGGCCCGCCTGCTTCGTCCACGTGGCGTCGATGAGGAAGCGGTCGACCTCCGCGTCGCTCGCGCCCCCTCGCAGCAGCGAGCGCAGATCCCATTCCTGCGTGCTGAAGAGGCACGGCCTGACCTTGCCGTCGGCGGTGATGCGCAGGCGGCTGCACCGGCCGCAGAACGGGCGGGTGACCGGCGCGATGAGGCCGATGCGGCCAAGCGCGCCATCCGCGAAGACGAAGTTGAGAGCGGTGGAGGAGTCGGAGTCGCGTCCCTCCGGCACGAGGGGCCACTCCGCGGCGATTCGTTCGAGCGTTTCCGACGCGGGCACCACAAGGGAGCGGTCCCAGCCCCGCGCGTCGTCGAGCGGCATGAACTCGATGAATCGCATCTCGACTCCGAGTTCGCGTGCAAGCGCGGCGAGCGGGATGATCTCGTCCTCGTTGAAACCTCGCATGAGGACAGCGTTGATCTTCACGGGGGCAAAGCCGGCGTCGATGGCTCGGCGCACGCCCTCGATGACCTGCTCCGGGGTGGTTCGCGCCCGGGTCATCGTGGCGAAGCGGTCCGGCCGGATGCTGTCGAGGCTGACGGTGATCCGTGTGAGTCCGGCGGCTCGCCACTCGGCGAGAGACGCCGGGGTGAGGCGCGAGCCATTCGTCGTCAACGCAAGGTCCGTGACTCCGAGAGCCGCGACGCGACCGATCACGGACGCGAGCCGCGGGTGGAGCGTCGGCTCGCCGCCTGTGAGCCGGATCTTCTCAACGCCCAGCCGGATGCAGGCGGCTGCGACACGGACGATCTCGTCGTCCGTGAGCAGGTCGAGGCGGCGCATGAAGCGGGCGTCCGGCTCGAGGCAGTAGACGCAGCGGAAGTTGCAGCGGTCGGTGAGGCTGAGACGGAGGTCGCGGATGGTCCGGCCGTGGGAGTCGATCATGCGGCCGGGCGCGATCGCCGCGGTCGGCGCGGGCGGTGGGCGCGGCGGGCTTCGGCGCGTTGTCGGGTCGTCGAGCAATGGCAGGGCGTAGCCCATGGTCGCTCCGGCGCGGCTCAGGCGTGAGCCGTCGCTCCGTGCTCGGCGTCGAGCAGCACCTTCGATCCTACCACGGGCTGGAACCGTGCCTGGAAGAAGCGGAGATACTCCGGCTCGTGCGTGAAGCGAAGGCCGACGATGCGGTCTCGATGCTCGAAGAGCTCGATCACCGATTCCGCGGTGACGTCCATGTGGGCCTGGGTGTAGACACGGCGGGGGATGGTGAGGCGGATGAGTTCGAGAGCGGGGAAGAGGTTCTCGCCGGTGTCCGGGTTGCGGCCGCTGGAGACCGCGCCGCGCTCCATGGCCCGCACGCCCGACTCGACGTAGAGCGCGGCGGCGAGAGCCTGGGCGGGGAACTGCTCGCGCGGCATGTGCGGGAGGAAGCGAGCCGCGTCGATGAACACGCCGTGCCCGCCGATCGGCAGCACGATCGGAACCCCGGCCTCTCGCAGGAGAGCGCCGAGGTACTCGACCTGTCCGACGCGGGCGCGGACGTGGTCCTCCTGGATGGACTCCTCGATGCCGATCGCCATGGCCTCCATGTCGCGCCCCGCGAGCCCGCCGTAGGTGTGGAGGCCCTCGAAGACGACGACGAGGTTGCGGGCCTTCCCGGCGAGCGCATCGTCGTTCAGGCAGAGGAAGCCGCCGATGTTGACGAGGCAGTCCTTCTTGGCGGAGTTGGTGCAGCCGTCCGCGCAGGCGCAGAGGTCGAGGAGAATGTCCGCGATGGGACGGCCCCGGTGCTCAGGCTCTCGCTGCGAAATGAACCAGGCGTTCTCGACGGCGCGGGTGGCGTCGAGGATGACACGGATGCCGCGGGAGCGGCAGAGGTCGGAGACGGCGCGGAGATTGGCGAGGCTGATCGGCTGCCCTCCCGCCATGTTGACGTTGCACTGCACCCAGATGAATGGGATGCGCCCCGGGCCGACGGACTCGATCAGCGATCGGAGTTTGCGCAGGTCCACGTTGCCCTTGAACGGCGCCTCGCTCAGCGGATCGTGGGCCTCATCGACGATGACGTCTGTGAACCGGCCGCCGGCGAGCTCGAGGTGCGCCTTCGTGGTCGTGAAATACATGTTGCCGGGGATGATGCTGCCCGGCGACACGAGCAGGCGGCAGAGGATGTGCTCCGCGCCTCGGCCCTGGTGCGTTGGGACGAGATGACGAAACCCGTACCGTCGCCGGACGACGTCTTCGAGGTGGTAGTAGTTCTCCGAGCCGGCGTACGCCTCGTCGCCGAGCATCATCCCAGCCCACTGGCGGTCGCTCATGGCGGAGGTGCCGGAGTCGGTGAGAAGGTCGATGTAAACGTCGCGGCTGCGGAGGAGGAACGTGTTGAAGCCGGCCTCCGCGATGGCGCACTCACGCTCCGTGCGCGTGGTCATGCGGAGCGGCTCGACCATCTTGATGCGGTACGGCTCGGCCCAGGAACGCTTCCCGCTTGTCCTGCGGATCATCTGCTGCGCTCAGTTCTCCCCCGGGATGGAGTCCGCGAGTTCACACAACGCGTTGTAATACTCTTCTCGTTCGATGCCGAGCAGGGCCGCACCGAACAGCTCCGCCTCGGCCGGCCCTGCGATCTCGCCGTAGTTGATGGTCGGCAGGTGATAGGCGATGAGGAGCGGCCAGACCTCGGGCATCGGTTCGAACCACGGGTGCAGGCAGAGGCGGAAGCCGTCGGAGGGGCGCTCACCCAGCGGCCGCGGGTAGGCAAACTCGCCGGGTTCGAGCGGACGAGCGTCGAACGCGACCTCGACCGGGTAACGGACGGTCTCGCGGTCGTTGAGGATGCGGAGGATCGCGTCCGCGTCGATCAGCAGGCCGTGGCGGAGGCGCGCGCTCGTCGCCTTCTCCACGAGGTGCTCGTGCAGGGCGATGCGGGCGTCATCGACGGATGGAACGTGCGGCTTCACGCGGCGCCCTCCTGCGCGTGGGCGTGGCCCGGCGCACGCGGCGGCGCCTCGGGCGTGTACCCGCTCCGCTCCGTGAGTCGGCCCGACAGCACCGGCACGGTGATGCGCACCATGACCGTGAAGAGCAGCAGGCCGAACGCCCATATCCCTGCGGAGACCAGCGACTCGTTGAGCGTGGGCGTGTACTCGACGATTTCGCCGAGGGGCGTCGGCACGAACCCGGGGATGATGAGGCCCATGCCCTTCTCGACCCAGATGCCGATGATCATCAGCACGCAGGCAATGTGCAGGAACCGTTCGCGGCGTGAGAATGGCAGGTAGAGAAGCACGAGGGCGACGGTGTTCATGGCGATCGCCGACCAGATCCACGGAACGAGGGCCGCGCGCCCGTCGAGGCCGAGGTAGAGATAGCGGGCAGAGGCGGTGTGGGCCGAGTCGGTGTAGAACTCGGTGAAGACCTCGGACCCGAGGAGGAACATGTTGATCGTCATGGCGACTGTCACGATGTTGCGGAGCGTGAGGAACGCCTTCGGCGGCACCTCATAGGCCCCGATGCGACGCAGCACGCCGAGCGTCAGAATGAGGAATGCCGGCCCGGCCGCGAACGCGGAGGCAAGAAACCGCGGGGCGATGACGGCGGAGTTCCAGAACGGGCGGCTGCCGAGGCCGCTGTAGAGGAACGCTGTGACGGTATGGATGCTCACCGCCCAGACGATGGCGATGAAGACGAAGGGCAGATAGAAAAGTCTGCCCGGCCTGCGCCCCCTGTACGCGCAGTAGATGAGGTAGCCGCAGATGTGCAGGTTGAGAAGGAGGTAGCCGTTGAGCACGAGAACGTCCCACGTGAGCATGGAGATGGGAAAGTTGAAGCGGAGAAAGAGGTGGTGGAAGCGGTCGGGTCGGCCGAGGTCCACGGTGACGAAGAGGAGCGCCATGATGATGGCGGCGACAGCGAAAAGCTCGCCGAAGATCACGAGGTCGTGCAGTTCGCGGTTGCGGTAGACGTAGACGGGGATGACGAGCATGACGGCCGCGGCTGCCATGCCAACAAGGAACGTGAAGTTGGCGATATACAAGCCCCACGAGACCTGGTCGGTCATCCCTGTGACGGCGAGACCATGCACGAGTTGCCGGCAATAGGCATTCAGGCCGAGCAGGGCGACGGCGGTAAGGAAGAACATCCAGGCGTAGTACCGCCCGTCGCCGACGAACGAGAGGCGGAAGCAGCGCCACAGGAAGGTGAGGTAGGTTCTCACGCCAGCGCCCCCATCGCGCCGTCCGCAATGTCGCGCCAGCGCAGTTCGGGGCCGTCCTCCCCTGGAAGGCGGCCGTAACGCTCGCCCTCCTCGGCTTCGAGGCGTCGCGCGATCTCGGCGGCCTCTGGGTCGAGGCCGCTGGGGTAGCGCTCATCGAAGTAGTAGAAGAAGCGCGGGAGCGTGCCCGCGTCCTCCTTGAGCACGAACACCCGCTTGGTACGGAGAATCTGGGCGACCTCGCTCTCGGGGTCGAGCACGTTGCCGAACTTTCGCGCGCCGGTCGGACAGACTTCGAGGCAGGCCGGCATGCGCCCCTGCCGAGTGCGCTGGAGACAGAAGTGGCACTTCTCCATGACGCCCTTGTCGCGCGGGCGATTGGAAAGGTAGCCCATGTTCGGGTTCACCTGGTCGGCGGGCAGGCGCGGTTTCGAAAAGTTGAAGCGGCGCGCCCAGTACGGGCACGCCGCCTCGCAGTACCGGCACCCGATGCACCAGTCGTAGTCGATGACGGTGATCCCGTCCGCGTCCTGCCATGTTGCCTCCACCGGGCACACCTTCACACACGGCGGGTTGGCACACTGGTGGCACTGCACGGGCAGGTAGAAGTGCCCCTCATCGGGAACGGTCGGGCGGTCGTAGTGGTGGTTGCCCTTTTCGAGGTCCATCGTGCCGCGGGGCATCTCGATCACGCGGATGTACTGGACCTCGGGCGAGCGGCTCTGGTTGTTCTCGGCGACGCAGGCGTGGACGCATTTGCGGCATCCGATGCAGCGGCTGATGTTCAGCGCATAGACGAACTCGACGCCGTCCATGGGCTTGTAGTCGCGTAGTTCCGGACGAACGCCGTAGCGGCGCTCGACCTGAGCGCGGATGCGCTCGATGGCACGCTCCATGTCCGCTGGCGTCATCTCCTTGTAGTGCTTCTGCAGGAACTGTTCGAGGGTTGGGGCGTCCTCGCGTTCGAGTTCGCGAAGCGGGCTAAGCGCGGCCGCGAGCGCGGTCAGCCCCCCCGCCGCCGCCGTGCCCGTGCGGAGGAAACTGCGACGCGACATGCCGGGACCATCCGCAGCAGGAGTGCCCCCGTTGCCGGAGGAGCAACCGCACCCGCTGCCGCACGAACCGCCGCCGCCGTGCCCGTTCGAGGGGCTTTTCAGGATGGGGAGTCTCATGGCTTTCCCCCCGGTTGGTGCTGCTCCGGCTCGCCGATCCGGCGCAGCAGCGGATGGTGGCGACCTGGCCCGTGATGACCGTACGCGTCCTGATCCCCCATGCGCAGCGTGTTCGGTCCGGGCAAGGGAGTGAACGGCGGGTAACGCGGCGAGTGCGGATCGTGGCACTCGGTGCAGCGGAGGCGGAGGGCCTCGCCGAGTTCACGGTTCCAGTAGCCGAGCGTCTTGCCGTGGGTGCCGCGCTGCCAGTCGCGGTAGGCGGTGCCGTGGCACTGGGCGCACAGCGTGGCAACCTGCGAGAAGGGTACGGTGGAGCCGTCGTGAAGGCGGAGCCGGTCATGATCGTTGCGGTCGTGGCAGTTGAAGCAGCGGTCGTTGAGGCCGTGACTCAGGACGATCTCGTGGTGCATGCTCAGTTCGGCGATCGGCTTGTCCACCGAGACGAAGATGCGATGGCAGTCCTGGCACCCTTGGGGGACGCCGTTGATGAGGGCCTGCGGAGGGTCGTCCATCGCGGCACGCCGCGGACCGACGTTGAGGTCATGCCGCGAAACGATCACCGGCTCGGCATCGGGAACGCGCGGCCCGATCGGGTCGAGCGCCATGAACCCCGCCAAGAGAAAAAAACCGGGCAGAAAGAGCCACCCAGCCCATGCCGGGCCTGTCGAGCGGGGCATCGGGGAGTCGGCGGGTGAGGACCGCATGAAGTCTGAAAGCCTACAGTCAACGGACAAAAAGAGTAGTCGATGATGATATCGTGAATGAGTGGACGATCAAGCAACGCCCGACCAGATCGGGCAAAATGGAGAAGAGGAGACCATCGCGTGTCCATCAGCGGACTGGTGCTGACGCTCGAACGTGACGGGCCGCTGGCGGAGCGCGCGATCCACGTGCTGGAGCGCGATCCCCGGATCACGCTGGGCGAGCGCGCCGGCGAGCGGTTGCCGATCGTGGTCGAGACGGGATCCCGCTTCGAGGATGAGGAGGTCTTCGCCACGTTGAGGAACACGCCCGGTGTGCGTTTCGTGGACGTGGCGTTCGTGGATTTCGGGGGCGGCGAGGAAGGAGCCGACGATGCTGACGGTTGACAGGCGCACGTTCGTGAAGTCGGCTGCGATGGCGGCGGCCACGGCCGCGGCTGCGGGGACGACGCGGTCGTTCGCCCTGCCGCTCCTTCCGGGGTCCGGCCTCCGTTGGGAGAAGGCCCCGTGCCGGTTCTGCGGGACTGGCTGCCACGTCATGGTGGCCACGGAGAACGGCCGCGTTGTCGCCATTCAGGGCGACCAGAAAGCGGAGGTGAACAAGGGCCTGCTGTGTGTGAAGGGCTACCACGTCGGAGCGATCCTCTACGGCGAAGATCGACTGATCAGGCCGATGCTCCGCAAGGACGGCCGACTGACGCCGATCTCGTGGGACGAAGCGATCGGGATCATCGCGGACAAGATCGCCGAGAACCCGAAGGGGTTCGCCCTCTATGGCTCCGGCCAGTGGACGATCGCGGAGGGCTGCATCGGCAACAAGTTCATGAAGGCTGGCCTCGGGAACAACCACATCGACGGCAACCCGCGCCTGTGCATGTCATCCGCCGTAACCGGCTTCCTCTCGACGTTCGGGGTCGATGAGCCCCCGGGGTGTTACGACGATCTCGACCGGTGCGACGTGGCCATCATGTGGGGCAACAACATGGCCGAGATGCACCCTGTGCTGTTCTCGCGCCTGGTGGACCGTCGCACACGGGGCGAAAAGGTCACGATCATCGACCTGACGACGCGCCGCACGCGCACGAGCGAGTTCGCCGACCACGTGCTCTTCTTCAAGCCGCACGGCGACCTGGCGATCGCCAACGGCATCGCGCACCTGCTCATCCGCAACGGAACGTTCGATCGCGCCTTCGTGGAGAAGCACTGCAACTTCCGCCAACTCGGACCGCGGTCGGAGGACGGCTCGCCCCCAGCGATGCTGGGGGTGCCGATGACATTCGACGAGTACGCAAGGGCCGTCGAGCCGTACACGCCGGAGAAGGTCGAGGAACTGTCCGGCGTTCCCGCGGAGAAGATCCGCATGCTCGGCGAGATGTTCGGGCGGCGCGACCTGCGGATCAACAGCCTCTGGTGCATGGGCATGAACCAGCACACCCGCGGCACGGCGATCAACTGCCTCGTCCACGGCATCCACTTCCTCTCAGGGCACTTCGGAACGCCGGGCAACGCGGCGACCAGCCTGACAGGCCAGCCCTCGGCGTGCGGTACGGTGCGCGAGGTCGGCACGCTGTGCCACCTGCTGCCCGGCGGCCGTCTGATCGCCAACGCCGAACACCGGCGCGACGCGGAAGAGTTGTGGAACGTACCCGAGGGTCGCATCAACCCGACGCCAGGGCATCACACCGTCGAAATGTTCAAGCGGTTCAACACGCCGACGGCCGACGGCGGCGACATCACGACGCTGTGGGTGCAGGTGACGAACCCCGGCCAGACGCTGCCGAACCTCTACCGCAACTTCCGAAAGAAGAAGGATCTGGCCGACAAGTTCCTCATCGTCTCCGACGTGTACCCAACGGCGACGACGGAGCTGGCTGATCTCGTGCTGCCCAGCGCGATGTGGGTCGAGAAGAACGGGATGTACGGCAACAGCGAACGCCGCACTCAACAGTGGTTCAAGATGGTGGAGCCGCCGGGAGACGCACGCGACGACGCCTGGCAGATGATCGCCGTCTCGCGGCGGCTCTTCGACATGGGACACGAGGGTATGCAGGACCGCGACGGCAGGTGGATCTTCCACACCACCGACAAGGCGGGCAGGGAAATTCCGATCTGGGAGTGGGAGCACTACTACGACGTGAACGTGGACGAGCGGATGTTCGAGGAGTACCGCCCCTTCACGCGCCTCAAGCACAAGGATCTTGCGCCGTACCAGGAATACGTCAAAGCCCGCGGCCTGCGGTGGCCCGTCGTCCGGCACCCGGATGGCTCGTGGCGAGAAACGCGCTGGCGCTTCAGCGGGTTCGACGACCCATACGTCGAGAAGGGCAGGGAGTTCCAGTTCTATCACTCGGTGACGAAGGACGACCGGGCGCTGATCTGGTTCCGGCCCCACGAGTTCCCGCCCGAGATGCCGGACGCTGACTATCCGTTCTGGCTCTGCACAGGTCGCGTGCTCGAGCACTGGCACACCGGGACCATGACGAGGCGCATCCCGCAACTGCACCGCGCCATGCCGATGGCGTACGTGGAGATGCACGCGGACGATGCGGCCCGTCTCGGCGTGCGAAACGGCGAGATCGTTGCCGTGAAGAGCCGGCGAGGCGAGATCGACCTGCCCGTCTGGATCGGCGGACGCGGCGACCCGAAGCCGGGCGAGGTCTTTGTGCCGTTCTTCGACGAAGGCCGGCTGATCAACCTCGTCACGCTGGACGAATACGACCCATACTCCCGCCAGCCGGACTACAAGAAGTGCGCAGTCGCCATCGTGCGCAAGACGTAGGAGGTGACCATGTCACGCGGACACCCGCGCAGGCGATACCGCGGAGAGATTGCGTGGACGGGTTTCGTCGCCGGCCTCGGCGCGGCGGTGGCGCTCGCGTCTGCGACGACTGGCGCACGGAGCGTCCTCCCCTTGCAGACCACGGGCGATGACCGCGCCGCCCCGATGGCCAGCACGCCGTGGCTCCTCTCGCAGCCCGCAGCGAACGTCGTGCCCGCCGACCGCGCGAATCCTGGGAATACGGACGACAAGTTCACCGCCCGCGTGCGCTCGATGGAGGAACGTGCCACCCTCCGAGCGTACGAGGGCGCGCCGCCGGTCATCCCCCACCCTGTAGGCGAGTTGAAGTACCAGGCCTGCCGCGCCTGCCATGCCCAAGGGCTGCGTGCCGGTGAACAGATCGCGCGGATGGCGTCGCACACGCACCTGACGAACTGCACGCAGTGCCACGTTGAGGCCGCGGGCATGTTCCTGGGCGACGGTGGCGGACCGCGAAACTCGTTCGAGGGTCTTCGCCCAAGCGGGTACGGGAGCACCCGGGCATGGGCGGGCGCTCCACCGGTCATCCCCCACACGACCTTCATGCGGACGAACTGCGTGAGTTGCCACGGCGAGCACGGGTACGACGGGTGGAAGCCCGACCACCTCGACCGCACGAACTGCGTGCAATGCCACGCCCCGGCGGCCAGCCTCGACCAACTCTCGCCGACGTTCGGCGAAGAGTTGCTTCGCGTGTTCACTCCGCCGCGGCCGTGATGCGACGCGATGAATGAGCCGCGGGACATCTCGCGTCGCGACTTGCTTCGTGGGCGTCTTGGCGCTCGTGGTGCATCACCGTCACTCGGCTCGGGCGGAGAGTCGGAACCGCCGCGCCGAGTACCGCTCCCTGTGCATCGCCCGCCCGGCGCGGTACCGGAAGCGGAGTTTCTTGCCGGATGCACGCGCTGCGGGGCGTGCATCGAGGCGTGCCCTGTGGGTGCGATCGTGCTCGCGCCGGCGCGATTTCGCGAAGCGGCGGGAACGCCGATGATCGACCCCCATACGCAGGCGTGCGTCATGTGTGCCGACACGCCGTGCATCGCCGCGTGCGAGCCGGGTGTGCTTCAAACCGGTCGACCCTTGAAGATGGCAACGGCGTGGATCGACCGGATGAACTGCCTCGCCTGGATGGGGAGTTTCTGCACTGTCTGCTCGGAACGGTGCCCTGTTGCGGGTGCGATCACGCTCGAGCAGGGACGCCCGAGCGTCGTGGAGTCGGTCTGCACCGGATGCGGCGTCTGCCACGCGGTGTGCCCAGCACCGGTGAACGCGGTCGGGATCATGCCGCTGCCTGATCGACCCGGTTAGGACGCGAGCAGAAATAGTCTGGTATTTGTTTGGATATTGTTGCAGGCCAAGCCTCTTGACAAGGCTCTGCGGAGGACGTTTCATGGCTATCAGGACATAAGGCTCTGTATATCCGCTGATGACGACGGGAGCACGCATGGCGAAACGCAGAAAGCATCCTGACCCTGAACGGCCGGTCCGACTGCCCTCCGCTTCCGTCGGAACCGCACTGGTGCTCGCATTGCTCGGCGCGCTGGCGCTCGCGGGTTGCACGAGCCGCGAGGAGGCAGGGCCGGCCAAGTCCATGGCCGTCGCGCACCCGATAGACGCCGAAGCAGCCAGGACGCTCTACGTCCGCCACTGCGCGGCCTGTCACGGTCCCGAAGGGCACGGCGACGGGCCTGCCGGCCAGCACCTCTACCCCAAGCCGAGGGCGTTCAGTGACAGCCCGATGCGATTCGCGGCGACGGGAGCAGGCGAAGACCGGATACTCGACGCGATCACACGGACGATCCGCGAGGGGATGCCGCGCAGCTCGATGCCGGGTTTCGGTGGAGTGCTGACGGAGTCAGAGATCCGGGGTATCGCGCAGTATGTGCACGATCTGGGGAGCGATGTGCCGACACCGGCCGCGCGCGGCCCGTTGATCGCCGTCAAGGTGCCCGAGTTCACCGCGGGGTTGGCGACCTACGGATCGAGCCTGTTCCGCTCGATGGGATGCGTGACGTGCCACGGTGAGAAGGGCTACGGCGACGGGGCCGCGATGGAGGGGCTGGTGGACTCGCTCGGCAGGCCCATCCATCCCGCGAACCTCGCTTCGGGACAGTACAAGGCCGGTTCAACCCCGGAGGACCTGTACCGAGTGATCGTCAATGGCGTGCCCGGCACGCCCATGCCGTCGTATGCGGACATGCTCTTCGAAGGGCAGCGCGACTCGCCGACCGGTCATCGCAAGGCATGGGCGTTGGTGGCGTATGTGATGAGCCTTGCCCCGCCGCCCGCGGAAACAGCCGCGAACTCAGGCGCGGAGATCGTGCTCGCACAGGAGCCGGACCCGGCGATGTTCGACGACCCGGCACATCCGGCGTGGCGCGGCGTCCGCGAGACAAGCATCTCACTCCGCCCCTTGTGGCAGCGACCCGAGCCGATCAGGAGTGTGAGCGTCGCGGCGTTGCGGGCGGGCGATCGTGTCGCGTTCAGGCTCGTGTGGAACGACGCGACGTGCGACGTGGACCTCGACTCCGGCGACTTCCCGGACGCCGCCGCGGTGATGTTCGCTATGGGAGACGAGGTCGCTCCCCTGCCGATGGGTGTCGAGGTGCCGGGCTATACGCCCGCGTCGCCGGTGAACGTCTGGCAGTGGAAGGCAAGCCGCCAGTACGACACCTCGACGGGGCGGCGGCACGACGCAACCGATCCGCGAACGTTGGAAGGCGACGGCTATTACCTGTTCGCACCCGCGCCGAGTAGCGCGCCGATCGCCTCGCTGGCGTCCGCTCGCGGCGACGACCTGCGGCTGCTCGACCCGTACAACCTGGCGGCCACGCGAGCCGGCAATCCGCACGCCGATGCCTCGATCGTGCGGCATGCCGTTCTGGAAGCGAACGCGCTCGGCTTCGGCACCCTCACTTATCAACCCCCCAGCCTGCAGCACACGAACGCGTCCGCGCTATGGGCAAACGGGCGGTGGTTCGTGACGGCGTTCCGGACGCTCTCGACCGGGGATGAGAGCGACATCGACCTCATGACGCCGCGCCGCGTGCCCGTGGCGTTCGCGGTGTGGGACGGTTCGCGCGGCGACCGCGCGGGCGTGAAGCTGGTCTCGGGATGGCACTGGCTCGTGATCGAACCCTCCACCGGCGAGGCAGCCGGCGGCCGCTAGCGGGAGCAACTCGATGCGCAACGAAGAACCCCCGATGAATGAAGGCATCGGCGTCACGCGGCGGCGGTTCCTGCAGGCCGCGATGGCGTCCGGCGCGGTATCGCTCGCCTGGCGGCCGGGGCTGGGCGGGTTCGTCGCAGGCCCGGGCGTGGACAATCCGCTGAAGCACTACCCGATGCGTGACTGGGAGCGCGTCTACCGCGATCAGTACGCCTTCGACCGGACGTTCACGTTCGTCTGCGCCCCGAACGACACCGCGAACTGTCGGCTGCGCGCGTTCGTCCGCAACGGCGTGTTCGTGCGCGCGGAGCAGAACTACGAGACGCAGCGTGTGGGCGACCTCTACGGCAACCGCGCGACTGCCGCGTGGAACCCGCGCGGGTGCGCCAAGGGCTACCAGATGCAGCGGCGCGTCTACGGGCCTCACCGGCTGACGGGGCCGCTCATCCGCAAGGGCTGGAAGCGCTGGGCGGACGACGGCTTCCCCTCACTCTCGGACAACCCCGCCCTGCGCGACGAGTACAAGTTCACGACGCGCGGCGACGACGAGTTCGTCAGCGTGACGTGGGAGGAGGTCTACCGCTATCACGCGAAGGCCGCCGTCGCGATCGCGCGGACCTACAGCGGCGATGACGGCGCACGCCGGCTTCGTACGGACGGCTACGAGCCGGAGATGATCGACGAGACGCACGGCGCGGGCACCCGATGCTTCAAACTCCGCGGCGGGATGGGCCTGCTCGGTGTCATGGGCAAGTACGGCATCTACCGGTGGTCCAACATGCTCGCGCTGCTCGACCAGCACGTGCGCGGCGTGGCATCGGGCGATGCGCTCGGCGGGCGCACCTGGTCGAACTACACCTGGCACGGCGACCAGGCCCCGGGGATGCCGTTCGTGCACGGGCTGCAAACCTCGGACATCGACCTGAACGACCTGCGCAATGCCGGGTTGCACGTTTCGGTGGGCACGAACTTCGTGGAGAACAAGATGGCCGAGGCGCACTTCTTCATCGAGTTGATGGAGCGAGGCGGACGGATCGTCATGGTCCTGCCCGAATACGCGCCCGGCGTGACCAAGGCGGACTACTGGATCCGCGTGCGCCCCGGCGTCACCGACACCGCTCTCTTCCTCGGCGTCACACGACTGATGATCGACAACGGCTGGTTCGATCGCGATTTCGTCGAGAAGTTCACCGACTTCCCGCTGCTCGTGCGGACCGACACGCTGCGTCGGGTGCGGGGCGCTGACGTCTTCCCGGGCTACCAGCCCGGCCTGAGCCGCGACGGGCCGTCGTACCGCGACCAGAACATCACCGACGAACAGTACACGAAGATCGGGCACGATTTCGTCGTGATCGATGCGCAGACGGGAGAGCCTCGGGCGATCACGCGCGACCAGATCGGCAAGCGGATGGAAGGCTCCGGCATCAGGCCTCGCCTGTCATGGACCGGAACGCTGCGCCTCGCCGACGGGTCCGAGGTCGAAGCGATGACGCTCTGGGATGCCTACCGCATCCACCTGCGCGACTACGACCTCGACACGGTCGTCGAGATCACCGGCGGCGACCGCTCGCTCATCGAGCGGCTCGCACGGGAGATCTGGGAGACCGCCGGCAGCGGCCGCGGTGTGGCAATCCACATCGGCGAAGGGATCAACCACTGGTTCCACGCGACGCTCGCCAACCGTGCGTTCTATCTGCCGCTCATGCTGGCGGGCGCGATCGGCAAGCCTGGGACCGGGTGCCACACGTGGGCCGGCAACTACAAGGCCGCGCTGTTCCAGGGAGCGAAGGGCGTCGGCGCGGGCCTGGGCGCGTACCTGAACGAGGATCCCTTCGCGCCCGACCTCGACCCGAAGACCGACGGCGGAACGATCAAGCCCGTCAAACGCACGAAGGACGAAGAGCCTGCCTACTGGAACCACGGCGAGCGGCCGCTGATCGTGCAGACACCGAAGCACGGCCGGGTCTGCCTGACCGGCAAAACCCACATGCCCTCTCCGACGAAGTTCCTCTGGTTCACGAACGTTAATCTCTTCAACAATGCGAAGCACGCCTACGACATGTTCTTCAACGTGAACCCGAAGATCGACTGCATCGTCGCGCAGGACATCGAACTCAACTCGACCTGCGAGTACTCCGACATCCTCCTTCCGGCCCTCTCATGGCCCGAGTTCCAGACGTGGGAAATGACCGGCTCGTGCAGCAACCCCTTCCTCCAGGTCTGGCGCGGCGGGATCGACCCGGTGCACGACGGACGAGACGACGTCCGCATCCTTGCCGAGTCCGCGGAGGCGCTCGGACGCGAAGTCGGCGACTCGCGATTCGCCGACTACTGGCGGTTCGTGCTGGACGACCCCCGCGAGGGTGTGCGTGTGTACATCCAACGGATTCTTGACGCCTCGACCACGACGCGAGGCTACAACGTGTCCGACATCATCGACGGCAAGTACGGCGAGCCGGGCGTGTGCCTCTTCCTGTTCCGCACGTACCCGCGCATGCCGTTCTACGAGAACGTGCATGACGACCTTCCCTTCTGGACGGACACGGGCCGCCTCAACGCCTACTGCGACATCCCCGAGGCCATCCGCCACGGCGAGAACTTCGTCGTCCACCGCGAAGGCCCCGAGGCGACGCCGTACCTGCCGAACGTCATCGTGTCGTCGAACCCCTTGATCCGCCCGGACGACTTCGGCCTGCCGCGCGAGGCCATGCACTGGGACGAACGGACAATCCGCAACGTTCGCCTGCCGTGGAGCGAAGTGAAGCGAACGGTAAACCCGCTCTGGGAAGCGGGCTATCGGTTCTACGGCATCACCCCCAAGGGCCGCCACCGTGTCCACTCATCGTGGGCGGTGACCGAGTGGACGCAGATGTGGGAGTCCAACTTCGCCGACCCGCAGCGCAGGGACAAGCGCACGCCCGGGCTGGGCGAGCACCAGTTGCACATTCATCCGGATGACGCCAGCGAACTGGGCATCACGAACGGGGACTATGTCTACATCGAGTCGAACCCGGAGGACCGGCCGTTCCGCGGCTGGCAGGACGCGCTCAAGAGCGATGATCCCGCGGTGCGCGAGCGCGCGGCCTTCCTGCTGCGTGTCTCGAGGTGCATGCTGCGCGCGACGGTAAACCCCGCCTGGCCGCGCGGCGTCGTGATGATGAAGCACTCGCCCTGGATCGCTACCGAGCGGAGCGTGCAGGCGCACGAGAGCCGACCCGACGGCATGGCGCTCTCGAAGGGCACCGGGTACCAGTCCACGCTGCGATACGGCGGGCACCAGTCGCTGACTCGCAACTGGCTGATGCCCATGCACCAGACCGACACGCTCTTCCACAAGGCCAAGGGCACGATGGCATTCATCTTCGGCGGCGAGGCCGACAACCACGCCATCAACACCGTGCCGAAGGAGACGCTGGTGCGGATCGTCAAGGCCGAGGACGGCGGGCTGGGCGGCGTCGGCGCATGGGCACCGGGCAACGCCGAGTTCGGCCCGACCGCCGAAACGCCGGTGAATGACGCGTACCTGCTCGGTTCGCTCACCACCATACGCGGCGCCTGAAAGGACTCGCCATGCGGCACCACCACGAACACGACTCCCACGTCGTCCACCCGAGCCTTCGGCCCGTCGAGCCGGAGCACCCGATGTCGCTCGAAGGCGGCGTGGTGTTCGGCGACACGGGCCTCATGCTGCGGTGCCTCGTCGAGGAACTGCTCATGACGGGACTGACACCCGAGGAACTGCGCCGGATGGCTCGCGACGGCGAGTACCAGGGCCTGCACGCCGCGCTGTGCGCCATGGGCCCGGCCCGCGTTGAAAGCGTGATCGCGGAGGCTGCTTCGCGCGTGGGCACGTGCACGCTGCGCGTCGTCGAGCGGTACGATCGTTTCACACCGGCGGACCTGACCATCCACGCCACCACCGGCAAGCCCACCGAGCACCACAGCAGGCAAGGAGCGTGACCATGCCGACCGTCTACAACTGGCACATCGGACGACCGATGAGCTTCCCCTACGAGGAGGCGCACCCGCGCCGTCAGTTTGCCTTCGTGTTCAACATCAACCGCTGCATCGCCTGCCAGACCTGCTCGATGGCGTGCCGGAGCACGTGGACCTTCGGGCGCGGCCAAGAGCACATGTGGTGGAACAACGTTGAGACCAAGCCCTTCGGCGGCTATCCGCGATTCTGGGACGCCAAGCTCCTGACGCTGCTGGAGAAAGCGAACCCCGGGCGACAGGTCTGGAACTCGACCGCGGAGCGATCGGCGCAGTCGCCCTTCGGCCGGTTCGATGGCGAGACGATCTTCGAGGCAGCGACGAACTACGCCGGACCGGACGGTCCCAAGACCGCACTCGGATACTTGCCGACCGCAGACGAGTGGGCCGCGCCGAACGTCTTCGAAGACCACGCCCGCTGCACCGGCGGCGACCTGCCCGCCGGCGAACGCCTTCCGGAGCACAAGGTCTGGTTCTTCTACCTCGCGCGGCTTTGCAATCACTGCACCTACCCGGCGTGCCTCGCGGCCTGCCCCCGGCAGGCGGTCTACAAGCGACCCGAGGACGGCGTGGTGCTCATCGACCAGTCGCGGTGCAACGGCTACCAGAAGTGCGTCGAGGCGTGCCCGTACAAGAAGGCCATGTTCCGCTCGACCACGGGCACCAGCGAGAAGTGCGTCGCGTGCTACCCGCGCCTCGAGGGCAAAGACCAACTCATCAGCCCCGACGGCGAGCCGGCAGAGACACGCTGCATGACCTCGTGCCCGGGCAAGATCAGGCTGCAAGGGCTGGTGAACATCGGCGACGACGGAACATGGAAGCACGAGCCGGCGAACCCGATCTACTACCTCGTTCGTGAGCGGCAGATCGCGCTGCCGCTCTATCCGCAGTTCGGAACCGAGCCGAACGGCTACTACATCCCGCCGCGCTGGGTGCCGCGCGGTTATCTGGAGCAGATGTTCGGGCCTGGCGTTCAGCGCTCGCTCGAGCAGTACGCCTGCCCGGACCGCGAACTACTGGCCGTTCTGCAGCTCTTCCGAACGACGCAGCAGATCATCTCTCGCTTCGAGATCGAGAAGGGGCCGAAGGTCGCGGAGATCCCCGTCACCATGCCGGACGGCTCGACGAAGACGCAGGAGGTCTTCAACGACACGGTGATCGGCTTCAACGACTTCAACGCCGAGATCGTACGCATCACGATCGAGGAGCCGATCTTCGAACGCCCGAAGCAGCACGCCAACTCAATCTGAACGAGGTTACCATGAACGCGGCAACGATCGCTTCCCCACTCTCGATGGACCCGGCGTTGCTCCACGTTCGCCGCATCGCGGCCGTGTCGCTCGCCGACGCCTTCAGCGAACCGCCGTGTCCAACGCCAGACCCCGGAACGCTCACGACCATCTCCGCGGCCTGGGATACGCTCAGAGAGGAGTTTGCCGGGCTCCCGGGTGGCAGCCTCAGCCTGAACGAGCGATCGCCCAGAGAGATCGACCCGAACGCTCTGTCGGCATGGCTCGCTCTCCCCGGCAATGCTCGCACTGGAGCCTTGCGCCGGGTGCTCGGTCACGTTGTCTCTCAGGACTGCCCGCCCTGCGAGACCGAGTATCTCCCTTCGCACGATGCCGCGACGCGCGCCCAACACATGGCGGACCTCGGCGGGTTCTACCGCGCCTTCGGCGTCTGGCCCGACGGCTCGCACCCCCGGCGCCACGACCACGCGCAGTTCATCGTGGGCTTTGTCTGCGTCATGCTGACGAAACTCTGCGACTCCCGGAAGAGCGATCCCGAAGATGCCGCTCGCGAACACACCGAGGTGTGCGCCGACGCTCTGAGGCTCTTCCTCCACGATCACGCGGTCTGGTGGTTGCCGACGTTCGCCCGCAGGGCGGAGGAACGCGCGATGGCCGCGATGCGGAACGCGCGAGGCATGGAGGCTGAGGCGCTGGCAGCATTGGGCCGCGTCGCCGGTTCTCTCAGGTGCTGGACGGCCGTCGAACGCTCGGCGACGGGCATCGCACCCTCTCGCCGCATCGTGCAGCCGCTGATCGGCGGTACGGCTTCGGATGAAGCCGACTGCAACGACTGCGGAACGTGCCCGGCCACCCCGGACTGACCGAGGTGAAATCACCGGCTATCCGCGCCTCCCCGCCGTGACGGCGCAGGAAGACGGTCACGACGACCCACTCGACAAGAGCGCGGGCTGGAATGGCACGTTCCTGTGGGCAAACCGTATTGCAGATGAGCCGCACACGAACAGGCCCGCGTACCGGGAGCGCCGGCACGCGGGCCTGGGAGGATGAGCGGCGGTCGATCAGTTGATCTTCTCGACGTTCACGATCGTGCCGAAGCCGATCGCCTCGTCGTAACCGGGACCACCATCGAGGTAAGGCTTCATCGCACCGGGCTGGTCGGCGACGATCTTCAGGAAGTCGTTGCCGTCGCCGGCGAGCAGCCGGGGCGCGCCGGTGACTCGGCCCTTGTACTCCGAATCGAGGTAGTCGTTGCCAGCGCCGCCCACGAGGCGCACGCGCGACGACCCGTCGCCTTCGAGCAGGAGTTTGAGAACATCGTGTCCGTTTCCACCGGCGATGGCCCCGAAGAGGTTGGCCGTCCCGCCGCGGAGCACCACGACCGCATCGGCGTCGTCGTTGCCCCCGCCCATGTTGAGATCGAAGAAGACCGTGGCCGAGCCGGGGAACTTCTCGTCGATGGTCAGTTTGGCGGTGTCGTTGCCCGCGCCCATCCGGCCGCCGAAGGTCACGTCCAGAACTCCGGCGCCCGAGATCACGTTCGCCTCGAGCTTGTCCTGACCGGTACCGGACGTGGAGAACAGGTTCATGGCGATCGCGCCCGTCGGCTCCTGAGAGTCGATGTTCACGGTGACCTCATTGTCGCCGGACCCGTGCTTGACGACCCAGTTCATGGTGATGTCGTCGGCATCGTTGAAGACCTCGAAGCCGACCTTGTCGTTGGCCGCATTCCCGACGACCTCCACGTCGCTCACGACCGGAGCGACGGAGAAGGGCAGGAAGTAGATGAACTTCACGTCCGAGTTGCCCGCCCCCGTATCGACGCGGATGCTGGGGATCACGGTGGCGTAGACGCGGAACTCCACGTAGTCCTGCGCGCGGCCCGTGGTCAGATCGATGGCCGTCACGCCGGTAAAGAGCGTGCCGCTCGGAATCCCGTCGATGCCGTACACCCGGACCTCGCCCGGCTGCGGGCCGACCTCGACCTCGATCTGCTGCTGTTCGTTGTTGGTGGTCAGCACCAGGGTGCTGGCCGGATTGACGCCGTCGTCGAGCCAACCATCGGCGAACACGCTGTCGAGCTGGGCCGAGGCGGTCCCCGCCGCGGCGAGCAGAGCGAGAACGGACGAACGGATCTTGCGTGACATGTGCGAATCTCCTGTCTAGTTACTGATGCGATCGTGGCCTGCGCCGAACACCGACTCCGGCCGCTGTACAGGAGCACGCACGACGCCGCGTGATACAACGCCGATCGGTTCTCGTGCGAAAGAATCAAGGACCCACGATCACTGAAGCGCCCGCAAGGCCCGGCAGTACGACGGGAGCCTCCCCGCCCGTGCCGCTCGACGACCAGCACATCGTTCGAGCGGGCCGCTCACGCGTTCACCATCGCACAGCGCGTGGACGCTTGCACGACCGTGTTCGCTCCGCGCGGTCAGGGGACTCGCCGGGCGCTCTTCGGGGCGCGCGGCCCGCCCGGATGATTGCCCGGCTGTGCTCCGCCATCGGTTACCGCACGGTGAGCGTCGAGCCGCCCCCATCCGAGCTCTCCGGCGTAGTTATCGTTCAGAAGATCGATCGGCAGCGCGCTCCGCGTGACTCTGGATCGCAGGCTGCTCGGCGTGGCGTCGGGGAAGGCCGCCCGAACGAGCGCGACGGTCCCCGCGACGAGCGGCGCGGACATGCTCGTGCCGCCGGTCTCGCCGTAGGCGTTGTCCGGAGCGGTGCTGACCACGTCCACGCCGGGGGCGGCCATATCGACGTGCGCACCATAGTTGCTGAACGCTGCGCGCACGTCGTGGATATCCGTGGCGCAGACCGCGAGCACGTTGGAGGCGTTGTACGCGGCGGGGTAACGGACCGGGCTGCTGGTGTCCTCGTTCCCGACGGAGGTGACGATGATGACGCCCTTGGCACGTGCCTCGAGGACAGCCTCTTCGAGAACGAAGGTCTCGACGGTCGTGCCCATGCTGAGGTTGATCAGGTCGGCTCCCGCGTCGATCGCGTAGTAGATCGCCTCGACCATGTTGAAAGTGTCGGTCAGCCCGTCACTGTCCATGACCTTGAGGGGAAGGATGCCTGCCTCCGGCGCGACACGCGCGATCAGTCCCGCGACCAGCGTGCCGTGGCCGAAAGAACCATCGATAAACCCGTCGCCGTTGGAATCGACACCCTCGCGCCGATCTTGGACGTCACCGTTCTCCGCCACGAAGTTCCAGCCGCCGGGCACAATGCGTGGAGCAAGCACTTCGTGCTGGAGGTCAACGCCGGAGTCGATCACGGCGACGACGACACCAGCGCCGGTGGAGATGCCATGCACAAGATCGGACCCGATGACGACGATCGACGGTTGATTTGTGTACTCAGCAGCCGTACGCGCGACGAAGATGCTCTGTGTGTCCGGATCGGGCCTGGTATCACGTCCCGTGTAGTTGGGCTGGATGCGCTCAACGTCGGCGTCGAACACGGCGACATCGGTGAACTCCTCCTCGTCACCGGGGAACACACTCACGAGATAGGTGCGCCGCGAATCGATCGCGTCCAAAAGACCAACGCCCCACTCGGCGGCGTATCGGGCCGTGAAGTCGTTGATGTCGGCTCCGGGCATCAACTTCACGACGACCTGCCCGGGAACGACCACGTCGTCTCCGTCTGCAAAGAGGGCGTGCGGCGTCAGGGCCAGGGCAATCAAGGCGATCGGCAGGCAGCGCACCCACATCATGGAACCACTCATGGGAACCCTCCCGTCACTCCTAGACCGCTCCAGAGCCACGATGATACGCCGCGCCGGTGAAATTCTCGCTGGACCGTCCGCAGGGCGGAAGGAACGGATGCCGATTCACGCAGAGCGTGGTGAAGACGCAGAAACAGCCCGACCGATGTCTCGTCGTGCAGCGGCCACCGCGCGCCGACGACGTGCCGCGCCCCGGCGGCCAGAACAGCCCGCACGAATCCCTGACGATCTTCGTGCGCTCGCGAGTCGGATCGACCGGACTCGCACCCCGCAAGCACGACCGACGCACCGGGCCGTACCGCCGAGGCGAGTTCCCGGACGGTCAACCACCCGTCGGCCACCTTGAGTCGCGAGAGCAACGGGTGCCGGGACGAGAACTGCACGTGCGAAGCGAGGTGGATGAGGTCGGCCTCGGAAAGCGCGGAGATGACCGCATCGCGTGTGGCACAGGAGCCGAGCAGCACATGCGAGCCGGCATGGACCGAGGCGACGGCCACGGCCTCCTCCTCCATCCGCGGCGCCAGTTCGTCGGCGATGCCGATGGCGAGCACACGGGACGGCGGCTCCGCGCGGCCGGACAGCGATGCGAGGCGGTGTGCAACCGTCAGACCAGGGATCTCTACCACAGCGGTCTGGTCAGCGAGCACGCCGTCGCCGACAGGGAACGCTCCCCACGGCAGACCCACGAGTGGTCCGAACGGGCTGACGCCGAGGTTGCGAGCACGCGGCGCAAGCGCAAGGATCGGCTCGATCGCACGAGCGAACAGCTGCTTCGTGAGGTCCATGAAGTCGAGCCCGGATCGCCGCGCGTTTCCGCTGCTTGCGAGTGCTTGTCCTACAACAAAGTCCATGCGCCGTGAAATCGAAGCGACATCCGACACGGAGGCCATCCCACGTACGGGCGTGCACGCATCCCGTGTGAGCACCAGCGCGGACAGGCTGTCGCCCTCGGCAAAAAAGAGTGCCGACGCGTCCGATTCTCCGAGCGATGCCCGCGCGTTCTCGAGCGACATGGGTTCCGAGGCCTCGGTCTCCCGCTGAGTGATCGCCGCGAGTCGGTCAGAGAGTCGCTCGACCTCGTCCTCAAGCCGCATGATCTCTCTGGCAGTCTCACCCCTGTTCGATCCATCGCCTTCGGAGCCAAGGGCCGCGTAACGCATGTTGAGCGTGGTCATCGCGTGCGATCGCGCTGCGCTGAGGGCAACGGCGTGGTCCGGCTCTTCCGCGGGCATTTCCGCCCTGATCGCCCAAACCTGGTCGAGCACCGTTCTGCCGCGCATGCGCTCGATGGCGTCGAACGCCGTGTCGAGACGCGGCGGACAGAGATCGAGCGCGCACGAGGCCGTCTGCAGGTACAGGTCACGCCACGATTCTCCGTGCGCGAGTCGCCAACGCTCCGCATGGAGCTGCCGACGGATCGACTCGGCCTCACGCAGCGCGAGCGAGAATGCCTCGGCGGCTTCGGCTCGCAGGCCCTGAGCGCGCAGAATGCCGCCATGAATCGCCCCGAGCCTTGCCCGCAACGGACGCGGCATCCCGTCGGTCGCGCCGACCGCGCGCAGGTAGCCCGCGGCTTCGTCCGGCCGACCCGAAGCGAGCGCTGCCCTGGCGAACTCCGCGAGCGCGGCGGCGCGACGCAGGGGGAGACGCTCGAACGACTCCAGCGATGACGAGACAAGCGAGCGTGCCTCCTCGCTCCGGCTCGCTCCCTTGATCGCCATCACGGCGAGCGCTACCTCGGCCCGCCCAGCCCCGGCCGTCGCGTCCACCGCGAGCAGTTCCTCCTTCGCCCGTGACAGGACAGCGTGCGCTTCATGGTGCGAGCCTTCATCAACGAGCAGCAGTCCAAGCCCGAGCCGCGCCCGCGCCGATTCCCGCCTCAGGCCCGCGGTCTCGAGCGCGGGCAAACACTCGGCGTACGCTCGCAGCGCCGCGTCGCGAGCGCCGATCGAGTGGAGAGCCTCCGCGGTTTCGGCCGCAAGGCGGGCATCGTCCGCGACCGCGCCCGCGGCGGCAAACCTCGCCCGGGCCGACTCGAACCGGCCTAGAGCCTCGTCGAAGCGACCGGCGCGGCTGAGCAGGTCGGCGAGATTGCCCTCGACGATGGCAGCTGCGTGTGTGTTGCCCGCCGCGTCGAAACTGACCGCGGCAGACTCGAACGCGCTCTGCGCTTCGACGAAGCGATCCAGATCGAGAAGCACCTCGGCGCGATTGCTCGACAGCGCTCCGAGCAGCAGCGGATCACCGGCAACGAGCGCCGACGCCTCGTCGAACGCCGCGAGCGCCCCGTCAAGCCGCCCTCGCATCCGCAGCACGATCCCGAGGTTGAGCAGGCTCTTCCCGCACGCGACCGTATCGCACGCCTCGGCAAGGGCGTCCGCAGCGGATCGGGCAGCGCGCTCCGCGTCCTCGAGCCTCCCGATCCTGGCCAGCGGCTGCACGGACGCGAGCCGAACCTGGCCAAGTCCGCGCATGTCGCCCTCTCGGTTGGCGAGCTCTTCCGCCCGATGCAGCAGCGCCAGGGCATCGTCAAAGCGCGCCGCGTAACAGAGCACGTGCGCACGCGCCGCGAGAAGCTGCGCTTCGTCCCGCGCGGACCCGTACTCGGCCCGCGCAAGGCCCTCAGCCAGCGACGTCGCTCGCTTCAGGTCTGAGAGCGCGAGCTGCTTGATTGCATCGGCGAGCGCCGCCGCGGCGAGGCCGCCCGCGCCTGCGGCGTCGAACCGCAGCGAGCCGGAGGATTCGGCAAGCAGGCGTTCCGCCTTGTCGAGAACGTCGCGCACGCCTCAGGCCGCCAGCTCGACCGCGGGAATTTCGATCGCGACCCCGGTGCCGACGAGCTCGAGTCGCCACGTGCCCGGCAGCCCCGCAAACTCAAAGAACCCTTGGGAATCGACCGTCGCGCGTGCGGCGTGCCCCGATGGGTCTTGAGTCACGGCCCCGGTCAATCCCTCCACGCCCTCGACCCGCCCGACAACGAGGATCTCGCCCGCGGTGACCCCCTCAATGACCGGTCTGCGGACAGAAACGCGCAGAGTAACCTTCGCTTCGTCCGCTTGGAAAACGACTTGACGGTCGCCCGTTCCGGAGCGGAAGCCGGCCAGCGCAACGGCGCTAAGTCCACTGTCCGAAACGACAGCTGCGACCAGCCGACGCAGGCCGGAGGCCGCAGCAGAGCGGACACCCGGCTTCGGGAGCGTGCCCGAGGCCAACGCCGTGAGTCTGGCGCGGTCAACCTCGAAGAGTGGATCGATGTCTCGGGCGAGTCCGAGGCCGTGCAATGTGCCGGCCAGTCGGTCGCAGCGCACCCGCAACCTCGGGTCAGTGAGACAGGCACTCTCCAGCGAGGCTTTAGCCTCGTCCGTGGCCTCACCCAGCAGCACGCTGAGAATCGCCTCGTCGGTGTACCCGTACTCGCTCATCGATCCTCCAGAGGGCCGGAACCCGTCGGTGATACTTGGCCAGCCCGAGATACCTGTCCCTGGGCCGTCAGTTCCTGACTCGATGGGTCGAGAATGGCCGCGAGCTTGGCGAGGCAACGCTGACGCGTCGGGCCGAGGCTGCCGATCGGCACCCCCAGCTCGCGGGCAAGGCCCTCATAACTCGGCGTGATCGGTCGGAAGTACAACGCATGGATCAGGTCGCGGCAGCGCCCGCCCAGTTCCTCCAACGCATCGCGCAGGCGTGCGTGCGAGATCAGGTCATCGATCGCTGGCTGCTCAACCACCGAATCGGTGGCGTCGGTTGGCGCCTCACGACCCCCTCGCTGCTTTGCACGCCAGGCTTCGCGTCTCGCAGTCGTCGCGAGCCAGCCGGGAAGTGAATCGGGGTCGCGGATGTCGCGCAACGCCCCGGCGAGCCTGGCGAAGACCTCCTGGGCGACGTCGTCGCACCCGTGCGGATCAAGCCCGTGCCGACGGCAGACCGCGTACACAAGCCCAGCGTGCCGGCGCACAAGCTGCTCCCACGCGAGGGCGTCCCCCGCGATGCAGCGGTCGATCAACGTGCGGAGGGGGTAGGTATCCGATCGGAGGACCATAAACGTCCTGGCCTCAAGTTAGAGGTGAATCTATAGCGCGGGCATACGCCCCCTGCTTCCCGATCCAAGCAGGCTCCATTTTGTGAGTCTCGTCGAGTACGACGAGTGCATCCTTGTCAACTGGAGAACGGCGGTGAACCGATCGACCCCGAGTTGCGGACGGTGCTGCTCGCCCTGTTCGTCGAAGCCGAACCGGGCGTGGAGCCGGTGGTGCCGCGCCTGCGCGATCCGACCACGAACCTGCGGACTCACTTCCTGCGGATCGTCGGGCGGGCGGGCGTCAAGCCCTGGCCCCGGCTGTTCCACAACCTGCGGGCGTCGTGCGCGTGCG
>JAANMY010000543.1_pt1 | contig 52448 bp, 48 predicted proteins | sample 7279691 | NCBI WGS metagenome assembly JAANMY01 (sample SAMN14094543, study PRJNA606508) | bioreactor metagenome | isolation source: A lab-scale SPAN reactor treating ammonium-rich wastewater day 388 | place: Ireland: Galway | collected 2018-02-07 | reverse complement strand
GACCGCGCTGGCGATGATGCACCTGCGCACGCTCGGGCCCTGGGTGCTGCTCGGCACCATGGCCGTGGTCTGGGTCGCCGACATTTCCGCCTACTTCTCGGGACGCGCCTTCGGCCGCCACAAGCTCGCGCCCAGCATCAGCCCAGGCAAGACCTGGGAAGGTGCGGCAGGCGGTGCGCTGGCGGTGCTGTTGTTCGGTTTCGGCATTCTGGTTGCGCTCGGCGCACGCCAACCGGGCGGAGCGCTCGTGATCGGCCTCGCGTTGCTCGCGTGGACGGCGATCAGCGTCATCGGCGATCTTTTCGAGTCGCTGCTCAAGCGCCAGGCCGGGCTCAAGGACAGCGGCAGCATTCTTCCCGGCCACGGCGGCATCCTCGACCGCATCGACAGCCTGACCTCGACGCTGCCCATCGTGGCGCTGGCGTCGGTCTGGCTGGCCGCTTGAATCGCCTCAGAGCCGCCACGGCTTTCGATCTGGAACACATCACACATGGCTGAATCCGCCCCCCGGCGCCTGACCGTACTGGGCGCCACCGGCTCGATCGGGCAAAGCACGCTCGACGTCGTCGCGCGCCACCCCGATCGCTTCGAGGTGTTCGCGCTCAGCGCCCATCGCCAGCATGAAAGGCTGCTCGCCCAGTGCCTGCAGTTTCACCCGCAGTACGCGGTGATGGGGGAGGCGGCTGCAGCAGACGAGCTCGTCCGGGCCCTGCGGTCGGCCGGAAGTCGCACGCAGGTGCTGTGCGGCGCGGCTGCGCTCGAGGACATCGTGGCGGCCGAGCAGGTCGACATGGTCATGGCGGCCATCGTCGGTGCGGCGGGCCTGCGTCCGGCGCTGGCCGCGGCACGCGCCGGCAAGAAGATACTCCTCGCCAACAAGGAAGCGCTCGTCCTCTCCGGCCAGCTCTTCATGGACGCGGTGAGGGCGGGCGGCGCCACCTTGCTGCCGATCGACAGCGAACACAACGCGATCTTCCAGGCACTACCCGCGAACTACGCGCGCAGCCCGGGCGCCGCCGGCGTGCGCCGCGTGCTGCTCACGGCGTCGGGCGGGCCCTTCCGCACCGCGGCGCTGGATTCGCTTGCGGCGGTGACACCCGAGCAGGCCTGCGCACATCCAAACTGGGTCATGGGTCGCAAGATCTCGGTCGATTCGGCGACGATGATGAACAAGGGCCTGGAAGTCATCGAGGCGCACTGGCTGTTCGGGGCGCCTGCCGACATCATCGAGGTCGTCGTTCATCCGCAGAGCGTGATCCACTCGATGGTCGACTACGCCGACGGCTCGGTCATTGCCCAGCTCGGCAATCCCGACATGCGCACCCCGATCGCGCACGCGATGGCGTGGCCGGAACGGATCGACGCCGGTGTGCGGCCGCTCGACCTGTTCGAGATCGCACGCCTGGATTTCGAGCGTCCCGATCTCGAGCGCTTCCCCTGCCTGCGCCTGGCTTTCGACGCGCTGCGCGCGGGCGGCGCCGCGCCGGCGGTGCTCAACGCGGCCAACGAGGAGGCGGTCGCCGCCTTCCTTGATCACCGCATCGGTTTTCTCGACATCCCCGCAGTGATTGCCGCCTGCCTGGAACGCAGTGGCACGCAGGCGGTCGATTCCCTGGACGCGGTCTTTGCCGCCGACGCCTGCGCGCGGGAATGGGCGCGGGCCGAAATCACCCAACGCACTGCTGCCAGATGAATCTGCTCGACTACCTCGTGCCGTTTGCGCTTGCGCTCGGCCTGCTGATCCTGGTCCATGAACTTGGCCACTACCTGGTCGCGCGCTGGTGTGGCGTCAAGGTGCTGCGCTTTTCGATCGGCTTCGGCAAGCCCTTGATCCTCAAGCGCGCCGGGCGCGACCAGACCGAATGGTCACTGGCGGCGTTTCCGCTGGGCGGCTACGTCAAGATGCTCGACGAGCGCGAGGGGCCGGTCGCGCCGGCGGAGCTGCATCGCAGCTTCAACCGCCAGAACGTCTATCGCCGCTTCGCGATCGTCGCCGCGGGGCCGATCGCGAACTTCCTGCTCGCGATCGCCTTGTACTGGGGCCTGTTCGTTGCCGGCAGCGATGAGCTGCGCCCGCGCCTGGCGTTGACGGAGACGCCCGCCATTGCCCAGGCCGCCGGGATTCGTGACGGTGATCTGGTGGTGTCGGTCGATGACGAGCCGGTACGGAGCTGGCAGGACCTGCGCTGGCTGCTGTTGCAGCATGCCCTCGACAAGCGCGAGCTGGTGCTGAAGGTGCGCACGCTCGAGGACGTCGAGGCGTTCCGCCGCCTCGATCTGACGGGCGTGGCGATCGACGATGGCACGGCCGACCTCATCGCGCGTATAGGCCTCAAGCCCTGGCGGCCCCACATCCCGGCCATCATCGGCAGGATTTCGGACGATGGCGCTGCGGCACGCGCCGGCATGCAGGCGGGCGACAAGGTGCTCGCGATCGATGGGCGGGAGATCGACGCCTGGGGCGAGCTCGTGCTGGCGGTGCGCCAGGCGCCCGGTCGCAGCCTGGCGTTCGAAGTGCAGCGCGGCGAAGCGGTCCTCAGTTTCCAGGTGACACCTGACGAAGCCAGCGAAAATGGCGAGCGCATCGGCCGCATCGGTGTCGGCGTCGCCGAGCCGGCGCCGGGCGGCGTGTCGATGTTCGGCGAGGTGCGCTACGGCGTGGTCGAAGGCTTCACCAAGGCGGTACGCCAGACCTGGGAGACGAGCGTCCTCAGCCTCAAGATGATCGGCCGCATGTTCACCGGCGAAGTATCGTGGAAGAACCTCTCCGGGCCGGTGACGATCGCCGACTATGCGGGCCAGACCGCGCAGCTCGGACTCAGTCATTACCTCAAGTTCGTGGCCCTGATCAGCATCAGCCTGGGGGTCCTGAACCTGCTCCCCATCCCGGTTCTGGATGGGGGGCACTTGTTGTACTATACGGTCGAAATCATCAAGGGCGGTCCGATTCCGGAACGCATCATGGAGATCGGTCAGCAGATCGGTCTCGTCCTCCTGGTGATGCTGATGGCATTCGCCTTCTACAACGACATCAATCGTCTCATTTCCGGCTGAATTCCCGCATGAATCGCAAGCTCCTGCCCGGGCTCATCATGGCCCTCTTTGCCGCAGCGCCGGCATTCGCGTTCGATCCCTTCGTGGTGAAGGACATCCGGGTCGAAGGCATCCAGCGCACCGAGGCGGGCACCGTCTTCAACTATCTGCCCGTGCGGGTGGGCGAAACTTTCAGTGAGGCGCAGGCGGCGGACGCGATCCGCGCCCTGTTCGCCACCGGGTTCTTCAGCGACGTGCGCATCGAGACCGAAGGCGACGTCATCGTGGTTGCAGTCGACGAACGTCCGGCGATCGCCGACATCACCTTCGTCGGCGTCAAGGAATTCGACAAGGACGCGCTCAAGGCCGGGCTGCGCGAGGTGGGGCTGGCCGAGTCGCGCATCTTCGACCGCGCATTGCTCGAGCGCGCCGAGCAGGAGCTCAAGCGCCAGTACCTGTCGCGCGGCAAGTACGCCGCCACCGTCACCACCACGGTGACGCCGCTCGAGCGCAACCGGGTCGGCATCAACTTCGCGGTGGAAGAGGGCGACGTCGCCAAGATCCGCCAGATCAACATCGTGGGTGCCAAGGCCTTCGAGTCCGACGACCTGGTCGAGCAGATGCAGCTCACCACGCCCGGCTGGCTGACCTGGTACACCAAGAACGACCAGTACTCGCGCCAGAAGCTGTCGGCCGACCTGGAGACCCTGCGCTCCTTCTACCTGAACCAAGGCTACCTCGATTTCAACATCGACTCGACCCAGGTCTCGATCACGCCCGACAAGAAAGACATCTTCATCACGGTCAACATCACCGAGGGTGAGCAGTACACCGTGACCGGCCTGCGTTTCACCGGTGACCTGGTGCTGCCCGAATCCGAGTACCTCGCGCTGGCGAAGATGCGGCCGGGCGAGACGTTCTCGCGCGAGAAGCTCACCGAAACCACCAAGGCGATCACCGACCGCCTGGGCAACGAGGGCTACGCCTTCGCCAACGTCAATGCCGCGCCCGAAGTCGACAAGGAAAAGCGCGAGGTCGCATTCACCGTCTTCGTCGATCCGGGTCGTCGCGTCTATGTGCGCCGCATCAACGTCGGCGGCAACACCAAGACGCGGGACGAAGTCGTGCGCCGCGAGATGCGGCAAATGGAAGGTGGCTGGTACGACGCAGCGGCGATCAACCGTTCGCGTACCCGCATCGACCGCCTCGGCTTCTTCGACGAGGTGAACGTCGAGACCCCTGCGGTGCCGGGCACGACCGACCAGGTCGACGTGAACTTCACCGTCAAGGAACGTCCGACCGGCAACCTGATGCTGGGTGCGGGCTTCTCGAGTGCCGAGAACATCGTGCTGTCTGCGTCGATCGCGCAGCAGAACCTCTTCGGCAGCGGCAATGCGCTGACGCTCGGTCTCAATACCAGCGAATCGAGCCGCACGCTCGCCCTGTCGTTCACCAATCCTTACTACACGGTCGATGGGGTGAGCCTGGGTTGGGACCTGTATCACCGCACCTACGATGCCGACGAGCTCGACAGCGTGTCGCCGTACAAGACGGTCTCGACCGGTGCGGGCATCCGCCTGGGCTGGCCGATCGCAGAGGACGACCAGGTCAACTTCGGCCTCACCGCCGATCGCACCGAAATCACGACTTACGAGGCGAGCCCCTTTCTGTATCAGGACTTCTGCCTGAAGAACGGCCTCGACGCTTCGACCAATGGCATCGGCAGTTGCACGGTGGATAGCTTGCTGCTGACTGTCGGCTGGTCTCGCGATAGCCGCGACAGTTTCACCTACCCCCGTTCGGGCAGCTATCAGCGTATCTACGGCGAGGTGACCGTACCCGTCGGCGACCTGCGTTATGGCAAGCTCGGCTACCAGTATCAGCACTGGTTCCCGATCGGAAACGATTACGCGCTGATGCTGAACGCCGACGTGGGCTGGGCGAAAGGCTTTGGCGGGGAGAAGGTGCCGTTCTACAAGAACTACTTCGTGGGGGGCATAGGGTCGGTGCGCGGTTACGACCAGGGGTCGATCGGTCCGAAGTACTACGATCCAAGCGACGATGACATCACCTCGACCGGCGGTACGCGCAAGATTGTCGGTAACGCCGAGTTCTACTTCCCGATGCCGGGCGCCGGCAAGGATCGCTCCTTCCGCATCTCAGCCTTCTTCGACGCCGGTTATGTGTGGGGCGAAGACCAGGTGGAGTTGAAGGCTGGCAGCCCGTTCGTCGAGCAGGACATCGGCTTCGACGACCTGCGCTACAGTACCGGCCTCGCGTTCTCGTGGAGCTCGCCGATCGGGCCGCTCAAGTTCAGCTTCGGTCACCCGCTCAACAAGAAAGACAACGACGAAATCCAGCGATTCCAGTTTCAGCTCGGCAGCGTCTTCTGACGCGCCGGCAACCCAGTTCCATCCGGAGGCATAAGTGAAAGTTAGTACCCTCTCCCTGCTGGCGGCAGCGCTGCTCGGCATGTCCCAGGCGGCCATCGCCGAGACCAAGATCGGCTTCGTGAACTCCGACCGCGTGATGCGTGAAGCGGCGCCCGCCGTGCGCGCGCAGCAGCGTCTCGAGAAGGAATTCGAGAAGCGCGATCAGGAGCTCCAGCGCATCGCCCGCGATCTCAAGTCGATGCAGGAAGACCTCGAGCGCAACGGCCCTACCATGGCCGACGGTGATCGCCGCAACAAGGAGCGCGCGTTGAACGAGCTCAACCGCGACTTCCAGCGCAAGCAGCGCGAATTCCGCGAAGACCTCAACCAGCGCCGCAACGAGGAACTCGCCTCGGTGCTGGACAAGGCCAACCGCACGGTGAAGGAACTCGCCGAGCAGGAAAACTACGACATCATCTTCCAGGAGGCGGTGTACGCGAATCCGCGCATCGACCTCACCGACAAGGTCATCAAGGCCCTGTCCGACGCCAAGTAAGCCCACGGACAAGCTCACACAGGCCTCAGCGCGCATGTTCCGACTGCAAGAACTGGTCGATCGCCTCGGCGGTGAGCTCCACGGCGATGGTAGCGTCGCCGTGGCGCGCGTCGCCACCCTCGAAAAGGCGGGGGAGGGCGATCTCGCCTTCCTTGCCAACCGCAAGTACCTGTCCCAGGTCGAGGACTGCGCGGCCAGCGCACTGATCGTCGGCCCCGACGCGCGCGAGCAGCTCGCCGACCGCGCGTTGATCGTCACCCCCGATCCCTACCTGTACTTCGCCCGCGTCGCCCAGCTCTTCAACCCGGCCCCCGCCCCGCGGGCGGGGGTGCATCGTCTGGCTGCGGTGGATTGCAGCGTACCGGCAAGCGTCGAGGTGGGCCCGGGGGCCTGCGTTGAAGAGGGCGTCGAACTGGGTGAAGACGTGGTGATCGGCGCCAACTGCTTCGTCGGGCGCGGCACGCGCATCGGGCGCGGCACGCGCCTCTACGCCAACGTCACCGTCTATCACGACTGCGTGATCGGCGAGGACTGCATCCTGCATTCGGGCGTGGTCATCGGCGCCGACGGCTTCGGCTTCGCGCGCGAGCGCTCCGGTGCCTGGGTCAAGATCCCGCAGACTGGCCGCGTCGTCATCGGCAACGACGTCGAGATCGGCGCCAACACCACGATCGACCGCGGCGCGCTCGACGACACCGTGATCGGTGACGGCGTGAAGCTCGACAACCTGATCCAGATCGCCCACAACGTGCGCGTGGGCGACCACACCATCATGGCCGGCTGTGCCGGGGTTGCCGGCAGTGCGCAGATCGGCGCGCGCTGCATGGTCGGCGGCCAGGCCGGCATCTCCGGCCACCTGAGTATCGCCGACGACGTGGTTGTCTCCGCGTGGACCCTGGTCGCCAAGTCGATCACCAAACCGGGCGTCTATACCGGCAACCTGCCGCTGCAAACCCATGGCGACTGGGTGAAGAACTTCTCCCACCTGCGCCACCTGGATGCGCTCGCCAAGCGCGTCCGCCAACTCGAACAACAAAGCGACGGTCCCGCAGACCGCACGCCGGGCTGAGCCATCATGGACATCAAGGAAATCCTGCAGTACCTGCCGCACCGCTATCCCTTCCTGCTCATCGACCGCATGCTGGAGATCGAGCCGGGCGTGCGCGCGCGCGGGCTGAAGAACGTGACCATGAACGAGCCCTTCTTCCCGGGGCACTTCCCGCACCACCCGGTAATGCCGGGCGTGCTGATCATCGAGGCGATGGCCCAGGCCGCCGCGCTGCTGTCGTTCAAGAGCAGCGGCGTGAAGCCGGACGACAACTCGGTGGTGTACTTCGCCGGCATCGACAACGCGCGCTTCAAGCGTCCGGTGGTGCCGGGGGACCAGTTGATCTTCGACGTCGAGATCACCCACGCCAAACGCAACATTTACAAGTACAAGGCGCGCGCCAGCGTCGACGGCGAACTCGCCGCCGAGGCCGAACTGATGTGCGCGATCAAGACGCTATGATCCATCCGACCGCTATCGTCCATCCGGGCGCGAAGCTCGGCGCGAACGTCAGCGTCGGCGCCTATTCGCTGATCGGCGAGCATGTCGAGATCGGCGACGGCACCCGCATCGGTCCGCACGTCGTGGTCGAGGGCCACACCCGCATCGGCCGCGACAACGAGATCTTCCAGTTCTGCTCGATCGGCGCCAGCCCGCAGGACAAGAAGTACGACGCCGAGCCCACGCGCCTGGAGATCGGCGACCGCAATACCATCCGCGAATTCTGCTCGTTCAACGTCGGCACCAGCCAGGACGCGCACGTCACCCGCGTCGGCAACGACAACTGGATCATGGCTTACGTGCATGTCGCGCACGACTGCCAGGTGGGCGACCACACGATCTTCGCCAACAACGCCACGCTCGCCGGCCACGTCCACGTGGGCGACTGGGCGATCCTCGGCGGCTTCACCGGCGTGCATCAGTTCTGCCGCGTCGGCGCGCACAGCTTCTGCGGCGTCGGCACCGTGCTGCTGCAGGACCTGCCGCCCTTCGTCACCGTCGCCGGCAACCCGGCCAAGCCGCACGGCATCAACAGCGAGGGCCTCAAGCGCCGCGGCTATTCGGCAGAAGGCATCGCCGCGATCAAGCGCGCCTACCGCGCGCTGTACCGCTCGGGGCTGACGCTCGACGAAGCGCGCCAGCGCGTGGCCGAGATCGCCGCGACCCAGCCGGAAGTCGGCCTCTTCTCCGAGTTCATTGCCGCATCCGGCCGCGGCCTCGTGCGTTGAGGCTGTAGCGACGCAATGACCGTCCGCATCGCGATGGTCGCCGGCGAAACCTCCGGCGACCTGCTTGCCAGCCACCTGATTCGCGCGCTGCGTCAGCACCTGCCAGACGCCGAGTTCTTCGGCATCGGCGGCCCCAAGATGCAGGCCGAAGGCTTCGACGTGCGCTGGCCGTGCGAGCTGCTCGCGGTCCATGGTTATGTCGACGCGATCAAGCGTTACCGCGAACTCTCCGGCATCCGCCGCGAGCTGCTCGCGCAGATCCGGCGCGAGCGTCCCACCGCCTTCATCGGCGTCGATGCGCCCGACTTCAACCTGTGGCTGGAAGGCAAGACGCGCGACGCCGGCATCCCGGCGATCCATTTCGTCAGCCCCTCGATCTGGGCCTGGCGCGGCGGGCGGATCAAGCGCATCGCGCGCTCGGTCTCGCACATGCTGTGCCTGTTCCCCTTCGAGCCCGAGCTCTACGAGCGCGCCGGCGTGCCGGTGAGCTATGTCGGCCACCCGCTGGCCGACGTCTTCCCGCTGTACCCCCAGCGCGAGGAGACCCGCGAGCGCCTCGACATCCCGCTCGAGCGCAAGGTGATCGCAATGTTGCCCGGCAGCCGCCAGTCCGAGGTGCGCAACCTCGCCGACACCTACATCGCCACCGCGCGCCTTCTGCTCGAGCGCGATCCCGAGCTCCGCTTCCTGGTGCCGTTGGCCACGCGCGAGACGCGGCTGATCTTCGAGGAGGCCCTGCACCGCAACGAAGCCACCGAGCTGCCGATCCGCATGCTGTTCGGGCATGCGGTGGAGGCGATGACCGCGGCCGACGTGGTGCTGGTGGCGAGCGGCACGGCGAGCCTCGAGGCCGCGCTGCTCAAGCGCCCGATGGTGATCACCTACCGCATCGGCAAATGGCAGTACCGGCTGATGAGGCATATGGCCTACCTGCCCTGGGTCGGCCTGCCGAACATCCTGTGCAGGAAGGGCATCGTCCCCGAGCTGCTGCAGGACGACGCCACACCCGAGAACCTCGCCGCCGCGATCGAGGACTGGCTGCAGGACGCGCCGCGTCGCGCTGCGGTCGAGGCACGCTTCATGGACCTGCACCTCGAGCTCAAGCAGGACACGGCGCGGCGCGCGGCCGAGGCGATCCTGCCCTACCTGAGCGTCGATTCGCGCTGAGCCCCGGCGATGACGCTTGATCTCTTTGCATCGCCGCTACCCGCGACACGCCTCATATGCGGCGTCGACGAGGCCGGGCGCGGTCCGCTGTGCGGCCCGGTGATGGCTGCGGCGGTGATCCTCAATCCTGCGCGTCCGATCGCCGGGCTCAACGACTCCAAGAAGCTGAGCGAAGCCGCACGCGCGCGCCTTGCGCCGCAGATTCGCGAGCGTGCGCTGGCGTGGGCGGTGGCCGAAGCCAGCGTCGAGGAAATCGACCGCCTGAACATCCTGCACGCCACCATGCTGGCGATGCAGCGCGCGGTGATGGCGCTTGGCCTCGCCCCGGGCGAGGTGCTGATCGACGGCAACCGTTGCCCGCAGCTGCCCTATCCGGCGCGCGCGATCGTCAAGGGCGACGCCAGCGAGCCTGTGATCTCGGCCGCCTCCATCCTCGCCAAGACGGCGCGTGACGAGGCGATGCGGGTGCTCGACGCCGAATGGCCGCAATACGGCCTGGCCGCACACAAGGGCTACCCGACCGCCGCGCATCTCGCCGCGCTCGAAGCCCATGGCGTGCGCGACTTTCACCGCCGCAGCTTCGGCCCGGTGAGGCGGCTGTTGCCGGGCGGGGCAGGGCGCTGACCCCGCCATGAAGACCATCACCTCGCGCGACAACCCGCTGATCAAGCGCCTGCACGCGCTTGCACACGCCGCACGCGATCGCCGCCAGCTCGGCGAAACCGTGCTCGACGGCGCTCATCTGGTGCAAGCGGCAGTCGACGCGCATTGGCCATTGAAAGCCATCGTCTGCGCCGAAAGCGGCCTGACGCACCCCGAGCACCAGCGCCTGCTCGACGCCATCGCCGCCGAGGTCCCGCGCTACCAGCTCCCCGATCCCCTGTTCAGGCATGTGAGCCCGGTGGACACCCCCTCGGGCGTGCTCGCCATCATCGACCTTCCGCAGTCCGCCGCGCCCGAGCGCCTCACCGACAGCGTGGTCGTGCTCGACGCCGTGCAGGACCCCGGCAACCTCGGCACCATCCTGCGCACCGCCGCTGCCGCCGGCATCCGCCGCGTGCTGCTCGGCGCCGGCTGTGCGCAGGCCTGGTCCCCGCGGGTGCTGCGCGCCGGCATGGGGGCGCACTTCGTGCTGGAGATCGAAGACGGCATCGACGCCTGCGCCCGCCTCCAGGGCTACCCCGGACGCTGTCTTGCCACGGCGCTCGGAGAGGGCGCGTGCTCGCTCTATGCGCTCGACCTGCGCGGCCCGGTGGCCTGGCTGTTCGGTGCCGAAGGCCAGGGTCTGTCGCCGGCCTTGCTCGCGCGCGCCGACCAGCGCGTGATCATCCCGATGGCGGCCGGCGTCGAATCGCTCAACGTCGGCGCGGCGGTCGCGGTCTGCCTGTTCGAGCAGGCGCGGCAGACGCGCGCGCGCTAACAAGCTCACCCCGGGCGCCCGCGGCGCCTGCGCGCCGGAGCTGGGCAAGGGCGGACGAAGTGTCGGCACGGCTGCTCCAGTTGAGGCCGCGCTGTGCGTTCGTCAGTCCGGCAAGCGGAGGCGGCCGGCGTGGGTGGCCGGGTCGGCGCGCTCGCGCCAGGGCAGCACGCCGAGCAGTGGGGCAGGAATGCGTTCGCGCAGGCTGTCGATGTTCTGCGCCGCGCGCAGCATCTGCGGATCGATGTGATTGCCGATCCAGCCGGCGAGCCCGAGGCCGCGGCGGTCGATGGCCTCGACCGTCAGCAGGGCGTGGTTGATGCAGCCCAGGCGCAGGCCGACCACCAGGATGACGGGTAGCGCGAGCTCGGCCGCGAGATCGGCGCTGTCGTAATCGTCGGCGAGCGGCACGCGGAAGCCGCCCACCCCCTCCACCAGCACGACGTCGGCGCGTTGGCGCAAGGCGCCGAGCGCGTCGACGATTGGTGCGGGCGCGATGCGCACGCCTTCCTCGGCGGCGGCGATATGGGGGGCGATCGGGCTGGTGAGGCACCAGGGATTGAGCAGCGCCAGGCCCGGATCGAAGCTGCTCGCCGCGCGCAGGGCGGCGACGTCCTCGTTCAGGCGCTCGCCGCCCACCACTTCGGTGCCGGCGGCGACCGGCTTCATGCCGAGCGCGGTGAGGCCTTGTGCGCGTGCGACATGGAGCAGGGCGCAGGTGGTGTAGGTCTTGCCGATCTCGGTATCGGTGCCGGTGATGAACCAGGCGCGGGCGGGGATGTTGTGTTGCGTCATCTTGAACGGGCGGGCTGAAGAGGCTTGCGTAGCGCAAGCAGGATCACGTCGTAGGTCGCGGGCAGGCGGCCGTCCGCGCGGCGGTGGCGCTCGTAGCTGGCTTGCAGGCGGGCCCACGCCGCACGGCCGAGCGGCTGGCGGCGGCGTCCGCCATCGACCGTGGCGGCGCCGATGCGCTTGATGTCCTGCAGCAGGCCGCGCAGGTCGGGCGCGCAGGCGTGGAATTCGACGGTGTCGTGCGCCAGCGGCGTCAGCGCGGCCGCCTGTGCAGCACGCATCCAGTCGGGCGCGGGGTGGAAGTCGATGGTGTGGCGCGCGCCATCGATCAGCGCGAAGGCCTCGCGCAGCTCCCACAGCGTGCGCGGGCCGAGCGTGGCCACCACGGCGACACCGCCGGGCGCCAGCACGCGCGCGCATTCGGCCAGCGCCCGCCCGGGGTCGCACCACTGGATTGCCAGGCTGGACCAGATCAGGGCGAGGCTGTCGCGGGCGAGCGGGAGATGCTCGAGGTCGCCGCACACCGCGAGGAGCCCGGATGCGCGGCCAGCGTCCTGCGCCGGGGCGGTCTCAGCGCACGCGGCGGCCGCTGCCGCCTCGCCGCGATGCGTCGTTGTGCGGGGCATCTCATGCCGCCCGCGGGCCTGCGCGAGCATCGATGGCGCAAGGTCGAGCGCGATGCGCGCCGCGCCAGGACACAGCCGGTCCAGTTCCGCAAAGCCGAAGCCGGTGCCGCAGCCGGCATCGAGGACGGGTGCGTCGGTGCGCAGGAGCGGTTGCAGGTCCAGACCCATCGCGAAGGCGCTCAGGCGGGCGCAGATCTCGCGCTGGATATGGGCCGCTTCGTCGTAGTGCGCGGCCGCGCGCTCGAAAGCGTTGCGGATGCCCTGGCGGCGCGCGCGCGGGGTCATGGTCGGCATCATCGGCGCAGCGCTTGCGGGCGTGGCCGTGTCCGGCTCGGCAGGCTGAAGCGGGGCCGGGTGTGCGAGCGGTTCATTCATCGCAGAACTCCGCGATGAGGCGTGCGCAATCGGCGCTGCGTGACAGGGGCAGCGCGTGTCCGCTGCCGTGCAGGATCTCGAGTCGCGCGCAGGGCAGGGCGTGCGCCATCGCGCGGGCGGCGGCGACCGGCATCAGCGCGTCGTGTTCGCCATGGATGAGCAGGCAGGGCTGTGCGATGCGGGAGAGCGTCGCGCGCAGGTCGGTGCGGGCAAGCAGCGTCAGTCCGTCGGCCAACGCCGCGCAGGCGGGATTCGTCTGCGGTTCGCCCATGGCCGGGGCAGCGGGCGGCGAACTGTCCTTTTCCCTTTGCTCGGGCGCGTCGAGCGGCGACAGGGCTGCGCCAAGTCGCGTCTGCACGCCGCGGCGGTCGGATTCGCCCAGGCACTGCAGGGCCAGGAAGCGCTTCAGGGTGGCGTGAGGGTCGTGCGCGAAACCGGCACGAAAGGCCTCAACCGTCGCCGGCGCAAGCCCGGGCCAGGTGTCGGGAGCGGACGCGTCGTCGGCCACGAAGCGCGCGGTTCCGCCGATCAGCACCAGGCGGGCCACCCGCTCGGGCGCGCGGTGTGCCAGGTCGAGCGCGAGCATTGCGCCCAGCGACCAGCCTACCAGCGTTGCCGCGGCCGGAAGCTGGGTCGCCAGGCGGTCGGACCAGGCAGCGACCTCTCCGGCAGGGGCGGGCGCGGCGCCGGCGTGGCCGGGTAAGGGGAGCGCGACGCTGCGCCGTTCGCCGAGCAGCGACGCGATCGGCGCCCACACCGCCGGCGTCATCCCCCAGCCGTGAAGCAGCACGATGTCGGCCCTGCCCGGGTGGGAAGACAGACCCGCCGCACTCATTGGCCACAGCCCGCTTGCTCGAGGTGCATTAGCGCGTGCGCGAGGCGGATCACGTCGGCCTCGTCGTGGGCGGCGGTCAGGGAAACGCGCAGTCGTGCGGTGGCGGCCGGCACCGTGGGCGGGCGGATCGCGGGCACCCACAGGCCGGCTTCGAGCAAGGCCTTGGCGACCGCCAGGGTCTCGGCGTTGTCGCCGATCAGCACCGGCTGGATCGCCGTGCGCGAGGGCAGCAGGCGCCAGCGCTGCAGCCGGGCGTGGGCGCGGAAACACTCGATCAGCGCCTGCAGCCTCTGCCGGCGCGCGTCGCCGGCCTCGATCAGGCGCAGGCTCGCGAGCAGCGCGTGGGCGAGTGCAGGTGGCGCACCGGTGGTGTAGATGTAGGTGCGCGTCTTCTGCAGCAACCATTCGACGACATCGGCGTGACCGGCGACGAAGGCGCCCGCCACGCCTGCCGCCTTGCCGAGCGTGCCCACCAGCACGATCCGCCAGGCCTCGGGGTGGGTGTCGAGCCCGGCCTCGGCGATGGCGCCGCGGCCCTGCGGCCCGAGCACGCCGAACCCATGGGCGTCGTCAACCACCAGCCAGGCGTCGTGGCGCACCGCGAGCGCGAGCAGTTCGGCAAGCGGTGCGACGTCGCCATCCATGCTGAACACGGCGTCGGTGACGATGAGCTTGCGCCGCGCCGTGCTGGCGCCGAGCAGGCGGTCGAGCGCGGCGGTGTCGGCATGCGGATAGCGATGAAGGGTGGCGCGCGAGAGCAGCATGCCGTCGACCAGCGAGGCGTGGTTGAGGCGGTCGGCGAAGATCGCATCGCCCCTCCCGGCCAGGGCGGGGAGGATGCCGCTGTTGGCCATGTAGCCGGTGGAGAAATACAGCGCACGCGCGCTGCCGACGAAGCGCGCCAGTGCGGACTCGAGCTCGTCGTGAACGTCGTAGTGCCCGCTCACCAGGTGCGAGGCGCCTGCGCCCGTCCCCCAGCGCGCCGCGCCCGCGGCGAGCGCCGTGGCGAGCGCCGGTTCGCCGGCGAGGCCCAGGTAATCGTTGCTGCAGAAGGCGGTCAGCGCACGGCCATCCGCGGTTGCCTGCGGCGCGCACGGCAGGGCGTTGCTGCGCCGGCGCCGGCGCAGCGCGTCATGGTCGAGGCGGTCGAGGCCCGCGCGCAGCTCGTCGAGGAGTCGCATCGTTGCCGTCACTCAGGCCAGCGCTTCATCGAGCGCCCCCGCCGCGCCATCGACCAGGTGTGCGATCTCGGCCTCGCCGACCACGTAGGGCGGCATGAAATACACGGTGTCGCCGATCGGCCGCAACAGCACGCCGCGCGCCAGCCCCGCGGCGAAGAAGCGGCGCGCAAAGCCTGCTTGCGCGTCGGCGACGTCGAAGGCGGCGATCATGCCGGTCTGGCGCAGGTGGCGGACCGCTGCGTGGCCGCCGAAACGCGCCTGCAGCGCGGCGCCGAGCTGGCGGGCGCGGATGCGGTTGGCGTCGAGCACGCGGTCCTCGGCGAAGATGTCCAGCGTCGCCAGCGCGGCACGGCAGGCGAGCGGGTTGCCGGTGTAGGAGTGCGAGTGCAGGAAGGCGCGGGCGCTGCTGTCGTCATAGAAGGCCTGGTAGATGTCGTCGGTGGTCAGCACCAGCGACAGCGGCAGGTATCCGCCCGAGATCCCCTTCGACAGGCACAGGAAATCCGGCCAGCCGGTGCCGCGGTCGGGCTGGTCGGCGGGGCCGGCGACCTGTTCCCAGGCGAAGAAGCTGCCGGTGCGGCCGCAACCGACCGCGATCTCGTCGGCGATCAGGTGCACCCGGTAGCGCTCGCACAGCGCGCGCGCCAGGCGCAGGTATTCAGCGTCGTACATGACCATGCCGGCCGCGCCCTGTACCAGCGGCTCGACGATGAAGGCGGCGATCTCGTGGTGATGTGTTTCGAGCTGGGCTTCGAGCACCGCTGCCGCCCGGCGGGCGAGGTCGGCTGACGTCTCGCCCGCGGCCGCGAGGCGGGCGTCGGGCGTGGGCACGGTCGCGCCGCTGCGCACCAGCGGCGCGTAGGCATCGCGGAAGATCGCCACGTCGGTGACCGCGAGCGCGCCCACCGTCTCGCCGTGATAGCCGCCGGCCAGGCTCAGGAAGCGCGTCTTGTTCGGCTCGCCCCGGTTGCGCCAGTAATGCACGCTCATCTTCAACGCGATCTCGGTGGCCGAGGCACCATCCGAGGCGTAGAAGGCGTGGCCGAGGCGAGACCCGGTGAGGGCGGCGAGGCGCTCGGACAGCGCCACCACCGGTTCATGCGTGAATCCGGCCAGCATGGCGTGCTCGAGGGTGTCGAGCTGGGCCTTGATCGCCGCGTTGATGCGCGGGTTGCAGTGGCCGAACAGATTCACCCACCACGAGCTGATGCCGTCGAGCAGCCGGCGCCCGGCGGCGTCGATCAGCCATGGCCCTTCGCCGCGTACGATCGGCACCAGCGCCAGGGTCTCGTGCTGCTTCATCTGGGTGCACGGGTGCCACACGGCAGCGAGCGAGCGGGCGAGCAGGGTGTCGGCGGAGGGCATGAAGCGCGAGGGCGGGCAAAACGGGCGCCCATGTTGGGCAAACGGTCCGAAGCTGTCAATTCGGGCCGCGGCCACGTGGGCCGGCATCGCGATTCGCGTTAACATCCGGCGGTCCGGTGAATCCACCACTTCGAACAACGAACGTCATGATCCTCGTCATCTCCCCCGCAAAGGCGCTCGACTACGAGACGCCGCCCACCACCGCCACCTTCACCCAGCCCGATTTTCTCGACCACGCCGCTGAACTGATCGGAGTGCTGCGCGAGAAGTCGCCGGCCGAGATCGCCCAGCTGATGTCGCTCTCGGACCAGCTCTCCAGCCTCAACGTGGCGCGTTACGCGAGCTGGGCACGACCCTTTGCCCCCGACAACGCCAAGCAGGCGCTGCTCGCCTTCAACGGCGACGTTTATGAAGGACTCGACGCGACGAGCCTCACCGAAGCCGACCTGGCCTGGGCGCAGGACCACCTGCGCATCCTGTCCGGCCTCTACGGCGTGCTGCGCCCGCTCGACCTGATGCAGGCCTACCGCCTGGAGATGGGCACCCGGCTCGCCAACCCGCGCGGCAAGAACCTGTACGAGTTCTGGGGCGAGCGCATCACCGACGAACTCAACCGCCTGCTCGTTCGCGAAGAAGAGGCCGGCCGCGAGCGCGTGCTGGTGAACCTCGCCTCCGACGAGTACTTCAAGTCGGTCAAGCCGAAGAAGCTCAAAGGGCGCATCGTCACCCCGGTGTTCGAGGACTGGAAGGGCGGGCGCTACAAGATCATCAGCTTTTACGCCAAGCGCGCGCGCGGGCTGATGAGCCGCTACGTCATCTTCAACCGCGTCGACGAGGTCGAGGCGTTGAAAGGCTTCGATGCCGAGGGCTACGCCTTCGCCGCCGAGGCGTCCGACGCCGACACGCTGGTCTTCCGCCGCCGCGAGGAGTGAGCCGCATGCAGATCAGCTCCTGTTTCGACGCGGGCGCGATCGAGGTCGTGCGCCTCGACGACCCCGCCGACATCCGCCTGCGCCTGCGCAAGGACAACGCCGCGGACTTTCACCAGTGGTTCCACTTCCGCCTGACGGGCGCCGCGGGCAAGCCGGTGCGCATGGTGTTCGAGAACGCCGCCACGGCCGCCTACCCGGACGGCTGGCGCGACTACCGCTGCGTGGCGTCCTACGACCGCCAGCACTGGTTCCGCATCGCCCGCACGCGCTACGAGAACGGCGAGCTGATCGTCGAACACACGCCCGAGCGCGACAGCGTCCATTACGCCTACTTCGAGCCCTATTCGTACGAACGCCACCTCGACCTCGTCGCGCGCGCCGAGCGGTCGCCTTTTGCCCGCTTGCGTAATCTCGGCAGCACGGTCGACGGCCGTGATCTCGACCTGATCGTCGTGGGCGATGATCAACCCGGCCGCGCGCCAATCTGGATCATCGCGCGCCAGCATCCGGGCGAGACAATGGCCGAGTGGTTCGTCGAAGGCCTGCTCGAACGCCTGCTCGACGGCGCCGATCCGGTCGCGCGCAAGCTGCGCGAGCAGGCACTGCTCTACATCGTGCCGAACATGAACCCGGACGGCGCGGTGCGCGGCAACCTGCGCACCAACGCCGCCGGGCGCAACCTCAACCGCGAGTGGCGCGAACCCGACCCGGTCGCCAGCCCCGAGGTGTTCCTGGTGCGCGCCGAGATGGAGCGCACCGGCTGCGGGCTGTTCCTCGACATCCACGGCGACGAATCACTGCCCTACGTGTTCTTTTCCACCGCCGAGGAGGTGCCGGGCTTCACCGCCGAAGCCGCGGCGGCGCAGGCGCGTTTTGTCGAGACGCTGCTCGCGGTCAGCCCCGACTTCCAGACCGAGGAGGGCTACAAGCCCGGTCGCTTCGGCGAGGAGCTGCTGACCTTGGCGAGCAAATGGGTGGCCAACCACTTCGGCTGCGTGTCGCTGACGCTGGAGATGCCGTTCAAGGACAACGCGATCCTGCCCGACGAGCAGGTGGGGTGGAACGGCGCGCGCAGCAGGCGGCTCGGCGAGGCGATGCTCAATCCGATCCTGCGCCATCTGGCATCGGCGCAGGCGAAATAGGACGCCTGCGCCGCTCAGCCCTTGCGGCCGAGCTCGGCCAGGATCGCGTTGGCGCAGGCCACGCCCGAGCGCACCGCCGATTCGAGGGTGGCCGGATAGTCCGAATCCAGATAATCCCCCGCCAGCCACAGCCCGGGCAGCGGCGTGCGGATGCCGGGGCGGAAGATGCCCGGGCGGCAGGCGATGGTGGCGCGCTTCTCGACGATCACCTGCGACCACTCGGGCGCTGGCAGGCGGCGGCCGAGCTGGCGCTCGAGCTGGGCGTGCACCGCCACGATCAGCTCGTCGCGCGCCAGCGCCTCGTGCGGCCCGCGGGCGCTGATCACTGCGCAGAACAGGCCTTCCGGCCCGCCGAGCTGGCCGCGATCGAACACCCACTGCGCGGGGTCGGCCGCACTCTCCGACACCAGGCCGATCATCGGCTCGGGCAGGGTCTGGCCCTTGCCGAGCGCCAGATACACCGAGACGATCGGCTCGTGCTCGAGCGCCTCGATCTGTTCCGCCAGGCGCGTGCACGCGCCGGTGGAGGCGAGCAGCGGCGCGGCGTGATACGGCGCGGTGGCCAGCACTACATGCGGCCAGGGCTGGCTGCCGGGGTCGCCGTCGAGGCGGAAGCCGCCGTCGACCGGGCGGATGGCCTCGATCGAATTGCCGGTGCGCAGCTTGCCGCGACGCGTGGCGAGATAGCGTGCAGCCGGCACCGGGAACAGCTCGGACAGGTCGGTGCGCGGCAAGAGCAGCTCGCTCGCCGACGCGCCCGCGGCGAGGCTGTCGCGCAGCACGTTGGCGAAGACCTGTGCCGAGGCCTCGTGCACCGGCGTGTTGAGCGCGGCCACGCACAGCGGCGCCCAGATCAGCGTGGTGAGCTTGGGCGTCTGTCGCGTCTCGGCGAGCAACTGCGCCACGGTCATGTCGGCGACCGGCAGGCGGAAGTTGCGTTTCTTCAGCCAGCGCATCAAACGCAGCATGGCGAAGCGGTCGGCCCAGCCCAGACCCTTTGCGCGCAGCAGGCCGAGCGCGAGATGAAAGGGTGCGGGCAGCGCGGCCGCCTTCAGGTGCAGGTGGCCGGGCACGTGCAGCGTCAGCGGCAGGTGGGCGAGCTGCTTGGGCGAACAGCCGGTGAGGCGCAAGAGGCGCGTGAGCTCGCTGTAGGCGCCGATGAGGATGTGCTGGCCGTTGTCCACGCGCCAGTGGTGATCCTTGTGCACCACGCGCGCCCGCCCGCCCAGGGTGTGCGAGCGCTCGAACACGGTCACATGCACCCCGGCGCGCGCGAGCTCCACGCCGCACGCCAGCCCGGCGTAACCGGCGCCGATGATGGCGACGACGGGCACGCTCATGCGCGGAACCAGGTCGTACCCGCCAGCCACACCTTGCGCAGCGGGGTGAGCGAGGTGCGGCGGTCGAGTACCTGGAAGCCGTCCGCGGCGATCTCGCGCAGCAGGGTGCGGTAGATCGCCGCCATCACCAGGCCGGGGCGCTGCGCCTTGCGGTCCACCGCGGGCAACTGTGCGAAGGCCTGGTCGTAGAACTTCTCGGCGCGCTCGGCCTGGAAGGCCATCAGTTCGCGGAAGGCGTCGGAATAGCGCGCCTCGAGGATGTCCTTGGCGGGCACGTTGAAGCGCTGCAGGTCTTCGATCGGCAGGTAGATGCGGCCGCGACGGGCGTCCTCGCCGACGTCGCGGATGATGTTGGTGAGCTGGAAGGCCAGCCCGAGGTCGTGCGCGTACTTGAGCGTCTGGCGGTCCTGGTAGCCGAAGATCTCGGCGGCGAGCAGGCCGACCACGCTGGCGACGCGATAGCAGTAGAGCTGCAGGCCCTTGAAGTCGAGGTAGCGCGTCTGCGACAGGTCCATCGCCATGCCGTCGATGATCTCGAGCAACTGCTCCTGCGGCAGGCGAAAGCCCTTGATCACGTCCTTGAGCGCGAGGCCCACCGGGTGGGTGGGCGTGCCGTTGTAGACGCGCCCGACCTCCTGTCGCCACCACTCGAGCTTGGTCTGCGCCAGCGACAGGTCGTGGCATTCGTCCACCACGTCGTCCACCTCGCGGCAGAAGGCATACAGCGCGGTGATCGCCTGGCGGCGCTCGGCGGGCAGGAACATGAAGCTGTAGTAGAAGCTCGAGCCGCTCCTGGCGGCCTTGTCCTGGCAGTAGTCGTGCGGATTCATGCGGTTCTTCCGAAAGTCAGGGCGCGCCAGCCGAGGCGCAGCCAGTCGTTGCGACCGAGCGTGGGACGATGGCGGAAGACATCGTAGCCGACCGCCTCGATGCGTTCGAGGATGCGCAACCCGCCCAGCACCACCAGGCGCAGTTCCCAGCCGATGCGCCCGGGCAGGGCGCGGGCGAGCGGGGCGCCTTCGAGCATCATCGCGCGTGCGCGTTGCACCTCGAAGGCGAGCAAGGCCTGCCAGTTCGCGGTCACCGGCGTGACGGCGCGTGCCATGCCGTCCAGCGCGGCTTCGTCGACGCCGAAGCGCTTCATGTCGTCCTGCGGCAGGTAGATGCGGCGCTTGCGCCAGTCGATCGCGACGTCCTGCCAGAAGTTGATCAGTTGCAGGCTGGTGCAGATCGCGTCCGCACGCCGCAGATTGTCGGGCGTGGCGGCGCCGTACAGGTGCAGCATCAGCCGCCCGACCGGATCGGCCGAGCGCCGGCAGTAGTCGCGCAGCTCGTCGAAATCGCGGTAGCGCGTCTTGCCGACGTCCTGCATGAAGGCGTCGAGCAGGTCCCGAAAGGGCTGCAGGGGCAGGCCATGCGCCGCGATCGCGCGCCCGAGGCGGGCGAACAGCGGCGCCAGCGCGCGATCGTGTACGGCGTGGCCGTGCGCGCAGGCTTCGAGCGCGAGCTGGTAGTCGTGCAGGCGGGCGAGGCGGGCGATGGGCGGGGCGTCGCCCTCGTCGGCGACGTCGTCGGCGCTGCGCGCGAAGGCGTAGATCGCCTCGACCGGCTCGCGCAGGCGCGCCGGCAGCAGCAGCGAAGCGACAGGAAAGTTTTCGTAGTGCTCGACCGGCATGGGGACTCTGGGGCGGACGTCACCGCAGGCCGGTGAATGCATCGCAAGGCCGGCGAGTATACCGCGCCCGTCAAGCGCCCGCGGCGCCGTGAAGCGCGCCGTCCGGGGCGGCTGTGACATCGGTTAGCCGTGGGCGAGCGGGACTCGGCTGATGTGCCGGGAGCGCCCATCTGCGTGCGCCGATGCAACTTTCTACCCGGGCAAATGACACAATCGCGGGCTCGCGCCGGCGCAGGGCTGCAGGGCCGTCCTGTCCCGCAACGCACTTCAGCATGCGCGCTCCCGCAAAGTTTTTTCGCAAACGTTCTCCGCACTCCGTTCCCACCGCGTCTTCCGCGCCTTCTCCGGACTCGCCCGTCATGCTGGAAATCCGCCACCTGTGCAAGACCCTGCCCGGCTCGCCGCCGCGCGTGCTGTTCGATCGACTGTCGCTGCGCGTGAACGCCGGCGAGTGCGTGGCGATCGTGGGCGAGTCGGGGGTGGGCAAATCGACGCTGCTCAACTGCATCGCCGGCCTCGAGCCCGTCGACAGTGGCGAGATCCAGGTCGGCCCCTCGCGCATCGACCAGCTCGACGACGACGCCATGGCGCGGCTGCGGCGCAGTCATTTCGGCTTCGTGTTCCAGGCCTTTCACATCCTGCCCCACCTCACCCTGCTGCAGAACGTGGCGCTGCCGCTGTGGCTGTTGCGCGAGCCCGAGGCCGTCGCCGCCGAGCGCGCGCGGGCGATGCTCGAGCGCGTCGGCCTGGGGGCGCGCGCAAACGACCCGCCGCAACAGTTATCGGGCGGCGAGCTGCAGCGGGTGGCGATCGCGCGTGCGCTGGTGCACCGGCCGCACCTGGTGCTGGCCGACGAGCCCACCGGCAACCTCGACCCGGGGCGCGCGACCGACGTGCTCGACCTGCTGCTCGGGCAGATCCGCGACAGCCAGGCAGCCGGGGTGCTGGTCACGCATTCGCGCATGGCAGCGGCGCGCGCCGATCGCGTGCTGGAGCTGCGCGCCGACGGCGTGCACGACATCACGGGGCGCGCATGAACGTGTCGCTGCGCCGCGTCTTCCTCGCCAGCCTGCTGCGCCGGCGGCTCGCCACGGCGCTGTCGCTGCTGGCGATCGCGCTCGGGGTGGCGCTCGGGCTGGCGGTGCAGTTGATTCACGCCGCGGCGCTCGACGAGTTCGGCCGCGGCATGCGCCTGCTGGCGGGCGAGGCGGATCTGCAACTGGTGGGTCCGCGCGATGGTTTCGACGAGGCGGTGTTCGCGCAGCTCGCCGCGCGTCCCGAGGTCGCCGTGGCCAGCCCGGTGCTGGAAGTGGAGGCGCGCCTGCCGGGTCGCGACGACAACCTGCGCATCTTGGGCGTGGATCTGTTTCGGGTGCTGCGCGTGCAGCCGGGGCTGTTGCCGCTGGCCGACCGTGCGGGCACGGACGACGGACGCTTCGCCGCGCTGCAGCCGCACAACGTCTTCCTGACCGACGACGCCCGCGCGCGCCTGGCCGAGCCGCATCGTGGCCTGGATGGCGCGCTGCAGCCGCCCGCGCTCGCCGACGGCAAGCTGCGGGTGCAGTCGGGCGTAGATAGCTTCAACCTGGACCTGGCCGGGCGGGTGCCGGGGGCGACGGGCGTGCTGGGCGTGATGGACATCGGCGGGGCGCAGCAGCGCTTCGGGCGCGTGGGCGTGCTCAGCCGGGTGGATCTCAAGCTCGTGGACGGGCTGCGTCCGCAGGCGGGCATCGCCGCGCTGTCACCGCTGCTGCCGCCCGGGCTGGCGCTGCGTGTGCCGGAGGCGGCGGCGAGCGAGGTCGGCACGTTGTCGCGCGCCTATCGGGTGAACCTCACCATGCTGGCGGCGATCGCGCTCTTGACCGGCGGCTTCCTGGTGTTTTCCACGCAGTTGCTATCGGTCGCGCGCCGGCGGCGGGAGTTTGCGCTGCTGCGTGCCTTGGGGCTGGAGCGGCGCGAGCTGATGCACGGACTGCTGGCCGAAGGCGCGGTGGTCGGTCTCATCGGCGGCGTGTTCGGCGTGGCGCTCGGCCATGCGCTGGCGGCGGGTGCCTTCAGCCTGGTCGGGGGCGATCTGGGCGCCGGCTTCTTCCGCGGACTGGCGCCCGAGCTGCAGTTCGATGCAGGTCTCAGCCTGGGCTACCTGCTGCTCGGCGTGCTCGCCGGCGTGGCCGGCACCTGGCTGCCGGCGCGCGCAGCCGCGCGGGTGCCGCCGGCCAGTGCCTTGCGGGCGGGCGAAGGCGAACGCGCCGGTCTGCCGCAGGCGCAGGTACGTACGCGCTATGCGGTGGTCATGCTGGCGCTGGCGGCGCTTGCCTGCCTGTTGCCGCCCATCGGCGGAATCCCGGTCGGCGGCTATGCGGCGGTGGTGTTCGTGCTGGCGGGCGCGGTGCTGGCCTTGCCGGCGCTGGCACGCGCGGTGCTGCCGCTGCTCGGGCGCGGGCGTGGCGTGACCTGGCGGCTGGCGCACGCGCGCCTGTCGGCCACGCCCGGGCAGGCGGTAGTGGCCGGGGCGGGGGTGATCGCGAGCGTGGCGCTGGCGGTGTCGATGGCGATCATGGTCAGCTCGTTCCGGGTGTCGGTGGATGACTGGCTGGCGCAGGTGCTGCCGGCCGACCTGTATGTACGCGCGTCATCGTCGTCCGGCAGTGGTTATCTGGATCCGCAGGCGCTGGCGCAGATCGCTGCGGTCGAGGGCGTGGCCTCGGTCGATACCACGCGCCTGATCAACCTGCGGATGTCGAATGACGAGCCCTTGTTCAGCGTGCTGGCGCGCCCGGCGCAGGGCAACTGGGGCCTGCCGCTGGTGAGCGGCACCATGACGCCGGTGGCCGACGCCAGCGGTCTGCCGCCGGTGTGGGTGTCGGAGGCCGCGGCGGACCGCCACGACCTCACGCGCGGCAGCCGCTTCGCGCTGCCGCTGGGCGGGCGCATGCAGGCCTTCACCGTGGCCGGCGTGTGGCGCGACTACGCCCGCCAGCACGGCGCCGCGCTGATCGAGAGCCGCGACTACGTCCGCTTCACCGGTGACGACCGCATCAACGACGCCGCGTTGCGGATCGCGCCCGGGACGCCCCCCGCCGCCGTGGCCGAGGCGCTGCGCGCACGCTTCGGCGCCGAGCACATCACCATCGCGCTGCCGGGCGAGATCCGTGCACTCAGCCTCGAGATCTTCGATCGCACCTTCCTGATCACCTACCTGATGGAAGCGGTGGCGGTGCTGATCGGGCTGTTTGGCATCGCCACCACCTTCGCCGCGCTCGCAACCACGCGCCAGGGCGAGTTCGGCATGCTGCGTCACCTCGGCTTCACGCGCAGCGAGATCGGGCGGCTGATCGCGGTGGAAGGGGCGCTGACCGCCGGCATGGGCGTGCTCGCCGGGCTCCTCGCGGGCGGCGCCATGGCCTGGGTGCTGATCGAGATCATCAACCGCCAGAGCTTTCACTGGAGCATGGACGTGGCCGTGCCTTGGACCGCGCTGGCACTGTTCGCGTGCAGCCTGGTGGGGCTCGCCGCGGTGGTGGCAAGGCTCGCCGGACGAAATGCGATGCAGCGTTCGGCGGTGCTGGCGGTGAAGGCGGATTGGTGAGGGCCGTCGGGTGAGAGCAGATGGGAGAGGTCAGACAGGTGAGGGCGGGTAGATGAGGGCGAAGCGATGCGGTCTCCGATACTGATCGCGCGGGCGGTGGCGCGTGCCACCGTGCAATGGCGAGGACGCGTGGCGGCTACGATTGCCTCGGCCAGGATCGCGTGCGCCGTGTCCTGGTTCCTGGCTGGCTTGATGCTGCTCGGCGTGGCGCCGGGGTACGCCGAGCCGGCGAGCCCCGACTACCCGCCGGTCGTCCCCGGCCGCACGCTCGCCTTCCCCCAGGACTTCGGCGCTCACCCCGATTACCGCACCGAGTGGTGGTACGTCACCGGCTGGGTGCGCGATGGCGCCGGGGTCGAGCGTGGCTTCCAGCTCACCTTCTTTCGCGTACGCACCCGCATCGGTGACGACAACCCGAGCCGTTTCGCGCCGCGCCAGCTGGTGCTCGCGCACGCTGCGGTCGCCGACCCCGCCACCGGCCGCCTGCGCCATGCCGAGCGCTCGGGCCGCCTCTATCCCGGGCTGGTGGAGGCGCAGGCGGGGCGCACCGAGGTGAGGGTGGACGACTGGTTCCTTCGGGGCGGCGACACCGCGGATTCGCCCTACCACAGCCGCATCGAGGCCGAGGACTTCGGCTTCGATCTCGCCTTCACGCCCGACCGCCCGCCGGTGCTCAACGGCAAGGGCGGCTTCAGCCAGAAGGCACGGGATCCGCTGAACTCCAGCTACTACTACAGCCGGCCGCAGCTCGCGGTGAGCGGTACGCTGCGCGTGGACGGCGCCGCGGTGGCGGTGAGCGGCCACGCCTGGCTGGACCACGAGTGGTCGAGCGAGATCCTGCCCGAGGGCGCGCGCGGCTGGGACTGGATCGGCATCAACCTGCACGACGGCGGCGGGTTGATGGGCTTCCAGATGCGCGACGGCGAGGGCAGGGCGATCTGGGGCGCGGGGACGCTGAGCGACGCGTCGGGGGCCGGCACCGCGCTCGGCCCCGACGACGTGCGCTTCACCCCGGTGCGGCGCTGGCGCTCGCCGCGCACCGGCATCGAGTATCCGGTGGAGTGGACGCTGGCGCTCGCCGATGGCCGACGCTTTCGCCTGCAGGCGCTGATGGACGACCAGGAACTCGACAGCCGCGCCTCCACCGGCGCGATCTACTGGGAGGGCGCGGTGCGGCTGTTTGCGATCGAGGACGCCGAAGCCGGGACGCGCGAGCGGGAAGTGGGGCAGGGCTACCTGGAGATGACGGGGTACGCCGAACGCCTGCGCATGTAGCGGCGATACGCGTGCGGCGCGGTCGGGCGAGCGCTTTACGGATCGCCCGACCACGCCGGCGTTCGATGTGTCACGCATCGACGTGTCGCGCTTCCTGTTCGCCCCCTGATCCCGGATGCCATAATCACGGCTTTCCGATCAGGGCAGGGACAACACAGTGATCCTCGTGACAGGCGGCGCCGGCTTCATCGGCGCGAACTTCGTGCTCGACTGGCTGGCCGCCAGCAACGAGCCGGTGATCAACCTCGACGCGCTGACCTACGCCGGCAACCTCGAAACCCTGGCCCGCCTGCAGGGCGATCCGCGCCACGTCTTCGTGCACGGCGACATCTGCGACCGCGCGCTGCTCGACCGCCTGTTCGCCGAGCACGCGCCGCGTGCGGTGGTGCATTTCGCCGCCGAAAGCCATGTGGACCGCTCGATCCACGGCCCGGCCGCCTTCGTGCGCACCAACGTCGAGGGCACGTTCACGCTGCTCGAAGCCGCACGCGCACACTGGAGCGCGCTGCCGGCGGATGCGCGCGCGGCCTTCCGCTTCCTGCACGTCAGCACCGACGAGGTGTACGGCTCGCTAGGCCCCGGCGACCCGGCCTTCACCGAGACCAAGACCTACGAGCCCAACAGCCCGTATTCGGCGAGCAAGGCGGCGAGCGACCACCTGGTGCGCGCCTGGCACCACACCTACGGCCTGCCGGTGCTCACCACCAACTGCTCGAACAACTACGGCCCGTACCAGTTTCCCGAGAAGCTGATCCCGCTGATGATCGTCAACGCGCTCGCCGGCAAGCCGCTGCCGATCTACGGCGACGGCCTCAACGTGCGCGACTGGCTGTACGTCGGCGACCACTGCAGCGCGATCCGCGAGGTGCTGGCGCGCGGCCGCCTGGGCGAGACCTACAACGTCGGCGGCTGGAACGAGATGGCCAACATCGACATCGTCAACACGCTGTGCGCGCTGCTCGACGAGCTGCGTCCGGATGCCGCCGGCAGCTACAGTCGGCTGATCACCTACGTGAAGGACCGCCCCGGCCATGACCGCCGCTACGCCATCGACGCGCGCAAGATCGAGCGCGAGCTCGGCTGGCGCCCGGCCGAGACCTTCCACACCGGCATCCGCAAGACGGTGCAGTGGTATCTGGACAACCCGGGCTGGATCGCCAACGTGCAGAGCGGCGCCTACCGCGACTGGGTTGCGCGCAACTACGGCGGACGCGAGGCACAGGCATGAAGATCCTGTTGCTGGGCAAGAACGGCCAGGTCGGGTGGGAGCTGCAACGCGCTTTGGCCCCCCTGGGCGCCGTGGTTGCGCTTGATCGCGCCGGCGCAGACGGGCTGCGCGGCGACCTCGAAGATCACGACGGGCTCGCGCGTACGGTGCGCAAGCTGGCGCCCGACCTCATCGTCAATGCCGCAGCCTACACCGCGGTGGACAAGGCGGAGACCGATGCCGCCCGTGCGCAGTGCATCAACACGGAGGCCCCCGGCGTGCTCGCCGGAGCGGCTGCGGAGGTGGGTGCGCTGCTGGTGCATTACTCCACCGATTACGTTTTCGATGGCAGCGGCGACAAGCCCTGGCGCGAGGATTCGCCCACCGGCCCGCTGTCGGTCTATGGACGAACCAAGCTCGCCGGCGAAGACGCGATTCGCGCCAGCGCCTGCCGGCACCTCATCTTTCGTACCTCGTGGGTGCATGCGGCGCGCGGGGGCAATTTCGCCCGCACCATGCTGCGCCTGGCCGCCGAGCGCGAACGCCTCACTGTCATCGCCGACCAGATCGGCGCCCCCACCGGCGCCGACCTCATCGCCGACGTCAGCGCCCACGCGATCCGCGCCAGCGTCGCCGCGCCCGGGTTGTGCGGTACCTACCACCTGGTCGCCGACGGCGACACGAGCTGGCATGGTTATGCGCGCTTCGTGATCGAGACCGCGCGCGAGCTGGGCGTGGCGCTCAAGGTGGACGAGATCGCCCCGATCGCCACCCGCGACTACCCGACCGCCGCGGCACGGCCGCTCAACTCGCGCCTCGACACCCAGCGCCTGCGCAGCGCCTTCGGCCTGCATCTGCCGGACTGGCGCGATGGCGTGGCGCGCATGCTGCGCGAGATCCTGAGCTGAAAACGGACCTGAACTGAAGTCGCGCCTGCGGCCGTTCTTGCGGCCGGCGCGGTGCAGCGAAGACAACGAACAAGGACGATATTTTGATGACGATCAAGTGCGTGATTCTCTCCGGCGGCTCCGGTACCCGGTTGTGGCCGGCCTCGCGCGAGAGCTACCCCAAGCAGCTTCTGCCGCTGACTGGCGAATACTCGCTGCTGCAGGAAACCGCCGCCCGCCTCAAGGGCTTCGCGGCGGTCGACGTCGACCCGCGGCCGCTGGTGGTCACGAACGAGGAATACCGCTTCATCATCGCCGAGCAGCTGCGCCAGGTCGGTGTCCGTTCGCCGCAGATCGTCCTCGAGCCGGTCGGTCGCAACACCGCGCCGGCGCTCACCCTCGCTGCGCTGGCCGCGGCGGAGGAGGGCGATCCGATCCTGCTCGTGATGCCGGCCGATCACGTGATCACCGACCTCGCGGCATTCCAGCAGGCGATCGCGGTTGGCGCCAGGGCCGCGGCGGAGGGCGCGCTGGTCACCTTCGGCATCGTCCCCGACCACCCCGAGACCGGCTACGGCTACATCCGCGCGGGCGCTGCACTGGATGCGGGCGAGGGCGCCCGGACGCTGCAGGAATTCGTCGAGAAGCCCGACCGCGCTACCGCCGAGCGCTACGTCGCCAGTGGCGAGTACTACTGGAACAGCGGCATCTTCATGATGAAGGCCTCGGTGTGGATGCGGGCAATCGCCCGCTTCAACCCGGACATGGCCAGCGCGTGCACGGCGGCGATTGCTGCCCGCAGCCACGACGCCGATTTCATCCGCCTCGACGCCGCGGCCTTCGAGCGCAGCCCGAACGACTCGATCGACTACGCGGTCATGGAGAAACTCGCCGCAGCCCCGGAGCTCGGCCAGGGCGTGGTGGTGCCGCTCGCCGCCGGCTGGTCGGACGTCGGGGCCTGGGACGCGCTGTGGGCGGTATCCGCCAAGGACGCTGATGGCAATGCCGCGCGCGGCGAGGTGATGTTCGAATCCAGCCGCAACACGCTGGTCCACGCCGGCAGCCGCCTGGTGGCCGCGGTGGGCTGCGAGGACATGATCGTGGTCGAGACGCCCGACGCGGTCATGGTCGCGCACAAGGACCGCACCCAGGACGTCAAGAAGGTCGTGGCGCGCCTGAAGGCCGAAGGCCGCAACCTCACGCAGACGCATCGCAAGGTCTATCGGCCCTGGGGCTGGTACGACTCGATCGACGCCGGTGAACGCTTCCAGGTCAAGCGCATCGTCGTCAATCCCGGCGCCAAGCTGAGCCTGCAGATGCACCATCACCGCGCCGAACACTGGATCGTGGTCAAGGGTACGGCCGAGGTCACCAACGGCGAGCGCAGCTTCCTGCTCGGCGAGAACGAGTCCACCTATATCCCGCTCGGCCACACGCACCGCCTCGCCAACCCCGGCAAGGTGCCGCTCGAGATCATCGAGGTGCAGTCGGGCAGTTACCTCGGCGAGGATGACATCGTGCGGTTTGAGGACACATACGGCCGCGCGCCGGTGTGATCCGTGCAAAGGTCGGTGCGCGGCGAACAGGCACTGGATTCAGGTTCCGGTGACGGTTCCTGCGCCCTCGGGCGACGACTGGGACGAAAACCGGTCGGGTGGTCGGTGTCGCGCTGTGTATAATGCGGCCCGCTTCACTGCAGCATCGCGGGGATGGCGGAATTGGTAGACGCACTGGATTTAGGTTCCAGCGCCGCAAGGCGTGAGAGTTCGAGTCTCTTTCCCCGCACCACCTTTTTAATCAAGAGCTTGCGCAAAGTCTGCGGCCTGCGTGCAAGGGCTTGGAAAGCACATCCGGCACAGTTTTGGGGGAACGACCTTCAAGCTGTGCCGTTTTTTCTCCAGTCCTGAAAGGCTGAGAATATGCGTTATGTAAAGTAAAGCTGAAGTGGCGAGGACCGCTCCTTGCCGCCCACACCTCAGCCCTTGTTCTCATACAGCGTTGCATCGATCACGCTGACAAGCCTGCTGATCAAGGCTTCGGCATCAAGCGTCGGGTTGGTGATGCTGCGAAGCAGGACGCCGCCGAACAAGGCCGAGAAGAGTTCCAGGATCCCGTCGATAGTGCTCTCGTCGTCGGTATGCCCTGACCGCAAGCGGATCTCGCGTATTACCGCGGCCAATCCTTGTCGCCCGATAGCGTCCGCTTCTCTCACGATCTCCGCCACCATCGGATTGCGCCCGGCCTCGGCAACGATCTCGACTTTCAACGCCGCCGCATGAGGATCAAGTTGTTTTTTGATGGCTTGAGCAACGTGCGCTCGCAGTTCGCATCGCGTGTTGGCCACCTCACGCAGAATCTCGGTCAGGGCAAGGCGATGCTCGAGATCCTGCGCGACGATGGCGCCGATGATCGCGTCCTTGTTGTCGAAATAGTGATAGATGTGTCCCGGGCTCATGCCGGCGATCTTGGAGATCTGAGCAATGCTGGCGCCGTGAAAACCATGCTCACAAAAGCAGCGCGCCGCAGCAGCAAGGATCTGTTGTCGGCGGCTATCGGCGCGCTTGCAGTCGGTTGGCGGTTCCATCGCAATGTCGTCCTCGGTGCAGCCTGCGGCGGGCACGGGTTGTGCGCGGGCGCTGCGCCTCACTTTGCCTTTGCCGCGGCGTTCTACCGCGGTGCGTGGCTGCCTGGGCGATCGCGCACGAGTCTTACAGCCCCTGGTAGATCGGCCCTTCCCCACCCTGCGGGACCACCCAGTTGATGTTCTGCGTCGGGTCCTTGATGTCGCAGGTCTTGCAGTGCACGCAGTTCTGCGCGTTGATCTGCAGGCGCGGGCCGGCTTCGGCGTGCACGATCTCGTACACCCCGGCCGGGCAGTAGCGTTGCTCGGGGGCGTCGTATCTCGCGAGGTTGATCGCGATCGGCACCGAGGCGTCCTTCAGCTGCAGATGGCAGGGCTGCTCTTCCTCGTGGTTGGTGTTCGACAGGAACACCGAGGACAGGCGGTCGAAGGTGAGCACACCGTCGGGCTTGGGGTAGGCAATCTTCGCGCACTCGGCCGCAGGCTTGAGCTTGTCGTGGTCGGACGTGTTGTGCAGCGTCCACGGCACCTTGCCCTTGAACAGCACCTGGTCGATGCCGAACAGGAGCGACCCCAGATACAGCCCCTTCTTCATGTAGGGCTTGAAGTTGCGCGTCTTGTGCAATTCCGCGTACAGCCACGAGTCGCGGAAGGCGCTCGGGTAGGCGTCGAGCGCATCGCGCTGGCGTTCCTTTCCGAGCGCCTCGAAGGCCGCTTCGGCGGCGAGCATGCCGGACTTGATCGCGGCGTGGCTGCCCTTGATGCGCGCGGCGTTGAGAAAGCCCGCGTCGTCGCCGATCAGCCCGCCGCCCGGGAACACCAGCTTGGGCAGGCTCTGCAGGCCGCCCGCGGCGATCGCGCGCGCGCCGTACTGCAGGCGCTTGCCGCCCTCGAGATACTTGCGGATCTCGGGGTGAGTCTTCCAGCGCTGCATCTCCTCGAAGGGCGACAGGTGCGGGTTCTCGTAGTTGAGCCCGACCACGAAGCCGAGCGCGACCAGGTTGTCCTCGAGGTGATAGAGGAAGCCACCGCCGTAGGTGGCGTTGTCCATCGGCCAGCCGGCGGTGTGCACCACCAGGCCCGGGCGATGGTGCTCGGGCTTGACCTCCCACAGCTCCTTGATGCCGATGCCGTAGGTCTGGGGGTCGGCACCTTCGCGCAGATTGAAGCGGGCCTCGAGCTGCTTGCCGAGATGGCCACGGCAGCCTTCGGCGAACAGCGTGTACTTGGCGTGCAGCTCCATGCCGGGCTGGTGGTGCGGCCCCGGGGTGCCGTCGCGGTTCAGGCCCATGTCGCCGGTGGCGACGCCCTTCACCGCGCCAGCCTCATCAAAGAGGATCTCGGCACCTGCAAAGCCGGGATAGACCTCCACGCCCAGCGCCTCGGCCTGCTCGCCGAGCCACTTCACCACGTTGCCCAGGCGCACGATGTAGTTGCCGTGGTTCACGAAGCAGTCGGGCAGCAGGCGGTTGGGGGCCTGGCGCACTCGCACTGGAACGGACCTGCGCTGTGGGACGCGGTGCAGCGCGCGCGTGCTGCCTTACCGAAGACGCAGTATTTGGACGCCACACTCCCCGAGCTCAATCCCCGCATGCAGGGCGACGCAGAGCGTCCCCCTCCGGCGTCACGCAGATGACGCAAGTCACGGCGCGGGCAACCCACGCAAGACCGGGCCCTTCGCCATCCACCACCCCAGAGAATGGAATCCCAGGCCTTCGCATGATGAATACCAAGCTTCTCCTGAAACGTGGCGCGATCTTCGCCCTCGTCACCCTGATGCTGCTGCTTGCAGGCCTGGGGGCGATCCTCCAGGACCGCCCGGCGGAGGCCGCCGCCGGCGAGCGGGTCGTGATCACCGGTCCGGGCGGCGACCTGGTCTATCACCGCCTCGGACAGGGTGACGCGGTGGTGCTGTTGCCGAGCTTCGCCCGCTCGGCCGCCGACTTCAACCGCCTGGCCCAGGCACTGGCGGATGCCGGCTATCGCAGCCTGGCCGTTCAGCCGCGGGGCATCGAGGGGTCGGCGTTCGGCACCCTGGACGTGAGCCTGGCCGACTACGCCGCCGACGTCGCCGCCGTGCTCGACGCCGAGGGCGTCGCCACTGCGCGCGCGGTGATCGGCCACGCGTACGGGAACCGGGTGGCCCGGGTGTTCGCCCTCAAGCATCCGGAAAGAGTGCGCAAGCTCGTCCTGCTGGCCGCGGGGGGCGGCAAGCCGCCACCGCCCGAGATCAACGCGGCGATCCGCAAGGCCGTGTTCGGTTTTGATGGCGAGGCGCGGGAGGCGGCGATCGCGCTCGCCTTCTTCGCGGGCGAAACCGTGCCCCCGGCCTGGGTCACCGGCTGGTATCCGCTCGCAGCACTGCACCAGACACGCGCGACCACCGCGCAAGCCTATTCGAGCTGGAGCCACGGTGGCTCGGCCCCGATGCTGATCCTGCAGCCGGCCGACGACACCGCCGCCGCGCCCGCAGACTCGGAGAAGCTTGCGGCACAGCTCGGCGCGCGGGCGACCCGCCATGTGATCGCCAACGCCGGCCACGCCTTGCTGCCGGAGCAGCCCGAAGCGGTGGCCTCACACATCCTGCGCTACCTGGATACGCCTGAAGAACGGTGATGTTCGGCGCCCGGTCGATGCTCCAGAATTCAGTACTTAATTCTGTACATCGAGGTTCTGCCATGACGATCACAGCCCAAGACATCGTGTCGCTGACTTCAGCGCGCGCGCAGTTGTCCGAGTTGGCCGAACAGGTCAAAGCCGGTGCGGAGAAAGTCATCACCAAGAACGGTGAGAGCTACGTTGCGCTCGTCGATGCAGACCGGCTCGACTACTACCATCGACTGGAGCAAGCCCATCTCCACCTGGTGATGCTCGACGAGGTGCAGCGGGGCCTGGAGGACCTCGCGTCCGGCCGCACGCGTGACGCGAGGGAAGCGCTCGCGGAGCGCAAGCAGGTGCGCTCGCCTCCGCAGGCTGCATCCGCGAGTACGTACTGACGCACTACCTGATCCTCTACGCACGACTGCCCGAGACCGTGCACCTGCTCGCGATCCGCCATCACCGCCAGCTCGACTTTGATCTCGGGAAGCTCGATCGCTCGTACTGAAACGGTGCTCAGGGCCGCCGGTGCGTGATCCGCGTCAGCATGCACACCGATCCGGCGGTGTCGACAGCGTCCGCCAAGGGCGGCGGTAGCCAGTTCCACACCGGCGGGCCGGCGAACGCAGCGGCTACGGCATCGACCGACTCGTACCAGGCCTCGACGATCGCGTCATATTCGTAGCCGGGCGGTCGCTCACCCGCCACCTCGTTCCAGACCAGGCGCGTCGCAGCCGACCACGGCGCGGCGGGGGCGCCGGCGAGGTCACGCGCCCGTAAGCGCTGCCTCGGTAGCGCGCGCAGAAACAGCACCAGACACACGCCGGTCTCCGCGCCGTCGACCAGCACCTGCTCGTGCGCGACCAGGGTGAAGTCGCGCACGTAGGTCGAGAACACCCGCGGCTCGTCGGGCCGCATGATGCGCAGGGTCTCCTCGTCGTTCCAGATGTCGTCGGCGGCCTGGCGGTCGCGCAGCGACAGCAGGTTGACGCCGTCGTAGTCGACGCTGGCGCCGTTCGGCACGCCCGGGCGGTCGAGCACGCGCGAGCACTGGCGCACCGCCTTGACCTTGTCCTGCACGTTGCGGCATTCGCGGCCAAGCGCCGAGTGCTCGCGCCAGGCCTGGGGGAAAACCTCGGGCGCCAGCGCGGGGTTGCGCCGGGCGAGGTAGATCATCTTCCACTGCGTGGTCATGCCGAGGCTCCGGCCGACGCTGCTGCCGATATCCCGGCGGATTCGGCAAATGCGGCCGGTTGCGCGGCGGCCTCGGTGTATTCGCGCTTCATGCGCGCCACCAGCTCGGCCACCGAGGGCACGTCGTGGATGCTGCCGATGCCCTGTCCCGCCGACCACACCTCCTTCCATGCCTTGGGCTTGGCGTCGAGCGCGGCGAAGAGGTCGTCCTTGCCGCCGTCCTGGCGCCCCGCAAGCCCGTCGGGGTCGATCCCCGCCGCGCGCACGCTGTTCTTCAGGTAGTTGGCCCAGATGCCGCTGAACACCGGGGTGTAGACGATGTCGGCCGCGCCGTCGCGCACGATCATGTCCTTGTGGCCGGCGTCGGCCGCGGCCTCGCGGGTGGCGATGAAGCGCGTGCCCATGTAGCCCAGGTCGGCGCCCATGACCTCGGCCGCACGCAGCGCGCGCCCGCTGGACAAGGCGCCGGCGAGCACCAGCGGGCCGTCCCAGAAGGCGCGCACCTCGGCCACCAGGGCGAAGGGCGACAGCGTGCCGCCGTGGCCGCCTGCCCCGGCACACACCAGGATCAGTCCGTCGACGCCGCTGGCTGCGGCCTTGCGCGCGTGCTCGACGTTGATGACGTCGTGGAACACCAGCCCGCCAAAGTCGTGCACGCGCTCGACCACCGCATCGGGGCGGCCCACCGAGGTGATCACGAAGGGCACGCGGTGCCTGACCACGCACTCGAGGTCGGCGTCGCGCCGCGGGTTGGATTTGTGCAGGATCAGGTTGGCACCGAAGGGCGCCGCCGGCCGTCCGGGGTGCTCGAGGTCCCACTGCGCAAGCTCGGCCGCGATGCGCGTCAGCCATTGGTCGAGCAGCTCGGGCGTGCGCGCGTTGAGTGTCGGGAAACTGCCCGCGACACCCGCCCTGCACTGCGCCAGCACCAGCTCCTGGCCGCTGGCGAGGAACATCGGCGAGCCGATCAGTGGCAGCGCGAGCCGCCCGCGAAACATCTCGGGAATGGGCATCCCCTCACCTCCATGGAAAGGCCGGGCAGCGCGAGCGCCGCCCGGCGCGGCCGGCTCAGCCGCGCGGCATGCCCAGCCCGCGCTCGGCGATGATGTTGAGCTGGATCTCGTTGGTGCCGGCGTAGATGGTGTCGGCGCGCGAGAAAAAGAACACCTGCTGCAGGCGGCGCAGCGCGTCGTCGTCCGAGCGCACATCGCCCGCCACGCCGATCACGTCCATCGCCAGCTGGCCGAGCTCGCGGTGCCAGTTCGACCACGCGTACTTGTAGATCAGCGCCTCCGGCCGGACCTTGGTCGAGCCGGTGTCTTCTTCCAGCATGCGCAGGCCGTTGTAGCGCAGGCCCTGCAGCCCCACCCAGGCGTCGGCGATGCGCTGGCGGATGGCCGGATCGCGCGCGGCGCCGTTGGCGCGGGCAACGTCGATCACCAGTTGCAGCTCGTGGCTGAAGTGCATCTGCTGGCCGAGCGTGGACACGCCGCGCTCGAAGCCGAGCAGCGCCATCGCCACCTTCCAGCCCTCGCCCGGCTTGCCGACGATGCAGTCGGCCTCGGTCACTGCACCGTCGAAGAACACCGAGTTGAACTCGGCCTCGCCGGTCATCTGGCGGATCGGGTGGATCTCGATCCCCGGCTGCGCCAGCGGCACCAGCAGGAAGGACAGGCCTTCGCGCCCCACCGAGCCCGGCGTGCTGCGCGCGACCACGAAGATCCATTCGGATTCGTGCGCGAGCGAGGTCCACACCTTCTGCCCCTGCAGTCGCCAGCGGCCGTCCTCGTCCTGCCAGCAGCGCGTGGTGATGGCAGCGAGGTCGGAACCGGCGCCCGGCTCGGAGTAGCCCTGCGCCCAGTATTCACGTCCTTCACGGATGCCCGGAAGGAAGCGCGCCTGCTGCTCGGGGGTGCCGAGCGCGATCAGCGTCGGCGCCATCAGCGTCTCGCCGATGTGGCCGATGCGGCCCGGACCGCCGGCGCGCACGTATTCCTCGTGGAAGGCGAGCTGCAGCGCCAGCGGCAGGTCGCGTCCGCCGTGCTCCCTGGGCCAGCCCAGGCCGACCCATCCGCCGGCGGCCAGTTCCTGTTCCCATTCCTTGCGCAGCGCCGGGAAGGCTTCCTCGTCGCCGGGGCCGCCGCGGTGCTTCAGGCAGGCGAAGCGGCCGACCAGGTGGGACGCCATCCAGTCGGCGACCTCCTGGCGAAATTCCTGTTCGTTCATGCTCATCGGTCCTTGTCGGTCCTGTCAGGCGGCGTCGAGCAGATGGGCGGCGAGCGCCTCGCGCCAGTCGCGGCTGGGGCCGAACCACTGGCTCGCCCACTGCGCGCGCTTGAAGTGCATCTGCGGGTCGTATTCCCAGGTGAAGCCCACCCCGCCGTGGAGCTGGATGGCTTCCTGCGCGCAGTAGCGATAGGCCTCGGTGGCCTGCACGCGCGCGGCGGCGACCTCCGCGGCCAGCGCGGCGTCGTCGAGTCCGTTCCCTTGCGCGCCCTGCGCCACCCGGGCCGTCACGCCGAGCACGGTGGAGCGCGCGGTCTCCATGCGCACCATCATCTCGGCCGCGCGGTGCTTGATCGCCTGGAAGCTGGCCACCGGCTTGCCGAACTGCACGCGCTCCTTGGTGTAATCGACCGCGAGTTGCAGGCACTGCGCCGCTCCGCCGACCTGCTCGGCCGCCACCTGCAGCGCCGCCAGCACGCGCGTGCGCGCAAGGCCGGCCAGCACCCGCGTCGGGTCATCGACGCGCGCATCGGCTGTCAGCCGGACTTCATCGAAGCGCCAGCGCGCCTGCGGACGGGTGAGGTCCCACACCTCGAGCGGCGTGCGCGACAGGCCGGCGGCGGCCACCGCCAGCTCGAACAGCGCCACGCCCGGTGCTTCCTCGATGCGTGCCGCCACGTAGGCGTGGGTCAGCAGCCCGTCGTCGAGCACCTGCGCGGCCTCGCCGGCCAGCACCCAGCCCTCGCCGTCGCGACGCGCCTTCACCGTCAGCGCCGCCGGCGCCGCGTCCAGGCCTGGACCGAGGATCAAGGTGGCGGTGCGCTCGCCGTAGGCCAGCGCCGCCAGCGCGCGCTGCTGCGCCTGCGCGCTTGCGGCCTGCAGCAGCGCGGTCTGCGCCAGCACCACGTTGGCCAGGAAGGGCGTGCGCGCCAGGCGCCGGCCCATCTCCTCCATCAGCAGCGCGAGCTCGACCGGCCCCAGGCCGAGGCCCTCGAGGTCTTCCGGCACCTGCACCGCCGCCCAGCCGAGTTCGACGATGCGCGACCACAGCTCGGCGTCGGCATCCGCTTCCTTGCGCGCATTGGTATGGGCGGCGAGGAAGTCAGCCGCCGTCTCCTGCAGCGCACGCTGTTCGTCGGAGAGGTTCATCACAGCACCTCGAACAGGCCCGCCGCGCCCATGCCGCCGCCGATGCACATCGACACCACCACGTAGCGCACGCCACGCCGACGGCCCTCGATCAGCGCGTGACCGACCATGCGCGCACCCGACATGCCGAAGGGGTGGCCGATGGCGATCGCGCCGCCGTTCACGTTCAGGCGATCGTTGGGGATGCCGAGCTTGTCGCGGCTGTAGAGCACCTGGCAGGCGAAGGCCTCGTTGATCTCCCACAGGCCGATGTCGCTGACCTTGAGGTTGAAGCGCTCGAGCAGCTTGGGGATGGCGAACACCGGGCCGATGCCCATCTCCTCGGGCGCGCAGCCGGCTACGGCGATGCCGCGATACGCGCCCAGCGGCGCGATGCCGCGGCGCTCGGCCTCGTCACGGCTCATCACCAGCGCCGCCGAGGCGCCGTCCGACAGCTGCGAGGCGTTGCCGGCGGTGACGTACTCGCCCTGCTTCACCCACTGGCCGTCCTTCACCACCGGATTGAGCTTGGCGAGATCCGCCAGCGTGGTCGAGGCACGGTTGCACTCGTCGCGGGTGGCGATCACGTCCTCGTGGCCCACCGGCTTGCCTTCCTTGTCGAACACCAGCTTCCTCGCCGCCAGCGGCACGATCTCGGCGTCGAACAGGCCGGCGGCCTGCGCGGCGGCGGTGCGCTGCTGGCTCTGCAGCGAGAACTCGTCCTGCGCGGCGCGCGAGATGCCGTAGCGCGCCGACACGATCTCGGCCGTCTCCAGCATCGGAATGTAGGCGGCGGGCACGATCGCCTTCACCGCCTCGGACTGCGCGCGGTAGGTGTTCTTGTGCTTGGTCTGGGTGAGCGACAGCGACTCGACGCCGCCGGCCACCGCGATCTTCATCTCGCCGGCCAGGATGTTCTTGGCGGCGACGCCGATCGTCATCAGCCCGGAGGCGCACATGCGGTCGAGCGCCATGCCCGGCACGGTGTCCGGCAGGCCACCGGTGTAGGCGCACAGGCGGCCGATGTTGTAGGCCTGGGTGCCCTGCTGCACGGCGGCGCCCATGATCACGTCCTCGACCGCGGCGGGCTCGATGCCGGCACGCTCGACGACGGCGCGCACCACATGGCCGCCCAGCACCGGCGCTTCGGTGTCGTTGAAGGACCCGCGGAAGGACTTGGTCAGCGCGGTGCGCGCGGTGGAAACGATCACGGCTTCGGTCATGGCGATGCTCTCTCTCGGAATTCGGGAATGTGGGTGCGGAGGTCTGGGTTCGGGTGGCTGAGCGCAGCGGCCTCAGTCGTTGAAGGTGTAGCGGCTGATGGTGTCGACCACGCAGCCCGGGCGCTCGCTGCCCTCGATCTCGATGGTCACGCGCACGGTCGATTGCACCGCGTCCTTGATGCGCTCGACCTTGAGGATCTCGCCGCGGCCGCGGATGCGCGAGCCGGCCTTGACCGGTGCGGGAAAGCGCACGCGGTCACAGCCGACGTTCACACCCATCTTCAGGTTGTCGGCGCGGATCAGCTGCGGCAGGAACAGGTTGGCGAGCGCCAGCGTCAGGTAACCGTGCGCGATGCAGGCGCCGAACGGCCCGTCCTTGGCGCGCACCGGGTCGACGTGGATCCACTGGTGGTCGTCGGTGGCGTCCGCAAACTGGTTGATGCGGCCCTGGTCGAGCGCGACCCAGTCGGTCGTGCCCAGGTCCTGGCCCTCGGCCGCGACCAGCTGCTCGGCGCTGGAGAAAACCATGGTCATCGCCGCGCCCTCAAGCGTGCTGCGAGCTGACGGAGAGCACTTCGCCCGTCATGTACGACGCGTAGTCGCTGGCGAGGAAGACCATCACGTTGGCCACTTCCCACACCTCGGCCGCACGGCCGAAGGCCTCGCGGCTGGCGAGCTGGGCGAGCAGCTCCTCGCTCGAGGCCTTCTTCAGAAACTCGTGCAGCGCGATCGACGGCGACACCGCGTTGATGCGCACGCCATGCTCGGCCGCCTCGACCGCCGAGCAGCGCGTCAGCGCCATCACGCCGGCCTTGGCCGCGGCGTAGTGGGCCTGGCCCTTCTGCGCGCGCCAGCCGAGTACCGAGGCGTTATTGACGATGGCGCCGCGGCCGCGCTTCTCCATGTGCGGCAGCATCGCGCGCGTCATGCGGAAGGTGCCGGTCAGCGTGATGTCGAGCACCCGGTTCCACTCGTCGTCAGTCATCTCGGTGACGCGCTTCTCGCCGCCCAGGCCGGCGTTGTTGATCAGCACGTCGACGCCGCCGAGCTTGTCCTCGGCCGCGGCGACCAGGGCCTGCACCTCGTCCTCGTTGGTGACGTTGCACAGCTGGCCCCAGACGTTCTGCAGCCCTGTGTCGGCCTTGAGCTTGGCGACCGCCTCTTCCAGGCGGCGCGGATGGATGTCGGAGATCATCAGCGCGCGGCAACCCTCCTCCGCGCACTTGCGCGCGGCGGCAAAGCCGATGCCGGCTCCGGCCGCGGCGGTGATCAGGACGGACTTGCCAGCGAGCAGCTGGTGACCGGGGACATAGGCGGGGGCTTCTTTCACGGCGTGAACCTCGAAGGGTGGATACGCCGTCATTTATAGAGGGGCAGCTGCCGGGCCGCATCGTCAAAACGGACGGGGCCGCAATCCATCTGCGCACCGCCCGGCCGCAAAGAGTTGCGTGCGCTGGGCGAGTCGATTGCCAGCGATGAGGCAGGCGCCTATGCTCGGTCTCGACTTCTCCCCCGACCCGCAGGATCGATGAAACTCACGGTCTATACCGATTACACGCTGCGCGTGCTGATGTACCTGAGCTTGCGCCATGAGAGCGGCGCGCTCACCACGATCGACGAGATCGCAGCCGCGTACGACATCTCGCGCAGCCACCTGATGAAGATCGTGCATCAGATGGGCGCGGCCGGCCTGCTCGAGACGGTGCGCGGGCGCAGTGGCGGCGTGCGCCTGGCGCGCGACCCCGCGGCGATCTCGATCGGCATGGTGGTGCGGATCGCGGAAGGCGATTTCGCGCTGGTCGAGTGCTTCGAGGCCGGCAAGGAGGATTGCTGCGCGATCGCGCCGGCCTGCAACCTCACCCGCGGGCTGCGCCGTGCGCTGGATGCCTTCATGCTCGAACTCGACAAGATGACGCTGCGCGACGCGGTCGCGGCGCCGAGCGTGGCGGCGTCGCTGCTCGGGATCGACGGCGATCAGCGCCGGATCATTCCGCTCGTGCGTTCGCCCGCGTCGGGCGTCAAGCGCTCACCAGGCTGAATCGCTGCCGCCGGGCGCGGCGCGGCGACGACGCGGTGCAGCGCGAGGCCGGCGAGCACGAGCGCGAAAACGATCAGCCCTTTCCCGGTGATGGCCTGTTCATCGACGAGGTAGCTCACGCACAGGCGCTGCCCTTCGTCCTGGTACAACAGCCCGGCGGTGGCCAGCATCCAGGCCATGTTGCCGATGAAGAAGGCGGCGATCTCGGGTTGGCTCCGGCGCCAGCTCGCGCGCAGCACCATGCCGGCGAACCACCACGCTCCGTACTTCGCCCACTGCACGCCGGCATCGAGAAGACTGAGGTCGAGCATCGAGGGGATCATCCACAGCGCGCCCACGCAGCTCGCGAACGCGAGTCCCAGCACGCCGTGGGCGTCGATTTGGCGTGGCAGCCCGGCGGGCAGGCGGTGGCGCGCGAGCACCGCGCCGGCGGCCCAGCCGCTGGCCAGCAGCAGCGGCAGCTCCACCAGCATGTGCAGCGCCATGCTGCCTTCGAGCAGCTGGCGCAGGGGCGACCACAGCAGCAGGAGCGGCAGCGCCGCGAGCAGCGCAGCGAGCCCTGTCGGTACCCGTCGGCGTGCGGTATTCATGAGCGTCCCGCGGCGGCGAGCGCCATTGCGCGTTCGAGCGCCTGCGGCCAGCGCTCGAGATCGTAAATGCCCCTCACGGTGCCGCTGGCGTCGATGAGGTGGATGGCCCCGTTATGCACGAAGCCGCCCATCCCGTCCGGCACCGCGACCACGCCGAGCGAGCGCAGCAGCGCCTCCTGCGCCGCTGCGTCGACCGGGGTGCCGATCTGCCACAGGTCGGGCTCCTGCCGATGGGTGACGCCGTAGTCCCGCAAGGCGGCGGGCGTGTCGTGCGCACGGTCGAAGCCGATCGACACCAGACGGATCGGGCTGTCGGCGCCGAAGCGTTCGCGCAGTGCGCGCTGCATGCGGGTGTATTCGGCGCCGAGGGCGCTGCACACCGTGGGGCAGCGGGTATAGATGAAATCGACCAGGAAGACTTCGCCCGGTTGTCCCGGCCAGGGCGTCCACGCCGCTCCGTACGGACCTGAAAGTTCGACCGGGCGGGCAAGCAGGCGGGCGCCTGCCGCGTCGTCGCGACGCAAGGCCTCGAAGGTCCAGTATTCGAAGCCGCGGGTGAGCTGGCCAACCAGAGCGACGAAGCCCACCAGCTGCGCGAGGGCTGCGAGCAGGGTCGCCACCAGCGCGCGCGGGCGCGCTGCGGCAGCGCTGCTGCGGGCGCCCGGCACTATCCCCGCTCCACGTTCACGCGCCCCTCTTCACCGGCGACGAACTTCGCCGGGCGGCTGAAGAACCCGAGGAACAGGCTGCGCCCGATCATCCCGGCGACCTCGCGCAGGCGCTCGCGCGCGGCGGTCTCGAAGCCGTTCGCGGTGTGGCGGTGCCACAGCGTCATCCAGCGCGCGAAGTGCTCAGGCTCGACGCCCTTGAGCTGCATGTGGGTGGTAAAGACGCTGCCGGAGAAGGTGCGCGTGTCGAGCATCATGGTCGACCAGAACTCGACCATGCGTCCGAGGTGGGTGTCCCAGTGCTCGCCGATCGCCGCGTCGAACACCGGGGCGAGCAAGGGGTCGCGGCGCACGTCGTCGTAGAAGGCATGCACCAGGCGGTGAAGATCGTCACGCGTCAGTGCGTTGGACGCGATCGTGGCGGAGGGGGTGGGCGGGCTGTTGGCGCTCATCTCAGTTCAGGGAAGCGTGGCGAGTTCATCGCCGCCGGAGAAGGGTTGCTTGCGGTCCGCGAGCCTGACCCGCGCCGCGGCCACGGCCTCGGCGTCGATCGGCGCGGCGGCGTTGCCCCAGCTGCTGCGGATGTGGCTGAGCACGGCGGCGATCTCGGCATCGCCCAGCGAGCTGCCGAACGCGGGCATCGCGCCCTGGTAGACCGTGCCCTTGACCTCGAGCGGGCCACTCACGCCGTGCAGCAGGATGGCGGCGAGCGTGTCGGGTTTGCCGAGCACCCATTCCGAACCGGCCAGGGGCGGGAACACGCCCGGCAGCCCCAGCCCGGTGGCCTGGTGGCAGGCGGCGCACATCGAATTGAAGATGGCGCCGCCATCGGCCTTGGCGCCCGCCGCCGGCTTGTCGCCGGCCAGCTCGGCTGCGCTGCGGCCGTCGCCCCAGGTCGCCGGCGCATTCAGGTTCGAATGGGAGATGTAATCGACACCGAAGGCGGCAAGCGCCAGCGCGAGCGCGAGCACGAGCCAGGGGATCGGCGTGCGGCCCTCCTCCGGGTCGGGATTCTCGCGGCGCTGCTGCGACAGGATCTCGGGCTTGTTCATGGGCGTCCTCGGCCGCTCAGTTCACGTTTGCCGCATCGGCGACCGGGTAACTGCGGTCGAGCGACTTCAGGTAGCTCACCAGATCGAGCGCCTCCGGGCGGGCAACGACGACCTTGCCCGCCGGGGCGAAGTCGGGCGGCAGGGTCACCACGGTCTCGCCCGCCTCGGCCTGGTCGCGGACCTCGAACAGGAAGGGATAGGCCGGCATGATGCTGCCCGGCGCGTAGGCGCGCGGCTGGTAGAGATGCCCCAGGTGCCACTGGTCGCTCGGCTGGCGAACGCCGATGTTCATCAGGTCCGGGCCGGTGCGCATGGTGCCGAGCAAGGGCGGATCGTCATAGGCGTAGTCGCCCGCCACCGTGGCCCGCCCCCAGGCGCGCTTGGCATCGGGCGCGAACGCCCTCGCGCGCGGCTGCTGCGAGTGGCAATACATGCATCCGTGTTGAATGTATTGTGTGCGCCCGCGCAGCTCGGCCGAGGTGTAGGGCTTGAGGCCTTCGACCGGCGGCGTGTCGCGGACCGTCACGTAGGGCAGCACGACCAGGGCGGCGGTGGCGACCGCCAGCGTGGTCAGGCCGCCGAGGATCAAGCGCGTTTCGCTGTGCATCAGATCGCTCCCGGTGCGGAAAGGTAGGCGGACGATTGCTCCGTGCGGCGCTCGCCGCCGATCAGCAGGCGGACGAAGTGCGCGGCAAACACCACATGGCTGAGCGCCATCAGCGCACCGCCCACGCTGCGGCCCTGCAGGTAGGGCAGCGTGATCTGCACCGATTCCATGAATCCGCGGCTCTCGTCGAGCATCGCGCTGCCCTGCAGCCAGCCGCCGATGGTCAGCGACACGAAATAGATCGCGATGCCGGTCGCGGCCAGCCAGAAGTGCAGGCTGATGAGCCGCGGCCACGGCCAGTCGCGGCCGGTGACGCGTGGCACCACGAAGTAGATGGCGCCGAAGAAGACCATCGTGACGAAGCCGTAGAGCCCGAGATGGGCGTGGGCCACCGTGTAGTGGGTGAAGTGGGTGATGACGTTGACGCTTCGCAGCGCCTCGAACGAGCCCTGCACCGAACTCGCCGTGTACATCAGTCCGCCGAGGCAGATGAACTGCAGCGTTGGCGAATGGCGCAGCGCGGCGAGATGGCCCTTGAGCGTGAGGTGCTGGTTCACCGTGAAGGCGACCACCGGCAGGATCATCATCATGCTCTGCACGATCGACAGGGTGACCAGCCAGGCGGGAACCGGGCCGCCGACGAGATGGTGACCACCGACCTGGCCGTAGAAGAAGGCGAGCCCCCAGAAGCCCACCAGTGACAGGTTGTAGGACTGGATCGGCCGGCCGATCAGCTTGGGCAGGAAGTAGTAGATCGAGGCCAGCGCGAGCGGCGTGTAGAACAGGCCGAGCACGTTGTGGCCGAACCACCAGTTCATCGTCGCCGCTTCCACACCGCGGTGAAGGCCGGGGATATTGGCGACGAAGAACAGCACCGGAAACCAGAACAGCGCGCACCCCATGTACCAGACCGATACGTAGAGGTGGGCGACCTTGCGCCTGAGCAGGGTGAGGATCAGCGGCAAGCCCACGAGGGCGCCGCCGGCGACGAACAGGATGTCGATCTGCCACGGGATCTCGAGCCACTCCATGCCGTCGCTGACGCCATAGGCGAGGCTGCCCAGCCCGGCGACCAGCGCCGCGTTCCACAGCGCCGCGCCGAGCACCGCGTAGCGGCCGCCGACGAGCTCGGTCTTGAGCAGGCGCGGAATGATGAACAGCGCCGTGCCCAGGCCAGCCATCGGCGCCCAGCCATAGGCCACCGCGTTGAGGTGCACGGTGCGGATGCGGCCGAAGCTGAGCCAGGCCTCCGACACCAGCCAGTCGGGCGCATGGAGCTTGATCGAGGCGGTGAGCCCCGCCGCCGAGGCCACGAGCAGCCAGACGAAGGCACAACAGTAGAAGAAGAACACCACCGGAGCGGTCGAGGCATCCGCCGCGGCGCGATCGAGCAATTCCTGGCTGTCGACCGCGCCGGAAGCGCCCTCTAAAGCACGATGCGGCGTCAATGTTTCCGGGTGACCAATCTCGCCGCGGGCGAAGATGACCTCGCTGCCATCGGCCGTTCGACTCAGCAGGCGGCTGCGCTGGGACCAGATGAAGAAGCCGAGGCCGACGAGCGAGAGCACGAAGGCAGACATCAGGATCGATAAGGTATTCATGGAGGATTCGCCTGTAAAGCATGGGCCCCGGGGCGCTCGAGGTCTGGCATCGGTTCCGAGGACCATCCGCCGCACGCCCTACCCCATGCCTGCCAGCGACCCAGCGACCGAACCGGGGAAGGGTTGCCCGTACACCCGGACACCCTCTAAAAGCTATATACACGGTAAATCTTTTAGATCGAGTCTGCAAGACCTGCCGGTAACGCGAGCGGCCCCTGACCCTGGTACATTCCCGGTCGGGAAATTCCGGCCCATGGGGGGCGCCTTCCCATATACATTTCCCGATCGGGAAAACTCACTGGCGCCACGCAGAAGCCTTGCCCACAATTTCCCGAACGGGAAATGAGGAAAGCCATGACATCCATTCGCTCCCCGCAACGACTCGGCGACGCACTGCGTGCAGCCCGCAAGCAGCTCGGCCTGACCCAGCCTCAGCTGGCGCTCGCCGCGGGCGTGGGCGTGCGCTTCATCGTCGACCTCGAAGCGGGCAAGCCGACCGTACTCCGGCAGGGCGCCGGTCTTGGCCCCGCTCTACGACACGCTCTCGATCGCCGTCTATCCGACCCTGACGCCGAAGATGGCGATGAAGATCGGCAGCAAGTACAAGTTCAGCGAAGTCGAGGCACGGCACTGGGAGCAATTCGCCGAGGGTACGGGGCTCGCCAAGGCGCAGGCGCGGCGGCGCATCCTGGAACTGGTGAGCTCACTCCCCCGCGCCGCACGGGCGCTCCAGTCCGACCGCGCGCATGGTTTTGCCGGGAACGGCGTCGTTGAAAGAATCGTCGCCTTGATCGAACAACGCTGCGCGCTGACGCTTCGCAAGCTGAGCGCTCCCGCCTCTCGTGGTGAAGAGGACTCCACGTCGCCGCAGTGATCGAACAAACCAAGGCGGACCCCTCCCGTCATGCCTGCGACAACCTCATCGCCTTTGCGTCCGCGCGCTTGTTGCTGTCATCATCCCCGCACGGCCGAACGCCATATCCAAACGGGCTCATGAACAAGAAGACGCTGTCCGAACGCGACATCTGCACCAAGTACATCACCCCGGCGATCGCTGCGGCGCAGTGGAACACCGAGCTGCAGATGCGCGAAGAGGTCCGGCTCACCGACGGCCGCGTGGTGGTGCGCGGTCAGACCGGCAGGCGCGACAAGAACAGCATCCGGCGCGCGGACTACGTCCTCTACTACAAGCCGGGCCTGCCCCTCGCCGTCGTCGAAGCCAAGGACAACAATCACTCGATGCGCGACGGCATCCAGCAGGCGCTCGACTACGCGACGATGCTCGACGTGCCCTTCGCCTTCTCCCGCAACGGCGATGGCTTCGTCTTCCACGACCGGACGCGCAAGGACGGCGCCCTCGAAACCGAGATCGCGCTGAGCGAATTCCCCTCCCCCGAAGTGCTCTGGCAGCGCTATCTGGCCTGGAAAGGCATCGGCGCCGACCTCGCGCCGGTCTACGCGCAGGACTACCACAACACCGGCAAGCAGCCACGCTACTACCAGACGACGGCGGTCAATCGCGCGATCGAGGCCATCGCCAAGGGGCAGGATCGCGTCCTGCTCGTCATGGCGACCGGCACCGGCAAGACCTACACCGCCTTCCAGATCATCTGGCGGTTCTGGAAGTCGCACCCCAACAGCCGCATCCTCTTCCTCGCCGATCGCAACATCCTCGTCGACCAGACCAAGAGCAACGACTTCAAGCCCTTCGGTGGCGCGATGACCAAGATCGAGAACCGATCGATCGACAAGTCCTACGAGATCTACCTCTCGCTCTACCAGGCCGTCACCGGCAGCGAGGACGAGAAGAACATCTACCGCCAGTTCAGCCCGGATTTCTTCGACCTCGTCGTCATCGACGAATGCCATCGCGGCAGCGCGGCCGAGGATTCCGCCTGGCGGGCGGTGCTCGACTACTTCAGCGGTGCCGTGCATCTCGGGCTCACCGCCACGCCCAAGGAAACGGAAGATGTCTCCAACATCAGCTCCTTCGGCGAGCCGGTCTACACCTACTCGCTCAAGCAGGGCATCGAGGACGGTTTTCTCGCCCCCTACAAGGTGATCCGCGTCGATCTCGACAAGGATCTCGGCTGGCGCCCGCAGGCCGGCAAGCTCGATTCCAAGGGCCAGCTCGTCGAGGACCGCATCTACAACCAGCGCGACATGAACCGCACGCTGGTGCTCACCCAGCGCGACGAGGCCGTCGCCCGGCGCATCAGCGAATTCCTGCGCGGCACGGACCGCATGGCCAAGACCATCGTGTTCTGCGAGGACATCGACCACGCCGCACGCATGCGCCAGGCGCTGATCAACGCCAACGCCGACCTCGCCAGCCGCAACCCCAAGTACGTGATGCAGATCACCGGAGACAACCTCGAGGGCAAGCTCGAGCTCGACAACTTCATCGACCCCGAGAAGGCCTATCCGGTCATCGCCACCACCAGCCGGCTCATGACCACCGGCGTCGACGCCAAGACCTGCAAGCTCGTCGTGCTCGATCGCACCATCAACTCGATGACCGAGTTCAAGCAGATCATCGGCCGCGGCACCCGCATCGACGAGGAGTACGGCAAGCTCTGGTTCTCCATCCTCGACTTCAAGCGCGCGACCGAACTGTTCGCCGACCCCGCCTTCGATGGCGAGCCGGTGGTCATCTACAACCCGAGTGGCGATGAGCCCGTCGTGCCGCCGGAGGACCCGCCGCCACCGGACCAGGAGACTCGGGGCCAGCCCGGCGAGCTTCCCGAAGCTCCCACGACTGGCGGCGAACGCATCAAGTACGTCATCAAGGACGTGCCGGTCTACGTGGTGAACGAACGCGTGCAGTACTACGGCCCCGACGGCCGGCTCATCACCGAATCGCTGCGCGACTACACCCGCATCCAGATCGGCAAACGCTTTGCCTCGCTCGACGATTTCCTCAAGACCTGGAACGACGCCGACCGCAAGGCCGCCGTCATCGCCGAACTGGAAAACCAGGGCATCCTCTTCGAGGAGCTTGCCAAGGAGACCGGCAAGGCGCTCGACCCCTTCGACCTCGTATGCCACATCGCCTTCGGCCGCAAGCCGCTCACCCGCCGCGAGCGCGCCGACAACGTCCGCAAGCGCGACTATTTCACCCGCTACGAAGGCACCGCGCGCAAGGTGCTGGAGCTGCTGCTCGACAAGTACGCCGACGCCGGCATCGCCGAGGTCGAGACCATGGAAGTGCTGCAGCTCCAGCCCTTCGATGCGCTCGGCTCCGTCTCCCAGATCATCAAGGCCTTCGGCGGCAAGCCCGCTTACCTCGGTGCTATCCGCGAGCTTGAGCGCGGGCTGTACCAGCAGGCGGCAAACTAACCGGCAAAAATTCGAACAATGAACGATCCGTTCGCGGCTTCTGACTCAAGCCCAGCAAGGCTTTCAGCGAGACGGAGGAACCGGCAACAGAACCGGCAACGGTCCACGTTGCGTCTCGCGGACGCGGGGAGACGCCTGCCCAGAAAAGGCGAAGGGGCCTTTCGGCCCCTTCTTTCATTACGCTGAGGGTTTGCATCAGTGACCCGACAACGTGTACGACCCGGATACTAAGCGTCAAAGACACCACATGCCAATCAGCACCACCCTCATCAAATCCATCCAGGACATCATGCGCCAGGACGCTGGCGTCGATGGCGACGCCCAGCGCCTGTCGCAGCTCAGCTGGCTGCTCTTCCTCAAGATCTTCGACGACCAGGAAACCGAGCTCGAGCTGATGCACGACCGCTACCGCTCGCCCATCCCCGAGCCGCTGCGCTGGCGCAACTGGGCGGCGGACGCCGAAGGCATCACCGGCGACGAGCTGCAGGACTTCGTCAATGGCGAACTCTTCCCCCGCCTCAAGGCGCTGGGCGCCGACCCCGCGCGCAACCCGCGCGGCTACGTCGTGCAGTCCGTGTTCGAGGACGCCTACAACTACATGAAGTCCGGCCAGCTGCTGCGCCAGGTCATCAACAAGATCAACGAGATCGACTTCAACGACCAGGCCGAGCGCCACCTCTTCAACGACCTCTACGAAAAGATCCTCAAGGACCTGCAGAGCGCCGGCAACGCGGGCGAGTTCTACACCCCGCGCGCCGTCACCCAGTTCATGGTCGACCAGGTCAATCCCCGACTCGGCGAGCGCATGCTCGACCCCGCCTGCGGCACCGGCGGCTTCCTCGCCTGCACGCTCGAGCACCTGCGCGACCAGATCCGCACGGTCGAGGATCGCCACACCTGGCAACGCGCGGTGTCGGGCGTCGAGAAGAAGCAGCTCCCGCACCTGCTGTGCGTCACCAACATGCTGCTGCACGGCATCGAGGTGCCCAGCCAGATCCGCCACGACAACACCTTGTCGCGCCCGCTGCGCGACTACCGCCCGGCCGACCGCGTCGACGTCATCCTCACCAACCCGCCCTTCGGCGGCACCGAGGAACCCGGCATCGAGGCCAACTTCCCCGCCGACATCCGCACCAAGGAAACCGCCGACCTCTTCCTGGTGCTGATCATGCACCTGCTCAGGGACGGAGGCCGCGCCGCGGTGGTGCTGCCCGACGGCACCCTGTTCGGCGAAGGCGTGAAGACTCGCATCAAGGAGCGCCTGCTCACCGAGTGCAAGCTGCACACCATCGTGCGCCTGCCCAACGGCGTGTTCGCGCCCTACACCGGCATCAAGACCAACCTGCTGTTCTTCACCAAGGGCCGGCCCACCGAGCACGTCTGGTACTACGAGCACCCCTACCCCGCCGGCTACAAGAGCTACTCCAAGACCAAGCCCATCCGCATCGAGGAATTCGCTGCCGAGAAAGCCTGGTGGGGCACGGAGGAAGACGGCTTCGCCGCCCGCGTCGAGACCGAGTTCGCCTGGAAGGTCAGCATCGACGAGCTGCGCGCGCGCAACTTCAACCTCGACATCAAGAACCCGCACCACCCCGAGGAAGACAGCCACGACCCGCAGGAACTGCTCGCGCAGTACACCGCGCTGCAGGCGCAGATCCAGGCCACGCGCGACGAACTGAGGGCCATCCTCGCAGCCGCGCTGGGGGACAAGGCATGAGCGAACTCACCCCTTCGGCGTCCACGCCAGATATCTACCTGCAGATTCGTGACATTCTTCAATCCGCCCGCCAGGAGAGTTACCGCGCGGTGAACACCGCTATGGTCGAAGCCTACTGGCAGGTCGGCCTTCGTATCGTCGAGCATGAGCAGAAAGGCGAAACCCGCGCTGCCTATGGCCAAGGCTTACTCAAAGACCTGGCGGCCCGCCTGACCGCGGACTTCGGGAAGGGGTTCACGGCGGCAAACCTGCGCAACTTTCGCCAGTTCTACCTCAGTTTCGATCAGCAACAGATTCGCTACGCACTGCGTAGCAATTTGAGCTGGACCCACCTTCGCCAGCTCATGCGCATCAGCAACGAAGAAGTCCGACTCTGGTACATGAACGAGGCGAGCCAGCAAGGCTGGAGCGCACGCGCCCTGGACCGCCAGATCAGCACGCTCTATTACGAGCGCCTGCTATCCAGTCAAGACAAGACCGCAGTGAGGCAGGAAGCGGCGGCCCTTATTGCCGAGCAGGCTCCTGCAGATCCGCGTGATTTCATCCGCGACCCCTACATCCTTGAGTTCATCGGCGCTCAGCCCGGCGCCACGCTCTACGAAGCCGACCTGGAAGCCGGTCTGATCCAGCAGTTGCAGTCCTTCCTCCTGGAACTGGGCAAAGGTTTCGCCTTCGTCGCACGGCAGAAGCATCTTCGCGTCGAGAGCGAGGACTGCTTCATCGACTTGGTCTTCTACAACTACCTGCTCAAGTGCTTCGTATTGATCGACCTCAAGATCGGCAAACTCACTCACCAGGATGTCGGGCAGATGGACATGTACGTCCGCGTTTTCGAGGAGCAATACCGCACCGAGAGCGACAATCCGACACTCGGTCTCATTCTTTGCTCGGAGCGCAACGAAGCCGTCGCCAAGTACTCACTGCTCGCCGATAGCCAGCAGCTCTTTGCCAGTCGCTACCGAGCCTTTCTCCCTTCCGAAGCCGAGTTGCAGGCCGAGCTTCAACGTGACCGCGCTCTAATCGAGAGCCAGCAGGAGGGGCAGGCATGAGCGCGGCGCTGCTCGACAGCTTCGACCTGCTCGCCGACAGCCTCGGCGGCGTGGCGAAGCTGCGCGAACTGATCCTCAGCCTCGCCGTGCGCGGCAGGCTGGTGCCGCAGGACCCGAGCGACGAGCCGGCGAGCGAACTGCTGAAGCGGATTCGCGCGGAGAAGGATCGGCTGATCAAGGAAGGGAAGATCAAGCGGGAGAAGCTGTTGCCAGGGCTCACCGATGAACCTCCGCCATATGAATTACCGAAGGGTTGGGAGTGGTCATCTCTTGCGCAGATCGGATTGATCAGTCCCCGCAACGAAGCAGCTGATGAAGTGGCGGCGTCATTCGTTCAGATGAGTTCGATCCCTGTTCGCTTCGGCGAGGAGCATCGAGTGGAAGAGCGCCATTGGCGTGAAATCAAGTCCGGTTTCACGCATTTCGCTGAGAACGATGTCGGTGTCGCCAAGATCACGCCATGTTTCGAGAATGGGAAATCGACCGTCTTCAGAGGGCTGACCAACGGCATTGGCGCCGGCACGACTGAACTTCACATCGTTCGCCCGATTGGCGGAATCCTTCCCGACTACATCTTGCTTTATCTGAAAACGCCGGACTTTCTAATAGCTGGCGAACGCGTGATGACTGGTTCGGCGGGCCAGAAGCGACTACCCCGACAATATTTCGAGTCAAATCCGTTTCCTCTACCCCCGCAGGGCTCCCGCAGCTACGCGTTCATCATCAATCGTCGTCGTCATCCTCATCAGTTACCGCGAAGCCCAGCAGCGCAGCCCGAAACTCATCGGACGTTG
>JAANMY010000542.1_pt1 | contig 52457 bp, 55 predicted proteins | sample 7279691 | NCBI WGS metagenome assembly JAANMY01 (sample SAMN14094543, study PRJNA606508) | bioreactor metagenome | isolation source: A lab-scale SPAN reactor treating ammonium-rich wastewater day 388 | place: Ireland: Galway | collected 2018-02-07 | reverse complement strand
GGGCGCGGCTGAGTAGCCGATACGGTGTTGCACCGTAGCCATTGCAGGTTGCGCCCGACGGGGTTACATGGGCGTGAGGTTGATCGGTGGCGTTCCTGCCTGCCGCTCGATGCTGCTAAGGTCTGGGCACGCGGGATTCCGATATCCATTTCCGGTCAGTTCCCGCGCCCGTCATGTGCCGGCTTGCACGAAGCAGGCACCAGTCATGCACGCCGATCGCCCCCGTCATCGCAGTGCGCGCAATCCATATGGGCTTGCCACGGTCGCTGGCCGGTGCATTGTGGCTGGTTGCGACAGGTTGCCTCGCGGGGTTGGTACGGGGCGGGCGCGGCAGCGCGCGACCGACGGCAGGACGAGCCGATCATGCCGCTGAGCCGCTTGCCCAAGGAGCCGGCGGACCGGCTGACGATGCCATTCCTGCGGTTCATCCGCATCGAGGCGACCGCCGGTTCGGTTCTGCTGTTGTCGGCGCTGGTGGCGCTGGTGATTTTCAACTCGCATTGGTCGGCGGACTACGAGGCGCTGTGGAACGTGCGCCTCGGCTTGCTGTGGGGCGGCGTGGAGTTCGCGAGGCCGGTGAGGCAATGGATCAACGACGGCGCCATGACGCTGTTCTTTTTCGTCGTTGCGCTGGAGCTCAAGCGCGAGCTGGTGCTGGGGGAGTTGCGGGATTCCCGCAAGGCGCTGCTGTCGGTTGCGGCCGCGGCAGGGGGCATGTCGGTTCCCGTCCTGCTGTTTCTGGCCGTGGCGCACGGGGGGCAGGGCGCGCATGCCTGGGGCGTGGTCACGGCCACGGATACGGCCTTCGTCATCGGCTGTCTGGCCCTGCTGGGATCGAGGATTCCGCATGGCCTGCGGCTGTTCCTGCTGTCGCTGGCGATCTTCGATGACATCGGCGCAATCACCATCATCGCGCTTGCTTACGGGGAGTCGATCGACTGGGCGGCGATTGCCGTCGCGTTTGCGGGGCTGGGCGGCGTGGTGCTGCTCAGGATGCTGGGCGTGCGTTCCCTGCTGGTGTTCTTCGCGGCCGGCATCGGCATCTGGCTCGCGGTTGATGCGTCCGGCATCCATCCAACGCTGACGGGCGTGGTCCTGGGGGCGATGGCCCCCGCCCGGAGCTGGGTCAGCGACCGCCGCTTGCAGGCGATCCTGGGGGTGGTGGCCGCCTACCCGGAAGGATCTCACTGGAGCGGCGATACCCGCGATCGGGCGGACTTGCAGCGTGCGGGCGTGGCGACGCGGGAAGCGCTGTCTCCGCTGGAACGTCTGGAAGTGGCACTGCACCCGTGGGTCGGGCTGCTGGTGCTGCCGCTGTTCGCGCTTGCAAACGCGGGGTTCGTGATCTCCGCGCAGCAAGTCGATTGGACGCTTTCCGGTGCGATCGTGCTCGGCTTGCTGTGCGGCAAGCCGATGGGCGTGGTGCTCTTCAGTTATGCCGCGGTTCGTCTGCGCTTGGCGGTCCTTCCCCAAGGGCTGACCTGGCCACTGGTCGCGGGGGGCGCACTGCTCACGGGTATCGGCTTCACCATGTCCGTGCTGATGGCGGAGTTGGCGCTGGCGCCGGATCACGTCGCGTCCGCGAAGCTTGGCATCCTGGTGGCCTCGGGGCTGGCGGCGGTGGGCGGCGTTTCGGTTCTCGCCGTCGTCGGCCGCAAGCGGCCTGGCCGAGCGGGGGCGCGTACGAAGCAGGCTGAGGCCTGATGCTGATCCGCCCCATGGAAGTGGCAGGCGTCGTTCCTGCCACCATCGTGCTTGAGTCCCGGGATGGACGCGGGGGATAGAATCCACGTTCGCATGATGGATTTCTGGTGATGGCATGAAGGTTCTGGTCACCGGCACCGCCGGTTTCATCGGCTCCCACGTGGCGCAGGTGCTGCTGGCGCGGGGCGACGAGGTGGTGGGGTTCGACAACCTCAACGACTACTACGACGTGAGCCTCAAGCAGGCGCGGTTGGCGCGGCTGCTGGACAAGCCGGGCTACACCCATATCGCTGCGGATCTGGCCGATCGCGCGGCGGTGGAGCAGGCCTTTGCGGCGCACAAGCCGGCGCGGGTGGTGAACCTGGCCGCGCAGGCGGGCGTGCGCTATGCGGCGGAGAACCCGCATGTTTACGTGCAGAGCAACGTCACTGGTTTCCTGCACATCCTCGAGGGTTGCCGTCATCACGATGTGCAGCACCTGGTGTATGCCTCCACCAGCTCGGTGTACGGCGCCAACCGGGCGATGCCGTTTTCCGAGCATGCGCCGGCCGAGCATCCGCTGACCCTGTATGCGGCCACCAAGAAGGCCAACGAGCAGATGGCGCACAGCTACGCGCACCTGTACGGCATCCCCTGCACGGGGCTGCGCTTCTTCACCGTGTATGGGCCGTGGGGCCGGCCGGACATGGCGCTGTTCCTGTTCACCCGCGCGATCCTGGAAGGCAAGCCGATCAAGGTATTCAACCACGGCCACCACAAGCGCAGCTTCACCTATGTGGACGACATCGTGGAGGGCGTGGTGCGCACGCTGGACAGGGTGCCGGGCAAGGACCCGGATTGGTCGGGCCAGCATCCGGACCCGGCCACCAGCGGGGTGGCGCCGTACCGCCTCTACAACATCGGCAACGAGCAGCCGGTGGAGCTGCTGCGCTACATCGAGGTGCTGGAGGACTGCCTGGGCCGCAAGGCGGTGATGGAGATGCTGCCGCTGCAAGCCGGCGACGTGCCCGACACCGAGGCCGACGTGTCCGATCTGATCGCCAACGTGGGCTACCGCCCGGTGGTGCCGGTGGAGGAGGGCGTAGCGAATTTCGTGCGCTGGTATCGGGGGTATTACGGGGTTTGAGGGTGCTGCTGGTTCTGGCGGGTTTCGCTGGGTTTCGCGACCAGGATGCCCGCGTCTCAACCCGCTGATCAGCGGACCCGCGCCAGCATGTCCTCGATCACCACGTGTCGCAATGTGCGGATGCAGCGGGCTTCACCTGCAAGGGTGGGCCACAGGGCGGGAGTAGTACGGGCCAAATCGGCATTTTCCGCTTCAAGCTGGGCATGTAGCAGATCCGCTTCCGCCCGGATCCGCTGGCAAAGGCGGTCCAGCAGGCGATTGGTAGTGGCAAGGTTCAGGCCCAGGGCGGTGCCTGCGGCCAGCAGGACGTCGCGGTTGATATCGGCGAAGCGGCTGATCCCCAGGATGGGCCATGCCAATTCGGTGGTGGCCGGCCAGCGGTCTTTGTTGTAGGCAGTCGTGTCGTAGCAAGCCACGGATAGCAGGTCGTAGAACGGCGCCAGCTGCAGGCCCTGATGGGTGACCAGAAAGCTCAGATTCTTCAGGTGGGCGTCGCTGTTGCCGATCAGGACATTGAACAGCAGCCATGCATACAGCCGCGTGCGCGCAACGGCAGGGCTGCGACAGGCGATTGCCAACTCCGCCAGTCTGGCGATGCTGCCTTCGCGATATTTGTACGCGCGATCCAGGCCCAAGACCTGGCACGCATCGATGGCGTGCAGGCGTTTACAGCCATCGGCGTTGGCTTGGCGGTCGAACCGCTGGATCAGGTAGACAGGTTCCGGCACATAGCGTCGAGCCACCGTGGGGACATCCAGGCTCAAGCGCGCGGCCAAGCGCATCGTGAACCACTCATTGGCCACCGAGTGGGGATAGTCGGTGTCCGGGTGGTCCGGTTTGAGGATGTGGGTGGAGACCCGTGAGCCTTCGGGCTCGAAGAGCAGGTCATTCGCGCCTACCGTGACGGCCAGCTTGTGTTGCGCACCGGCCAGAGACATGCGTTTCACGGCGCCATGGGCCAGAGGCAGGCGGGGCATCTGTGCTATGCGCGCGGACAATGCGCCGTCGGGCAGTGGGCGCAGCCCCGCGGCAGCGGCAGTGGCCCCGGGCGGCAGCAGGGTGAGCGAGCCGGCGGTTTCTGCGCCGTAGGCCGTCAACAATCCGAAGGCATCGGCACGATCGACGCGCGCGTCCCGCGCCAGCAGTTCGCGTTGGCCTTCTTCGGGCAGGAGATTGTCGAAGTACCACTGCACCGGGCGTTGAGTGGCGCCGTCCATCAGCAGGTCTGGCTGCAGGGGCAGGTGCGGGCTCAATGGGTGGGCGTATGGCGCGGAGAGCCAAGCCGTATTGTATTGAAACGACCAGAGCCCGTTGACCTCGTGCAACCATCCAATCACCTGGTCATCGATGGAGGCCTGCAACAGACGATGGTCGCTGGTCATGTGCTTTGCTTTCGTGCCTTGGGCGCCGGCAGTGCGCCGGCCAATTCTTCCGGCAGATCCGCCATCAGGCGGATGCCCAACCCCGTCAATACCTGATGCAGTTTTGCCCACTGCACGGTGTCTCCGCCGCGCTCAATCTTGCTGAGGAAATTCTCACTGACCCCGATGCTGCCGGCGGCGTCGTCCTGGCGGATGCGCTGCGCCTTTCGGACGGCGCGTACGATCTGACCCAGACGGGCAGGGCTGTCGATTTCAATCTGCATCGGATGATCCTCACGTTCGTGAGGAAATTGGCATGTTGCGTGCGCGAATGCAAGAAATCCTTACGGTTGTGAGGATCGATGCCGATGCGGGGATTGATGCTGCCGAAATCCTCATGATCATGAGGATAGTCGTATCCGGGTTTCCGCGCATCTAGCGCACGCGCAGCATCAGCACCATCGGGTCAACCGGCGAAGCCCGGAACCCGTAGTGCTGGTAGAAGCGCTGGGCGCGTTCGTGCAGGGCGTGCACCAACAAGGCACGAACGCCGGTGTTCTGCGCAACGGTCAACGCACGGTTGACCGCATCCTGCAGTAGTGAGCTGCCCAGCTTGATGCCTTGGGCGCGCTGGTCGACCGCAAGCCTGGCCAGCACCAGGACGGGCACGGGATCGGGCATGTTCCTGCGCACGCCACCGGTGGCCAGTGCGTGCGATACCGCACCGGCGGCCACCGCGTAGTAGCCGAGAACGCTGTGCCGCGCATCGGCAACGACAAACGTGCGACTGGCTCCGCTAGCCTGATTGGCCATCGCCCGGCGCTTGAGCCAGTCGTCCAGCACGGGCTCGCCACAGGCGAAACCGGACACGTGGTGCTTGGGCGCCAGTGGTTCCGGCGCGACAAGGTCAAGGCTCATCCCTTGTCCCAGATGGGCTTCATGGCGAGCAGGCGCTCCAGCCCGGCATTGGGCGCGGGCGGCGCATCGAGCAGGTCCACGAACTGCTGGAAGCTGTCGGCGTCCAGCCTGAAATGAACCTGGTCCAGCACCACCGATTGGGCACGCTCGCAGGCGGCCTCCAGCATGAAGTCCGAACGATTCTTGCCCAGCAGATGGGCGGCCTGGTCGATGAGGTCGCGCTGTTCCGGCAATGCACGGAGATTGATGGCGGCGGCACGCATATATGGTTCCAGCTGTGGATACAACAGATATACAGATAGTGGCGATGTGTATATCTGTTGTCAATACAATCGGGGTACGCAAGATCCACACCAGACCGCATCCGTACCGTTCGCTGTCCTCCATGCCGTCATGAATGACCCCGAACGGTAATATTTTCGCTTGACATCGTTGTTCTGCAGGCGCAGTTTCCCGTTCGGGAATATTTCTTCCATTGCTGCCGCCATGAACGGGCATTCTTCCCATACGGGGTCGCCCCTCGTCCTTTCCGATGTCAAGGGGCTGGGCCAGGCGGTGCGGCACGCCCGCAAGGCGAGCGGTTTGACGCAAGCGGGGTTGGCGGGTCTGGCCGGCACCGGGCCGCGTTTCATCGGCGATCTGGAGCGCGGCAAGCCCGGCGTGGAGTTCGGCAAGGTGCTGGGCGTGTTGGCGGTGCTGGGCTTGCGCCTGCTGTTGACCGGGGAGGCGACATGATCGACCGGCTGGAGGTCGAACTGTTCGGGCAATGAAGTACGAGAGCCATGGCGGGCCGGGACGGTCGGCGTCGGCTGGCGCCCCTGTACGATCTGGTGCCGACGGTCTACCTGCCCACTTCGTTGGTGGAGCGTGCGCCGGCCATGCGCATCGGCCGTGCCGCGCGCATCGACGGCATCGGCCCGGACGACTGGGCGGCGTTCGCGAAGGACACTGGGTATCGCAAGGCCTTCGTGCTTGAGCGGGTACGCTGGATGTCCAGCCGGATGCTGGCCTTGCTGCCCGCGGTGGCTGCCGGCATCGTGAGCCAGGGGGGCGATGCGGAGCGCGTGCAGCGTATCCAAACAGCCGTTGCCGACAACATCGGCAGCGTGGGGTTGCACTGACGGGTTCTAGCGCAACCGGATCAGCAGCCTGCCCACATCATCGCGATCCGCGGCGGGCAATCCGGCCGCTTGCGCGAACTCCGGCCAGCGCGCGATGGCCGCGTCCACCTGGTCCATCAATACGGATGGGGTGCGGATGCTGAAGCGCGCGGCGACCTCGCGCAGGTCATCGGCGGTGATGTCGTCGAACTTGCCGGCCACGCTCATCAGGTGGTGCTGCGTCCACTCGCCGGCAGGGTTGTAGGCGTGAGTTACGTCGTAAGCGGGCGCCAGCGCCCACGCGCCGCCTTCGCGCAGCAGGAAGGCGAAGTTCTTGGTGTGGTCGTCATGGTTCTTGCCGGCGACATTGAACGCCATGCGCAGGAACAGCTGCTCCATGTCGCGTTCGGGCAGGCCCAGTCCGTGGGCGGTGATGAACAGGGATTCGTAGGCGTGGGTGCGGCGCTGCTTGTGGCTCATGTGCTGCAGCGCGGCCAGCGTCTGCATGTGGATCTTGCGGTTGCCTTCGCGGTCGAACCGGCGGGTCATGAAGTGCGCGCGGCCGTTCTCCTCCAGCAACCGGCATTCGCTCATGGCGATGCCGGCGGCAGTGGCCATCAGGTGGTAGGCGTATTCGCGCCGGCCGTAGCACTGGCTCTGGCCCAGTTCCTGGTCCGCGCCCATCCCGTCGAACTTCAACAGCCAGTGCTCGAAGCCCGGCGCCGCGTCGAACTGGCCGCTGCGCAGCTCATGGGTGGTGGGGTTCCAGGCCACCACCGCCTTGGCTCGCGCACCGCCGGCGGAGGTTCCCACGCGGATGATGCTGGCCAGCGCCGCCTGCGCCTCCGGGTCGCCGGCCAGGTCGCCATGCACCGCTTTGCGTGCCACCTCCACCAAGGCCTTCATCTCGATCGGGGTTGCGGTCTCGGTGTTGCCGCCGCGGGTGGGGCGGAACTCCAGCGCGCCCATCCCGCGCCGGCCCATGTAGGCCAGCCGGTCCAGTGCGGTCACTTCCTCCGGGCGGATGCCGTGGCTGGCCATCCAGCCGTTGATCAGCTGGTTGCCGAAATCGTCGGGCAGTGCGTCGGCAAGCAGGCCGGGCAGGCGATGGAAGGCGTCGGGGTCCAGCGCGGGAAAGGCGAATCGGCCATCGGCCCGATCCAGCGGCAACATGAAAGGCGACAGCGCGATACCGGTGCGGCGCCAGCTGTCGGCGTACTCGAACACATACGCGCCCAAGCGCGGGTCCTGCGCCACGGCGCCGACCTGTTTGCCCCAGATCCGCACCTCGATGACGTCGACGTGCTTCATGCGCGGTCAGTGGCGGGTGCCGCGCTTGGGCGCGCGGTTGCCGGCGAGCAGGGCCATTGGGCTGATCGTGGGTTGCGGCGCCAGCGCGTCCAGGCTGGTCAGCGCGCCGAGGGCCTTGAGCACGCGGATCAGGGTGATCAGGGAGGAACCTTCTCCGCTCTCCAGCCCGCGCAGGGCACGCGGCGAGACGCCGGCCCGGCTGGCCAACCCGGCCTGGGTCAACCGCTGGCTGAGCCGGAGCTGGCGCAGCCGCTGGCCCAGATCCGTTTGGATCTCTTCGGGGGTTTGGAAGGATGGGGTAGCCATGGGGCGGGTTCCTGCCTCTACGGCGGCTAGGGCCACCGTTGAGGGCAGGATAATGCCAAAAATACAAAAATCCAATAAGGGCAGAATTCTGCCTATAAATGGAAGTAATGAGGCCAGGAGGCGAAAATGCGCCTCAACTCCAGATGATATATGAATGCCTTTTCGGGCCGGTCAGACGGGTCGGGTCCGGCTGCGTGTGGACGCCACCCCGTGCGGGCGGCACCGCACAGGAAGGGAATCGCAGCGGGCGCCGCGATCCCCCGTAATCCCGGCCTGTCAGCCCGCCTTGACCGGGTCGCGCAGTTCTTTGCGCAGGATCTTGCCGACGTTGCTCTTGGGCAGCTCGTTGCGGAACTCGACCAGCTTCGGCCGCTTGTAGCCGGTCAGGTTCTCGTGGCAGAACGCCTTCACCTGTTCGGCGGTGAGCGCGGGATCCTTCTTGACGATGAACACCTTCACCGTCTCGCCAGAGTGTTCGTCCGGTATGCCAATGGCGGCGACTTCCAGCACGCCCGGCATCATCGCGATCACGTCTTCCACTTCGTTCGGATACACGTTGAAGCCGGACACCAGAATCATGTCCTTCTTGCGGTCGACGATGTAGAAGTAGCCGTGTTCGTCGATCTTCGCCATGTCGCCGGTGTGCAGCCAGCCTTCGGCATCCATGACCTTGGCGGTTTCCTCGGGGCGCTGCCAGTAGCCCTTCATCACCTGCGGGCCCTTCACGCACAGTTCGCCGATCTCGCCCATCGGTAGGATGCTGCCGTCCTCGCCCTTGATGCACACGTCGGTGGACGGCACCGGCAGGCCGATGGAACCGTTGTACTCGCGCAGGTCCAGCGGGTTGATGCACACCGCCGGCGCGGTTTCGGTGAGGCCGTAGGCTTCGGCGAGGGTCACCCCGGTGACCTGCTTCCACTTGTCGGCCACGGCGCGCTGCACCGCCATGCCGCCACCCAGGGTCAGGTGCAGGCGCGAGAAATCCACCTGGTCGAAACCGGGCGTGTGCAGCAGGCCGTTGAACAGCGTGTTGACGCCGGTGATGGCGGTGAAACCGGAACCCTTCAGCTCCTTGACGAAGCCGGGCATGTCGCGCGGGTTGGTGATCAGCAGATTGGACGCGCCGAACTTCATGAACACCAAGCAGTTCGCGGTCAGTGCGAAGATGTGGTACAGCGGCAGCGCGGTGACGATCTTTTCCTGGCCCGGCTTGACGTTGGTCCCCACCCACGCCGCGGCCTGCTGCATGTTGGCCACCATGTTGCGGTGGGTCAGCATGGCGCCCTTGGACACGCCGGTGGTGCCGCCGGTGTACTGCAGGAAGGCCAGGTCTTCCGGCGCGTTGCGGATCTGCGGCAGCTGGTGCATGCGGCCCAGGGTGAGGGTGTCGCGGAAGCGCACCGCACCCGGGATGGCGTAGTCCGGCACCATCTTCTTCACGTGCTTCAGCACGAGGTTGACGATGGCGCCCTTGGGGAAGCCCAGCATGTCGCCGAGGCCGGTGGTGATGGCGCGCACGCCGGGCAGCTGCGCCAGCACCTCCTGCGCCACCTTGCCGAAGTTGTCCATCACCAGTAGCACGCTGGCGCCGGAGTCCGCCATCTGGTGCTTGAGTTCGCGCGCGGTGTACATCGGGTTGGTGTTGACCACCGTCAGCCCCGCGCGCAGCACGCCGAACAGGGCGATCGGGTACTGCAGGCAGTTGGGCATCATGATCGCCACCCGATCGCCCTTCTTGAGCTTCAGTTCGCCCAGCAGGTAGCCGGCGAAATCGCGGCTCAGGCGGTCCAGCTCGGCGTAGGTGATCGCCTTGCCCATGTTGATGAAGGCGGTCTTGTCGCGATACTTCTGCAGCGCGGTTTCGAACACGTCGTTGATCGACGTGAACTCGTTGAGGTCGATTTCGGCAGGCACGCCGGCCGGGTAATGGGCCAGCCAAGGACGGTCGAAACTCATGCACTGCTCCCCTGCGAGTGTGATCCGCCGTCGAATGCGGCGGCGTATGGAATTGCATTCGATTTGAGCATAGCCTCCCATGCCTGACAAGGCGACGCCCATGGGCAAAGGCTGCTGCAGTGCGGCATTCGGCGGATTTCCTGCAATCGTTGCGATGGCGCTGCACGTGGTGCCTGCTGGCGCTTGCGCTGTTCATGGCGGGCTGCACCCGTCCCCCGCCGGAGCAGGCGGTACGCGCGCAGCTGCAGGCGCTGCAGGCCGCCATCGATGCGCGCGATTCCGATGCCGTGGCGGACCTGCTGGCCGAGGATTTCATCGGCAACGAGGGGCTGGACCGGCGCGGTGCCAAGCGGCTGGCGGCAGGGCTGTTCCTGCGTTACCGCGATGTCGGGGCGAAGCTGGGCCCGGTTGAGGTGGAGCTGCGCGGCGAAGCTGATGCCGTGGCCCGCTTCAACCTGCTGGCCACCGGCGGAGCGGGAGGGTTGCTGCCGGAAAGCGGACAGGCGTATCGGGTCGAGACCGGCTGGCGCCTGGTCGATGGCGAGTGGCGGCTGCGCAGCGCCAGTTGGAAGGCGGCCTTGTAGGGCGCCGCCTTCCGGTGCGGGCCGCGGCGGTTACGCGCCTGCCGGGCGCGCCGCCAGCTGCCGCAGCACGTACTGCAGCAGGCCGCCGTGGCGGGCGTATTCCACTTCCTTGGGCGTGAGCAGCAGCACGTCCACCTCGAACACGATCCTGGTGCCGTCTTCGCGGGTGGCGGTGACGGTGGCGGTCTTGGTGCTGCCATCGGCCAAGCCGGTGATGGCGTAGATCTCCGTGCCGGTCAGGCCAAGGCCGGGGGCGGTCTGGCCATCCTTGAACTGCAGCGGCAGCACGCCCATGCCCACCAAGTTGCTGCGGTGGATGCGCTCGAAGCTCTCGGCGATCACCGCCTTCACCCCCAGCAGCAGGGTCCCCTTGGCCGCCCAGTCGCGGCTGGAGCCGGTGCCGTATTCCTTGCCGGCGATGACCAGCAGCGGGGTGCCGTCGGACTTGTACTTCATCGCGGCATCGAAGATCGCCAGCTTCTCCGGCGGCTGCGCGCCGAAGTGCAGCGTGTTGCCGCCTTCCTCGCCACCGAAGAAGCGGTTCTTGATGCGGATGTTGGCGAAGGTGCCGCGCACCATCACGTCGTCGTTGCCGCGGCGGCTGCCGTAGCTGTTGAAGTCCTGCGGGGCCACGCCGCGCGCCATCAGGTAGCGGCCGGCGGGCGATTCCTTCTTGATGCTGCCGGCCGGGCTGATGTGGTCGGTGGTGATGGAATCGCCGAAGTAGCCCAGCACGCGCGCGCCAGCGATGTCGTCGATGTGGCCGACCTGCATAGTCATGCCATCGAAGTAGGGCGGGTTCTTGATGTAGGTGGAGTCGCCGCTCCACTCGTAGAGCTGGCCGTCGGGCGAGGCGATGCCGTTCCAGCGCGCATCGCCCCTGAACACGTCGGCGTAGTTGGCCTTGAACATGTCCGGGCCGATGGTGGCGGCGATGGTGGAATGGATCTCCGCGCTGCTGGGCCAGAGGTCCTTCAGGTAGACCGGGTTGCCGTCGCGGTCGTTGCCCAGCGGCTCGCAGGTCAAGTCCACCGTGGTGCTGCCGGCCAGCGCATAGGCCACCACCAGCGGCGGGCTGGCGAGGTAGTTCATCTTCACTTCGGCATGGATGCGGCCTTCGAAGTTGCGGTTGCCGGATAGCACCGACGCCACGCACAGGTCGCCCGCGGCGATCCCGGCGCTCACCTCGACCGGCAGCGGCCCGGAGTTGCCGATGCAGGTGGTGCAGCCGTAACCCACGGTGTAGAAACCGATCTTTTCCAGCTCGGTCAGCAGGCCGGCCTTCTGCAGGTAGTCGGTCACCACCCGCGAGCCCGGTGCCAGCGAGGTCTTCACCCACGGCTTGCGGGTCAGCCCGCGCGCGGCGGCGTTGCGGGCCAGCAGGCCGGCTGCGACCATCACCGCGGGGTTGGATGTGTTGGTGCAGGAGGTGATGGCGGCGATGACCACCGCACCATCCTTGATCCGCACATGGGTCCCGTCGATGGCGATGTCGGCCTGACCCTTGCCGTGCTGCTCGTTGCCCACCGCGGCGCCACCGCCTTCGGCGATGAAATCGGCCACCTCCTCGCTGCGTTTGTCGCGGGCGGCGGTCAGCACCGCGATCGCGGCGCGGCTGTTGTCCGGCATCTCCGGCAGCAGCACCCGGTCCTGCGGGCGCTTGGGGCCGGCCAGCGACGGCCGCACCGTCGCCAGGTCTAGCGCCAGCATCGAGCTGTACTGCGCGTGCGGGCTGTCCGGCGTGTGCCACAAGCCCTGCGCCTTGGCATAGGCTTCGACCAGCGCGATCTGCGCTTCGCTGCGGCCGGACAGGCGCAGGTAGTTGAGCGACTCGGCGTCGATGGGGAAGATCGCGCAGGTGGCGCCGTATTCCGGCGACATGTTGCCGATGGTGGCGCGGTCGGCCAGCGGCAGGTGTTGCAGGCCGTCGCCGTAGAACTCCACGAACTTCCCGACCACGCCGTGCTGGCGCAGCATCTGGGTGACGGTCAGCACCAGGTCGGTGGCGGTGGCGCCTTCCGGCAGCCGGCCGCTGAGCTGGAAGCCCACCACCTGCGGGATCAGCATCGACGAGGGCTGGCCCAGCATCGCCGCCTCGGCCTCGATCCCGCCCACGCCCCAGCCGAGCACGCCGATGCCGTTGACCATGGTGGTGTGGCTGTCGGTGCCGAACAGGGTGTCGGGGAAGGCCCAGGTTTCGCCATCGATCTGCCGGGTCATCACCACCCGCGCCAGGTATTCCAGGTTCACCTGATGGACGATGCCGGTGTTGGGCGGCACCACCTTGAAGTCGGCGAACGCCTTCTGGCCCCAGCGCAGGAAGCCGTAGCGCTCGGCGTTGCGTTCGAACTCGATGCGCCCGTTGATGTCCAGCGCATCCGGGCGGGCGAAGGCGTCCACCTGCACCGAGTGGTCGATGACCAGCTCCGACGGAATCTGCGGGTTGATCTGCTCGGGCCGGCCGCCCAGCTTGACCACGGCATCGCGCATCGCCGCCAGGTCCACCACGCAGGGCACGCCGGTGAAGTCCTGCAGGATTACCCGGCCCGGCATGAAGGCGATCTCGGTGTCCGGCACCGCCTTCGGGTTCCACTTCGCCACCGCCTCGATATGCGCCGGCAGCACGCTCACCCCGTCCTCGTGGCGGAGCAGGTTTTCCAGCAGGATCTTCATCGACCACGGCAGGTGCTTCAGGTCGAAGCGTTCGCCCAGCGCCGGCAGACTGTGGAAAGCGTAGTCTTGGCCGTTAACGTGGAGCGTGGCACGGGTGGCGAAGGTGTTGCTCATGGACGTGCTCCCGATCATGCGTGGCGGCGTCCGGCCAAGGCCGGGCGCTGGAGGAAAGCGGGGGTCCCCGCGTCATCTTGCGGTTCCGATGTTAAGCCTGATTGAAAAGGGGCGAGGTTCGGTGATGAAACCCACGGGGGCGATCCACTCCAAGACAGGCCCACGTGCCGGCGCGTTGCTGGCGGTGTTGCTGGCGGCGCCGCCCACGCACGCGGCGAGCGGGCAGGGCACCGGCATCTGGCCGTGGGCACTTTTCCTGCTTGCGTTGTTGGCGGCCGGGGCTGCATGGGTCTGGGGCTTGCGTGAGCGTGGCGAGCGCGAGCGCCTGCAGCGACAGCTGGACGAATACACCACCAGCATGCGCCAGCAGGGCGAGCAACTGCAGGCTGCGCGACGCGACCGGGAAGGACTGGTCGAGCGCCTGCAGCAGCAGGCTGTGGAGTTCGGCCGGCAGGCCCATGAAGACGGCTTGACCGGGCTTCCCAACGGGCGCGCGTTCGACGAGGGGTTCTCGCACCACTTCGCCCGCTCCAAGCGGCACGGCCAAGCGCTGTGCCTGATGCTGCTGGACCTGGATCACATCCGCCAGATCAACGACACCTGGTCGCACGCGGTGGGCGACGAGGTGCTGGCCGAAGCTGCGCGTCTGCTGCGCTCGGTCTGTCGTACTTCGGACCTGCCGGCGCGGCTCGGTGGCGATGCCTTCGCGGTGATCCTCACTGATACCGACATCGAAGGCGGCAAGCGCTTCAGCCAGCGGCTGCACGCCGCGTTCGCCAGCTGCCGGAGCTGGCACGCCGCCGACGCCGGGCCCAACTATGTCAGCTTCAGCGCCGGCCTGGTGCAGCTGGGCGAAGACGACCAGGCGCCGGCGCAGCTGCGCCAACGCGCTGACCGGGCGCTGTACCTGGCCAAGCATGCGGGCGGGGCGCGTACCAGTCTGGGCTGAGTCCGTCGGGACAGGCTTGCAAGGATTCGCACGCCACAAAACGCACGCCAGCGGGGCGATCCCGGCGGCGGTTCCGCGTCCCTTGGGGGGCGGCCAGTCGGGCATGCCGATGCCGGCCCCGGGCCTGCGGATGGTTAGAGTATGCATCGAAAAGTATGTATAATTCCGGCCTACCCATAGCGCAGGGCTGCCCATGGAAGCCACCGTCGCAGAGCGTGGCCAGATCACCTTGCCGAAGGCGGTACGTGACGCCTTGGGCCTGACCAAGGGCAGCGTGCTCAAGGTCGAGCTGGATGGCGGCCGCATCGTCCTCTCCAAGCACGTGGACGACGCCATCTCGCGCGTGCGCGGCAAGTTCGCGCTGGATGCCAGCGGCAAGGGCAAGCCCGCGTGATCGCCGTCGACGCGCCAGTGCTGGTCGAGCTGCTGGCCGACGGCGCCCATGCCGACGCCGTGGAAACGACCCTGCGCCAGGCGCTGGGTGCCGGCCGGGTGGTGGTCAGCGACGCCGCCTTGGCACAGCTGTCCGCAGCGCTGCGCAACGGCGCCGATGCGCTGGCCGCGCTGGAGGAAATGGGCATCCACTACAGCGCGGTGGAATCCAAGTCGGCGCTGCGCGCCGGCGAAATGCAGCGCCGCCAGCGCCAGCGCGGTGGCGAAGCGCGCCCGATTTCCGATTTCCTGGTCGGCGCCCATGCACTGCTGCAGTGCGATGCGCTGATCACCTTCGACGCCGAGTTCCATCGCGATTACTTCAAAGGCCTGAAGTTGATCGTCCCCCGGGACTGACGGCCCCTCCACACGTAGTACCTGCCAAGGAAACCCCACATGCTCGCCGCCTACCGCCAACACGAAGCCGAACGCGCCGCCCTCGGCATCCCCGCGCTGCCGCTGACCCCGCAGCAGACCGCCGACCTGATCGAGCTGCTGAAGAACCCGCCCGCGGGCGAGGAAGCCTTCCTGCTCGACCTGCTGGTGAACCGCGTGCCGGCCGGCGTGGACGACGCCGCCAAGGTCAAGGCCAGCTACCTGGCCGCGCTGGCGTTCGGCAGCGAGGTCAACCCGCTGATCCCGCGCGCCCGCGCCACCGAACTGCTGGGCACCATGCTCGGCGGCTACAACGTGGCGCCACTGGTGCAGCTGCTGGACGACGCCGAAGTGGGCGGCGTGGCGGCGAACGCGCTCAAGCACACCCTGCTGGTGTTCGATGCCTTCCACGACGTGCAGGACAAGGCCAAGGCCGGTAACGCCAACGCGCAGGCCGTGCTGCAGAGCTGGGCCGACGCCGAGTGGTTCACCAGCAAGCCGGAAGTCCCGCAGAGCCTGACCATCACCGTGTTCAAGGTGCCGGGCGAAACCAATACCGACGACCTGTCGCCGGCGCCGGACGCCACCACCCGCCCGGACATCCCGATGCACGCGCTGGCGATGCTGAAGAACAAGCGTCCGGACGCGCCGTTTTCCCCGGAGGAAGACGGCAAGCGCGGCCCGATCGGCGACATCCTCAAGCTCAAGGAAAAGGGCCATACCGTGGCCTACGTGGGCGACGTGGTCGGCACCGGCTCCAGCCGCAAGTCCGCCACCAACAGCGTGCTGTGGTGGACCGGCAACGACATCCCGCACATCCCCAACAAGCGTGACGGCGGCGTCTGCCTGGGCGGCAAGATCGCGCCGATCTTCTACAACACCATGGAAGACGCGGGCGCGCTGCCGATCGAGCTGGACGTTTCGCAGATGCACCACGGCGACGTGATCGAGCTGCGTCCCTACGAGGGCAAGGCGCTGAAGAATGGCGAAGTGATCGCCACCTTCGAGCTCAAGTCCGAAGTGCTGCTGGACGAAGCCCGCGCCGGCGGCCGCATCCCGCTGATCATCGGCCGCGGCCTGACCGCCAAGGCGCGCGAAGCGCTGGGCCTGCCGGCGACCGACCTGTTCCGCCTGCCGGTGGTGCCTCCGGATACCGGCAAGGGCTTCACCCTGGCGCAGAAGCTGGTCGGCCGCGCCTGCGGCCTGCCGGAAGGCAAGGGCATGCGCCCGGGCACCTACTGCGAGCCGCGGATGACCTCGGTGGGCAGCCAGGACACCACCGGTCCGATGACCCGCGACGAGCTGAAGGACCTGGCCTGCCTGGGCTTCAGCGCCGACCTGGTGATGCAGTCGTTCTGCCACACCGCCGCCTATCCGAAGCCGGTGGACGTGAAGACCCACCACACCCTGCCGGAGTTCATCTCCACCCGCGGCGGCGTGTCGCTGCGACCGGGCGACGGCATCATCCACAGCTGGCTCAACCGCATGCTGCTGCCCGATACCGTGGGCACCGGCGGCGACAGCCACACCCGCTTCCCGATCGGCATCTCGTTCCCGGCCGGCTCCGGCCTGGTGGCGTTCGCCGCCGCCACCGGGGTGATGCCGCTGGACATGCCGGAATCGGTGCTGGTGCGCTTCAAGGGCGAGATGCAGCCGGGCGTGACCCTGCGCGACCTGGTCCACGCGATCCCGCTGTACGCGATCAAGGCCGGCCTGCTGACCGTCGAGAAGAAGGGCAAGAAGAACATCTTCTCCGGCCGCATCCTCGAGATCGAAGGCCTGCCGAACCTGAAGATCGAGCAGGCGTTCGAACTGGCCGACGCGTCCGCCGAGCGTTCCGCGGCGGCCTGCACCGTGCGCCTGGATAAGGCGCCGATCATCGAATACCTCACCAGCAACGTGACGCTGCTGAAGTGGATGATCGCGGAGGGTTATGCGGATGCCCGCACCCTGCAGCGCCGCATCGAGAAGATGGAGGCCTGGCTGGCCGATCCGCAGCTGCTGGAAGCCGACGCCGATGCCGAATATGCGGCGGTGATCGAGATCGACCTGGCCGACATCAAGGAGCCGATCGTCTGCTGCCCGAACGATCCGGACGATGCCAAGACCCTGTCCGACGTGGCCGGCGCGCAGATCGATGAAGTGTTCATCGGTTCGTGCATGACCAACATCGGCCACTTCCGCGCCGCGGCCAAGCTGCTGGAAGGTAAGCGCGACATCCCCACCCGCCTGTGGATCGCGCCGCCCACCAAGATGGACGCTGCCGAGCTGACCAACGAAGGCCACTACGGCACCTTCGGCGCGGCCGGCGCGCGCATGGAAATGCCGGGCTGCTCGCTGTGCATGGGCAACCAGGCGCAGATCCGCGAGGGCAGCACCGCCATGTCCACCTCGACCCGCAACTTCCCCAACCGCCTGGGCCGCAACACCAATGTTTACCTAGGCTCGGCGGAGCTGGCGGCGATCTGCGCACGGCTCGGCCGCATCCCGACCCGCGAGGAGTACCTGGCCGACATCGGCGTGGTCAACGCGAACGGCGATGCGATCTACCGCTACATGAACTTCGACCAGATCGCGGACTACCAGCAGGTGGCGGCGACGGTCGCGGCGTAAGCGTTCCTCGTTCCATGTGGGACAAGCAAACGCCCGGCAGTGCCGGGCGTTTCTTGTTTTGGCGGTTGGATGGTCATGCAGGAAGAGCGGGCTGTTGCGATTTCTCGCAGTGTTCCCTGGCGGGCAGGCGCCGCTGCGAAATCAAGGTGGGGCAGCGGCGCCTGCGCCGATGCCGGGGACATTCGACGCTGCACCTGCCCGCCGCCGGGCGCAGCGATAGCAACCGGTCGCAATCCGCGAATGCCAACCCAGCCATCCGGCAACGAACAAGGTATGGTGTGCGGCCCTTCGCCAGACCACGCCAGCGCATTCCGCAATGACGACCAAACCGCCGCTCGCCCCCTCCGGAAAACTGTTCGTTGCCATCGCGCTGATCGAGGCGTTGACCTGGACCGGGCTGCTGGTTGGCATGTACCTGAAGTACGTCAGCGGCACCACCGACCTGGGCGTGTGGCTGTTCGGCCGCCTGCACGGCGCGGCGTTCCTGGCCTACGTGGTGATCTGCTTCATCGTCGGCTCGCGTTTGCGCTGGCCGATGTGGGCGCTGCTGCTGGCCGTGCTGGCGGCGATCCCGCCGCTGGTCACCTGGCCGCTGGAACTCTGGTATCGGCACCGCGGGCTGCTGTCCAGCCGTTGATGTGATGCGCCTCGCGGCGCTGCCGCGAGACGTTGCGCGTGCGGGTCAGGCGACCTTGCGCACGCGCTTGGACAGTTCGATGACCTTGGCCATCTCGCCCTGCAGGTATTCCTCGGTGATCGCCACCGGTGCAGCCTGGGTCTTGGTGGACAGGCTGCCAACGTCCACGATCAGCGCCACCCGGCCGTCGCCGAGGATGGTGGCGCCGGCCACGCCGGCGATGCGGCGGTAGTTGCGCTCCAGGTTCTTGACCACCACCTGCTGCTGGCCCAGCAGCTCGTCCACTTCCAGCGCCAGCCGCTGTCCCTGGCTCTCCACCACCACCGCGATCGGTTGCGCGTCGGTGCGGGTGGCCGGCAGGCCGTACTGGTCGGCAAGGTCGAGCAGGGGCACGTAGTCCTCGCGCACACGCAGCAGGCGCGAATCGCCGGCCACCGTCTTGATGTGGTCGGCGGCGGGCTGCAGCGACTCCACCACCACGTTCAGCGGCAGGATGAAGACTTCGCCACCCACCGCCACGGTCATGCCGTCGAGGATGGCCATGGTCAGCGGCAGGCGGATCGAGACGGTGGTGCCTTCGCCTTGGCGGCTGCGGATTTCCACCTGGCCGCCCAGCGCGTTGATGTTCTTGCGCACCACGTCCATGCCGACGCCGCGACCGGACAGGTCGGTGAGCGCCTCGGCGGTGGAGAAGCCGGGTGCGAACACCAGGTCCCATACCTGCGCGTCGGTGGGGTTCTCGGGCACCGCGATGCCGCGTTCGGCGGCCTTGGCCAGGATCCGCTCGCGGTCGAGGCCGCGACCGTCGTCGCCCACCTCGATGATGATGTGGCCGCCCTGGTGGGCGGCGGACAGCGTCACCGTGCCGGCTTCGGGCTTGCCCGCGGCGATGCGCTGCTCGGTGGTTTCCAGACCGTGGTCGATGGCGTTACGGACCAGGTGCACCAGCGGGTCGACGATCTTCTCGATCACGCCCTTGTCCAGCTCGGTGCCTTCGCCGGAGGTCTTGAGGTTGACCTTCTTGCCCAGCCGCGAGGCGATGTCGCGCACCATCCGCGGGAAGCGGCTGAAGGCGAAATCCACCGGCAGCATGCGCACCGACATCACCGCTTCCTGCAGGTCGCGGGTGTTGCGGTCGAGCTGGCCGAGGCCGGCCAGCAGCTGCTCGTGCAGGCCGGGGTCGAGTTCGGCGGAACGCTGCGCCAGCATGGCCTGGGTGATGACCAGCTCGCCGACCAGGTTGATCAGGGCATCGACCTTGTCGACGGCCACGCGGATGGTGGTTTCGCCCGCATCATGGCGACCAGCACCCGTGGCAGCCGCAGGCGCGGCTGCGGCAGGCGTCGCCGCGGCCACCGGGGCCTCCGGCACCGGCAGTGCGGCGGCGACGGCCGACGCAGCGGGTGCCGCGGCAGGAGCGCCGTCGGCCAGCGGCTCGATGCTCAGGGTGCACTGGTCCTCGACCCACGCGAACGTGTCCTCGATGGCCGAGCGCTTGACGTTGCCGATCAGCTGCAGATCCCACGCCAGCCAAGCCTCGAACGGATCGAGTTCGTTGAACGGCGGCAGCGCGTCGTCACGGCAGGCAACCTTGAGTTCGCCCAGCTGGCCGAGTTCGCGCAGCATGCGCAGCGGGTCGTTGCCGCTGAGGAACAGAGAACGTTCCGGTTCGAAGCTGATCGACCAGCCCTGCGGCTCGGCGCTCGCCGCCGGCTTGGCGGCGGCCGGTGCGGCCTGGATGGCGGCCTCGACGCCGGCGCCGGACAGCAGGCGCTCCAGCTCGGCGCGGGCCCGCGCCAGCATGGCCTGATCGATGGCGTCGCCGTGTTCGGCCGCGGCCAGCAGCATGCGCAATGCGTCGACCGAGCCCAGCAGCGCGCTGATGGCCACGCCGTCGAGCGTGCGCTTGCCGCTGCGGGCTTCGTCCAGCAGCGTTTCCAGGAGATGGGTCAGGTCGGCGATGGCGGTGAAGCCGAACGTGGCGCTGCCGCCCTTGATCGAGTGCGCGGCGCGGAACACGACGTGGATGGTGTCGCCGCCACCGCCGCCGGATTCCATGTCCAGCAGTCCGGCTTCCATGGCGGCGAGGTTTTCGCGGCTTTCTTCGAAGAAGGTGGCGTGGAAGCGGGTGATGTCCATGGATGTCCCGAGATGGCTTAGCCGAGAACCTTGCGAACGGTGGCGAGCAGTTGCTCCGGATCGAACGGCTTGACCAGCCAGCCGGTGGCACCGGCCGCCTTGCCTTCGCTCTTCTTGTCGGCACCGGACTCGGTGGTGAGCATCAGCAGCGGGGTGAACTTGTAGCTGGGCATGGCGCGCAGCTGGCGGATCAGCTCGATGCCGTCCATGCGCGGCATGTTGACGTCGGTGATCACCGCGTCGAACTTCTGGGTCTTGGCCACTTCCAGCGCGGCAATGCCGTCCTCCGCTTCCTTGACGTTGTAGCCGCCGCCGGACAGGGCGAAGGCCACCATCTGGCGCATGGAGGTGGAATCGTCAACGATCAGAAGGTTTGCACTCACGCGGTGTCTCCGGGGGCGGAATCGACACCCAGGCTGGCCGCGAGCGCGAGCTGGCGCGCTGCTTCCACCAGGGTGGGAGAGGGAAGGGTAATCGTAGTCACGCGGCCGCGCGCGGCGCGGTCCCGCATGAAGGCGTGCAGCAGCTGCAACCCGGCGGTATGCACGCGACGCACGTCGGCGCCGGACAGCTCCAGCACTTCGTCGTCGAAGTGCGGCTGCAGCGCCGCTTGCAGATCGGCGACCTGTTCGATGCCGAGGTCGGCTTGCAGGGACAATGGCATTGGGCGTCTCGTGAGGGGTTCGATCCCAGACCGTTTAACGGCGCGCCAGCCCGCAACTTGAGGGCATGGGTGCGAACTGCAGGTCAGCGCACAGTTTGCACTGTCCCGCCTCAGTCGAACACCACGCGTGCGTCCAGCAGGACCGTGGGTGGCGCACCGGGGGTGCGAGCGATGCCCATACCGATGCGGTCGCGCAGGCCCGGCGTGGGCGGCTCGATTTGGGGGGTGTCGAGGGTGACCACATCGGTGACCGCGGTCACCAGGAGGCCCACCAGCTCGTCCTGGTATTCCAGCACCACGATGCGGGCGCGTTCGTCGGGCTCCACCGGCATGCGGCGCAGCCAGCGGCCCAAGTCGTGGACCGGCACCACCCGGCCACGCAGGTTCATGACCCCCAGCAGCGAGGGCACCGCGCCGCGGACGGCGATCATCGGCGCCAGCCGCACCACTTCCTGCACCCGCAGCAATTCCACCGCATAGCGGTCGTCGCCGACCGCCACCCGCAGCCAGCGCTGGCCGGCCGGCGCTGCCTGGATCAGCCGGTCATCATCGAGCTCGGCCAGCGGCGGCAACATGGCGGCAGGTGCCGGTGCACGTGCGACCGGCATGGCCTGCTGCGCGGACTGCCATGCGGGTTCGGGCTCGGGCGCGGCGGCGGCTGGAGCGGCGTCGGCAGGCGCCAGGGCGTCGTCGAATACTTGCGCCTCGTCTGGCCAGGTTTCGGTTTCGGGCTCGCGAAGGTCGTCGGTTCCCTTTTCGACCTCGGCCTCGCTCTCGCTCTCGAACTCAGGAGTCATATCGATGCCGGCTACGGTCTCGACCTCTACCTCTACCTCGACTTCAGCCAGGCGGGTGCTGTCCGCCTCGTTTGCGGCCTCTGCATCCATTTGCCTGGCTTCTTCCGGCATCGGCTCGGCCTGAGCGGCAGGGGCCACGGAGGGAGCCTCTACCGGGGAGGCGGGCGCGGCCGTTGGCGGCACCAGCGGCATCGCCAGCAGCGCATCGACATAGGCATCGACCATCGCGCCGTCGTCGGGCTTGGTGATCAGGGTGGTTCCCGATGCGCTCATGCGGCCTCCTGTCCGGCGGGGGCAGTGTCCAGCAGCCACTGCATGGCGTGTTCGTAGGCGATCAGGCCACGCCCGTACATATGCTCGCGGCTGCCCAGCGCATCGGCATCGCGCAGGCGCGTATCGACCGGGATGGGATGCGGGCAGGCGCTGGCGTCCGGATGCGACTGCAGCTGTTCCAGCGTCTGTTGCCCGGTGCGCGTGCGCTTGTCGAACAGGGTGGGCAGGATCTGTCGGAGCAGCGGGCGGGCCCGCGAACGCTCCACCATCGCCGCGGTATGCAGCATGCCAGCCAGACCGTGCAGCGCCAGCGGGTCGGTCTGGGTCGGCACGATCAGGCGGTCGCAGGCGGCCAGCGCGTTGACCAGCAGCAGGCCGAGCGTGGGCGGGCAGTCCAGCAGCGCGTAGTCGTGGCCGTCGGGCTCGGCCTGCAGGGCGCGTCCCAGCGCCAGGCCGAGACCGGGCTGGGTGGCGCTGCGGCGCTCCAGCGTGGCCATGGCCGGCTGCGCGGCCACCAGGTCGATGCCGGGATAGCCGCTGGGCCGGGCGATGTCGGAAATATTCTTGTCGTTGAACAGGTCGTAGGTCCCTGCCGGTGGCGGCTCGGTCGGCACGCCGAACGCGCGGGTCAGCGAGCCGTGCGGATCCAGGTCGACCAGCAGCACGCGATTGCCGGCATCGGCCAGGCTGCGCCCCAGGCACAGCGTGCTGGTTGTCTTGCCTACACCGCCTTTCTGGTTGGCGATCGCCCACACGCGCATCACTGCTTGCTCCCGGTTGCGGCGGCCGCGCCGGCCGGCTGGGCCGTGCCGCGCATGTCCAAGCCTTCCATCACGCTGTCGACCCCGCGCGAACTGGCAAGGATCACCAGTTCCACCCGCCGGTTGGCGCTGCGGCCGGCCACGGTGCCATTGTCGGCAATCGGCTGGTATTCGCCATAGCCCATCGACGCCAGCCGCTCCGGGGCAATGCCCGAATCGATCAGCTCGTAGACCACGTTGGTGGCGCGCTCCGCCGACAGGTCCCAATTGGAGCGGAACTGCGCGGTGCGGATCGGCTGGTTATCGGTATAGCCCTCGACCCGCACCGCGTTCGGCGCCTTGCGCAGCACGCCGGCAAGCTGGCGGATGGTGCCCAGCGCGGTGGCGCTGGGGATGGCGACGCCGCTGGCGAACAGCAGGTCGCTCTGGATTTCCACCGCCAGGAAGTTCTCGCCGCGGCGGACACGCACCAGCCCGCTGGCCACCAGGCCGGAGAGGGCCTTTTCGATCTCGTCGCCGAGCGCATGCAGCTGGGCCTGGCTGGCCTGCGCGCTGGCAGCGGTGGCTGCCTGGTTCTGTTGTTCGCGCCGGCTGACCGGCATCGGCACTTCGACCCGGCTGGGTTGCGCCGGGCCGCGGCGCGCGCCGGTGTCGATCACCGAAGGGTGGTCGAAGTCGCCGCCGCGCAGCTGCACTTGGCCGACCTGGACCGGCTTGATCGAACGCGGCGGGCCGCCGAACGCGGCGGAGAGGGAGTCCGCCACCACCCGGTACTTGCCCTCGTTGAGTGAGGAGATCGCGTACATCACCACGAAGAACGCCAGCAGCAGGGTGAGCAGGTCGGCATACGGGATCGCCCAGGCTTCGTGGTTGAGATGTTCTTCGTGCTGGTGGCGGGGACGGCGGGCCATGGCTGTGGCCCTCAGTGCAGGAAGCCGTTGAGCCGGCTTTCGAGGTTGCGCGGATTCTCGCCCTCGGCGATCGCGATCAGGCCTTCGATCAGCATCTCGCGCTCGACCTGCTGGCGATGGATCACGCCCTTGAGCTTGGAACACATCGGCAGGAACATCAGGTTGGCCGCGCCGATGCCGTAGATGGTGGCGGTGAACGCCGCCGCGATGCCGTGGCCGAGCTTGCTGGGGTCGCTGAGGTTCTTCATCACCGCCATCAGGCCCAGCACCGCGCCGATGATGCCCATGGTCGGCGAATAGATGCCCATGCCCTCGAACACCTTGGCAGCGGCGGTATCGCGGTGGTGCTGCGCCTGTGCTTCGATCTCCAGCATCTGCCGCATGGTTTCCGGTTCGACGCCGTCCACCACCATCTGCAGGCCCTTGCGCAGGAACGGATCGGGCAGCTGGTCCAGCACCGGCTCCAGCGCCAGCAGCCCCTGCTTGCGGGAGATCGTGCTCCATTCCACCATCCGCGCGATCAGGCCCGCGTGGTCCTGCGGCGGCGGGAAGAACACCCAGCGCACGATCCCCAGCGCGCGCCGGAAGGTGTGCATGGGCGTCTGCAGGAGGATCGCGGCGATGGTGCCGACGATGACGATGATGAAGGCGGCCGGCGACCACAGGCCCGACAGGCCTGCGCCCTTGAGGATGCTGCCGCCTACAAGGGCGACCAGTCCGAGGATCGCACCGATGACACTGAGGATATCCATATGTTCACGCTAACGGCCGCGCGCGGTGGCGCTTGAGCCGCGCTGCGCGGATTCGAGCAGTGCGTCCACATCCAGGATCAGCGCCATGCGGCCGTCGCCGACCAGACTGGCGCCGGCGTAGCCGGGCAGTCCACGCAGGCTGCGCGGCAGCGCCTTGATGACCACTTCCTCGCGGCCGAGCACATGGTCGACCAGCATGCAGAAGCGCTGGTCGCCGGCCTGCAGCACCACCCCGCGGGTCGCCTCGCTGACGCCCTTACCCAGCCCGAGCCATTCGCGCAGCGACAGCACCGGCAGCGGGCGTTCGCGCAGGTCGAGGATCTTCTGCCCGTCCATCCACATCACCTGGCTGTCGTCGTGGGTGACCACTTCGATCACCCGCACCAGCGGCAGCGCATAGACATCGTCGTCCAGCTCCACCAGCAGGGTCGGCAGGATCGCCAGCGTCAGCGGCACGCGGATGACGAAGCGCGAGCCGCGGCCCAGTTCGGACTGGATCTGCACTTGGCCGGACAGCTCGCGGATCTTGGATTGCACCACGTCCATGCCCACCCCGCGCCCGGACAGGTCGGAGACCTCCGTGCGGGTGGAGAAGCCGGGCAGGAACAGCAGCGACAGGCACTCGTCCTCGGACAGGCGGCCGGCGGATTCGCTGTCGATCAGGCCCTTGCGGATGGCGCTGCGACGGATCGCCTCGGCGTCGATGCCGCCGCCGTCGTCGCTGACCTCGATGGCGACGTGATCGCCTTCCTGCTGCGCGGCCAGCCGCACCCGCCCGACTTCCGGCTTGCCCACCGCGTGGCGCACCGCCGGCATTTCGATGCCGTGATCGATGGCGTTGCGGACCAGATGCACCAGCGGGTCGGCCAGTGCTTCCACCAGGTTGCGGTCGAGTTCGGTGTCGCCGCCCTCGACCACCAGTTCGACCTGCTTGTCGAGCTGACGGGCGACGTCGCGGGCAAGTTTGGGGAAACGGGTGAACACCCGGCTGACCGGCTGCATGCGCGCCGACATCACCGCACCCTGCAGGCGCGCCGTGACGGTGTCGAGCGCGGTCACCGCGCGGTCGAGGTTCTCGTTGCGCAGGTCGGGGCGAAGGGTCTTCAGGCGGTTGCGTGCCAGCACCAGTTCGCCGACCAGGTTGACCAGGGCGTCCAGCCGGCGCACGTCGACGCGGACCGTGTGCTCGGTTTCGGCGGGCGCGGGTGCAGGCCTGTCGGCTGCCGGTTTGGCCGCTGCCGGTTTCGGCGCGGGTGGCGCCACCGGCTTCGGTGCGGGCGGCGGCGCGGCGCCGGGAATGGCGCCTTCACCGTGCAGGCTGTCTAGCAGGGCGTCGAAGTCGAGGTCGTCGAGGTTGTCGGGCAGCTCGAACGCCGGCTCCGCGACCGCGGCGACCGGCGCGTCGGCCCCGCGCACCTGGCGCAGCAGGGCCGGGTCGACTTCCTCGAGATCCTCGCCGCGACCCAGCGCATCGAGCATGTCCAGCAGGATGTCGACTGCGCGCTGGGCACCGTCGAAGGCGGCTGCGTCGAGCGCACGGATGCCGCTGCGGGCGGCGTCGATGCGGTCCTCGAAGGCGTGGCACAGCTGCACCATCGGGGGCAGGTCGAGGAAGCCGGCGCCGCCCTTGATGGTGTGGAAACCGCGGAATACGGCGTCGAGGGTGGGGCGGTCGCCGGGATCCTGCTCGAGCGCCACGACCTGTTCGCCGAGGCGATCAAGGATCTCGCGCGCCTCGACGAGGAAGTCCGCGCGGGCGTCGTAGCCGTCCGCCGACATGGTCAGATCCCGAGGTCGGCCAGCAGGTCGTTGGCCTCGTCTTGGGTGGCCGCCGGCGCATCGACGCCGGAAACCGCCGGGCCGTTGCCCCTGCTGTCCTCGCCATGCAGCGCCTGGATGTCGCCCAGGCCGGACTGCAGCGAGCGGATCAGGTGGATCACCCGCTGGATGATCTGGCCGGTGAGGTCCTGGAAGCTCTGCGCCTCGACCATCGACGACAGCCGCGCGCGGATCGCGTCCACGGTGGCCTCGTGCTCGGGGCCGATGGTGCCGAGCAGGGTCCGGCATTCGTCAGCCAGATCGAGGGTGCGCATGCTGGCCTCCTCGGTCATCTTGACCACGTGCTCGAGCCGGCTGCACGCGTCCGGCAGGCCGCCGGATGAGGCCTTGGCCGCGGCGGGGATGCGCACGTCGATCGCGCGCTCCAGGTCGTCCAGCTCGCGGGCAAGCTTGACCAGGCTTTCCACCACCGGCTGCCGGCGCCACTCCAGCAGCGAGTCCAGGTGGTGCTTCCAGGCCGAGGCATCGCCTTGCTCCAGCGCCGCCATGGCGGCGTGCAGGCGTTCGATGATCTGGGCGTCGCCGGCGGGAACGGACGGCGGTCGCAGCGGCAGGCTCATGCGGCTTTCTCCATCCGTTCGAAGATCTTGACCAGCTTGTCTTCCAGGGTCGCGGCGGTGAAGGGCTTGATGATGTAGCCGTTCACGCCGGCCTGCGCGGCTTCGATGATCTGCTCGCGTTTGGCCTCAGCGGTGACCATCAGCACCGGGATCTTGGCCAGCGATTCGTCGGCGCGGATCGCCTTGAGCAGGTCGATGCCGGGCATCCCCGGCATGTTCCAGTCGGTGACGACGAGGTCGAACTTCGCCTTCTGCAGTTCGACCAGCGCGGTGGTGCCGTCGTCGGCTTCCGCCGTGTTGGTGAAACCCAGGTCGTTGAGCAGGTTCTTGACGATGCGGCGCATGGTCGAGAAATCGTCAACGATGAGGATGCGGATGCCCTTGTCCATAGTGGATCCTGTGGATATTCGGTAACGGTAACGGTCGGCGACCGGGAATCTTGATGGTGCCGCATCCACGCCGGGGATGCAGCCCCGGGGCACTCCGCTCAGGCCATTTCGGCGTCGATCTCGCTGCGCCAGTCGGTCAGCCGCGAGCGCAGCCGCAGCATGGCCTGGCCATGGATCTGGCAGACCCGCGATTCGCTGACGTTGAGCACGGCGCCGATCTCGCGCAGGTTCATTTCCTGCTCGTAGTACAGTGACAGCACCAGCTGCTCGCGCTCCGGCAGGTTCTCGATGGCGTCGCCCAGCGCGGACCGGAAAGCGCCCTGCTCGAAGCGGCGGGCGGGGGTGATGTTGTCCTGGTGTTCCAGGCGCGGCTCGCCGTCGTGTTCCTCGGCGTATTCGTCCAGGCTCAGCAGCTGGCCGCGGGCGGCGTCCTGCAGCACGTGGTGATAGTCGTCGACGCTCATGCCCAGCACGCCGGCGATTTCCTGCGAGGTGGCGGCGCGGCCTTCGCGCTGCTCCACGTTGCGAGTGGCGGCGACCACGTCGCGGTAGCGGCGGTGGACCGAGCGCGGGACCCAGTCGCCGGCGCGGATCGCGTCGATCATCGAGCCGCGGATGCGGATCGAAGCATAGGTTTCGAAGGTGGCGCCCTGGTCGGACTGGAAGTTCCGCGCCGCTTCGATGAGGCCGATCATGCCGGCCTGGATCAGGTCGTCGATATCGACGCTGGAGGGCAGCCGCGCCGCCAGGTGGTGCGCGATGCGGCGCACCAGTTCGGCATGGCGAGCCACGATCGCGGCGGCATCACCGGTCTGCTGGGCGCGATACTGGGCGGCCCCGGTGCTCATGCACAGGCGCTCCCTTGGGCGGCGACCAGACGCTCGGTGAAGAATTCGACGTGGCCGCGCGGACCCTGTGGCGCCTGCCACTGGCCGATCTTGCGGACGATGTCACGGAACGCCAGCGACGCCGGCGCGGTGGGGAAGGCGTCGACCACCGATTCCTGCCGCTGCACCGCCAGCCGCAGCCATTCGTCGCGGGGGATCGCGCCGAGGTAGGACAGGGTCACGTCGAGGAAACGCGAGGTCACGCGCTCCAGTTTGTCGAACACCGCGCGCCCTTCGTTGACATTGGGCACCTGGTTGGCCACCACCTGGATGCGGTTCACGCCGCGGTCGCGGCTGAGCACCTTGATGAGGGCGTAGGCATCGGTCACCGACGCGGGCTCGTCGCAGACCACCAGGATCACGTCCTGCGCGGCCTGGCAGAAGGTCAGCACGCCGTCGCTGATGCCGGCCGGGGTGTCCACGATCATCACGTCCAGCGGGATGTCGAGATGCGAGAACGCGTTGACCAGGCCGACGTGCTGCTGCGGCAGCAGCTCGGTCATGTGGCGCTTGCCGGAGGCGGCCGGCACCACCAGCAGGCCGCGCGGGCCTTCGATGACGGTGTCGCGCAGTTCGCAGCGGCCGGCGAACACGTCGGCCAGGGTGAAGCGCGGCGACAGCCCCAGCATCACGTCGACGTTGGCCAGCCCCAGGTCGGTATCCAGCAGCATGGTGCGCTGGCCGGCGTTGACCAGGGCCATGGCGAGGTTGATCGAGGTGGTGGTCTTGCCCACGCCGCCTTTGCCGCCGGTCACGGCGATCACGCGGGGCGCGGTGGTGGCGTTCGCGGCGCGATGGGACTCAAGCGGATGCATGGCGGCCTTCGTCGTGGTTGGGGCTGACGCTGTTGTCGCGACGGGGGAAGTCCAGGGCGCTGGCCAGCTCCCGGGCGTCGGCCAGCTCGAGGTCCTCGGGTACCCGTTGACCGGAGGTGGTGTACGCCATCGGCAGATTATGCTGCACCAGCACCGAGAGTGCTGCCCCCGGGCGGATGCTTTCGTCCAGCTTGGTCAGGATCACCGCTTCCGGCGCCGCCGGGCGGTAGCGGCGCAGCAGTTCACCCAGATCGGCCGGATGCGCGTTCGCCGGCAGCACCAGCAGGCTGCGCACGTTGCTGGCGGCACGCACCCACAGGATCTGCCGCAGCAGGGCGCGGTCGCGCAGGCCGTGGCCGGCGGTATCGATCAGCACCAGCGGGTAATCGGCCAGCTGCTCCAGCGCGTGGGTGAGGGCTTCCGGGCCGTCGGCATCACAGACGGTCACGCCCAGCCGGCGGCCGAGCACGTGCAGCTGCTCGCGTGCACCGGCGCGCTCGTTGTCGGTGCTGACCAGGGCTACGTCGCGGGCGCCGTGGCGGGCGGCATAGCGCGCTGCCAGCTTGGCGATGGTGGTGGTCTTGCCGGCGCCGGTGGGGCCGAGCAGGGCGACGATGCCGCCGCGCTCCAGCAGTTCCCCGTCGGCCACCGGCAGCTCTGTGGCCAGCGCTTCGCGCAGCGGCGACAGGATGGCTTCGGTCTGCAGGGTCGGGTCCAGGCGCTGGGCGATGCGCTGCGACAGCGCATCGTCGCAGCCGAAAGCGGCCAGCGCGTCGAGGGCAGCCGCGCGTGCGGGCGAGCCACGCAGGCGCTCGGTCGCGAACTGGCCCATCTCGCGTTCGATCACCTTGCGCATCGCCGCCAGTTCGGCGCGCAGCGCGGATACTGCCGGATCGGTTTCGATCACCCGAAGCGCGGGGGACTCGTCGGCCCGCACCGGCGTTACGGCCGCGGCGGGCGTGGCAGTCGGGACGGGAGGCTGCGCGACCAGCGGCTGGGTCGGCAGCGTGGGCTGTGGGCCTGCCGGCAGCGGCGGCGCGGCAGCGCGGCGCAGGGCCTGGGCGAAATCGGTGGGCTGGAGCGCCTCGTCATCGTCGATGCGCACGTCAATGCGCGGCGCGCCCGTGCCGGCAACGGGTTCGGGCTGCCGCGCCTGCGCGGCGACGGTCTGCGCAGCCGGTGTGGCGGCAGGGCTGGACGCGCGGGCGGCGGGCTTGAACGCGGCCATCATCTGTTCCAGTCGGCTGGCCTGGCGTTCCGGCAGCGCGGGTTTTTCCAGCGGCGGGACTTCCACACCGTCGATCCGGAACACCGCGCGTTCGCTGCCGCGGCTGGCCGCGGGGGCGCGGGCCGGGGCTTCGGCGGAGGGCGCGGGCACGTTCATGGTGCGCAGGGTCTGCTGCACCAGCGCCTCGTCGTAATCGGTGGCGGCTACCACTTCCACGCCGCCTTCTGCGACCTGGCGACTGGACAGGATCACCGCGTCGGGGCCCTGTTCGTCGCGCACCATGCGCAGCGCGGTGCGCATGTCGGGGGCGGTGAAGCGTTTGATTCTCATGGTGTTGATCCGCTATCCAGTCTGTCGGGGTGCCAAGCTCAGCCAACCGCCCCCAGCAACCGCAACCGCTTGTCTTCGGGGACTTCGCCGTAGGCCAGCACCGAAAGCTGCGGCACGCTGTGGCGTACCAGCCGCGAGATCGCCGCGCGGATCCCGCCCGGGACCAGCAGGATCGCGGGTTCGCCGCGTTGTTCCTGCCGGGCCACGCACTCGCTGAGGTTCTGGTGCAGACGCTCGGCGAGTCCGGGTTCCAACGCGGCGCCCTGGCCGCTGACCGAGTCCTGCAATATGCGTTCCAATTGCGGGGCCAGGGTGAATACCGGCAATTCCGGCGCCATCCCGTTGAGCTCCTGCACGATGAACGGGCCCAGTGCGGTGCGCACGGCGGCGGTCAGCACCGACGGGTCCTGGGTATGAATGCCGTGCTCCAGCAGCGCCTCCACGATCCGGCGCATCTGCCGCAGCGGCACTTTCTCGGTCAGCAGCGACTGCAGCACCCGCACGATCACCGACAGCGGCAGCAGCTTCGGCGTCAGGTCTTCGACGAGCTTGGGCGACGCCTTGCCGACACTGGCCAGCAGCTGCTGCACCTCGTCGTGGCCGAGCAGTTCGGCGGCGCGTTCACGCACCAGATGCGACAGGTGGGTGGCGACCACGGTGCCGGCATCGACCACCGTGTAGCCCAGCGATTCGGCGTGGGCGCGCTGGCTGGGCAGGATCCAGGTGGCATCCAGCCCGAACGCCGGGTCCTTGCCGGGGATGCCTTCCAGCGGGCCGAACACCCGGCCCGGATCCAGTGCCAGCATCCGGTCCGGATGCAGGTCGCCGCCGGCCACCGGCACCCCGTGGACCAGGATGCGGTACTGGCCCGCGGCCAGTTCGAGGTTGTCGCGCACGTGCACGGCCGGGATCAGGAAGCCCAGGTCCTGGGTCAGCTTGCGGCGCACGCCCTTGAGGCGGGTCAGCAGCTCGCCACCCTGCGCCTTGTCCACCAGCGCAATCAGCTTGTAGCCCACTTCCAGGCCCAGCGGCTCCACCGGCGCCACTTCGTCCCAGCTCAGTTCCGCCACCGCGCTGGAGCCCGGGGCCGCCATGTCCTGCGCCGCCGGTTCGGCGGCCGCGTCTTCGTGCTTCTTCAAGCGCCAGGCCGCGTAACCCAGGATGCCGGCGAACAGCAGGAACGGCAGGTTGGGCATGCCCGGCACGATGCCGATCAGGCCCATCAGCGCCGCCGCCACCACCAGCGCGCGGCGCTGGCCGAACACCTGCGCGCCGACCGCGGCGCCCATTTCCTGTTCGCGGGTGGCGCGGGTGACCAGCATCGCCACCGCGGTGGACACCAGCAGCGCCGGCAGCTGCGCCACCAGGCCGTCGCCGATCGCCAGCAGGGTGTAGGTCTGCATGGCGTCGCCGAAGGCCATGTCGTGCTGCAGGATGCCGATCAGCACGCCGCCGATCAGGTTGATGAACAGGATCAGCAGGCCGGCGATGGCATCGCCGCGCACGAACTTGCTGGCACCGTCCATCGAGCCGTAGAAATCGGCTTCGTTGCGCACTTCCTCTCGACGCAGCTTGGCTTCCTCGCGGGTCAGCAGGCCGGCATTGAGGTCGGCGTCGATCGCCATCTGCTTGCCGGGCAGGGCATCGAGGATGAAGCGCGCCGACACTTCCGAGATGCGCCCGGAGCCCTTGGTCACGACCACGAAGTTGACGATGGTGAGGATGGCGAACACCACGATGCCGACCGCGTAGCTGCCACCCACCACGAAACTGCCGAACGATTCGATGACGTGGCCAGCCGCGGCCCCGCCCTGGTGGCCGTGCAGCAGCACCACGCGGGTGGAGGCAACGTTCAGTGACAGCCGCAGCAGCGTGACCATCAGCAGCACGCTGGGGAAGACCGAGAATTCCAGCGGGCGCTTCACGTAGACGACCGCCAGCAGCACCATCAGCGACATCGCGATGTTGACGGTGAACAGGAGGTCGAGCAGGAACGGCGGCAGCGGCACCACCACCATCGACAGCATCGCCAGCACCACCACCGGCGCCGCCGCGCCGCTGCGCATCGACTGGAGGAGCGAAGACATCGAGCTGGCGCCCTGCGCGCGGTTGTCCGGGGCGGCGCTCATCGCGGCGATTTCCCGTCATCCAGCGACGGATCCACGGCAACCGTGGCCAGCTGGGGCATCGGGCCGTGCGAAGGGTGCCAGCGGCGCAGCTGGAATACGTAGGAGAGCACCTGGGCGACGGCGGCGTAGAGCTGCACGGGGATTTCCTGGTCGAGCTTGGCGTTGCGATACAAGGCGCGTGCCAGCGGCGGCGCCGCGACCGTCGCCACCCGGTGGGCGTTGCCGATCTCGCGGATCTTCAGCGCGATCTCGTCCACCCCCATCGCCACAACCTTCGGCGCCCGCATCTTGCCGGCTTCGTACTTCAGCGCCACCGCGTAGTGGGTGGGGTTGGTGATGATCACGTCGGCCTCGGGCACCGCCTCCATCATCCGCCGCTGCGACATCTGCCGGGCCAGCTGGCGGACCTTGCCCTTGACCTCCGGGTTGCCCTCGTTTTCCTTGTGTTCGTCGCGCAGCTCCTGCTTGGTCATCTTCAGCTTCTGCCGCCAGTTCCAGTGCTGGTAGGGCACGTCGGCGGCGGCCAGCAGGCCCATCGCCCCGACCACCGCGACCAGCACGTGCAGCATGAAGCCCATGCCTTCGGACACCGCCGCCTCCAGCGGCATCTTCTGCAACTGCGGGATGAAGCGCAGTGCGCGGTGCACGGCCCAGGCGCCGATGGCGCCGATGATCAGGATGCGCAGGATCTGCCGGACCAGCTCGGCCGCACCTTCCTGGCCGTAGGTGCGGCGCAGCCAGGCCATCGGGCTGAGACGGTCGAAATTGGGCTGCAGCGCCTGGTTGCTGAATACGATGCCGCCCATCGCCAGCGGCGCGATGAAGCAGGCCAGCAGCGCCACAGTGAGCAGCGGCAGTACCGGCAGCGCGGCACCGGCCACCAGTAGGGCTGCGTATTTGGGCAGACGGTCGGCGTGGCCGATCAGCGTGGGGTCGAAGCTCAGCGCGCCGCGCATCCAGCCCAGCGAGGTGCGCGCCATGTAGCCGCTGCTGGCCAGGATCGCGACCGCGGTCGCGCCCAGCACCGCAACATTGGCCAGCTCGCGCGAGCGCGGCACGTCCCCGCGTTCGCGGGCTTCGCGCAGGCGTTTGGGACTGGGGGCTTCTGTCCGGTCCTCGCGATCCGCCGACTCACTCATTCCGACTCAACCCGTGATGGCGCGGGCGGCCTCGAATGCCTGCCCGAACAACGCCTCAACAGGAGGAAGCAATTCCCGTACCAGCACCATCAGCAGGAGCAGCCCGACCAGCAACGCCAGCGGCATGCCGATCTGGATGGGATTGAACTGCGGCGCGGCGCGGGAGAGCACGCCGACCACGATGTTCACCGCCAGCATCGCCACCGTGACCGGGAGCGACAGCAGCACGGCGGTGCGCAGTACGGTAGGGAAAAATCCGGGAACCACCGCCAGGAACGCCGCAAAATCGGCGAATGGGGCGCCAATGGGCTGTGCCCGGTAGCTGTCGGCCAGCAACTTGAACAATGCCAGATGGGCATCGAGCGTGAAGAAGATCAGTCCGAAGCACAGGTAGAACCACAGCGACAGAACCGACATCTGGCTCTGGTTGGCGGGGTCGGCCATGGTGGCGAACGACAGCGCCATGTCCTGCGAGATGAACTGGCCGGCCAGGATGCCGACCTCGAAGGCCAGCCGCAGGACCATCCCGATGGCGATGCCGATGGCGAATTCACGCAGCACGTTGAGTGCCGTCAGCGCGTCCACCGCCGCCGGTGGCGGCACCGGCAGCATGCCGGACAGCGCCGCCGACACCGCCAGGGTGATGATCAGGCGTGCCCGCGCCGGCATGCCGCGGCCGCCGATGAAGGGCAGCACCTGCAGGGCAGCACCGATCCGGATGGCGTGCCATAGCACCGTGCCCAGCATCGCGAACAGGTTGACGCCCTGCGCGCTGATGAAGGTGACGTCGTCCATGCCCCGGGTGTCAGCCGATCAGGTGCGGGATCTGCTGGAACAGCTCGGTGGTGAACGACACCAGCCGTCCCAGCAGGAAGTTGCCCATCAGCGCCACCACCGCCACCAGCGCGATGACCTTGGCCACGAACGCCACGGTGGGCTCGTTGATCGAGGTGGCGGCCTGCAGGATGCCCACCACCACGCCGGTGGCCAGCACCGCCAGCAGCAGTGGCATGGCCAGCAGCAGGGCCATGTACAGCCCTTGGGCCAGCTGGGTGAGGGCGGTTTCCGGACTCATCGGCGGGCCACGTCAGATCGTGTTGAAACTGCCGGCCAGGGCGCCGACCACCAGCACCCAGCCGTCCACCAGCACGAACAGCAGGATCTTGAACGGCGCCGAGATCAGCATCGGGGAGAGCATCATCATGCCCATCGACATCAGCACGCTGGCCACCACCAGGTCGATGATCACGAACGGGATGTAGATCAGGAACGCGATCTCGAACGCGGTCTTCAGCTCGCTGGTGAGGAAGGACGCGGCCAGCACCCCGAACGGCACGTCCTGCGGGGTGGCGTAGGGTCCCGTGTTGGACAGGTTGGCGAAGGTCATCAGGTCGTTTTCGCGCACCTGCGCCAGCATGAAGGCGCGGAACGGCCCCGAGGCCGCCTCCCAGGCGGTGCGGAAGTCCATCTGCTTGTCGAGATAGGGTGCGATGCCCGCGTTCCACGACTGGTCGAACACCGGCTGCATCACCATCGCGGTGAGGAACAGCGCCAGCGCCAGCAGGACCTGGTTGGACGGCGCCTGGCCGGTGCCCAGCGCCTGCCGCAGCAGGCTGAGCACGATGATGATGCGGGTGAACGCGGTCACCCCCAGCAGCAGCGCCGGCAGCAGGGTGATGCTGGTCATCAGCAGCAACACCTGCATCGGCATGCTGACCGGCTGGTTGCCGATCTGGCCGACGTTCACCGCCGGCAGCGACGGTGAAGCAGGTGCGGCCGCCGGCGCCGCCTGGACGGCTTGGGCAGCCTGCGCGAATGCGTCACCTGCGAACAGGCAGCAGACCAGTGCGCACAGGACCAGCAGCGTGCGCGGGCGGGGCAGGGACAGGGTCATGCCGACTTTTTCCCGAGGCGTTGCGCCAGCAGTTGTGCGAACGGCGTCGGTTGCGCCGGGGCGTCGTCAGCGAGCGGGGTTTCCAGGGTGTGCAGCAACCGGGTGCCGCCGGCGCCGGTGCCGAGCAGCAGCTGGGTGCCGCCCACCTCCACCACCACCAGCCGCTCGCGGGTGCCAAGCGCCAGCGAGCGCACCACGCGCAGGCCGCCGTTACCGCGCAAGCCGGTCATGCCCGGCATCCGCCGCGCCAGCCAGGCCAGTCCGAAGATCAGGCCCAGCACCAGCGCCAGCGCGAACAGGGTGCCACCGATGCTGCCGGCCGCGCTGGGCGGGGCGGCATGCGCGGGCTGCTGGACGCCTGCAATGGCCTTGGTCGGGCGCGCCGGGATGCCGGCGATGGTCTTTGCTGTCGCGACCGGTGCCGCCACGTCGGCACCGGCCGGTGCCGCTTGCGCATCCGTCGCAGTGGCTGCGCCTGGCGCCTGCGCTGGTTGCCCCGCGGAGGCGGCATTGGCCGGGGCGCTGGCGTCCTGCGCGGGAGCGGCGCCCGTGGGCGCGGGCCGCGACGCGTTCTGCGCAGGTGTGCTGCCGGGAAGTGCGGTGTTGTCCATCGGCTCAGCGCAGGCGCTTGATGCGCTCGCTCGGGCTGACCACGTCGGTCAGGCGGACACCGAAGCGGTCGTTGACCACCACCACCTCGCCCTGGGCGATCAGGGTGTCGTTGACGTAGACGTCCAGTGGTTCCCCGGCGGCGCGTTCCAGCTCCACCACCGAACCCTGGTTGAGCTGCAGCAGGTTGCGGATCGGGATGCGGGCATGTCCGACCACCAGTGACAGGGTCACCGGCACGTCGAGGATGACATCGAGGTTGAGGTCGACCTTCGGGCCGCTGTTGGCATTGGGATCGGTGGCGGTTCCGGCGGTCAGGGCCTCGAAGGCGGCAAGCTGGGCAGCTTCGTCGATGGATGTCATAGCGTCGGTACCGGAGTCTGTGGGGAGCGGGGGGCGTGTACGTCGGTGATCTTCACCGCGTTCCTGCCGTTGTGGACGCCGAATTCGCCGGTGAACAGCGGCAGGTGTTCGACATGCACGGGGATCTCGGGCTTGAGATCGATCGGGATCACGTCGCCGACCTTGAGCTTGCTGAGCTCGCGCAGGCTGATCTGGCGGGTGGCGAGGGTGCTCTTCACGTCCACCGCCACGTCCTGCAGCTGCGCGTGCAGCGCGCTGGTCCAGTTCTCGTCCTTCTCGACGCGGTCGCTCTGCACGCCGGCGTCGAGCTGCTCGCGGATCGGTTCCAGCATCGACCACGGCAGCGCCAGGTGCAGCTCGCCGCCACCGCCTTCCAGTTCGACGTGGAAACGGCAGACCACGATGTACTCGCGCGGACTGATGATGTTGGCGAAGTGCGGATTGACCTCGGAGTTCATGTACTCGAACTCCACGTTCATCACCGGCGCCCAGGCCTCGGCGAAGTCCGAGAAGGTCTGCTTGAGCAGCAGCTGGATCACGCGCATCTCGGTGGGGGTGAACTCGCGGCCCTCGATGCGAGTGTGGTACTTGCCGTTGCCACCGAAGAAATTGTCGACCACGGTGAACACCAGGCGCGGCTCGAACATCACGATGCCGGTGCCGCGCAGCGGCTTCATCTTCACCAGGTTGATGTTGGTGGGGACCTGCAGCGAATGCATGTATTCGCCGAAGCGGATCATGTCGATGCCGCGCACCGACAGGTCGGCGGAGCGACGCAGCAGGTTGAACAGGCCGATCCGCCAGGTCCGTGCGAAGCGTTCGTTGATCATCTCCAAGGTCGGCAGACGACCGCGGATGATCCGCTCCTGGGTGGCGAAATCGTAGGTCCGCGCCTCGCCCGGGGCGGGCGGTGGCTCGACGTCGACCGCGCCCGAATCCACCCCGTGGAGGAGGGCGTCGATCTCGTCCTGGCTGAGCAGGTCGGTGGTCATCGGGCTGGTCCGCCTACTGGATCACGATGCTGGTGAACAACAGTGCGTCCACCTGGTTGGCCGCATGCTGCGCCTTGAGGGTCTTCTTGACCTCGGCCAGCGCTTGCGCCTGCAGCTGTTCCTTGCCGTTGCGGCCGGTCAGCTGCTGCGAGGTCTGCTGGCCGAACAGCAGCAGCAGCTTGTTGCGGATGATCGGGGTGTGCAGCGCCACCGCCGCGGCGGTGTCCCCATCCCGGGTCTGCAGTTGCACGTCCGCCTGCAGGTAGCGCGCGCCACCCTCGTCGGCCAGGTTGACCACGAAGGCCGGTTCCAGCGCGATGTACTGGGCAGGGCCTGTCGGCTTGGCACCGGCAGGGGCGGCGGGCTTCAGGAACCACAGCGCCGCGGCGGCACCGGCGCCGATGATCGCCACCAGGGCCAGGACGATGAACAGCATCTTCTTCGGCTTGCTCTTCGGCAGTGGCGCTTCAGGCGCGGCGGCGCCGGGCTTGGCAGTCGGAGTTCTGGCAGGTGCTGCTGGCACGGATCGGTCCATCCTTGAGCGGGCTATGCCCGACATGGTGCAAATCGCGTGCCGGCAATGCAATGGTCAATGCTGCCGGATCGCCTGCGCGGCGGGCATGGCAAGCGCTCAACGCCAGCCGCGGGGCGGATGCGCGGCTTGGCGGTGCCTGCGATCAGGCGTAGACGTCGAGCAGCCCGCGGCCGCGACGGAAATCCGGCGGCAGCGGCGAACCGGCTTCCTCCGGCAGGGTCAAACCGCTGCCCTGGCCCGGCTGTGGCAGCCCGTCGCCGGACTGGCGCTGGCCGCCTTGGCCCTGGCCGACGCCGGCATGGGCCAGCTGCAGGCCGTGCTGACCGAGCATTTCGCGCAGGCGCGGCAGGCTGGCTTCCAGCGCCTGCCGGACTTCCGGCTGGGTGCTGTGGAACTCCGCGCGCACGTTGTTGCCGTCCATCTGCAGGCGGATGTCGATGGCGCCCAGGTGCTCGGGGACCACCCGGATCTCGGCCTGGCCGATGCGCTGCCCCGCCAGCCAAGTCACGTGGCCGCTGAAGCCGTCGTCATAGCCATTGGCGGGGTCGGCCGGCTGCGTCAGTACCGGTGCCGCGAGCGGCGCGGCTGGCGTGCTGGCCGGTTGTACCCCGGCCAGCGACTGCAGCGCGTTGATCGGGGCGGTGGCGGATGCCGCCGCAGGCGCCTCGATGGGGGTAGCGGCCTGTTCCGCGACGGGCAATACGAAGCCCGGCAGCGACGCATCGGCGCCCGCTGCCTGGTGGGCGAAGCCCGGCTGCGACAGGGCGGAGCGCGCGGCGTGCGCGGCCGGCAGGCCAGTGTCGGGCGCGGTGTCCGCCGGCAGGCCGGTCGTGGGAGAGGCGGTGGTTGCGGGCGCTGGCATGGTGATATCGGCGCCAACCAAGCCCACGCCCAGACCCGGTTGGCTGGCCGCCAGTACGGCCAGCGGCCGCGAGGCGGTGTCGGCAGCGGCGTTCGTCGTGGGCGTTGGCAGGACGGGCGCAGCCACCGGCAGCACCGCCACTTGCGGCGTTTGCGGCATCTGCGCCAATACGCTCAGCAGCGGATCGGCGGCAGGCGTTTCTTCCGGCCGTTCGCCGGTAGCGGGGCGGGTGGTGGCCGGCAGCACGCCAGCCAGCGAAATCGCGGCCGCTTCCGACTGCTCGCCCAGCAGCAGGTCGAACAGCAGGCTGGGGTTGCCGGCCGGGGTGCCGGGCGCGTCCTGCGCGGCAGTGCCCGCAGGGGGGGCGGTGGTGGCCGTTGCCGCCAGTACCGCGGCGGCGGGCGCAGCCGCAGCGGTCGGCAGCGGCAGGCTGGCGGTTTCGCCCATCATGGTTCGCTGCCTTCCTGCGCCACGCGGACGCGGCGCGCGCCCAGGTCGTCCAGCTCGCGCTGCTCGCGGCGGTCGGCCACGCGCAGTTCCTCCGCGCGATAGCTGGCGGCCAGCTGCTCCAGCACCTTGTTGTCGCGGCTGGCCAGCATCAGCCGGGCGCGCTCGACTTCGCAGTTCTGGCGGGAGGTATCGACCACCTGCGCCTGCTGCTGCAGGGCGGTATCGAGTTTGGCGCGGAACGCCACGTGGTTGGCCAGCATGGCCGGTGCCAGCGTGCCGCCGGACGGCGCGACGGTGTAGGAGTCGGCGTACTCCTTCAGCGTGTCGAGGCGCTGCTGCTGTTCGGCCAGCGTCTTGTCGCGCTCGGCCAGCATCTTCGCCACCGTGTCCTGGCGCTGCTGGGTGACCCGGAGGAGGGGATTCAGTCGTTGCGAACGGGTCATAGGGCGATCTCCGGAGCGCCGTCGAGCAGACGGGCGAGGGCATTGCGACTGGCTTCGACGTCCGCCGATTCGGCGACATCCTGGCCAAGGAACTGGAGGATCTGCGGCCACAATGCAAGGGCGTCATCGACCACCGGGTCGTTGCCGCGCTGGTAGGCGCCGATGGCGATCAGGTCGCGCTGGGCGTTGTAGGCGGCCATCAGCTGCTTGAGGCGGCGGATGCGGCCGCGCCAAGCCGGATCGGTGATGTCCTGCATCACGCGGCTGACCGAGACTTCCACGTCGATGGCCGGGTACAGGCCGGCGTCGGCGATCCGGCGGGTCAGCACGATGTGGCCGTCGAGGATGGCGCGGGCGGCGTCGGCGATCGGCTCCTGCTGGTCGTCGCCCTCGGTCAGCACGGTGTAGAAGGCGGTGATCGAGCCGCGGCCGTCGGCGCCGTTGCCGGCGCGTTCCACCAGCGCCGGCAGGCGTGCGAATACCGACGGCGGGTAGCCGCGGGTGGTCGGCGGTTCGCCGACGGACAGGCCGATTTCGCGCTGGGCGTGGGCGAAGCGGGTCAGGGAGTCCATGAGCAGGAGCACATGCAAGCCCTGGTCCCGGAACCATTCGGCGATGGCGGTGGCGCGCAGGGCGCCGTGCAGGCGTGCCAGCGGCGGCCGGTCGGCGGGGGCGGCCACCACGACCGAACGGCGCAGGCCCTCGGGTCCAAGGGTGCTTTCGACGAAATCGCGCACTTCGCGGCCGCGTTCGCCGATCAGGCCGACCACGATCACGTCGGCGGCGGTGTAGCGGGTCATCATCCCCAGCAGCGTCGATTTACCGACGCCGGAGCCGGCGAACAGTCCGACGCGCTGGCCGCGGCCGATCGGCAGCAGGGCGTTGATGGCGCGCACGCCGACGTCCAACGAGCGGGTGATCGGCTCGCGCATCAGCGGGTTGATCTGGACGCCCGACAGGCCGACGAAATCCTCGGCGCGCAGCGGCGGGCGACCATCCAGCGGCACGCCGTCGCTGTCGATGACGCGGCCCAGCAGGCCTTCGCCCACCGCCACCTCGCCACGGCTGGAGCCGGTGATGACGCGTGCGTTGGGCAGCAGGCCGGACAGGTCGGAGGTGGGCATCAGGAAGGTGCGATCGCCGGCGAAGCCGACCACTTCGGCGTCCACCCAGCGGCCGCCGCTGCTTTCCACGCTGCAGCGCGATCCCAATGGGGCCTCGCAACCGGTGGCCTCCAATGTCAGGCCAACGGCGCGGCGCAGTACGCCTTCGCGGACCATGCCCATGGCCGGAATGCGCTCGGTGTCCATGCCGCGCAACCGCATCGCCAGCCGGAGGCTGCGTGCTTCGTCCCATTGTGCGGCGGCAATGCTCATCGGCTGCTTCCCGCGGGGCTGCGTTTGGCGTCCTGCAATGAATCGCGACGGACGTCACGGTTCTCCATGCCTATCCAGCGCTTTTTCGCGCAAAAGATCAAGGGCCTTGCGCACCGGTTCACGCGCCGGCTCCGGCGATGATCCGCTGCAGGGTGGCGTTGAGCCGGGCAGACAGACTGCCGTCGATGCGCACGCTGTCGGCATGCAGGCGCAGGTCGCCGCGGGCAAGGGTGGTATCGCCGCTCAGGCGCACGCCCTGCAGTGACAGCAGCTGTGGGCTGAGCATGGCCAGGTCGTCCGGATGCAGGCGCAGTTCCACCTGGCGCTGGTCGCTGCCGGCCAGCTCCAACGCTTCACGCACCAGTGCTTCCAACAGCGCCGGCTCCACCGCATAGCTGCGGCGCAGCAGGGTGCCGGCGATGCGTACGGCGAGATCGCCAAGCGCATCGCCGACTTCACCATCCAGCCGCGCCAGCGGCCGGGTGAACGCGTCGAGGATGCCTTCCATCTGCGCGGCGATGCGACGCACCTCGGCCTGGCCCGCGGCCACCCCTTCCGCGTGCCCGCGGGCATAGCCCTCCGCGTGCGCCGCCTCCTCGATGGCCTGCAGTTCCTCCACGCTGGGCATGTGCCGCAGCGGCTCCTGCGGCGGCGGGGGCGGCGGCGGTGCGAGTTCCGGCGCGGCCCAGCGCACGGTGTTGCTCATACGAAGACCTCGGCCTTCACGGCCAGCTGGATGGTGCCGTCTTCGGCCATCTTGCGGACGATGGCGAGGATTTCCTTCTGCGCGGCTTCGACCTCGGCCAGACGCACCGGCCCGCGGGCTTCCATGTCCTCGACCAGCATCTCTGCGGCGCGCTGGGACATGTTGGCGGCGATCTTGTCCTTGACCTTGGTGTCGGCGCCGCGCAGGGCCAGCGCCAGCCGGTCGGCCGGGACCTCGCGCAGGACCGACTGCATGGCTCGGTCGTCGATCTCGGCGAGGTTGTCGAACACGAACATATGGTCACGGATGCTGGCGGTCAGCGTTTCGTCGATCTGCGCGATGGTGCCGAGGATGACCTCGTCCTGGCCGCTGTCCATGAAGTTGAGGATATTGGCCGCCACCTTGACGCCGCCGATGGAGGAGGACTTGAGGTTCTGGTTGCCTGCGAACTGCTTGGCCATCACGTCGTTCAGTTCATTGAGCGCGTGCGGCGGGATGCCGTCCAGGGTGGCGATGCGGATCAGCACGTCGGCGCGGGTGCGCTCCGGCAGGAACTTCAGCGCGTCCGCGCCCTGGTCCGGGTCCAGGTGCGACAGCACGATGGCGATGATCTGGGGGTGTTCGTTGCGCACCAGGTCGGCGATGGCCCGCGGCTCCATCCACTTCAGGGTGTCCAGGCCGGTGGTGTTGCGGCCCAGCAGGATGCGGTCGATCAGGCTGCTGGCGCGCTCCTCGCCCAGCGCCTGCACCAGCACGCTGCGGACGTACTCGTCGGCGCCGCTGCCGATGTTGGGCTGCTCCAGGGTGTCCACGAAGTCGTCGATCACCTTCTCGACGTCCTGCCGGGACACGCCGCCGACCGAGGTCATGGCCACGCCCAGCTTCTGCACTTCCTTGGCGCCCATGTGCTTGAGCACCTCGGCGGCCTGCTGCTCGCCCAGCGACAGCAGGATGACGGCGGCGCGCTGGACGCCGGTCAGGGTGTAGTCACTCATCGGCATTCACCAGGTCGCGCACCACCGAGGCGACGCGCTTGGAATCGGTGGTGACAGCATCGCGCGCCACCTGCACCTTGGCTTCGAAATCGCGGCGCTTGGCGACGCGTTCCTGGGTGAGCGCCGGGGTCACCGGCTGGTCGTCGTGGTCGAGCATCTCGGTGACCTCGGCTTGCTGCGGTTCATGCTTGACCAGCACCTTGGGCGTGGTCAGCGCCCGGAAGGCGGGGCGCAGCACGAACCACACCACCGCCAGCACCGCCAGGCCGCCCAGCAGGGTGCGCAGCAGGTCGCGGGCGCGCGGGTTTTCCCAGAACGGCGCCGGCTCCGTCGCCACTTCAGGCTGGCGCGCGAAGGGCGAATTGACCACGGTGACGACGTCGCCGCGCTGGGCATCGAAACCGATTGCCTGCTGCACCAGTGACTGGATGCGCTGGACTTCCTGGGCATTGAGCGCCCGCTCGGTGGGCTTGCCGTTCTTGCCAGCGGCGCCGGCGAGGTTGTCCACCAGCACCGCGGCGGTAACCCGGCTGATGCGCCCGGGCGCCTGCCGGGTATGGGTCAGGGTGCGGTCGATCTCGTAGTTGCGCACCGAGCTGCGGCTGCCGTTGCCGGTCGCGGCGGTGGCCTGCGCGGCGTTTGCGGTGCCCGCCGCGCCGGCGGCGTTGGGATCCGGATTCGCGGCGGCAGTGGCGGCCGGGGTGTTGCTGGCGCTGCCGGGAACGCCCTGCGGGGGGTTCGCCGCCGCGAGGTTGCCGGATTCGGACAGTTGCTCGCTGCGCACGATCGCGGGGTCCGGGCCGTACTTCTCGCTGGCCTGTTCGGTCTGGCTGAAATCCATGTCCACGCTGACTTCTGCGCGGACCCGGCCGGGGCCGGTCATCGGCTCCAGCAACTCCTGGATGCGGCGCACGAACACCGCTTCCTGGCGACGCTGGCGCTCGAACTGCTTGGCACTGATTGCGGCGTCGCTGTCGGGGTCGGGGTTGGACAGCAGGCGGCCGAACTGGTCCACCACGGTGACGTTGCTGGCCGGCAGGCCGGGGATGGAGGAGGACACCAGATGGACGATGGCGTCCACCTGACCCTGCTCGAGGCTGGCGCCGCTCTGCAGCTGCAGCACCACCGAGGCACTGGCCGGATCCTTGTTGCGGGTGAACGCGGACGGCTTGGGCATGGCCAGGTGCACCCGCGCCTCACGGACCGGGCGCAGGTTGGAGATAGTGCGGGCCAGCTCCGTTTCCAGCGCGTGCTGGTAGCGCGCGTTTTCCACGAACTGGCTGGTGCCGAAACCCTGATCGCCCTCCATCGCGGCGAACCCACGGTCCTCGCCCGCGCCGATGCCGCCGGCTGCCAGCGCCATGCGTGCCTCGCCGATGCGGTCTTCCGGCACGGACAGCGCGCCGGTGGTCGGGTCGATCTTGAACGGCACCTGCGCAGTGCGCAGCACGTCGCGCGCCTCGCCGGCGGTCTTGACGTCCAGCCCCGGCAGCGGCGCGTAGGTCGGCTTCTGGGTCCAGAAGAACAGCCACAGGCCCAGCGCGATGGCGGCCGCGGTCACGCCCAGGGTCAGCAGCTGCCGCACCATCGGGATGTCCTGCAGGCGTCCCAGGTTCTTCAGGCCTTCGGTGGTCTTGGGAAGTGCGATGGCGCTCATGGCTGGCGGGATTCTGGCTGGAAGGGGTGTTTAGCGGGGGAGGGTGGTCGGGCGCACAGTGCCGGCGCCGGCAGTCACGCGGGTCAGACCGGCATGTTCATGACGTCCTGGTAAGCCTGGACCAGTCGGTTGCGCACTTCCACTGCCGCCTTGAACGCGACCTGGGACTGCTGCATCGCCACCATTACCCGGGCAAGATCGGCCCGGGGATCGCCGATTTCGAACGCATGCTGCAGCGCCCCGGCCTCGTTCTGGGCCTTGCTGACGCCGTCGATGGCGTTGCTGAGGGTTTTCTGGAAATCGGCGCGCCCCGGCTGCCCGGTTTCGATGGCGTTCGACGGGCGGGCGTCGACCGCCGCGGGGTTGCCCAGCGGTCCCTGTGCCCGCGTCTCGTGGGCGCGGATCTGGGAGAGGATCGAGCTGATGGCATCGGTCATCTGGGCAAGGGGACGAGGAAAGCCTGTCGCCTTTCGTGCAAAACCCATGCCGCGGTGCCGTCGGAAAACCGCCGATGGCCGACGGACTTCAATCAATTTCTTTATTTACATGAGGTTGGGAGACAAACTTCGAGCGAAGTCCCAAACCATAAATTCGGGCCACACTCCTGCAGGGGGCTGTGCGCCAAACGCTGTGATCGGAAAGCTTGCGCCGCTGGGGTCAATTGCCCGGCGGATGGCGGATCCGCTCAGGATTCGTGCTGGCTGTCTTCCACCGGGGTTTCGCTACCGCGCCCGATCCCGTACTTGCGCAGCTTTTCCAGCAGGGTGGTGCGCCGCAGGCCCAGCAACGGGGCCGCGTGGGCGACCACCCCGCCGCTTTGCTGCAGGGCCTGGCGGATCAGTTCGTTCTCGATTTCGGCGATGTGCTGGCGCAGGTCCAGGCCGCCCGCCGGCAGCGATACCAGTGGTGACAGGGTGGTCGGATCAGGCGGTGGAGGCGGCAGAGGCGGTGCGGGCGCAGGCGGCGGTTGCAACGGCGGCAGCTGGTCTTCGCGAGCCGGGGCCGCGTCGCGCAGCATGTCCTCCGGAACTGCCGCGCGGTAGCGGGCGGGCAGGTCGCCGATGCCTACCCGGCCTTCCGGATGCAGTACCGCCAGTCGTTCCAGCAGGTTGCTGAGCTCGCGGACGTTGCCCGGCCAGTCGTAATGCTGCAGTGCCGCAACGGCCTCGTCGGTCAGGGTGACCCGGCCGCGCCCGGCTTCGGCCAGCTGGCGGGTGATCGCCGCCACCAGATCGGGCAGATCGTCGCTGCGTTCGCGCAGCGCCGGCATTTCGATGGGGAAGACGTTGAGCCGGTAGAACAGGTCCTCGCGGAACCTGCCGTCGGCGATATGGGCTTCGAGGTTGCGGTGGGTGGCCGCCAGCACGCGCACGTTGCAGGTGATCGGCGGACCGCCGCCGACCCGCTCGAACACGCGTTCCTGCAGCACCCGGAGCAGCTTCACCTGCATCGCCATCGGCATGTCGCCGATCTCGTCGAGCAGCAGGGTGCCGCCCTCGGCCATCTCGAAGCGGCCCTTGCGCTGTGTCAGCGCGCCGGTGAACGCACCCTTCTCGTGGCCGAACAGCTCGCTTTCCAGCAGGTCCGGCGGGATCGCGCCGCAGTTGATGGCAACGAAGGGCTTGTCCTTGCGTGGCGAGCGCGCGTGGATGGCGCGCGCGGCAACCTCCTTGCCGGTGCCGGACTCGCCGAGGATGAGCACGGTGGTATCGAAGCGGGCCACCTGGTCAATGAGCCGGTTCAGGCGCAGCACCGCGGGACTGCGCCCGGTGGGGCCGATCTGCGGGACTTCACGCCGCTCGTCGTCGTTCAGGCGCTTGATGCTGGCCCGCCGCAACACGTCCTGCAGCTGGTTCCGCCGGATCGGATAGTCCAGCGTCCAGACCATTTCGGGATGCAGGTGCCGGCGCCAGCCGCCGGCATCGGCCGGCGCGGGCAGGGCGATCACCGGCGGGTGCATGGGCTGTGCCCCCAGCCAGGCGATGAATCCGTCCCAGGCGGCGGCATCGCCCACGTCGCCGGCAATGACCGCCACCCAGTCGGTAGCGCGCGCCTTGCCCAGGTCGATGTCCGCGGCATCGGCCACGATGCGCGGGGTGAAGTCCATGAAATCCAGCAGCGTTGCCAGCCGCTCGGTACGGGCGTCGTCGCCATCGACCACCAGGATGCGCGATTCACTCATGCGCCAGCCCCGGCCCCTGCCAGGCCTTCCAGCAACGGCAGCACTTCCTGCATGTAGTTGAGCTTGCTGACGAAGGCATCACTGCCGGCCCGCAACGCGTGCTCGCGATGTTCGGTGTCGTCGAAATGGCTGACGATGGCAACGAACGGCGGGGCGTCCTGTGCCTTGATCAGGCGGGTGGCCTGCAATCCACCCATTTCCGGCATGGCCAGGTCCATCAGCACCACGTCGGGACGCAGGGACTCGGAGCGGGCCACCGCTTCGATGCCGTTGGCCGCGGTGCCTGCGATGTCGATCCACGCATGCTTGCGCATGTGCCGGACCACCGCGTTGATGAAGCCCTCGTGGTCATCCACGAGCAGCACCCTGATCGTCTTCAACATCTTCTTCCCCTGCAGAAGATCACCCCAGCCGCGCCATCGGGGCTGGTGCCTGCTCCCGGCGGCGCATCCGCGCCGGCGCGATCGACAGCTGTTCACGATACTTGGCCACGGTGCGCCGCGCCACGCGGATGCCCTGCCGGGCCAGCATGGCGGCGATCACTTCGTCGGCCAGCGGCGCGTGCGCCGGTTCATCCTCGATCAGGCGCCGGACCATCGCCTTGATCGCCGCACCGGACACCTCCGCACCCTCCAGCCGCACCGCGAACAGGCGCTTGAGTTCAAGGGTGCCGCGGGGCGTCTGGATGTATTTGCCGGTGGTGATGCGCGACACGGTGGATTCGTGCACCCCGATTTCCTCGGCCACCTCCTTCAGCGTGAGCGGCGCGATGGCCTCCTCGCCCTGCTCGAGGAAGGCCTGCTGGCGCGTGACCAGCGCGCGCGCGGTCTTGAGCAGGGTTTCGTTGCGGATGCCCAGGCTGCGCAGCAGCCAGCGCGCCTCGTCCAGCAGCCCGCGCATGCCGGCATGACCGGAGGCCTGCTCCGCATGCGCACAGAGGCGCAGGCGCGGGGCGCTGCGGGTGTTCAGGCGTACCTGCCAGCCCCCGCCGGCGCGCCAGGCGATCACGTCCGGGACGATGAAGGCGGGCTCCGGCTCCGGTGGCTGTTCCACCGGGTGCGGTTGCAGCGACAGCACCAGTGACACGGCCGCTGACAGGTCGGCGGCGGATGCCCCCAGCCGTTCGGCGATGGCGGCAAGGTCATGCCGGGCCAATGCGTCCAGTTGCTCGCCGACCATGCGCAGCGCCAGGGTGCGGGTATCGCTGGCGGGCAGGGCGCGCAGCTGGGCCAGCAGGCACTCACGCGGGTCGGCAGCGGCCATGCCGGGCCAGTCGCCGTCCAGCAGCAGGCGCTGGCGCACAGCCATCAGGCTTTCGGAATCGACCTCTGGCAGGGCGTCGCGCAGCTGCGCTGCACCCTGACGTGCCAGTTCCGTTGGTTCACCTTCCAGATAGCCACGGTCGTCGCAACAGTCCAGCCACCAGGCGGCCATGGCCAGGTCATGGGCGTTGCATCGCAGTTGCAGCTGTTGCAACAGGCGCTGGCGCGGGTCGCTGGATTCGCCGGCGGCGATGCGCGTGGTGGCGTCCTCATCCATATCGCCGGTGTAACTGCCGCCGGACAGGAACATCGGTTCGGGCAGCTCGTCCCAGGCGGCGGCTTCCAGCGCGGCGGAATCCCCTTCGCCGGCCAGCGCGGCTTCTTCCTCGTCGGATTCCTGTTCCAGCAGCGGGTTGCGTTCGAGGACCAGTTGGAGTTCCTGCTCCAGCTGCAGGGAGCTGACCTGCAACAGACGGATCGACTGCAGCAGCTGCGGGGTCAGCGTCATCGACTGCCCCATCTTGGCCTGCAAGCTAGCCTTCATCCCCGGCCCCCGTGGTTCCTGCCCGTGTCGCCATCTGCTGTGGTTAAGTCGCCCCTACCGCGTCGCCGCGCAATGCGTCTTGCATTCAGTGTAAGGGGAATCCAGCGGAATGGGCGCGAACGGAGTCGGAAAATCGACGCGTGCGGAGTCCCCGCCGTTGGAACTGCCTTCTGGCGGCTGTCATGGGACGGGGAGAAGCGGAAGGGCGGTGGGCGGCCGTTATAGATCGCGCTGGGCGCGGCGCTCGGCGACGGCGCGCCGATGCTGCCGGAACACGTGGCGCTCAAGGGCTGCGCGGGTGGGTTCGGGGAGGGGGCCGAATTGCAGCCACTGGCAGGGGGTTCCGTCCTCGCCCGGCGCACATGCGATGACCTGGGCCGGCAGCACCAGCGGCTCCGGCAGCCAGGGCGTGGCCTGCATGCGGAACAGTCCGGTGCTGCCCTCCGTGCAGTCGCTGCCGGCCGGCATGCGGACGCCCTGCGCGGACCATTTCAGCTGCACGCGCGAATCGCCGTTTGCCTGCGTGTGCAGGTTGCCGACCAGGGTCAGGAGCAGGTCCAGTTTGGCCTCGATGCGCCGCAGCGCCAGCCCCTGCGTGCCCTCTTCTTCCTCGTTGCGGCTGTCCTCGATGACGGCGATCGCCGACAGATGGATCTCGGCGCGGGCGCAGGTGGTTTCCACCCAGGCCGGATCCAGCGTCTGCGGCAGGAACGCCGCGCGCTGGACGTCTTCACAAGCCAGCGCGTCGCCGAACAATGCAGCATCGGCGCGCTCGTGATTCATCCCATCGCCTGCAGGTAGGCGTTGGCGCTGCGCTGATGGCGCTGCAGCTGCTGCAGCTGGTCTGCGACGAAGTCGCGCCGCTGGCCCAGCTCCTCGAGCATTGCCTGATGAGCTTCCATCAGGTTCATCCATGCCTGGATCTGGCGCGGATCCAGCAGGGCGGCATCCACAGCGGTCAGGGCCTGCCGCACCGCGCGATCATGCGCATCCACCAGCGCCGCCGCCGCGTCCAGATCGGCCCGGCCCAGCGCTTCGCGCAGGGCATCGACCGGCAGGACAGGGGGCAGGTCGGCGGTGTAGTCGGTCACCTGCCGCGCTCCGGATCGATCTGCTGCCACGCAGCCTCGATGTCGGCGATCAGGCCGTCGACTTCCTGCACCACGGCCACATCGTTGTTCACGTTGGCCTCGGTCAGCCGGCGCTGGGAGTAGTCGTACAAGGCGGCGAGCCCGTCGGCGATTTCCCCCCCGGCGGCGTGGTCCAGCGAGCCGTCAAGCTGACCGATGATCAGGCTGGCCTCGCTGATGGCCTGGCCCTTGCGCGGCAGATCACCGATCTCGATGCAGGCGCTGGCGAGCCGCAGGCGTTCGCGGACCCCTGCCAGCATCAGGCTGACCAGACGGTGCGGCGAGGCATCCAGCACGGCGCTGCTGACTGCGGTCTGGCGATAGTGCTGGGCGGAGGTGCGTGCGTTCATGGGATTGGTCAGCGGCTGTTGAGGGCGCCCAGTTGCTGGGCGATATAGCTGGAGGTGCTCTGCATCTGCGCCATCATCGCGTCCAGCGCGGTGAACTGGCGGCGATATGAAGCTTCCAGGCGTTCCATGCGGGCGTCGAGGTCTGCCCGTTGCTGGGTGACCGTTTTCATGCGGGTGTCCAGGCTCTTGCCGCGATCGGCCAGCAGCCCTTGCGCGCCCACGTAGTTGTGCAGCATGTCGCGCATGTTCTTGCCAAGATCCGCATCCTCGCCGAGCAAGCTCTTCACCGCGCCCGGGTTGGCGGCGATCGCCGCATCGAATTTGCTGCCGTCCAGGCTGAGAGACCCATCCACCGCGGTCTTCAAACCCAGTGCATTGAGCTCGGCGTAGTTGCTGCCGATCGCGTTGCGCAGCGACGCGGTGATGGAGCGTGGCGCGGCGTCGCCGCTCAGCGGGCCGGCGGTTTTGCCCTCGCCACCGGCAGCGCTTTGTGTACGCAGGGCACCCAGCGCGGTGTTGTAGGCGCTGATGAAGCCGAGCATGGAAGCTTTCAGCGTGCTGGCGTCGGAACCCACGTCCAGCGTGAACGCCTCGCCGGGCTTGGCTTTGGTCAGGGTCAGAGTGATGCCGTCGACCAGATCGCTCAGGGTGTTCGAAGACGAGGTGCGGGTAATGCCATCCACATGCACCACGGCGTCTTGCGCTGCGGTCACCTCGGTCATGCCGCCGCCAGTCGTCAGTGCCGAAAGGCCGCCGTCGCCACCGTTTGCAGTGACGGTCAGGGCGCCGGCAGCGCCGGTCGTGCCCGAACTCAGCAACAGAACCTGGCCGGAGTTGCCGTTGACCAGGGTGGCGGTCACCCCTTTGCCCGCCGCTTGGCTGTTGATGGCGTCACGGATATCCGCAAGCGTGCCTTTGCCGGCATCGATGGTCACGTCGAAGGCGTCGCCGCTGCCCACCTGCAGGGTCAACGTGCCGTTGCCCACGTGAGAGCCGGCGGTGACCGCCGCGGACTGCAGCTTGTGTGCGGTGGCAAGCTTCTCCACGATGACGGAGTAGGTCCCCAAAGCGGCCGAGGTGCCGGCGCTGGCGGTGAAGCCCGCATCGGTAGTCACGGTCGCCTTGCGGCCGGGCAGGCCGCCGGTGCCATCCAGCTTCTTCAGCGAACTTTCGATTCCGGAGAGCGCCGCCTTGATCGAACCGAAAGCGGAAATCTGCGCCTTGGTGGAGGTCTCGATGGCGTTCAGCCGGTTGTCCGACGGCGCGCGTTCGGCCGCGACCAGCTGGCCAACCAGTTCAGTGACATTCAGACCCGAGCCGATGCCCGCGCTGGTAATGGTGGCCATCTTGCCTCCTCCGTGACGACCGCAGGCGCGGCGTCGTTGCTTGCCTGGAATTTAACGGCGGTACCCGCCAATCCTTGAATCATGCAATCTTCGAGCCATCGGAGGCATGACCATCGCGACCAGCGTTACACAGGCTGGATGGATCGGGCGTGAGCCGGCGCAGGATAGGGGTGGCTTGCGACCTTGCGCCGTTCATGCTTCCTGGTCAAGCAGACCGCGGCCGGTGGCGGCCAATCGCCTTGCGACCGTCAGCGCGGCCTCGTCGGGGATCTGCACGATGGTTTCGCCGGTGTCGGAATCCACCACCGACACCACGATGCGGTTCGCGTCCTCGTCGACCCGGAAGCGCAGGTTGGTCTGCACTCGGGAATCCGCCAGCACCTGCTCAATCTGCTTTTGCAGTTCACTGGCGGTGGGCTTGCTGCGCGCCTGCGCGGCGGCCTGTTCGATCTGGGCCTCGCTGGCCTGACGCGCAGCCTCCGGGGAGGGTGCGCTGGCGAGCGGACGCGGCAAAGCCCCGGCGCCGGGCGTCGAGGCGGGAACGGCTCCGTTAGGCGGAGCGTTGATGGGCGCGATGCTGGACATGACGGCTCATCGAAGGGATTGGGGTAACTCTCCTGCAGTCCGGCCGGAGCCTGTCCTGCCGCAAATAGGTGGTGCTGTTTGAAACCGGGACTTGCCGGCGGGAGGTGGGCCCCGACGCAATCCGCGTCGGGGCCTGCCTGTCATGCCGTCGTGCGATTCAAGCCTTAGCGCAGCAGGCTCAGGACGCTCTGCGGGACCTGGTTGGCTTGGGCGAGCATGGCGGTGCCGGCCTGGTTCAGGATCTGGCTGCGGGTCAGTTCCGCGGTTTCCTTGGCGAAGTCGGTGTCTCGGATGCGGCTGCGCGAGGCGCTCAGGTTTTCCGAGGTGGTGTTCAGGTTGCTGATCACCGAGCTGAAGCGGTTCTGGATCGCACCCAGCTCGGCGCGCGAGCTGTTCACCGCGGT
>JAANMY010000540.1_pt1 | contig 52537 bp, 41 predicted proteins | sample 7279691 | NCBI WGS metagenome assembly JAANMY01 (sample SAMN14094543, study PRJNA606508) | bioreactor metagenome | isolation source: A lab-scale SPAN reactor treating ammonium-rich wastewater day 388 | place: Ireland: Galway | collected 2018-02-07 | reverse complement strand
CGCGGGCGATCGCCTTGTTGCTCAGGCCGCGCGCCACCTCAACGCCGTCGGGTCCGAGTACGGCGATCACCTGACCGCGCTCGAAGTCGCCGGTGGCTGCCGAAATGCCGATCGCCAGCAGGCTCGTGCCCCGGTCCCGCAAAGCGCCGACCGCGCCCGCATCGACGGTCACAGCTCCCGCCGGCCGCCGCGTCAGCCCGATCCAGCGGTCGCGTGCTCCGAGCTTGCGCTGACGCGGCATGAACACCGTGCCCAGCGCCTCGCCGCCGAGCAGACGCTCCAGGACGCGCGGTTCGCGGCCGTTGGCGATGACCACCACGCGGCCGGCCTCCGTCACCACCCTCGCCGCCTCCAGCTTGCTGCCCATCCCGCCCGATCCGAACGCCGTCTTGTCCATACGCACGTAGCTGTTCGCCTCGTTCAGATCGCGCACGAGATCCACACGCCGTCCCTCGTGGTCCATCAGGCCGTCGATCACGCTCAACAGCACCAGCAGATCCGCGCCGATCGCGTTGCACAGCAGCGCCGAAAGCCGGTCGTTGTCGCCCAGGCGGATCTCTTCGACCGCCACGGTGTCATTCTCGTTGGCGATGGGCACGCAGCCATAGCCATGCAGTCGCTGGACGCAGTTGCGTACGTTCAGGAAGCGCGTCCGATCGTCAAAGTCGCCACGCGTCAGCAGCAGTTGGGCGACCTCCAGGCCGTGCGACGCGAAAACCTCGTGAAACCGCCGCATGAGCTGGCGCTGTCCCACAGCCGCCATCGCCTGCAGTTCCGCCACGTCCCGCGGCCGACGGGTCAGCCCCAGCACGGCGCAGCCCGCGCCGATCGCGCCGCTGCTGACCAGCGTCAGCTCCCGCCCGTCGTCGCGCAGGGCCGCCACCTGATCGGCGATCGACGCCAGGTACTGCGGATCCAGCCCGCCGACCTTCGACGGGTTGGTCCCGGCCAGCAGGGCGGTACCGAGCTTCACCACAATCCGTCGTGAGCCGGCGAGCGCGGTCTGTCGAATCTGGGTGGAGGGCATGGCGTCAATGGACCAGCGGGTTGCCAGGCATGGGGGGCGAACGTCCGCCGCGATGCCGCAGAGTGTAATCAAGTCGGCGGTCGGCATGCGGCCGATCAACGGTCAACCGTCCGCCGCCATGCCCAGCAGGTCCAGCAGCATATCGGTGTAGCGGTCGGTGGCGCCTTGGCGGCCGCGGATCACTTCCCGCCCACGACGGGCCAGTTCCCCCGCCTTCGCCGGGTCCGCCAGCAGGTCCGCCGCCGCCAGCCCAGGCTGGTCGGTGACCACAATACCCTCGGCCGCGATCAGCGCCTTCATGGCATCAGCGAAGTTGCTGTGGTGCGGCCCGGTGATCGTCGGCTTGCCCAGGCCGATGGGCTCGAGGATGTTCGAACCATACATGCCCAGGAAGCTGCGGCCGACCACGGCGACGTCCGCCAGTGCGTAGGCCTTGCCCAGCTCGCCGATGGTGTCCAGAAGAAACAGCCTGCTGCCGTCGACGGGGCGTGTTCGGCCGTCGCGCCACCGCGTCCGCCGCACCATCGCCGCTTCGCCCCCGGGCGCCAAGGCCGCCACCGCGTCGAAGCGCTCGGGCTTGCGCGGCACGAGCAGCAACTGGGCCTGTGGCGGGCATGTCTCGATCAGCAGCTTTTCCTCGCCCGGGCCGGTCGAACCCGCGACGATCAGCGGTCGTTTGCGGTCGATGCCCATCTCCACCGCCAACTGTTCGGCGCCCGGCATGTCGTCCACCAGCCGCGAGGTGTCCCACTTGAGGGTGTCCATCACCCGCACACGCTCGGGCGGCGCCCCCAGGGCTGTGAACCGCCGGGCGATGTCATCGTCCTGCGCGCCCACCGTCGCGAGTCTGGCGAATGTCGAGCGCACCAGCGGCCGGGCGACGCGATAACGCGGGAAACTGTGGGCGCTGATGCGCCCGTTGATCACCGCCACGGGAATGCCGCGCTGCTCGCACTGGCCCACGAAGTTCGGCCAGGCCTCCAGTTCGATCAGTCCCACGGCATCGGGCCGCAGCGTGTCCAGAAACCGCCGCACCGCCCAGGAAAAGTCCAACGGATAGCGCACCACCTCGAAACGCTGGCCGAACAGGCTGCTGGCGCGGGCAAAGCCGGTGTTGGTCGTGCTGGCGATGACCAGACGCAGCTGCGGCCCGCCGCGCTGCGCCAGGCGGTCAACCAGCCCGCGGATCGAATCCACTTCGCCCACGCTCACCGCGTGCAGCAACAGCGTTTTCGCATGCGGTGGTTTCGGCACGCGAGGCGCACAGCGGCCGAAGCGGCCGCGCCAGTCCGTGCGCCACTTGCCCCCGCGCAGCAACCCGATCGCCGCTAGGGGACTGGCCGCAAGGTAGGCCAAGTCGCGCACGCGTTGGGCCGCTGGTGTGGGCATGACGCAATTGTATGGGAACGGCCGACCCGCGCGTCAGCGCAGCGGCATGCGCGTCGGGCCGGGGCGAACCAGTTCGTACGTGTTGCGGGCCAGATCCCATCGCACCTGGCGGGCGGTCAACGCTCGGCCATCGCCTTCCTGAATTTCGGTCATGCCTCGGCCGTCCGCTTCGCCGCGCAGAATCACGGTGCGGTCGACGCCCGTGTAGGTCATCCGGTCGGTCAGGTAGGTGCGTCCGCCGGCGATCACGCGCACCTGGTTGTCCGCGTAGATGCCCCGTATTTCCGGTTTCGGTGGACTGCCCGACAGCCAGACCGATAGACCGCCCGTCGGCTCCAGATCCGCCAGCAGGTGTTGACAGTCCAGATGCACCCCTTGGGTCGAAGCGCCCGTCGCGCCTTCGGGCTGCGGCGGCACGTGATCCATCGCCACATTCCGCACCGCCCGCAGATCGTTGTGGTGCGCGTCCAGCGTCATCTGCCCGTCCCAGGTCAGCAGCGTCACACCGCGGCCGCGCAGAATCACCTCGGGACCGCCCGTGCCGCCCGCCGAGTCCCGCCCACGCCGTCCGGCTCGCTCGGCCGTCGGCGGGGGACTGTAGTCCTCCACCAGCAGCGAGCCCGCCCCGAGCACCTGCACCTGCTCGACCACGTTGTCGAAGGTCAGCACCGGGCCGGACAGACGCAGCCGCGAGGCGACCTTGGGCTGCGCCGTGGAAGTCAATCGCTGATGGAAGAATGTCACCGGCCGAACGGCCGGGCCCGCGCCATTCGCCGCCGCGCCGCGGGCCGTGGCCGCCCGCACCGTCCGCGCGCCCTCACCAACCTCCACCAGGTCCAGGGCCAGATGCTCGCACGTCAGTTGCGTCCGGTCGGCGTCGTTACCGCTGGTCAGTCGCACGTCCCCAGCGAAGGTCGCCCGGCCGGACTGGTGGTCGTAGTGCATCGCCTCGCGCCAGCCCACCTCGAGCCGCGGGGCGGCTTCGGCATCATGCGAGGCGACATCAGCCATGTTCCGCGTCGAAGCGCGCAGACCCGACGCGCTCAGGTCGGCGACGCTCAACGTGCCTTCGCCCACCACGTGCAACTGCCGCGTGGTCTGTTCGAGGACCATATGCCGGCCGGTCAGCACCTGCGAGGCGGCGATGGCTCGGGCCGGCGCGTCGTCGCCGCCGAAAAGTTCGACCTGCCCGGCCGCCTCGTCCGCGACCAGACGATCCGCCAGCAGCACCAGGCCGCGATCGTTCAACTCGGCGGTCACCCGTCCACGCGCGGCCAGACGCTGCAGGCCCAGCGCCGCGTCGCCGCGCGGGACGCCCCGGGCTGTGGCATCCGCCGGCGGCGCGCCGGTCGATGTTTCAGCGACGGCGGTCGGACCGGCAGTCGCGTCGGGCTCGCCTTGCCCGTCAGTCGCCGGTGAATCCGGCTCCGCCGGCGGGCCGAACAAGGTGCCGGTTGCCTGCAACCTTCGCGACAGCGCCGACCCCATGTCGTCGGAAGACGGTGGGACAGCCTGCGCCGTCGGCTGGGCGATCGATTTTTCCACCACCATCGGGCCGGAGGCGATCGTGGCGTCCGACCCGGCCGGCTCGGCGTCGCGGAACTCGACGCGGACTTCGTCGGCCAGCAGGCGGGTATCGCCGCGGCGCACAACCGCCTGCCCCTCGGCCAGCAGTTGCGACGGGCGCGTCCCGCGCGGCGCGTCGATCCAGTCCACCGTCACCGTTCGACCGCGCACGTCCCACGCCTGCCCGGGTCGTGGGTCCAGACTCTGGATCCGTCCGGGCCGATCGTCCGAGCCGGTGACGCGGATTTGCTCCAGGGCCTGCGCCTCATTGTCGTCCGCGGCCGGCTCGCCTAGACGCAGGCTCAGCGAGTCGCCGGTCAGCATCGCCTGAGGATGGGTCGCCGTCGCCTCGCCCAACAAGGTCGCTTCGCGCAAGCCGGTCAGTCGCGCCGGGTCATTGCGGGCCCGACGATGCACCGCGCCATCAACAGGGTCGTCGGTGTGGAAGCTCACTTCCATCCGATCGGACCATGTGGCCCGCAGGCTGCTCGTGGTCGCCCGTCCTTGACGCCCTGAAGAGCGCCCGCCGCGCGCCAGCACCCGGCCCGGGCCCCACAACGTACCCCTCGCCGTCGTCGCGCTTACCCGCAGGTGCTCGCATTCGAGCAGTCCCAGGGACGGCGATTCCACCAGCACCGGCAAGGCCTCGCGCCCCACCAGGTCGATCTGCCCGCTGGCTGTTCGATACTCGCCGACCGCGGCCGTCACCAGCTCGCGCCCGGCGTCGAGCAGGCGCATGGGCCGACCGGTCAGACGCAGCAGCACGTCATCCGCGTCATGCGGTGCCGCTGTCTGCGCCAGAGGCGCGACGTGCAGGCGGCCGGCCCAGGTGATGATCACATCCTCAGCCCGCGGCGGCAGCATCGAACGCGCCGACTCGAGGGCGGCAGGCGACGCAATCGCCGCGTCTGTCGCCGTCACCGCCTCCGACTCCGCCGCCATCTCCCTGGCCGAACCATCGGCGCCGGCCGCGGACACGAGGTTGAAGAACACGTCCAGCACGTCGCCGGTCAGCCCCAGGTCCAAACGCGTGATGCGCTCCAGACGTTCAAACCGCGCCTGGTAGAAGCCGGAGGCCCCCGGCGACGCGCCGCGGCGCGCATCGTCCGGTTCCTCGCCCAAGGATGTATTCGCCGTCCCGTCCGCCGCCTGCGCAACCGGTCCGCTCCCCAGACCGCGTCCCAGCCTGAGCCGCAACTGGTCGCCGCGACGCAGTTCCAGATATTCAATACGGTCGGCCAGCTCGTTGTACCGCAGCGTCAGACCGCGCCCGCGCAGGTCAAAGCGACGGCTGGTCACATGCACGGGGCCATCGCTGTCCAGTCGGCCGGCCAGCAGATCGAATTGGACGGGGGCGTCGAGGTAAACCCGCAAAGTCGCGTCGGGCGAGTCCAGACCGAACCGCACCGGCCGCCCGGGCCTCGCCTCATAGACGGCCACCCGCACGTCGCCGCTGAGCGTGCCGTATTGCGGTTGGCGATCCTGTTCCACCAGTCGCGCTTCATCGGCGACGATCTCCACGATCCGCCGATTGCCCAGCTCCACGCGGGCTATGGGTTTGCCGATCAGCGACTCACCGCCCGGCAGGGGGGTGTAGGTGTCCCCGAGAAACTCGACGCGACGTCCGTCGCCAGTCTGACGCTGGATGTAGTATTGGCTGGCGCTGCCCACCTGGCTCAGCGGGTCGCCGCGGCCGGCGCGCCCCGGGCCTTCAGGCGCCGCCAGCGGGACGTAGGGCGCATCGGGGATCGGCGCGGAGGTCGACTCACCCGGCCTTTGTTCGTCGGGCCCCAGCAGCAACAGGGCGCCGAACAGAACCGCCGCGACAGCCACCGCCACCAGTGTCAGGAGCACGCGCTGAGCCATGTCGCAAGTGTATCCGATCGTCGGCGTCGGTCGCCGCCGCGCACGACCCGCCGCATCCGTCACGGCCGGTTTTCGCACCAGCACCCCGCGGCCGGTAAGATTCCACCCTGCCCCGCGCGAGGCCGCCGTGCCTCGTAACCCTCAATTCCCAGACGTTGACGCAGGATCGCATCGCCATGCTCGGTAAGATTTTCAAGGCCTACGACGTTCGCGCCACGTACCCAGCTCCCCTCAACGAAGCCGCCGCCTGGAAGGTCGGTTACGCCGCCGGCCAGTACCTGGCCCGCGCCAGCGGCCTGGCCAAGCATGGGCGCATGCTCGTCAGCCGCGACATGCGCCCCCATTCCGCATCGCTGGCCAAAGCCCTGTGCGACGGCATCCGTGCCGCCGGGCCTGACGTCATCGACCTGGGTATGTGCGACACCTCCTTCATGTACTTCGCCGTCAACCATATCGATCAGGTCGTTGGCGGCATCCAGACCACCGCCAGCCACAACCCGATCAACTACAACGGATTCAAGATTTCCGGCCGCGAAGCACGACCCATCGGGGCGGACACCGGCCTCAAGGACATCCAGAAGATCGCCGAGAGCATGCCCGACAGCGCCGGCCCCGATACGCTCGCCCCCACCGGCAAGTACGAGCAGCGCGACCTCTGGGAGCCTTACCGCCAGCATGTGCTCAGCTTTCTCACGCCCCTGCAGCGCCGCATCAAGGTCTTCGTCGACGCCTCCAACGGCATGGCTGGCAAACTCGTGCCGGCCGTCTTCTCCGGCATTGACAACCTCGAGATCATCCCGCTGAATTTCGAAATCACCGGCAGCTTCGTCCACGAGCCCAACCCGCTGGTCGCCGAGAACATGATCCCCACCCAGGAGGGCGTGAAGCGCCATGCCGCCCACTTCGGCGCCTGCTTCGACGGCGACGCCGACCGCTGCATGATCACCGACGAGAAGGGCGTGACCATTGGCTGCGATCATCTGACGGCGCTGTTCTGCCCGCACTTTCTCGACCAGGCGCCGCACGCTGCCGTCGTCTACGACCTGCGTTCCAGCAAGGTCGTGCCCGAGCGCATCAGGGCCTTGGGCGGCAAACCCCTGCGCAGCCGTGTGGGCCACGTGTTCATGAAGGCTCTGCTGCGTGAGCATGAAGGCATTTTCGGCGGCGAACTGTCCGGGCACTTCTACTTCCGCAACAACTCCTACGCCGACTCGGGCGCGATCGCCTTCGCCGTGCTGCTCTCGATCCTCGGCCGCACCGAGCAGCCGCTCAGCCAGCTCGTCGCGCCTTTCCGCAAGTATCCCCAGAGTGGCGAAATCAACTTTCAAGTCGAGGACAAACAGGCCGTGCTCGACCAGCTCAAGGGTCGGTACGCCAAGGCCGCCGAGATCGACGAGCTCGACGGCGTGACCATCGACGCCTGGGACAAGCTGGGCTGGTGGTTCAACGTCCGCGCCTCGAACACCGAGCCGCTGCTGCGCCTCAACGCCGAGGCCCGCGACAAGGCGAAACTGGACGCACTGCTCCACGAAATTCAACCCCTGCTGGGCGCCCCGGCCCAGGGACATTGAAATGGTCATCTCCCCACGCGCCGCGACCGTGAGGGACGGACGGTGCCGCGCCAGCATCCCGCGACCCCTCACTGAAGCTCGCGGCTCGTCGCGGGCGATCGAGGATGGTTGGGAACATTGTGATGGATGATGCGACATCATTGCCACGCCACACCGTGCTGAACATCGACGGCGAGCGTTTCCTGCTCGATGGGCAGCCGACGTATCGCGGCCGTGCTGACGTTGAGGGGCTGCTCTACAACATTCGCGCTGTGAACGCGACCTTCGACGACACGCTTGGCCGCTGCGATTATTTTGACGATGACGGCTCGCACGCCGAAAACCGGCATGCGGGTTACGGGCCGTGGGTGACTCCCGCCTCCGCCGAGGCCAATACCGATCGTTTCATCGCCGCCTTGCCGCAGTATCGCCGCCACGGCATTCTCGCCATCGACCTGTGCATGCAGGGCGGACACCCGCTGCAGGGCAAAACGTGGCTGAAGGACATTGTGGGCTCGGCCAATCGCGGGCCCAACGCCCAGCGCGGCATCCTGCACAACTCCGCGTTCGACACAGCCGGCGCAATCGACCCCCTCTACGCCGCACGCATCGGCCGCGTGATCGACGCCTGCGATCAGGCGGGCATGGCCGTCATCCTCTGCCTCTTTTACTTCGGCCAGGACACGGTCTTCATGGATGAAGACGCCATTCGTGCAGCCGTCGACGCCGCCATCGACTGGATCTGCGCACGCGGTGATCGCAACGTCGTCATTGAGATCGCCAACGAAGTGATGCGCGGCCACTTTCATCACGCGATCCTGAAGCCCGACCGCATCCATGAACTGATCGAACAGGCCAAGGCGCGTGCGACCACGCACGGCCGCAGCGACCTGCCCGTCAGCACCTCCGAGGCGGCGCTGCTTTCCGAGGCCAACTGGAGCCAGCCCGCCGAGGCCGACCGCGTCTTCGCCGCCAGCGATCTGATTCTGCTCCACGGCGGCGACGGCATCGATCACGGCGACGTGGGCGATCGCACCGAAGTGGCCCGCAAAATCGAGTTCATCCGCTCGCGGCCTTGGTTCAAGAGTCACCCGCGTCCCATCGTCTTCAACGAATCCGACGGACGGCTGGCCTTCGAGGCGGCCCTGCAACGTCGGGCGTCGTTCGGCCTGCACAGCACGCCCTATCTGCAAACCGTCTGGCCCCAGCGATGGGGCGTCTGGGCCCAGCCGGTCAAGTGGTTCTTCGAGCGCGTCCAGCAACTGACCGGCGGCGCCTGAGTCCGCGTCCCCCCGCGGTCGCGCCGTGGCCGGGCTCACGCCTCTCTCAGGCCCCGCGCATCTCCGCTTCGCTGGCGGCTACGCGCTCAGGGCGTTATGTTTTTCAGGCACACGCCCGTCCGGAGCATGGTCATGACGCCCAGGCAAGTCCTGCAACTGGTCAAGGAAAAAAAGATCGAATTCATCGACTGCCGGTTCATGGACTTCCCCGGCCTGTGGCAACATACGACATACCCGGCCAGTGAACTCAATGAGCGCGTGTTCGGCGAGGGCTTCGGATTCGATGGCTCGTCCATCCGCGGGTGGCAGGCGATCAATGAGTCGGACATGGTCCTTGTGCCCGTGCCCGACACGGCCAAGCTCGACCCGTTCTACGACCGGCCGACGCTGTCGCTGATCTGCGATATCAAGGATCCGATCACCAAGAAGGAATACTCACGCGACCCGCGCTCCATCGGCCGCAAGGCCGCGACCTATCTGAAAACCAGCAAGATCGCTGACACCGCCTACTTCGGCCCGGAGATGGAGTTCTTCATCTTCGACAACGTCTGGTACGACCAGGGCATCAACCGGGCCGTCTATGAAGTCGACTCGGCCGAGGGTATCTGGAACCGCGGTAAGCCCAGCCCGATCAACCTTGGCTACCAGGTCCGTCAGCGCGAGGGCTACTTCCCCTGCCCGCCGATGGACACGCACACCGACCTGCGCAATGAGATGGTGGCCGTCATGCTCGAGATGGGCATCCCCGTCGAGTGCCATCACCACGAGGTCGCCACCGGCGGCCAGGCGGAAATCGATCTGCGCTACCAGGAACTGGTGCACATGGCCGACACGTGCATGTACTACAAGTACATCGTCAAGAACGTCGCCGCCCGGCATGGCAAAGTCGCGACCTTCATGCCCAAGCCGCTGTTCCAGGACAACGGCTCGGGCATGCACACGCACTTCTCGCTTTGGAAGGACAACAAGCCCATCATGGCTGGTCGGCGCTACGCCGGCCTGTCGCAGATCGGCCTTTACTGCATCGGCGGCATCCTCCGCCACGCCCCGGCCCTCATCGCCCTGACCAACCCGACCACCAACAGCTTCAAGCGTCTGGTCCCCGGCTTCGAGGCGCCCGTCAACCTCGTCTACAGCTCGCGCAATCGCTCGGCCGCCATCCGCATCCCCATGTACCAGGACAACCCCAAGACCAAGCGCATCGAGTTCCGCAGCCCCGACTGTTCGTGCAATCCGTACCTCGCCTTCGCCGCCATGACCATGGCCGCCATCGACGGCGTGAAGAATAAAATCGACCCCGGTGAACCGCTTGACAAAGACCTCTACGATCTGGCCCCCGAAGAGTACGAGTCAATCCGCTCCGCGCCCGGCAACCTCGCCGAGGCCCTGGACGCCCTTGAGAAAGACCATGATTTCCTGCTCCAGGGCGACGTCTTCACGCCAGACGTTATTCACTACTGGATCGAGTACAAACGGCAGAACGAGGTCCGCGCCCTCGATGCCCGGCCGCACCCGTATGAGTTCTGCATGTATTTCGACATCTGATGGCCGCCGAGGGACCCTGTAAAGGATCGCGCGACACATGGCACAAACCCTGAGCATCGTCATCCCCATCTACAACGAGGCGGCCTCGCTGTCGCGGATCCTCGAGCGCATCGAGTCCGTCGACCTGCCCGCCGGCCTGCAACGCCAGCTCGTCCTGGTCGATGACTGCTCGACCGACGGCACCGGCGACGTGCTGCGCGACCTGGTCGCCCAACGTCCGGAACTGGTGATCCGGCATCACAAGATCAACCAGGGCAAGGGCGCCGCCATCCGCACCGGTTTCGCCGCCGCCACCGGCGACATCGTCCTCATCCAGGATGCCGATCTTGAATACGACCCGCATGAATACCCCAGGCTGCTGGCGCCGCTGCTCGACGGCCGGGCGGATGTCGTCTACGGCTCGCGCTTCGCCGGCGAAGTGCATCGCGTGCTCTACTACTGGCACTACGTGGGCAACAAGCTGCTGACCACGATGAGCAACATGTTCAGTAACCTCAATCTCACCGACATGGAGTGCTGCTACAAGCTCTTCAAGCGCGAGGTGCTGGAGGGCTTCACGATCGAGGAATCGCGCTTCGGCCTGGAGCCGGAGATCACCGCCAAGATCGCCAAGCTGCACGTGCGCATCTACGAGGTGCCCATCAGCTACGCCGGCCGCACCTACGCCGAAGGCAAGAAGATCAACTGGAAAGACGGCATGTCCGCCCTGCGCTGCATCGTCAAGTACAACCTCTTCGGCAAGGTCCACCCCGCCGGCAAGCCGGCCTCCGAACCGACGGCGTCGGAACTTGCCCCGGCCTCGCGCCAGTGAGCCTCCGCTGCCGTCCGGGCCTCTGCGCGGCCCCGTCTGGGTGAGCTATCTCGAGACCCAGAGCGTCCGTGTGGCTGCTATTTGCCTATCTTCTCAGTCTCCCACCTACGACCGCACGGCAGGCCAAGAGACCTGCGTTGGGATGCGCTTGTGGCCTTTCATGAGCATGCGAATGATGGTAGATTCTGTGGAGACCCTCTTCTCTCCTCTCCCAGCCGGAGTTCTAAGCATGTCGCGTGCTCGCATCTTGGCAGTTTCTGTCAGCGTCGTCGCCTTGGCGTTTGCCGTGTCGTCCATTCAAGCCGGCGTCGCCTGGTCCGGCGACGTTGATCCCGCGGATCCCGCCGCGTGGACGTCAGCCACGCAAGCCCACATTGGCAAGACCGCCAGCGGAACGATGGACATCACTGACGGCGGAACGGTCATCAGCGGCAATTCGGTGATCGGCGACGAAGCTGGTGCTACGGGGTTGGTCACAGTTGACGGAGTGGGGTCGACTTGGAGCAGTGATAGCCTTTTCATCGGCTTCAGCGGTGGCGGCGAACTGAGCATCACAGATGGTGGCCAGATCGTCAGCTTCTATAGCATGATCGGCGTCAATACCGGCTCGGTAGGCGAGGTCATCGTGGATGGTGTCGGGTCGGCATTGACAAGTGAAGCTCTGTTCGTAGGTGACCTTGGAAATGGTCGGCTGAGCATCGTCAATGGCGGACTTGTCAGCGCCTCGGCCCCTTTTTTCGTCATTGACAACGATGGGGACGGTGACAGTTTCATCCGCATGGCAACGGGCGGAATGCTTGCACTGAAGGGCGACGCTGCCAGCTCTCTCGCCAGCTTCCTGGCACTGGTCGGTGGCACGGACGCAATCGATTACTGGGACGCCGCTATCTCCGACTGGGCCGACATCACCACGGCCACCTATGGCGATGATTACACCGTGACCTACATGACCGATGGTCACCTGGCCGGCTACACGGTCCTGAACGTGACGACGCCGATTCCTGAGCCGGCCGGACTTGTCGCCTTGGCCTTGGGCGCTGTGATGGGCATCCACAGGCGCCGGTGAAGGCGATGCGCGCAGCCTTGGCATGGCGTTGGCGACATTAGTCTGGCGGGTCACCGACGACCGCCCGCAGCCGGCCGTGGTGCTCATCCAGCAGTCGCTCCGCCTCGTCGCATGCGACGCCGCGCCGGGCCATGACGATGGCCGTCTTGACGCGGCCGTCCGCTTCATCGAGCAGACGTAGCGCTGCGTCGCGATCCAGATCACAGGTCTGCATCAGCATCCGGGCCGCACGGTCGCGCAGCTTGGCGTTGGTCGCCCGCACGTCCACCATCAGGTGTCCCCACACTTTGCCGAGGCGGACCATCGCGGCCGTCGAGATCATGTTCAGCGCCAGCTTGGTGGCGGTCCCCGCCTTCATGCGCGTCGACCCGGTGACCACCTCAGGGCCGACCGGCAGGGCGATGAGATGGTCGACCGCGTCGCGCGTCGCCGCACTGATCTGATCGGCCGCCACACAGGTGAGCAGGGCCGTCGTCGCGCCGCGTTCCTTCGCGTATTCGAGCGCCCCCAGCACATACGGCGTCGTGCCGCCGGCCGCGATGCCGACGAGTACATCATCGCTGCTGAGCTTGATGGCGTTCAGTTCCGCATGCGCCCCGTCGGGCTCATCCTCGCGCCCCTCGCTGCTGCGCCGCAGGGCCGCGTCGCCGCCGGCAATGATCCCCATAACCTGGCCGGGGTCGCTGAAGAAAGTGGGGGGGCACTCGCTGGCGTCGAGCACGCCCAGCCGCCCGGACGTGCCTGCGCCGATGTAGATCAGCCGCCCGCCGCGCTCCATGCGTGCGGCCAGATCATCCACAAGCGCCGCGATCGCGGGAATCGCCGCCGCGACGACGGCCGGGATGGTCGCGTCCTGGGTGTTGATGACACGCAGCACATCAGCCGTCGCCAGCGCATCCAGCTCCGCCGACGCCGCCAGCCGCTGCTCCGTCAGCAGATGACCGCGGTCGGGAAGGGCGTCGTGATGGCGGCTGGCATCAGACACGAGCAGTTCCTCCGGCGCGCAGCCATGCCGACGCGCGTCCTCAAGGCCCTCTCCTTCCCTGAGGGAGAGGGAGGGGTGAAGGTGTCGCGGTCCGTGCTGGCGATTCACGCCCCTTGCTTTCCCGCTTCCGACACTGCCCCAGAATATACTCCGCCACCGCGTCCGGATGTCGCAACACGTCATCGTTGGTCACGCGCACGACGCAGATGCCGTGCTTGTTAAGCACAGCTTCGCGACGCCGATCGGCCTCCCCCCGACCTTCGTGACTCAGACCGTCTACCTCGATGGCCAGTCGCAGTTCCGGGCAGTAGAAGTCAAGAATGAACGGTTAGGCCACGTGTTGCCGCTTGAATCGGAAGCCGCCGAGTCGACGGGCACGCAGAATGCTCCAGAGCTGCCTTTCGGGGAAGGTCATCTGGCGACGCAGCCTGCGAGCGCGCTCGGTCAGTTCAACCTTGTCGGGAGGTGTGCTGGCTTGGCCCGCATCCAGATTTGTGTCGTCATCGTGCAGAGCCATCACCCTCACCCCGGCCCTCTCCCTCACTGAGGGAGAGGGAGACAATGCATCGAGATCTTTCCCGAGCCCTTTCTCTCTTTGAGGGAGGGGGCAAAGCGTTGTGACTTCTACTGAACCGTCGCCCTCCCCCCGAAAAGGGGAGACGAAAAATCATGGCCTCTTCGAAGCCCTCGCCCTCGCTGAGGGAGAGGGTTGGGTGAGGGTGTTCGGCCACCGTGCGTCAGCCCACTCACGCATAACTCGCCGCCTGCACTTCACCACGTGCTTTGCGGGCGGCGGCGCGCTCCTTGCCGAGGGTGTCGATCACGCCGCTGCTGCGCAGCTTCGCCAGCGGGTCGGCCGGTAAGCCGCGATGGCGGCGCCAGGCCGCCAGCAGCGGCCGCACGTCGGTTTCATAGGCGTCGCGCAACAGTTCCTCTGCGGCGGTGATGTCGCCCTTCGCCTGGACCCGGGCCAGCGCTTTGCGGTCGACGAGCTGCGCCTTGGCATAGAGCTTCTGGGCCTGATCGACGGTCTGCACCATCGCTTCGAGCTTGGGCTTGAGGTTGTGGCTCTGGTCGACCATGTACGCGATCTTCGGTGCCTTGCCCTTGTCGAACTCAAACTGCGCAATCTGGTCGAAGATGCGGAACACGGCATAGGGGTCGATCGATCCGAGCGTCAGGTCGTCGTCGGCATACTTGCGGTCGTTGAAGTGGAAGCCGCCCAGCAGGCCTTCGTCCAAGAGGAACGCGACGATGTGTTCGATGTTGCACCCGGGCAGGTGGTGGCCGGTGTCGACGAGTACCTTGGCCCTCTTGCCTGCATGTCGGCAGAAGCTGGCGGCCATGCCCCAGTCGGCGATGTCGGTGTGGTAGAAGCCCGGCTCGAACGGCTTGTACTCGATGAGCATCGTCATGCCGGCCGGCATCTTGTCGTGGACCTTCTTCATCGCCGCCTGAAGGTCGCGCTTGCGCCGTACGATCGAATCCTGCCCGGGGTAGTTCGTGCCGTCCGCCAACCACATGCTCAGCAGCTTCGAGCCCGTCGCCTTGCCGATCGCCACGCAGTCGAGGGTGTGATCCATCGCGGCCTTGCGGGCCCTGGCGTCAGGCGAGCAGAACGAGCCGAGTTTGTAGACCTGGTCCTGAAAAACGTTGGGATTGATCGAGCCGATCTTCACCCCGTGCTTGCGCGCCAGGCGGGCGACGGCACGGGGATCCTGGTCCGCCTTGAAGTCCCAGAGCACATGCACCGCCACCGTCGGGCAGCAGCCGGTGAGTTGGTGCACCAGGCCCGCGTCGTGGAATTTCTCCTCGACGGTCGAGGCGGCCGCGTCCTGGAAAAACTTGCCGAAGCGCGTGCCCGTATCGGCGAAGCCCCACGAGGGCAGCTCGATCTCGAAGGCGTCGAGGGCGGCGAAAAGCTTGCGGGCGGCAGCGTCTTGGGTGGTCGTGCGCTTCCTGGCCATCATGAAGACTCCGGATTTCGCGTTCAAGCGCGTGCGGCAGACGACACGTGCGGAGGGCTGACCGATGTCCGATCGGCCGGAACACACAATTTAGCACAAGCCCGCCACGTCGGACGGTGCGATGCTGCGGCGGGCCTATAATCGACCCGCGTGCGGCGTCCCGCTCCGCCGCCTTTCCCCACGACCAAGGAGGTCGCCGCCATGCCCGCCGCCAAGCGCATCCTGATCTTCGCCGGCCCCGACTACGAAGACCTCGAGCTGTGCTACCCGCGCCTGCGCCTGATCGAAGCGGGCCATGCCGTGACGGTGGCCGGCCCGCAGGCGGGCGCGACCTGCCTGGGCAAGCACGGCTATCCGACTGTCGCCGACGCCGCGATCGCCGACATGAACGCGGCCGACTTCGCGGGCGTGGTCTGCCCGGGCGGCTGGATGCCCGACAAGCTTCGCCGCGACGAGAACGTCAAGTCGCTGCTTCGGGCGTTCGACAAGGCCGGCAAGCTGATTGCCGCGATCTGCCACGGCGGGTGGATGCCGATTTCCGCCGGCGTCTACAAGGGCGTGCGCGCCACCGGCTCGCCGGGTATCAAGGACGATCTGGTCAATGCGGGAGCCCGATGGGAGGATGCCGAGGTCGTCGTCGATCGCCATCACGTCACCAGCCGCAAACCCGACGACCTGCCCGCCTTCTGCAGAGCCATGCTGGCGGTGCTCAGCATGCAGGCATGATCGCGCATAAAAAAGCCGCGGCACACCGCCGCGGCAATCAAGAAAACGACAGCCGATCACGCCCTCACCGCCGACGAACCAGCAGCAGACCGCCCGCCGCCAGCAAGAGCAGGCTTGCGGGCTCGGGGACCGGCGTCGGATACACCAGCAAGCCGAAGAACGGCACCTGGTCCGCGGTGTTGTCGGTATACACCACGAACTGGGCCAGCCCGCCGGGCAGCACCGGATCGTCATAGAAGTAGAGATCCAGCGTCGCCCCGTACGTGCCGTCGTAGTAGCTGTTGTCGACGACCCAGGTCATGGGGCGCGGAGGAATGCTGTACGGCTGATACGGACTGTCGACGATGAAGTCCACGTTCACGACGCTGCCGAAGCCGGGCACCTGGAAAATCTGCAGGTGCAGGTCGCCCCAGGGTTCATCGCCCGTGTTGGTCAGGCTGACGAAGGCATAGCCCTTGAACGGCTCGTCCTCCTCGTGCTGGAACATCTGGGCCGCCGACGCTCCCACCGCATCGAAACTTGCGGTGATGATGACGTCATCCGCCCACGCCTTGGGCACATGCCCGGCCAGGACGACCAGCGCCGCCGCCCAGACCGCAACCCCCGCGCGTACGTAATTACAGCGCCTCATGCTTTCTCCTCCTCAAGAAGGGCTCCCCACCGGACGGCTTTCTCCCCGCCAGCAAAAGAGCAGTTACTCCGACAGGCATCATAAGGGTGAATGGGTGTATACACAAGACAAAACTGGCCCGATAGTCACCTGGCCTGTGTCGGCACAAGACGTGTCGTGGTACGCACTTAGGAAAAGCGCAGCATCTCGTCGCTCAAATCGGCATGTTCCCCGCCGCGCGTGGCGCGACTTTGCCCTGGCAAGCGCGGACCATGCGTGGCCGAGCTCCGGCTGGGATCGAAGAGCGAGCACAAGACGCTGACATGGAAAGATTTGCGGCCACGGACCTCGCAAGGGTGGCCCCATCACGAATGCAGGTTACATTTCAGTTCGGCCGCCACATCTGCGTCGCGCCAGTGGGGTGGGATGGATCTTTCAACAATATGAAGGAGATGACTGTGAGCAGGTTATCGCATGGCCTTGCGTCAGCGGGGTTGCTTCTGGCGTTCGCATTCTCCGCCGCCGCCGCACCGACCCTCGATCAGCAGTACACCGCTCCGTCGGACAACATCGGCCCGACGCCGTGGGGCCTGCCCGTCGACTGGGCCCAGACGTTCACGGTCGGCATCACGGGCGTGCTCGACAGCGTCACCGTCAAAGGCGGCCGCGCCAACCTGCCGATCGAGCCGCTGCTCATCGACGTGCGCCTCACCGTCGCCGGCGTGCCGACGGAAAGCGATGCGGGCGCCAACATCCTGGGCAGCGTGGTGCTGGCGCCCGGCGACGTGCCCCAGGCCTATGGCGACATCGTGGCTGATCTGAGCGGTTTCGCCATCAACGTATCGGTCGGCGACGTGCTGGCCATCGTCGTCCGCAGCGCCACCGGCTCCAGTGCCGATCCCGGCTACTACGAGCTGCGCGGCCGAGCGCCCGGGGGTTACGACGGCGGCGGCGCGTTCGTGCGCATCGGCGCGGGCGACACCTGGCATCCCTACGCTTCGTTCCCGACGCTCGACATCGCGTTCAGCACCTATGTCAACCCGGTGCCTGAGCCGGGCTCGATCGCCATCCTCGTGGCCGCGGCTCTGGGACTGACGGCGTCTCGCCCGCGACGCGGCAAACTGACGGGCGGCGCATAAAGGCCCGGCCCGCTCGCGTGCGTCGGCGGCACGCCGAGCCGCCTCATTACTTGTCCGCTACCATGAGCGCGGCTGTGATCCGCCCGCATCCGCCGAGCCGCCACCATGCCCGACCTGCGCGTCGTCAGCTTCAACATCCGCAACTGCACCGCGCCCGACGGCCGCGACCACTGGGACCATCGCCGCGACCTGGTCGTTCGCACGCTGCTTGACCACGACGCCGACCTGATCGGTCTGCAGGAAGGGCGCTTCTCGCAGATATCGTTCCTGCGCGAGCAGTTGGCTGACTACGGCTTCGTCGGCATCGGCCGCGATGACGGCCGCGATGACCACGACGCGGCCGGCGAGTTCGCCGCCATCTTCTTCCGCCGCGACCGCTTCAAGAAACTCGATGAAGGCCACTTCTGGCTCAGCGAAACGCCCGACACACCCGGCAGCAAAGGCTGGGGCGCGCCGCTGGCCCGCATGGTCTCGTGGGTGCGCCTGCGCGATGGCCATACCGGCCGCACGCTGCGATTCATGAATACGCATCTTGAATGGGAGGGTGTTCAAGCCCGCCAGGAATCCGCCAGCCTGCTCCGCGCCCACCTCGACAGCCTCGACCCCGCTGAGCCGGCCATCCTGACCGGCGACTTCAACGATGCCGAGGGCAGCATCACCTACGACCGACTCTTTGGCCGTGACGGCGCCGCGCCGCCGCCTGTCGACGTCTACCGTGCCGTGCATCCGCAAGCGGTAGAAGACGAAGGCACCTACCACGCCTTCAAAGGCGTCAGCCACGGCAAACGCATCGACTGGATCATCATCCGCGGCCCGCTCACCTGCCGCGTCGCGACCATCGACCGCCGCCATTTCAATGGCCGCTACCCCTCCGACCACTTCCCCGTCCGCGCCGACCTCACCCCCGCGTGATCGGCCGGCACCACAACCTGTGCGTTCCCTCACCCCTGCCGCCCCAGCGCCATGCGCCGGGCACACGTCATCGCGATGGCGATCGCATCCGCCACGTCGGGCGGCTCGGGCAGTGCGGCCAGGTTGAGCTGCGACTGCACCGCGTGCTGCATCTGGTGTTTCGACGCGTGGCCGTAGCCGGTGAACGCCTTTTTGACCTCCGTGCTCGGCAGGTGCGTGACGGGCAGGTCGTGCTGCTGGGCGGCCAGCAGAATCACGCCGCGGGCGTGGCCCATCAGGATGGCCGTCCGCGGATGTTTGTAGTGGGCGTAGAGCTTTTCGACCGCCACGGCCGACGGGGCATGCTCGACGATCAGCGCGTCCACGTCGGCATGCAACTGGGCCAGGCGTTTCTCCATGCTGTTGCTGGCGCGCAGGCGCAGCACGCCGGCCTCGACCAGCGTCGGCTCGACCGCCCGGGCCGACAGCGCCACGATGCCGTAGCCCGTGATCCGCAAGCCGGGGTCGATGCCCAGGATTCGCCGCATGAGCGACAGCATACGGTCGTTCCGCCCGCTCCACCACGAGCGTCGGGAGGCCGCAATCCGTACAGACTTGCCATGAACTTCCGCCACGAGCCGCGACCGTAAGGGAGCGGTTTCTGCCCGTCACCGCATGCATCGCGGACCGCTCGCTCACGCTCGCGGCTCGTTGTTATCCTTTCGGCAAGATTCCAGGTGGGACGGGCGTCCCAGCCATCATTCGGATGTCGGCCGAGACGGCTGACCCACCATGACCGGTACTGGGCCGAACCACGTCGGCTTCACAAGCAGGTATATTCTTAACCTGCGGCGAGTCTGACCGGCCGAACCGGCCCGACTATGCGTCACTCGGATGTCGGCCGAGACGGCCGACCCACTGAGAAGTGGTGGGACGGGCGTTTCGGCGAGCTCAAGCCGAGCCGTCCCGCCCGTCATGCCGTACCGCCGCCGCCACGCTGCCGGGGAGGGCAGATCACTTGGCCCGACGCCGCTCCAACCAACGCAAAACCGCCGCCCCCGGAAACGGTGACGCCGACGACGCCAGCCTCTTCGACGCCGACGCTGCCGAAGTCATGGCGTCCTCCAGCGCTGACCCGCACGGCGACAACAACGGCCACAACGATCTCGGCCCCGACGCCGTCGCCCTGCACACCGCCGCGCGGCAGCGCTACCTCAACTACGCGCTGTCGGTCATCACCAGCCGGGCTCTGCCCGACGTGCGTGACGGCCTCAAGCCGGTGCAGCGTCGCATCCTCTACACGATGTGGCAGCAGCGCCTCACCGCCGACGCCCGCCACCGCAAGTGCGCCAAGGTCGTCGGCGACGTCATGGGCAACTACCACCCGCACGGCGACAGCGCCATCTACGACGCGCTGGTCCGCATGGCCCAGCCCTTCGCCATGCGCCACACGCTGATCGACGGCAGTGGCAATTTCGGCTCGCTCGACGGCGATGCGGCCGCGGCCATGCGCTACACCGAGTGCCGCCTCACGCCCATCAGCGGCGAGCTGCTGGCCGAGATCAACCAGGACACCGTGCACGAGCGACCCAACTACGACGGCACGCGCGTCGAGCCAGTCGTCCTGCCCGCGCGCATTCCCAATCTGCTGGTCAACGGCTCGACGGGCATCGCCGTCGGTATGGCCACCAACATCCCGCCGCACAACCTCGACGAAGTCTGCCGTGCCCTGCTGCGCCTGCTCAAGAACCCCGAGCTGACGACCACCGCCCTGTGCTCGACGGTCAAAGGTCCGGACTTTCCCACCGGTGGGCAGATTGTCTCGACGCCCGAGGAGCTGCGCGACATCTACAAAACCGGCCAGGGCGCGGTGAAGATGCGCGGCACATGGGAGGCCGGCCCGCTTCGCCGCGCCAGCAAGCTGCTCTACATCACGTCGGTGCCTTACACCGTCAACAAGGCCCAGCTCGTCGAGCGCATCGGCGACATCGTGCTCTCGCGCAAGATGCCGCTGCTGCTGGACGTCAAAGACCTGTCCACGGACGACGTCCGCATCGAACTGGAACTCAAACGCGACGCCGACGAACAGAAGGTGCTCGCCTATCTCTACAAACAGACGCCGCTGCAGACGAACTTCAATGTCAACCTCACCTGCCTGATTCCGACGGACAATCCGCAGGTCGGCCGGCCTGAACGTTGCGACCTGCGCTCGATTCTCCAGCACTTCCTCAACTTCCGCCTGGAGGTGGTGACGCGCCGGCTTGAGTACGAGCTGGCGGAGCTTGAACGGCGCATTCACATCCTCGAAGGCTTCGCGGCTGTGTTCGACGCGCTGGATGAGATCATCCGCATCATCCGCAAGTCCGACGGCAAGGCCGACGCGGCCGCGAAGATCATCGCCCGCTTCAAGCTCGACGCCGAGCAGACCGACGCCATCCTCGAACTCAAACTCTACCGCCTCGCCCGCCTGGAAATCCTCGTCATCCAGGAGGAGCTCAAGGACAAGCAGAAACGCGCCAAAGAGATTCGCAAGCTGCTCGGCGATGAGAAGGCGGAAGGCCGCTGGGAACTGGTCGAGCAGGAGATCGAGGAGGTTCGCAAGACTCACGCCAATCCCCGCCGCTCGCAGATCGAGTCCGCCGAGGCCGAGCCGGAGTTCTCCGAGGAGGACTTCATCATTGCCGAGGACGGCGTGGTCATCGTCACCCGCGACGGCTGGATCAAGCGGCAGAAGGAGGTCAAGGACCTGGCCTCGACGCGCCTGCGCGAAGGCGACAGCGTGCTCACCGCCCAGGCCGGCTCGACGCGGGCGAGCATCGTCTTCTTCTCGAACTTCGGTGTGGCGTACACCGCGCGGATCATCGACGTGCCCGCGACCACCGGCTACGGCGAGCCGATCCAGAAACTCTTCAAGCTCAAGGACGGCGAGCGCATCGTCGCGGCCGCGTCGCTCGACCCCCGCGCCGCCGGCGTCATCACCACCGACCGCGAGGACTATTCGCCGCCGACGCACGCTCTGGCCGCCACGAGCGACGGCTACGCCCTGCGTTTCGGCCTCGATACATTCGCCGAGCCGTCCACCCGCAGCGGCCGGCGCTACGCCCGGCCCGCCAAGGGCTGCGAAGTCGTCGGCGTCGAGATCGTGCACGGCCAGGAGACGGTCATCGCCGCCAGTCGCGAGGGCCGCGGCCTGCTGTGCGCCATGGAGGAGGTCAACTATCTCGCCGGACCCGGCAAGGGCGTGATGCTCATGAAGCTCGGCAAGGACGACCACCTGCTGGGCTTCAAGTGCTCCGTCGGCGACCGCGATACGCTGACGGTCAAGACCAGCCTCGGCGGCGAGCAGCGGCTCAACACCGCCCGCTACGAAACCACCAGCCGCGGCGGCAAAGGCCGCGAAATCATCAAGCGCGGCCAGTTCATCGCCATCGTCTCCGAAGAACCGCCCGTGCCCGTGCTGCTCGAAGAGGAGTAAAGCCACCCAACGAGCCGCGACCGTAAGGGAGCGGTCTGAATCCCGACTCCTGAATCCCAACTCCTGACCCCTGATCCTCAACCCACCCATGACCACCGCCGCGTCCAAGCCGAAGGCCTACACCGCCAAAGACATCACCGTGCTCGAAGGCCTCGAGCCCGTGCGCAAACGACCCGGTATGTACATCGGCGGCGTGAGCTCCGCCGGTCTGCACCACCTGGCGTGGGAAATCCTCGACAATGCCGTCGACGAGGCGATGAACGGACACGCCTCGGAGATCACCCTCACGCTTCACAGCGACGCCACCAGCATCACCGTCAGCGACAACGGCCGGGGCATACCCGTCGACCTGCACCCCAAGCACAAGAAGCCCGCCCTCGAAATCATCCTCTGCACACTGCATGCCGGCGGAAAGTTCGAACACGACAACTACAAGACGGCCGGCGGCCTGCACGGCGTGGGGGCGTCGGTCGTTAACGCCCTGTCACGCAAACTGGTCGCCACCGTCAAACGCGACGGGGCCGAGTATGAAATGACCTTCAGCGGCGGCAAACCGACTTCGAAACTCCGCAAGATCGGCCCGGCCCGCGGCAGCGGAACCACCATCTACTTCCACCCCGACCCCACCATCTTCCCCAAGACGGAGTTCGATCCCGATACGCTCCGCCACCGCCTCGAAGTCGTCAGCTACCTGCACAAGGGCGTCAAGGTTGTCTTCGACGACCAGGTCGGCAAACAGAAACACATCTTCCTGCATCAGGAAGGCCTGCCCGACTACCTGCGTAAAATCCTGGCCGAACGCGCCGCCCGCCCCGTACACGAGCAGCCCTTCACGCTCGACAAGGACAACGGCCTGCGCCTGCAGCTGGCCCTGCAGTGGACCGAATCCACCGACGAACACATCCGTTCCTACGTCAACGGCATCCCCACCGGCAGCGGCGGGACGCATGAGAACGGCCTGCGGGCGGGACTGGGCAAAGCCCTGCGCAATTACATCGACACCCACAAACTCACGCCCCGCGGCGTCAGCATCGCGGCCGAGGATCTGCGCGAGGGCCTCACCGGCATCCTCAGCGTCTTCATCGCCGATCCCCAGTTCCAGGGCCAGACCAAGGACCGCCTCAACAATGTCGAGGTCCAGCCCCTCGTCGACGCGGCCGTGCGACCCGCCCTTGAACACTGGCTCAACCAGAATCGCACGCTCGCCGAGGCCATCGTCGCCCGCATCATCCTCGCCGCCCGCGCCCGCGAAGCCAGCCGCGCCGCCTCGCAGGAGATCACCCGCAAAACCGCGACCACCGGCCGGGTGAACCTGCCCGGCAAGCTGGCGGACTGCGCCGCCCCCGGCGCGGCCGGGTCGGAGCTGTTCATCGTCGAGGGCGACTCGGCCGGCGGGTCCGCCAAGCAGGGACGCGACCGACGCTCACAGGCCATCCTCCCTCTGCGCGGCAAAGTCCTCAACACCGAAGGCTCCACGCTCGGCAAGATCCTCGAAAACCGCGAAATCGCCGACATCGTCACCGCCCTCGGCTGCGGGGCCGGCGGCAGCTTCGATGAAAAGAAACTCCGCTACGAGAAGATCATCCTGCTGGCCGACGCCGATTCCGACGGCCACCACATCACCACGCTGCTGCTGACCTTCTTCTACCGCCACATGCCCCAGCTCATCCGCAGCGGCCGCGTCCACCTCGCCCAGCCGCCGCTCTATCGCATCGACCTGGGCAAGGAGACCCACTGGGCCTTGGACGACGCCGACCGCGACCGCATTCTCGCCGGGCACCGCAAGGGCAACGCCAAGCCCGAGATCACCCGCTTCAAGGGCCTGGGCGAGATGATGCCCAAAGTCCTGTGGGAGACGACGCTGAACCCCAAGACCCGTCGCCTGCTGCGCGTCGACATCGCCGACGCCCTGGAGACCGACCGCGTCATCAGCGACCTGATGGGCAAAGACGCCTCAGCCCGCTTCCACTTCATCATGGACCGCGCCGAAGAGGCGGATGACCTGGACCTCTGAGCGCGCGCCCCAAGCCGCACCTTCGCCCGCGAAGGTGCGGATCACGTCGCCGCCCCGCAATGCTCTGCCTCCGCATTCAGGCCGCGCTTTGACTTTTATAGATCGGAAGCCAAATCCATCTTGTTTGTGATTTTGTGCGGCGATATCCTTGACTTGAAGTCTGTGCTGCCGGGGTCTGGTTCTGCCGAGGTCGGCGGTCTGCGCATGCGCAGCAGACGGCGAACATGCGGTGGCTGCTACAACACGAAAAGGGGTGAGTCATGTTCAAGCATATGGGAACAGGGCGCGGCATGTGCCTCGTCTGTGCCGTGGTGATGCTGGCTGCGGTCACGTCGACTCGAGTCGCCGCGGCCGTCTTCTACGACGTGACGCCGCTGCACGGCATCGGGAACTACGACACGATGGCCATGGCCATCAACAATGACGGCGATGTGGTTGGCGGCGCCTTCACGGGCGTCGTCTACGACCCCTTCGACTGGCAGCAGAAAATCTACACCGCGTTCCTGTGGCAGAACGGACAGGGGACGAACCTTCTGGGGGGATCTTTCTCCAACAGCACGGCCGTGGACATCAACGCCGCTGGACAGATTCTGATCCACCACTCCTCCCTGATGTGGGCGATGACGCCTCCCTACGCGCAGCTCTACACCAACGGCGTGTTCGCGACGCTGGACGCCAACTCGGTGGGCGCGGTCAACGCGCTGGGCCAGGTCGTGGGGCAGGACGTCTCCGGCGATTCCTTCGTCTGGGACGACGGCCAGAAGACCTACCTGTCGCTCGCGGGTACGCCGTGGCAGAGCGTGAAGCTGGCGGGCATCAACGATAGCGGCTGGGTCGTCGGCCGGGGCGTGACGGACTACTCCGGCGGGTGGGGACGCGCGTTCCTGCAGATCCCCGGCTCTCCGCCGCAGGATCTGGGCACGCTCGGCTATCTGTGGGCATCGGCCACGGATGTCAGCAATCAGGGCGTCGTTGTCGGCGGCTCATGGTCCGCGCCTCAGCAGAGCTCCATGCACGCCTTCCGCTGGACACTCGAAGGCGGCATCGAAGATCTCGGCAGCCTCGGCGGCGCCGCCATGGTCGAGGCCGTCAACGAAACCGGCTGGATCGTGGGCGCCTCGCAGTTGACGACCAGCGCCAGTTCGCCCAGCCACGCCTTCATCTACCGCGACGGACAGTTGCGCGACCTCAACGACCTGATCCATCCCCTCAGTGGCTGGGTGCTGAACTCGGCCGCGGACATCAACGACCTGGGCCAGATCGTCGGCACCGGCCTGTTCAACGGTCAGCAGCGCGGGTTCGTGCTGACACCCATCGCCGCCTTGGGCCCCGGCGATTTCGACGGCAACGGTCTGGTGGATGCGGCGGATATCAACCCGTTCATCCTGGCGATGGTCGATTCCGTTCAGTACCGATCGACCTATGACGTGTGGCCGCAGGCCCACGACCTCAACGGCGACGGCAACATCAACACCGAGGACATCAACCCCTTCATCCAGTTACTGACGGGCGGCGGCGAGAACACGATCATTCCTGAGCCTGCGAGTTTCACGCTGCTGGCCCTGAGCGGGCTGGCCTTGACGCGCCGTGCCCGCGGCAAAGCGAATCGCCGCCGCTGACCGGTCACACGGCAGGTCGCCCTGCGCTGACTGACAATTGCGGGCAGTCTCGATGCACCGTTTCGGGGCGGCGCTGCGCTCTGCCCCGGGCATCCGCGCTCCGTCTCATCCACTCAGATGTATCACCCCGCCCCGTCGAACCACAGCAACCGCCGCACAAGGCGGTCATCCTCCCCGTGCGGGCGCTCGATGCGGCCCGACACGGCATAGCCGCAGCCGGCCAGGCTCTGTTCGACGCGGCGCTGGTCCGCCTCTTCCGCGCCGACGAACACGATCAGCCGGCCGGTCGGCTTCACGACGTGGCGCATCACGTGGCGCACCATCTCCCCTCGCCGGGCCGCGGGGGCGTACTCGGGCCGGAGCAGCGCGTAGTCGAACCGCTCGCCGGCCGGCTGCCAGAAGCGGATGTTGCCGACGTGGATGCGATCGCGCCATTGAGGCAAGCGCCGGTGGGCCAGCTCGGCAAGCTCCGGCACGATCTCCAGGCCGTTCGGCTCGATGGTCAGACCCCGGGCCGCGCCCCAGCGCTGCACGCTCTGCATGAGAATCCCGCTGGCGCAGCCCACATCCAGAAAGCTGCCGCTGCGGTGCAGCGTTTGAGCGATGAACCCGCGCGAGGCTTCCCACGTGGTCGCGTCGCCGCCGTGGCCCGCCTGGGCGTAGGGGTTGTCAGCCGCCAGGTACGCCGGCGTGACGATCGCCGCCATCGCCTGGTGCCAGCCGGCCTCGTCGATGCGCCCGTCCGCCAGCGCCGCGTCGATGGCCGCTACCTCGCGCCATGCACGCTCCTTGAGGCTTTCGATCGTCGGGTCCGGCCGGGACATGGGGGCTCCCCAGCATGGGAACAGAGGGTGCGGCAGCATGATAGGTCCAGCCAAAGAACAACCCCCGGTATGGGCCGGGGGTTGCGGGTCACGTGGTGGTTCGTGACGGTTCGTGATGGAGCGGGCGGCGGGGGCCGCCTGCGTGATGTGTGTGGGTGCTTTTACGCCTTGCGGAGCTTGCGACGCAGGCCCATGGCGCCGATCAGGCTCAGACCGGCCCACGCGGCGGCGGGCAGGGGAACCATCACGAGCTGGTCCTGGTGCGTGCGGCTGGTGAGCACCTTAAGCATGGCGGTGTCGGTCAGGCCGGCCAGGCTGTCGAGCCAGGTCTGGGCCGTCTGCACGAACGCCGGAGCGCTGCCCAGGTCGGCGTAGCGGGCCTGGAAGCCGCCGGCGAACAGGTCGTTGTCGTCGTCGTAGACGATTTCCCAGGCGGCGACCTGGAACGAGGCCGCGGCGTCCTTGCTGGTCAGGGCCGTGGCCATGTAGTTGGCCCACAGCTTGGCCAGAAGCTTGGCCTTCGCGTCACCCATCGGACCGGCGCCCAGGGCGATGCCGGGCTTGGGGCCTTCGGCCGTCTCGATCACATCGTAGGTGTAGGCGGCGCCGATGTTGATCGACTGGTCCAGCTCGACGCACACGGACTTGAAATTGCCCAGGGGGGCGGCCGCGTCGCCGCCGGTGCGTGTCCAGTCGAAGATGCCGGCGGTCGTGTTGCGGTCGTTGCCGTCGATGGTGAAGGCGAAGCCGCGGCCGGTGAGGCTGTTGAGATCGGCGGTCACGCTGGCGGCCTGAGCCGAGGTGCTGATGGCCGCGCTGAGCAGGCCGGCGAGCACGAAGGCCCCGGCCGCGGCGAAGCCGAACTTCTGAGGCTTGCGAATCTGGCTGGCGGTGATCGTTTCCATAGAGTCTTTCCCCACTTCTGCCCCCTGACTCGGGGGTACCTTGTTGTGAAACCCTTCTGTGTCTTGTGTAACGGGGTTTCGTTTGAATCCCACACTCCCCGGCCGGCTAAGCCGAGGCGGGGCCCGCGACCGTACGGGGCGCGGTCGAGCAAACGTGCCACGCGAAGGCGGGCTGGGCCAGCATTCGGCAAAAAAAAGACCGGCCCTCCCCACCTGTGGTGGCCGTTGTGTCGCCCAGAGAAGATGGGCAAGGTTGCGGGCCGATCGCCGCTGGGAGCGTGGCCAGGCCGATGAAGCGAGTCAGGTGGGCGGGCGGCCGCGTGGGGGAGGGCGGCGGTGGGCACGCGGCGCCCAACCGAGTGGGGCTGGGGGAGGGCCTGGCGCTGGCCTGTGGTGCGCAAGGTATTACGAGATCGTCTTGGCCGCTGTAATTAAAAAGACAGACCCCCGGTGCAGGCCCAGGGGTCTGTGAACATTAACTTAAGCGATACGCCACCCAAACGTCGATACGGTCCCGCCTGTGTCGCTATCCGGCCATGAGCTCCCGTGGAGCGTGCAGGTCCGGAGGGCACGCAGGTCAGGCATTGTCACGACGCTTGCGCATCCGATACGCGCCGACCGTGCCCAGCAGGGCGAAGCCCATCCAGACAGCCTCGGCCATGGGGACGACCACCAACTGGTCCTGGTCCCGCATGCTTGAGAGGATGACCAGCTTGGCCTCACTCACCAGACCCGGCAGCGAATCGAGCAGCGCCTGGGCGTCCTGGACCCATTGCGGGGCGACCGCCAGGCTGGCGTAGTCGGCCTGGAAATCACCGGCGAACAGGTCGTTGTCATTGTCGTAGACGATTTCCCAGACGGCGATCTGGAACGCGGCGCCAGCGTCGGCGTCGCCCTGCGCACCGCCCCAGTAGGCGGCCCAGAGCTTGGCCAGCATCGAAGCTTTGGCCGCACCCATCGGGCCAGCGCCCAGAGCCGTGCCCGGCTTCGGGCCGTCCTCGACGTTGATCACGTCGTAGGTCGCACTGCGCAGGAACTGGTCGATTTCGACGCAGACCGCCTTGAACGAGCCATTGGGCGCTCCGACGTGCGTGCCGCCGGTTCGCGTCCAGTCGAAGATACCCGCCTGCGTGGAAACCGACGTCGCGCCGACGACCAGGTCAATGGACCGGCTCAGCGGCAGCCCGTTGAAGGTCATGGTGACCGTACCTGCCCAAGCGGGAGAAGACAGGGCCAGTCCACAGACCAGGCTAACCAAACACTTCGTGATGCGTCCCATGTGCACCTCCATACCGCGCACGTTGTTGGCCAGACTTGAGCGGGCGAGAAGTCGCCACACACGCGGATGTGTGGTCGCTCCTGCACGTCGCACGCTCAAACCATGCAGAATCAGTTGTCCGATAACCTCGGCGGCCAACTCGACGGGTGTCTCCACCACCCCTGTCGAAGCGTACAACGCGCGTCCGACGCTCACGGCCTGAGGCGAACACCTCGGCCGCGCGTCTTCCGCTCATTGCCCTCTGAGTTCCCTCTCAGTTGGCCTGTAGTGGGGATTCCACCTTCCCCTACGGCTGTTAATTTAGCTGACCGGACCACGCGGGTCAAGTGGAATATACGCTGCAACCCCAACAATGCGCACAATATAGAAGAGGTTTATGTCTATTCTTGCCTCGGCATCGGCGGGGCGATGCGGTCCGGCTGCGGCACCCAAAGTAGTCGGCTCGCCGGCAGGGGCCGTATGCCGCTGCGGAGCAAGGTTCCACAGGCTCGCGGCCTCACCACCCGTTGGCAGGCCGCAGGCGTCGGATCCCGTTTTCACTCACTGCCTCTGCGGGACTGCGTGACCGACCGGGTTGCGCCACTTTACTACCGTGCGCCACGTTCCGAGCCCCGGCCCATGCAGCACACCGCGAACGCCGCACCCGTCGCCGCCGTCATCGGCCAGGCGAACGCGACGGGCCCGTGCCATGCCGGCGGCATCAGGCGGTCCCAGACCGTCGGCTGAAAGACCAGCACCACGGCGAAGCCCACCGCCAGAGCTGCGATGGCGCTGACGCTGTTGCCGCGCCGCGTGAGCAGGGCGGTGAGGAACACGCCCAGCAGGCCGCCGTAGGAGAAGGTCATCACTGCCAGGGCGAAGTCGATGAGCGTCTGCCCGCGAGCGGCGCCGTCGGCATGCCAGAGCACGCACAGACAGGCAAAAGCGCCCAGCAGCACGCCGGCGACGATCACGCTCAGTCGCCCGATGAACAGGTAGTGCCCTTCGTCGCGGCCAGGCCGCAACGGGCGATAAAGGTCGAGCACGAAGGATGAGCCCATCGCGTTCAGCGCCGAGTTGAAGCTCGACAGTGCGGCCGCGAAGAGACCAGCCAGAAAAAGCCCGCGCAGGCCGGCGGGCATTTCGCGCAGCACAAACGTGACGAACACCGTCGTCTGGGCGCCAGGTTCATATCCCGGGGCCGCGGGGCCCAGCAGGTCCGGCCGCTGGTAGAAGATGTACAGGCCCAGGCCCACCGCCATGAACAGGGCCGTCACCGGCAGATTGACGGCGATCGACGCCAGGGCCGACGCGCTGCCGCGCATCGCGGATCGGCAGGTGAGCATGCGCTGAGCCAGATCCTGGTCGGTCGCATAGGCCGCGAGATTCAGCAGCATCAGCCCCGTCACGGCCGTCAACAGCGTGTAGGGCGAGCCGAAGTCGATGCCGCGGCCATCGAGGCCGGTCTTGAGCATCGCCAGCTTGGACCCGCCGCCGTCGGGCGGATGCCGCAGCGCGTCGACGATGGCCGGCATGTCCATCGGCAGGCGTTGCCACAGCGCCCACAGCGCGGCCCCGGCCGCGCCGACGAACACCAGCAGTTGCAGCACGTCGGTGAAGATCACGCTGCGCACGCCGCCGATGAGCGTATAGAAGATGCCCGCTGCCGCGAGGACGGCAATGGCGGGTATGACCTGTTCGGGCTGCGCTTGACCAAAGAGAATCAATGCGGCCGGCAGGGCGGCGATGTACACGCGCGCCCCGCTGGCCATGACCCGGCCGACCAGGAACATCCCGCTCGCCGCCCGCCGCGCGCCGGGTCCGAGGCGATGTTCGAGCAGTTCATACACCGTGCCCACGCCAAGCCTGTAGTACACCGGCAGGAACAGAAAGGCGGTGACGATCAGCGCCAGGATTACGCCGAGGTTGCTGGAAAGATAGGTCAGGTCGCTGCTGTAGGCCTGTTGCGGCCCGCCCACGAAGGTTGCGGCCGACATGGCGGTCGCCACCAGCGAGCACGCCACCGCCCACACCGGCATCGACCGTCCACCCAGGAAATAGTCGTTCGTGTCCTTCTGCGCGCGCAGCGAGAGGGCCCAGCCCGAGACGATCAGCAGCAGGAAGTAGCCGCCCAGCACAAGCGCGTCGAGTCGGGTGAAGCCGCCGTCGGCGATCGTCGCGAGCTGGAGGAAACAGGCATGCACGCGGGCTCCGTTTCATCGAGCCAGGCGGCCGCGATCGCCGAAATGCAGCGGCGCGATCCGCCAGGGAATAAGGCAAGAGCGCCCGAGCGTGCGGAAACTTGCCCAGTGGGCGCGCATCATCAAACGACACGCCACGCCGCGAATACGGTTCGCCGACATGCCCGTCAACGCGACCAACGCGGCCGCCAGTACGGCCAGGCGTGTTTTACCAGACTCTTGCATGGAACGCATCGTTCCATCACGTCTGGCACGGCCGTTGCGTTAGAGTCCGTCACGTGTCTTCGCTCCGGCGGACGGCCAAGCGCCGGCACCGAAGCGCCGAAGCCGACGACGACACCCAGCCCGCATCGATTCCAACCATCCACAACCTGAACCCGCCACCCTGATCGCGGCGCAAGGAGTGCAGCATGCTCGGCTACCTGCTCGATATGGACGGCGTCATTTACCGCGGCGGCGAATTGATCGACGGGGCGGCCGCCTTCGTCAACCAGCTCCGCGACCGCGAGATTCCGTTTCTCTTTCTGACCAACAACAGCCAGCGCACGCGGCGCGATGTGGCCATCAAACTGCAGCGCCTGGGCATCGCCGTCGAAGAACGGCACGTGTTCACCTGCGCGATGGCGACCGCGCGTTTCCTCGCCCACCAGCAGCCGGGCGGCACGGCGTACGTCATCGGTGAAGGCGGCCTGCTCACTGCGCTGCATCGCCACGGCTACGCCATCGTCGACAAAAACCCGGACTACGTGGTCGTCGGCGAGGGTCGCAACCTCAACTTTGAAACCCTCGAGGCGGCCCTGCGCATGATCCGCGGCGGGGCGAAGCTGGTGGCCACGAACCTTGATCCGAACTGTCCGACGTCGCACGGCCCGCGGCCGGGCTGCGGCGCGATCGTCGCCATGCTCGAAGCGGCCAGCGGCGTGCAGGCCTTCAGCGTCGGCAAGCCCAGCCCCATCATGATGCGGGCGGCGCGCAAGCAGCTGGGCCTGCGGGCCGACGAGACGGTGATGGTCGGTGACACAATGGCCACCGACATCCTCGGCGGGGTGCAGATGGGCTATCACACGGTGCTCGTTCTCTCGGGCGGAACCTCGCGCGACGACCTGCGGGACTTCGCGTATCGGCCGGACTTGGTGGTGAACTCGATCGCCGATCTGAACCACGAACAGCTCACCGAACGTTTCGCCCAGCCCGACGCGGCGCTGGCGTGAGGCGTGCGGATGCGCCAGCGCGCCAGGCAGGCACGGCCGGGGCGTTTTCACGCGGGCATGCCCATGCAACGCGCAGCGCATGCGAGGGTTGCCCGTCCAGACGGCGGCGGGGCGGCGTTATCCGCCTTGGCACGGACCTTGCAATGAAGCCATCACCACGGATCGCCGCGGTTCCAGGCCGCCGACATGCGGTGTTCGCCAGCCTGGACGGTAGTGCGCCACTGGAGGCATGGACGACCATCGCGTGCATCGGGCGGCGGTATCCTGTGGGCCGTGAGGGAGTTTCGCAGAGGATGCATCCGCCATGCATGCAGCAGCCTGGCCACGACAGACGCGATGGGTGGTCGGCTGCATGACCGGAACCAGCCTTGACGGGCTCGACGCGGCGCTGGTGCGGATCGACGGCAGGGGGCTGTCGATTCGCGGCTCGCTGGCGGCGCAGGTGAGCCTGCCGTTGGGCGACCTGGGGGCTCAGTTACGGTCCATGGCCGAAGGGGCGGCGGTGACCGCGGCCGAGTTGCGCCGCGCCGCGGCGCGGCTGGGGCGGCTGCACGTGCACGCTGTCGCTCATCTGGCCCAGCGCACGGACCGCGACATCGACCTGGTCGTCGCCCACGGCCAGACCATTTGGCATGGCCCGGGTGAACACCTGAGCTTCCAGCTTTTCGATCCCTGGCCGGTCGTGCGGGCGCTGGGCGTGCCCGTGGTCCACGACCTGCGCGGGGCGGACCTCGTCGCGGGTGGGCAGGGGGCGCCGATCACACCGCTGGCCGACTGGCTGCTGATGCGCGACAACCGCCGCCACCGTGTGGTGGTCAACCTCGGGGGCATCGTCAACGTCACCGATCTGCCGCCGCGATCCGATCCTGACGACGTCAGCGGCGAAGACATCGGTCCCTGCAACCTGCTGCTCGACGGCCTGATCCGCCGTCTGCTGCCGGGCAGGGACTATGACGACCACGGTGAACTGGCGGCCCGCGGGCGGCCGTTCGACGGCGTCACGGAGATCATCAGAACATCGCCGTTTTTCGCGCGTCCCCGACCACGGACCACCGGCCGGGAAGACTTCTCGCAACGCTGGCTGGACGAGCTGCTGGCGGCCATGCGCCAGAGGCGGGGCGGCCGCGCCGGCGGTGACGAAGGGCCTGACATCCTCGCCTCGGCCGTGTATGGCATCGCGGACCTGATTGTGGACGACCTGAATGCCCGTCGCCGTGAAAACGCCGGTCTTGAGGTGGTGCTGGCGGGCGGCGGCACGCACAATCTGACGCTCATGGACGCGATCACCACCCGCCTGGGCCGCGGGGCGACGGTGCTCACCAGCGATGAACTGGGCGTGCCTGTCTCCATGCGCGAGGCGATGGCCATGGCGGTGCTCGGCGCCCTGGCGGCCGACGAATACCCCATCACGCTGCCGCAGGTCACCGGCGCCCGCACCACCGGCCGACCGGGCCTGTGGGTCTATCCCTGATCGGCTTCGCTTGTCATCGAGTCGCGGGTTGGTCTAATCGAGGCGATCATATCGCCCCTTCGCCCCGGTGATCACATGCCCACACCTGACGACCGTCCCAACATTCTGCTCATCATGACCGACCAGCAGCGCGGCGACGCGCTGGGCATTGAAGGGCATCCGGTACTTCGCACGCCGAACATGGACCACCTTGCCGCCGACGGCACGTGGTTTGGTCGCGCGTATTCTACCTGTCCGTCATGCATTCCGGCCCGTCGTTCGCTGATGAGCGGCCAGTTTCCCGCGTCGCATGGTCTGGTCGGTTATCGCGACGGCCAGACGTGGGATCCGCCCGCCACACTGCCCGGAGAATTGCGCAAAGCCGGCTATCACACCGCCATTGTCGGGCGCAACATGCACCTGCATCCGCTGCGCAAGCGGTACGGATACGACGAGCAGGTGATCATCGGCGACTGGCTGGGTGTAGCGGACTACGAGCGATTCCTCGCCGAGCACGAGCCCGCAGCCGCCGGTCCGACGCAGTGTGGGCGCGGGCCTGGCGCTGGCGGCTATTACGGTACGGGTGTCTTTCACAACGATCGCACCGCGCGGCCATGGCACCTGCCGGAGCCTTTGCACCCGACGCAATGGACCGTCAACGAAGCGCTGCGCTTTCTGGACCGCCGCGATCCGAGTTGCCCGTTCTTCCTGACGGTTTCGTTCTGGGCTCCGCATCCGCCGTTCACCCCACCGGCTGTCTATTTCGACCGCTACCTGCGTGCCGGGGCCGGCCGCGGCGACGACGTGCCCGTCATCGGCGACTGGGCGGCGCCCGTCGACCTTCCCCCGGAGCAGCACGGCAAGGGGCTGGGGGTCGACTCCGTCTCCTACAACCTCACAGGTCAAGAACTGGCCGAGTCGCGGGCGGGCTACTTCGGGCTGATTCATCACGTCGACGATCAGATCCGACGACTGTTGAACCCCATGAATCTGCCCGCCAACACCGTGGTCATCTTCACCTCCGACCACGGCGAGATGCTGGGTGACCACCACCTGTTCCGCAAGTCCCTGCCGTATGAAGGCTCCGCCCGGGTGCCGTTGATGGTTCGTGGGCCGCAGACGCTGGGTCTGGGACGCGGGGTACGGATCGACCAGCCCGTCTGTCTCGAAGACATCATGCCCACCTGCCTTGAACTGGCTGGCTGCGGCATTCCCGACAGTGTGGACGGACGCAGTCTCCTGCCTCTGATGCGTGGGGAAGGGCGCGTCACACCATGGCGCGAATACCTGCATGGAGAGCATGGTGTGGCGGTGCGCCCCGAGCACGCCAACCACTACATGACGGACGGCCGATGGAAATACATCTGGTACAGCCGCTCGGGCATTGAGCAGCTCTTCGACCTGGCGGCCGACCCGCGCGAATGCCGCAATCTCGCGGAGCATCCCAATCACGCGGCCGCCCTCGCACGTTGGCGCGACCGGCTGATCGAACGGCTTGTCGACCGGCCGGAAGGCTTCGTGGCAGGCGGTCGCCTGGTCCCCGGCCAGGCGCATGAGGCCGTGATGCCCACGCGTGCGGCGATGGGAGGTGGGGCATGAGCACGCACCGGATGCAGCGCCCCAACATCCTGCTCATCATGACCGACCAGCAGCGCGGCGACGCGCTGGGCGTCGAGAGGCATCCTGTGCTCATCACGCCGCAGATGGACGAGCTGGCGGGCCAGGGTGTGCGCTTCCGTTGTGCCTATTCGACGTGCCCCGTGTCCATCCCGGCCCGCCGCTCGTTGATGAGCGGCCAGTTTCCCGCGACGCACGGCATGGTCGGTTACCACGACGACCTGGACTGGGATCCGCCCGCTACGCTGCCCGATGAGCTGCGCAAGGCCGGCTACCAGACGGCGATCGTCGGACGTACGATGCATCTGCACCCGCGGCGTCGGCGTTACGGCTTTGAGACGATGACCCTGCAGATGGGTTACGCCGGCGGCGACTACGAAGCCTGGCTTGAGGAGCATCAGCCCGTCGGGGCTGGCGGCTGGCGCGGCGGGGGCATTACCAACAACGACTGGACAGCCCGCCCCTGGCATATGCCCGAGCACCTGCACCATACGCACTGGACGGTCAACCAGGCCCTGCGCTTTCTGGAGGCGCGCGACCCCACGCGGCCGTTCTTCCTGGTTGTCAGCTTCAGTGCGCCGCATCCACCGCTGGTCCCGCCTGCCTTTTACTTCGAACGCTATCTGCGCGCCGGCGCGGGGGAAGGGGCCGACGCCCCGGTCATCGGCGACTGGTGCTCGCCGCCGCCGATGCAGCCGCCTTACACCGGCCACGGGAACCACATCGACAGTTCGGTGGTTCACCTCACCGGCGAGGCCCTGCGCAGTTGCCGCGCGGGTTACTACGGCTTGATCAACCACATTGACGACGAAATCCGCCGCATCCTCACGCCCACAGCATCGCCGCTGCCGCCCGACACGTTCACGCTTTTCACCGCCGACCACGGCGAAATGCTCGGCGACCACCACCTGTTCCGCAAGGGCCAGCCGTATGACCCGTCCGCCCGCATCCCACTGCTGGTGCGCGGACCGCGAGGCCCGCACGCGGCGAAGTGGGGGATCGGCCGCGGGATGCTGCGCGATGAGCCGGTCTGCCTGGAAGACATCATGCCCACATGCCTGGATCTCGCGGGCGTCGATATTCCGCCCAGCGTCGAGGGCCGCACCCTGCTGCCCCTGCTGCGCGGCCAGACCGGCGACTGGCGCCCGCATCTGCACGGCGAGCATGTCCACGGCCGGACGGAATACAGCAACCACTTCCTGACCGATGGGAAGACCAAATACATCTGGCTGCCGACCGACGGTCGCGAGCAGCTTTTCGATCTGGCCAGCGACCCGCGCGAGTGCCGCAACCTCGCCGCCGATCCGGTCCACGCCGACCTGCTGGCGACCTGGCGTGATCGGCTGATCGAACACCTGCGCAACCGACCCGAAGGCTTCACCGACGGCCGGCGTCTGATCCCCGGTCGGCCGTATCAGAGCCTGCTGCCGCATGCCCAGCCAGGGCAAGGATGAACGGCAAGGATGAACGGCAAGGATTGGAGTGCCCCACGCCATGCGGCGCCGGGTTTTATGAGCCTGGTCCGGCGTCGCCGGCCCGGACAGGCTGAACTCATGTCGGCAAGAGCGTACGGGATCACGCCCGCGCCGCGTGGCTATGCTTACCGGCATGCCCGAAGTGTCAGACCGCAAGTACAGCTCGTCCAGTGCCGCCAACCACGCCCTTGCCAATGCCGTGGGCAACGCGATCGGCTACACCTATCGCCGCGCCAAGAAGATCGTCATTCTCGTGATCGGCCTCACTGTCGGCCTGCTGGGATTGATCATGCTCGTCACCCCAGGTCCGGGTATCGTGATGCTGGTGACGGCCCTGGCGATTCTGGCCACTGAGTTCGTCTGGGCGCGGGTCTGGCTCAAACGCCTGAAGCAAGGGGCCGCTGACGGCGTGCGCAAGACTCGCGGCATCTTCGGCCGACGCAAGGTCGGTCCCGCGGCGGCCGATCACGCTCGCGAGTCAGACGGGAAAGGCGGGCGGTTGTGATCGCGGCGCACACAGGCTGGCTTATCGCGGGCCTGGCGCTGCTGACCCTGGGGGCCGAGAGCCTGGTGCGAGGCTCATCGCGTCTGGCGCTGCTGCTGGGGATGTCGCCCCTGGTCGTCGGCCTGACCATCGTCGCCTACGGCACCAGCGCCCCCGAAGTGGCGACGAACCTGCGATGCGTCGTCACCGGCCAGGTCGACATCGCTCTGGGCAATGTCGTCGGCAGCAACATCTTCAATGTGCTGGTGATCCTGGGCCTTTCGGCCGTTGTCATCCCGTTGCTGGTGCACCAGCGGTTGCTGCGTGTGGACATCCCGATCATGGTCGGCGTGTCGGCGGCGACGTGGGGCCTGGCGCTAGATGGCCGACTCGGCCGTGGCGAGGGCGTGCTGCTGGTGGTGCTGGTGGGCGGCTACACAGTCCTGACCCTCCGCAGCGGTCCGGGCGAAACGCGACAGATCCAGGACGAATATGCCCAGGCGCTCGGCCGCCCGCGCCCGCGCCAAGGCCGCGCGGTGGCGACCAGCGCGACCGCGATCCTGTTGGGATTGGGCGCTCTGGCGCTGGGCAGCCAGTGGCTGGTCAGCGGGGCGTCGGGACTTGCCGCACGCATCGGCGTACCCGACCGCGTCATTGCCCTGACCATCGTCGCGGCCGGCACAAGCATGCCCGAGCTGGCCACCTCCGTGCTCGCAGCCCTGCGCGGCCAGCGCGACATCGCCGTGGGCAATATCGTCGGCAGCAACGTGTTCAACCTGCTGGGCATCCTGGGTCTGACCGCCGTGCTCTCGCCCGACGGCCTGCCTGTGCCCGACGCGGTCCTGCGCGTCGACGTGCCGCTCATGACGGCCGTCGCCCTCGTCTGCCTGCCGCTGGCGTGGACTGGCGGACGCATCAGTCGGCTCGAAGGCGCCTGGTTGCTGGGCGCCTACGGTCTTTATGTCGCCCACCTGATCGTGCAGACCCAGGGCGGCGGCATGGCTGGGCCACTGGCATGGGGCGCGATAGGCATGACGCTGGCTGGGGGCGTCTTCGGTTTGGCTGTCGCAGTGCGTGCCGGATGGACGTTTCCTCGTGATGGCGCTCCCGAGTAGAAAGTGCGACTGCCATGAGTTTTCCGGAATCGTTTGGCTGGGGTGCCTGCGGGTCGTCGCTGTGCATGGAGGGAGCGGCCGACGCTGACGGACGCGGGCCTTCGATCTGGGATGTGTTCGCGACGCGCCCCGGCGCGATCGCCGACGGCTCGCGGCCGGACGTGACCTGCGATCACTATCACCGTTATGCCCAGGACGTCGAGTTGATGCGGCGGATCGGCCTGCGGGGCTATCGCACGTCGGTCGCCTGGCCGCGTGTGCTGCCGACGGGCGTGGGCGCGGTCAACGCGGTGGGCCTGGATTTCTACGACCGCCTGGTCGACGCCATGCTCGCGGCGGGGATTGAGCCGTTTATCGATCTGTACCACTGGGATCTGCCCGAGGCATTGCAGCGGCGCGGCGGGTGGCGCAATCGCGCCATCGTCGGCTGGTACAGCGACTTTGCTACGCTGGTGGTCAGGCGGCTGAGCGATCGGGTGCGCAATTGGTATGTACTCAATGAGCCGCAGTGCTTTGTGCCGCTGGGCTACATGACCGGCGAGCACGCGCCGGGTCAGCGGTGCACGATGCGTGAGGCGGTGGCGATCACGCACACGGTGCTGCTGGCGACGGCTGCGGCGGTGCGTGCGGCGAGGGCGGCGGCGACGCGACCGGTGCGCGTGGGTGTGGTGAGCACGGGGGCCATCCGCATTCCCGCGACGGACAGTGCGGCTGACGTGGCGGCGGCGCGGTGGTCGATGTTCGACGATCCGGTCAAGCCGCTGTGGCGGTCGTCGTGGTTTCTGGATCCGCTGATCCTAGGCCGCTATCCGCAGCCGCTGCTGGAGGCGTTCGGCGGCGACGGGCCTGTGATCGAGCCTGGCGACATGGAGGCGATTCACCTCGCGGGCGGTGAGCGTCTGGATATGCTGGGCTTCAACTGCTATACGGCTGACACGGTGACCGCGCCGCGTGGTCGCGACGCGGAACAGGGGCGGGGATGCACAGCCCTGCCGCATCCGGATGGTCACGCGCGTTCGGACTGGAGCTGGCCGGTGACGCCGGCGATGCTCTACTGGGGGCCGCGGCTTCTGCACGAGCGTTACGGCCTGCCGCTGGCGATCACCGAGTGCGGCTTTGCCGGCCTGGACTGGGTGTCGCTGGATGGCAAGGTGCGCGACCCGCAGCGGATCGATTTCTACCACCGGTATCTGCGTGAGCTGGGGCGCGCGTGTGACGCGGGGGTGCCGGTGGAGGCGTTCTTCGCCTACAGCCTGATGGACGACTGGGAGTGCGACCAGGGCTACACCCGTCGCATGGGCCTGATCCATGTCGACTTCCAGACGCAGGCGCGCACGCTCAAGGACTCGGCCGCGTGGTATCACTGTGTGATCGAATCCAACGGCGGGATTCTGGATGCGGCGCGGTAGATATCCGCCGGGCGCCGCGCCGGTCTTGGCGATCGCGCGGCCGGCCTGTAAAGTCATCGCCGTCATCGCGCCGGCGCATCGCTGTCGCGGCAAGGCCCGACTTTCTCGCGGAGCTTTTCCATGTCCTACCTGCTCGGCATCGACATCGGCACCTCGGGCACCAAGACGCTGATCTGCGACCACAAGGGCAGGGTGCTGGCCACCGCCATGGCTGAGCACGACCTCAGCTCGCCAGAGCCCGGCTGGTCGGAGCAGAATCCGAAGCAGTGGTGGTCGGCCACGTGCAAGGCGACGAAGGCCGTGCTCAAGAAGGCCGGCGTCAACGGCGGGCAGGTGACGGCCATCGGCCTCTCGGGGCAGATGCACGGGTCGGTGTTCCTGGCTGACGATGAGCAGCCGCTGCGCCCGGCGCTGCTCTGGAACGATCAGCGCACGGCCGAGCAGTGCGGCCAGATCGAAGCGAAGGCCGGCGGGCGCAAGAAGCTCATCAACATGGTGGGCAACCCCGCCCTGACCGGCTTCACGGCGCCGAAGATTCTCTGGGTCCGCCAGCATGAGCCGCGGGTTTACGACAGGACGCGGCACATCCTGCTGCCCAAGGACTACATCCGCTATTGCATGACCGGCGAGTACGCCACGGAGGTCGGCGACGCGTCCGGCACGCTGCTGCTGGACGTGAAGAAGCGGGCGTGGAACCGGAAGCTGCTCGAATTGCTGGATATCGACGCGGCCCTGCTGCCGCGGTGCTATGAGTCGCACGAGGTGTCGGGCCGTCTGCACCAGGCCGGCGCGAAGGCGCTGGGGCTCAAGGCCGGCATACCCGTGGTCGGCGGCAGCGGCGATCAGCCGGCCGGGGCCGTGGGCAACGGCATCGTCACCAGCGGCATCGCGTCGGCCACGCTGGGCACCAGCGGCGTGGTGTTCGTCCACAGCGACGAGCCGACGTATGACCCCCAGGGCCGCGTGCACACGATGTGCTCGGCCGTGGCGGGCAAGTGGTGCGTGTTTGGCTGCATGCTCTCAGCCGGGGGCAGCTTCCAGTGGCTGCGCAACACGCTCGGTCAGGCGGAGGTCGCGGCCGCGAAGCGCAGGAAGGTCGATCCGTATGAGTTGCTCATCGCCGAGGCGCAGAAGGCACAGCCCGGCTGCGAGGGACTCTTCTTCCTGCCGTATCTCACCGGCGAGCGCTGCCCGCACCCCGACCCGGCCGCGCGGGGCGGATGGGTCGGCCTGACCGCCCGCCACGATCGGCCCGCCCTCATCCGCTCCCTGCTCGAAGGCGTGACCTTCGGCATGGGCGACGCCCTTGCGATCATGGACCGGATGGGCATCGCCATCCGCACCGTCCGCCTCTCCGGCGGGGGGGCGCGCAGCGCGTTCTGGCGGCAGCTCCAGGCCGACGTGTATGGACGCAAGGTCGCCACGATCAACAGCGACGAAGGGCCGGCCTACGGCGTGGCGATCCTGGCCGGCGTGGGCACGGGTGTGTGGAAATCCGTCCCCGAGGCCTGCGCGGCCGTGATCCGCGAAACCCAGACCCTCACCCCAAACAAGAAACTTGCTGACCTGTATAGCCGCCATCACGCCCAGTACCAGCGTCTCTATCACGCGCTGAAAGACGAATTCGGCCGCATGGCGGGGCTGTAACGAGTGATTCGGATCGGCATCGGATTGCAGATTCGGGTGCCCGGGGCAGAGCGAAGCGTCGCCCCGGACCAGGCGCGTTGACCGTCTGTGGCGGCGCTGTGCTCGCCACAGGCCCCCGCACCCTTACTCGCGCATCGCGTCGAGGCTCGCCTTTTCCTCGACAATCAGGGCCATGCGCACCAGGTCCGGCAGCGAGCGGGCCCGGGTCTTCTCCATGACGTGGGCCCGATGCACCTCGACGGTCTTCTCGCTCAGGCCCAGCGTCTCGGCGATCTGCCGGTTCAGTTGACCGGCGACGACCATGCCCATCACCTGCTGCTCGCGCGGCGAGAGGCTGTGGAAGCGCTGGACGATCTGGGCCCGCTGCTCTTCGAGCTCCCGCCGCCGCCGGTCGGCGCCCAGGGCCTGGTGGATGCGGTCGAGCAGCACCTGTTCGCTGTAAGGCTTCTCGATGAAGTCGATCGCGCCGCTCTTCATGGCCCGCACGGCGGAGGCCACCTCGCCGTGGGCCGTCAGGAAGATGACCGGGATCGACTGGCCGCACTCGCGCAGCTCTTCGAGCAGTTCCAGGCCGCTGCGCCCGGGCATGCGGACGTCCAGCACCAGGCAGCCCGGCCGCCGGGAGTCGAACGCCTCGATGAACGCATCGGCCGAGGCGAAGCTCTCGACCTTCATATCGACCGATTCGAGCAGGCAGCTCAGGGACTGGCGGACATCCGCATCGTCATCGACGATGAACACGGTGGCGTTGGCTGGCGTCATGCGGTCCTCCTCGGGGCGCGGCTCGGTTTGATCGGTCGTGCCGTGTATGGTGACTGATGGGTCATGGCGTCCCCGGCGGTCCCGCGGATTCCGCGACGGCGGGGTCGACGGCGTCGGGCGGCGCGGCACGCCCGGCGCGACCGCTGGTCGAGTTGCTTTCGACGGGCAGCGAGAAGGCGAAGAAGCCGCCTTCCTCGCGATGCTCCGCCCACAGCCGGCCTCCGGCGGCCTGCACAATCGATCGGCTGATCGACAGGCCCAGGCCCATCCCCTTGTTTTTGCTGCTGACGAAGGGCTCAAATATCCGCTGCAGGTCGTCGGCCGCGACCCCCGGGCCGCTGTCGCTTATCGACACCACCGCCTCGCCCGCCTGATGGTCGGCCCGCGTGCGGACCCAAAGGTGGTGGGGCCGCCCCGGCAGTTCGCCCATCGCGTCGATGGCGTTGAGCATCAGGTTCACCAGCACCTGTTCGATCTGCAGGCGGTCCACCACGACCGGCGGCAGGCGGTCGTCCAATTCGGTATGCACCGCGGCGCCGGCCCGCCGCGCTTCGGGTCGCACGAATTCCGCCGCCTCGGCCACCAGTTCATTGAGCCCGACGCTCGCGGCCGAAGAAGTCCCGCGGCTGACGTAGTTGCGCACGCGGTAGACCAGTTCGCTGGCGCGCTGGGCCTGGGTGATGATGCGGCCCATCATGTCGCCGGACTCGGTGAGGCGAGGGACGGCGGGTTCGCGTTCGAGACGGTTCCTGGCGGCGCCGGCGTAGTTGATGATCGCGGTCAGCGGCTGATTGAGTTCATGGGCGAAGGTCGCCGCCATCTCGCCGATCGTGTTCAGCCGCGAGATGCGCGCCAGTTGCATCAGGCGGTCGCGAGCCTGGGCCTCGGCGTCCTTGCGTTTGGTGATGTCCCGGCCCACGAGCTGAATCTCCGTCACCCGCCCATCCTCGTCATGGATGGCGCTGCTCTCCCAGGCGATCCAGCGCCACGCCTCACCCGCCCGCGCCCGGTGCTCTCGTGAAACGCGGCCGGGAGGTCGCTCGACATCGCGCAACAGGTCGTCGGCGGCCTGCTGGTCGTCCGGATGGGCCCGTGCGTCGTACCGCTGGCCGACGACCGCGTCCCGCGGCTGGCCGAGAAACCGGCAGTAGCCCTCGTTGGCGAAGGTGACCTGGCCGTCACGGCGCAGGCGCAGGATCAGTTCCTCCCGCGTCTCGACCAGGCTGCGGTACCGCGCTTCGCTGTCGCGCAGGGCCCGCTCGGCCGCACGCCGCTCGGTCACGTCCAGGCCGGAGCTGATCGTGCCCGCGACCTGTCCCTGCACGTCGTAGAGCAGGGCGTTGTGCCACTCGATGGTCCGCTCGCGCCCGTCGGCGCAGCGCACCGCGTTCTCGAAGGTCTCCACCAGCTTGAGTTCGCCCGCCAGGATGCCGTGGAACGTCGCGCGCACCTTCTCGCGCTCGGCGTCGGGCAGGAAGCGGTCGAACCAGTTCTGGCCGACGATCTGCTCGACCACGCAGCCCAGCAGTTCCGCGGCCCGGCGGTTGGCCAGTTGCACGCGCTCGTCGGGGCCGATGGCCACGATCATCACCGCCGCCACGTCCAGGTAGGCCTGGGCCCGGTCACGCTGGTGGCGGATCCGAAGCTCCGTGAGCTTGCGGTCGGTGATCTCCGAGGCGATCGTGACCACAGCGACGACCTGACCTTCTTCGCGCACGGGCGCAAGCTGGCAGACGTACCAGCGGTCGCGCAGGTCGTGGATTTCAAGGCGCTGGGGCCGGCCGGCTTGGACCACCTCGGTGAGCGCGGCGCGGACCGGATCGACGCAGTCGGGGGGCACCAGGTCGAAGATGGAGCGGCCGAGCACCGACGTCGCCCCGCCGCTGGGCGCGCGGTTGAGGAAGAGGATGAGGCCGCCGGGGTCCAGCAGGCCGATGTAGGCGTCGGCGTTCTCGACCAGGGAGCGCCACCGGGCCTCGGACCGCATCAGCGCCTGCTGCGTGCGTTTGCGCAGACTGATATCGGCGATGGTGCCGATCCACAGCTGCGGTCGGCCGTCGGCTCCGCGTTTCACCACCCGGCCGCGAGCCAGGCACCACACCCAGCGGTCGTCCGCCGCACGCAGACGGAACTCTGCCTCGTAATGCGAAGCCACGCCCGCCAGATGCTCGTCGGCCAACCGCTGTTCAAGCTGGCGGTCCTCCGGGTGAATCAGCTCGTCAAAGTTCAGCACCGCGTGGTCCGGGTAGCTGAGGATACGGTTGAGCTGAGGCCCCAGATACTGGCGGCACCGTTCGTAATCCACCTCGAACACCGCGTCCTGGGTCGCGCTGAGGGCTCGTTGCAGGCGCTGCTCGCTGCGGCGCAACACCTGACGCTGGTGATCGCGCCGCTGCTGATCGCTGAAAATCACCCCCAGCAGAACCAGCGCGCCGAACTCGGCGGGCAGCAGCGACGCGCTGAGCACGCCCGCCACCCCCGGACGCAGGGTCTCGGCGACGGTGATCCACGCCGCCAGTTGCGCGACGTTGGCTGCCGCCAGCAGCAGCAGCTCGGATAGCCGCATGGGCTGGCGTCGCCTGCCGCGCCAGTGCCAGTACAACAGGCCGATGGCCGTGGCCATCACGATCGAGCCGCCGGCCGGTCCGATCATCTGTCCACCCAGGCCGCCGCGGTATAGAAAACTGATCAGGAAGCTCATGGCGGCGGCCGGCCAGCCCGCCACCGCCCCCGCGAGCGTGAGCGGCGCCAGGCGTGCGTCGAGATACACCCCTGGCAACGGCTCGAGGGCGCTGAGCAGCGACATCAGCGCCAGCAGGCTGAAAACCACGCCCAGCAGCGCCGAGCGCGCCAGAGGCCCGCGGCGATTGGCCAGCGGCAGCAGGTGGCTGAGCAGAAAGCCGGCTGCCAGGAGCATGCCCACATGCTCGATCGTGTCCGTGACCGCACGCGGAATGTCCAGCGCTGGCGACATGGGATCTCACCGCGACGAGCCGAAGAGGGCGGAAGCGTCCCGCGACGCGCCGATTGCGGAAACGGCCACCAGAAAGACGGGCCCAGCCACTGAGCACATGATAAACGGTTACGAGCTTTGGCCAAGGCGGTCCGGCCGCCGTCGGCATCGCGGACCGGCTGACGACGACCGCTACGTGCTTCGCCAGCGGGCCCGGCAACCCGGCGCTTCGCCGAGGCTCACCTGCACCAGCCGCACCGACGCCGGCAGGCGCGGGCCGACGCGCTGCGCCAGCCAGCGGGCGATGGCTTCGGCGGTGGGGTTGGTCTGGCCGCCGTCCGTGCCGAACGGCTCGATGCGGTTGAAGTCGCCGTTGCGGGCGGGCCCGATCGCTTGCGCCACGATGTCCTGCAGCGCATGAAAGTCCATCACCAGGCCCAGGGCGTCCAGGCCTGTGCGGCCGACGGTCACACTCAACTGCCACAGGTGTTCGTGGGGCGCTTCCACCGTGCCGTCGGGCAGGCGGATGGCGTGACGGGCGTGGAAGTCGGTCTCCACGACGATCTCAAAGCAATCGGCCGATGGAGGATCGGACCAGGGCATGGTGGACTCCACGGTTTGACGCGGCGGCGTCGCAGGTGCTTACCTTACACTCTACACGAGGCCGCTCGGATCGCGGGTCCGACGTCTGTGGCCGCGGGTGAGCGCGGCGTCCCACGGCGGGGAGAATGGCATGGCGTTCGAAGAGGTGGTTCACGACAACGCGCTGGTTACGTTTCAGTCGTCGCTGCTGCGGTCGACAGGGGTGATCCACGGCTTTTCGACGCGTTGCGGGGGCCTCAGTCGCCCGCCGCGCGGCGGCCTGGATCTTGCGGCCCCATCGGCGGGCGCCGGCGAGGCCAACACCACCATCGCCGCCAACTTCCGTCTGCTGCGGGCCGCTCTGGGCCTGCCCCGCCACGTGCGCATCGCGCCGCGACAGATGCACGCGGCGGACGTCTGGCGCGCCCCGGCCGGGCCGATACGTCCGGCCGACGCCCCTGATGCCGATGCCGTCATTACCGATCATCCCGATCACATGCTCGTCATTCGCACGGCCGACTGCGTGCCCGTACTGCTGGCGTCGGGCGACGGGGCGGTCGTCGCGGCGGTGCATGCCGGCTGGCGCGGGCTGGTGGCGGGTGTGATCGGGGCGGCGCTTGGACGACTGGAGCGTGAATTCGCGGGGCCGGCCTCACGATGGGTGGCCGCGGTGGGGCCCGCGATCGGCGTCGACCCTTACGAAGTGGGGCCCGAGGTGGCGCAGGCGTTCGTCGCCGCGGGTCTGGCTCAGGCCGTGCGCCAACCCGCCTTGCCCGCGCATCGGCCGCATGTCGATCTGGCCGCCGCCGCCCGCCTGCAACTGCTCGCCGCCGGCGTGCCCGAAGCGGGTATCGACGTCTGCGGCCGATGCACCTATGCCGAGCCGGCGCTCTTCTTCAGTCATCGGCGCGACGGCGCGATCGCCGGCGGAACCGGTCGCATGGCCGCGGTGATCGCTCGACGTGCATGACGGCGGACAACTGCTATCGTGACCGGCGATGGTGCCAATCACCCTGGAGCGTCTGCGCAAAGTCTTTGGGTCGACCGTCGCCGTGGACGACGTGGACCTTCACATCGCCGCCGGCGAGCGCTTTTTCCTGCTGGGCCCCAGCGGCTGCGGCAAGACCACGCTGCTGCGCATGATCGCAGGCTTCGTCGAGCCGTCCGCCGGCCGCATCCGCTTCGCCGACCAGGATGTCACGGCGCTGCCCGCCGATCGGCGCCAGACGGGCATGGTCTTCCAGGGTTACGCCCTCTGGCCGCACATGACGGTGCGTGAGAACGTCGTCTTCGGGCTGCAGGTGCGTAAGCTCGCCGCCTCCGAGCAGCGCCGCCGCGTGGACACCATGCTTGAAGCCGTCGGGCTGGCGAAACTGGCCGAGCGTCGGCCGGGGGCGCTGTCCGGCGGGCAGCAGCAGCGTGTGGCCCTGGCGCGGGCGCTGGTGATCGAACCACGGGTGCTGCTGCTCGATGAGCCGTTGGCGAATCTCGATGCGGCCCTGCGCATCGAGCTGCGCGGCCAGATTCTCGCTTTGTGCCGGCGCACGGGCACGACGGCGATCTACGTCACCCACGACCAGGCCGAGGCGCTGGCGCTGGCCGACCGCATCGGCGTGCTGCGCGACGGCCGCTTGCTTCAGGTTGGCGGCCCGGACGCCTTGTATCACCAGCCCGCCAGCCGATTCGTCGCCGAGTTTCTCGGCCGCACCAACGTGCTGGAGGCGACGGTGATCGCGGTCGGGGACGGCCGCATCCGCGTGCAAACGCCACTGGGGCCCCTGGAAGCGGGTTTTTCCACCGCGATGAAGATGGTCGAACCGGGGGCGGCGGTGTGGGCGTCGATCCGTCCCGAGTCGTGGCGGCGCGGCGGTGGAGGGGATGACGCGGCGGTCAATCGCGTCACAATTCAGTGCCTCGAGACGACTTTCCAAGGCGCGACGGTGGACCATGACTGCCGCGGCGCTGCGGGCGTGACGCTGCGCGTGAGCCTGCCGGCGCGCGAGCGGATGGCGGTGGACGAACGGGCGGCGCTCGAGGTGGAAGCACGCGATGTGGTGCTGATGAAGCGCGGCGATTGACGCGCGGCGCGGCGTCACGGCGCCGCGTGGCGCGCCGTGCGACGGCCGGTGGACTCAAGGATCACGGCGCGACGAACCGATAAACGTTGCGGTTGAAAGGTTGATCGCGGTTGACTTGCAAATGCGTCGATGGTTAACTTATTGAAAGCTCCGATGGCGTCTCTCTGAGAGGACCAGCCCATGGCTAAGAGGACGACCAAGAAGAAGGCCACCAAGAAGAAGGCCACGAAGAAGAAAGCCACCAAGAAGGCCCGCAAGAAGGTAGCCAAGAAGAAGGTGGCGAAGAAGGCCAAGAAGAAGGCCACCAAGAAGCGTCGCACGAAGAAGAAGTAAGACAGTTTCGGCCCGACAGGATGCGGCATCGAGGCATGCCGCCGAACCGAATGCCGGCGAATCGCTCCGCTCCGAACCTTTCTGGAGCGCTTCGTCGAAGCAACGCACAAAGCGCCTCGGAGCAAATGACGGGCAAGGCGTCTCTGAGATAGAGGCGCCTTGCTTGTTTTTCAGGGGCGGGCATGTCGCGGGATGGCGGCGGTTCAGGGCGTCGAAGACGAGGCTTCGACGATGCGCAGCAGGCGTTCGGCTGCGGTCGTGCCGTAGCGAATGCCCGCGAACGCGGCCGCCACCCGGTCCAGCGCCGCCGCCTGACGCCGACGGGCCTGCTCATCACCCAGCAGCGGATCCAGGGCTTCGACCACCGGCTCGACGGCGCCGAAGTGCGGCACCAGTTCCGGCGTGATCCGGCCCAGGCCCTGCGATTCGGCGATCAGGTTCGGCAGGCTGAAGGTCTTGATCCGCACGATCCGCCGCCCCAGCAGGTAGAGCAGCCGGCTGAAGTTGTACAGCACGACCATCGGCCGACGATGCACCGTCACGTCCAGCGTGGCGGTGCCCGACACCACCAGGGCCGCGTCGCACCAGGCGAGCACCGAGTCGATGGCCCCGGTCTTCACGTGCAGACCGTCCGGCCAGACGCCGCCCGGGCTCCGTTTCGCCGTCATCGCCCGCAGTCGCGCTTCCACCTCGGCGTCCAGGGCCGCGACCATCGCCTCCAATCCGGGATGCCGCTGCCTCAGCGCCATGAACGCGCTGAGCATCGTGGGCCAGTTGGCACGAATCTCCTTGGCGCGAGAACCGGGAATCAGCGCCAGCCTCGGCTGGCCGGCGGGCAGACCTTGCGTCTCGATGGGCGGCATCCGTCGGGCGGGGCTGAACAACGGGTGGCCGACGAAGCTCGCCGCCACGTCGCGCCGCTCGAACCAGTCGGGCTCGAACGGGTTGAGGCACAGCACATGGTCGCTCAATCGCCGCATCTTGTGAATGCGCCATGCGGCCCAGGCCCAGAGCTGCGGGGCCGACAGATGCACGATCTTCGCCCGCGGCTGAAGCCGGCGAACGGCTTTGCAGATCGACCAGTTGGCGGCCGGGCTGTCCACCGGCACGAGCATGTCGATCTCATGCTCGCGCAGCCAGCGGCGCAGGCGGCCGACGCGCCGGCTGTGACGCCAGGCCTCAGCCGCAGCGTCCAGAAACATCACCGCGCGACCCGTCGAATGCTCCAGCAGTTCCGCCCCAGCGGCCTGCATTCGTCGGCCGCCGAGGGCGTAGATGCGGGTGGTCGGAGAAAGTTCACGCAGGGCTTCGATGACCGCCGCGGCGTTGTGGTCGCCGCTGGTCTCGAAGGCGGAAAACAGAATGGCGCGGGGGGGCTGCATGCGCCAGACAGTGTAGGGCCGGCCCCGCGGCGGGAAAACATCGAGCACGCCGCCGCCGACCGTCGCGCGTCCCCGTCGGCCGGGTACTAACATGGTCCACCACGTATGGCTGACGACTTCACCGCTTACGGTTTTGTGTCGCAGCGCGGCTGCTGGGTGCATCGCGCCCAGGCGGCGTGGTTGGCGGGCCACGGGCTGGCGACGCTGGACGACTTCTTGCGCCGCGACGGCGGACCGCCCATCAGCCGCAAGCGCGGCCGCGACACCGTCGTGCTCGAACTCGACGGCCGCCGCCTCTATCTCAAGCGCAGCCGCCTGCATCCGCGCGAACTGCTCAAACGAATCAGCCGCGGCCTCCTTCACGCGCCCGGCGCGATTGATGAAGCCCGGGCCGCGCTGGCCATCAGCGAAGCCGGTCTGAATACCGTGTCCATCCTCGCGTTCGGAGCGCGGCGGACGATGGGCGTCGAGCTCGCCTCTTTCGTGCTCATGGAGCACCTTTACGATCACGAGTCGGTCGAGGATCTTGTCCGCCGTCGATGGGCGCCGCCGCTCGACGGCCAGCGCTACGAAGCCAAACGTGTCATGCTGCTGCAACTGGCCGACTTCGCCGCACGCTTCCATGCCGAGGGCTTCGCCCACCGGGACTTCTACCTCAGCCATCTGTTCGCCGACGAGGCCGGCCGCATCGCCGTCATTGACGTGCAGCGCGTGCGACGGGCCCGCCCGCCTCGCCGTCGCCTGCGCCGGCGTCATCGCGTCAAGGATCTGGCCCAGCTTTACTTCTCGGCCTTGTTCATTGACCGGGCCACGCGCACGGACGCGGCCCGGTTTTTCCTGCGATACCGAGGCCAGCGCCGCGTGCACGCCCTGAGCCGCGACGACCGCAAGCTGATCCGGGCGGTGGTGCACAAGGTGCAGGCCATCGACCGACACACGACCAGACTTCTCGCCCGCCGCCGCGCCCGCGGCGAGATACCACCGGCCGCACCCGGAGGACGGTGAGCCGGCTTGCGCCGATGACGGTCGCGCCGGGCCAGCGTGCGTCGTCGACCGGCCGCACCACCACGGCATGCCCCAGCCACTGATCGAGAAACTCCTGACGGCTGTAGATGACCTGGCCCTGAAGCGGATCGCCGGCGACCACGCGATCCAGGTTGACCTCGAAAACGCAGATCATGTGGTCCAGCCAGAACCGGTACTTCACGCCCGCGAGAAACGGCGTCGGCATCGCCTCCAGGCTCTCAGGTCCACCGGCCTGGACATGCACGCGGCGCGGCCGACCAACTTCGCTGAGCTGCGCTGCAGCGCGTAGGCGGCTTGAAAGGCCGATATGCCGCGCCGCGGCACGGTGACCGACAGGCGGGCCATCTCGCCTTCCGTGCCGGGAATGTCCAGCCGGTCAAGCAGCATGACCATCGACGCGGCGCCGCGGGTGTAGTCGGTCGATTGCGGGCAGACGCCGCCGGCCGCGGAAACCGCTGAGGCGTAGACCGCCGGCTCACTCAGCCGCCATACGCCGCGGCTGATGACCAGCGCCGCCGCCAGCCACGTCGCCAGCAACAGAGCCCGACGCGCCCGCATGGGAACCGCGAACGTCACCGTCGCGAAGAACACGACCAGGAAGGGTATCCAGAACTCGTCGCCGAGCAGCATGTGCAGTTCGATCGGCAGGGCGCGGGCTTCGAACGCCGGCCAGAGGGCGAACACGGCCTTGAGCACCGGCGGCATGAGGCACAGCGCCGTGCAGGCGACGAGCAGCGGTTGCGGTCGTGCTATGGGGGCGGGATGAGCGGCGGCCATCAATCGCGCCCGCCTCCATGCGGTTGTGGCGACGCTCGCGGCGACAAGCGCCATCACGGCATAAAGAAGGAACACGCATCGAAGTAACCCCAGCATGACGACAGTTTACCAGGCGGATTCCCCGAACAGACCCCGAGTAAAAATGCATAGCGGGTGGGCTTATCCACAAATTGTTCATCAGTGTTGAAGTGTGGGGTAAAGTGGGGTAACTTCCCATAACTAAAGTCCGTCGTGGGGCGGACGGTCCGTCGCCGCGAATCCGCGGCAATCAGCGGACCGGCACCGAAAAGCAGGGACGGCGCGGGCGGCTCGGATCCGAACTCGTCCGCCGATGAGCCAGGGACGGCTCGGGGACAGCATGTGCTCGTTTTCACCGGCACGTATGAGCATGCGATTGACGCCAAGCACCGCCTGGCGGTGCCGGCCGAGGTCCGCGCCATGCTGGCCGACGAGGCGCGGCCGGATGGCGCGATCCATCTGTTCGTGACGCTGGGTGAAGACCAGGCGCTGTGCCTCTACACCGAGGCCGGCTTCGCGCGGCGGGCCGACGAACTGGACCGCAGCGAGCTCGCGGCGGAGCAACTGCTGGCGTATGAACGGCTGATGTTCAGCCTCGCGCGGCGTGTGGAGATGGACAAGCAGGGACGGGTCCGACTGCCCGACAACCTGCTGAAGATGACCGGACTCGAAGGCGACGTGGTGCTCATCGGCGTCAAGGACCATCTGGAGATCCGCGATCGGCGCAAGTGGCAGGCGTATGTGAATCAGACGTTGGCCGCCCGGCCGGACATGCTGATGAACCCCCGGCGGCTGATGCGTCGCGGCGGGACGGAAGGTCGGCAGGAACGCTGACCCACGCGGACAGGGCTTAGTGAACGTGGCGATCAGGAGGATCCCGCGTCGTGTACGAGACCGGGGCCGCCCGCAGGGAGGCGAGGACGGCCCGTTTATCCGGTGTTCGTTTCAAGCGGTCCGGCCAGGGAAGGTTGGGCCCGTCGAGACGATGAAGGGGCGCGCGACGGACCGCGGCCGACATCGACAGGAGTCAGCAGCGAAGGAGAACGGACTCGCCTGCCGAACAGGCGGACAGGGCGGAAGCCGCAACGGGTGCGGTCCACGGACGGATCGACCCGCTTGGGCGCCAGAGCATCAGTGATCGGTTGGCCGCTGTGAGGCTTTCGACCACGAACTGGCTAGGCCCTTCCCGTCGATCGGCGCCTTCGCTGTCCTCTGACGTACGGCGGCGCATCGCGCCATAGGCGTGGCGGAACGCTGGAGATCCCAATGACCGGGCTGGGACTCGAACCCAGGACCCACGGCTTAAAAGGCCGCTGCTCTACCGACTGAGCTACCCGGTCCAGACCAACCATTGTACAGGCTCATCTGCCGCTGTCAGACCAGGCGCGACTGCCGATGGTTCGCCCCCGGCTGCGCGAGGCGGCGGGATCGGGGATCGCCGATTTTCGATCTGTGATTTGTGATGGCGCTGCGTCCTCGGCGCACCAGTGATGCACCATCGCGG
>JAANMY010000538.1_pt1 | contig 52629 bp, 49 predicted proteins | sample 7279691 | NCBI WGS metagenome assembly JAANMY01 (sample SAMN14094543, study PRJNA606508) | bioreactor metagenome | isolation source: A lab-scale SPAN reactor treating ammonium-rich wastewater day 388 | place: Ireland: Galway | collected 2018-02-07 | reverse complement strand
GATCACCATGAACACAAGCAAACCCAGACCGATCGCATTCTTCTTCAGCCGATGCCCCTCAACCAACCGCGTATCTTCCATCAATCTCTCTCCCAGGATCTCTGTCTTGCCGTTCCTGACCTCGCCCCCTGACCCGTTTTGTTTGCCGAGACGCCATGCCACGGCGGGCGAACAATCTGTTCGCCGGGACATCGTCAGATATCTCGGGGGATATGTATCGAGGGGCCTTGCGCGTCGGGGCACACCCCGGACTAAAGGCATCATGTCAGGCGCGCGCAGAAAATCAAGTATTTCTTGTGTTTTGGATCTGCGTCGATTTCCGGTCGCCGCTGCCGGCGGCCTTGAAACAGGCAGGGCGAAGCAATATCTTGATATTCAATGGGTTAAGCAGATACACTCGCAGGCTCGCAGATCCCGCATTGCGTGGGCATCGGTTTGGATGTCACGGCAAAGGACCAACAGATGAAACCGGAAGATGTATTGCTGGTCCGGCCGCAGCAGGAGCGCGCCCTCGTCAAGTTCCACAAGATGCTGGAGGCAGGCAGAGAGACGCTTGTCGAGGCCGGCATCGCGGGACTGACCTCCGAGGCCATCGTTTCCCGCGCCGGCGTGAACATCTCCACGTTCTACAAGTACTTCGCCAACAGGGATGCCTTCGTCAGCTATCTGGCCATCGAATTCATCGAACGGCAGACGGCGACCCTGTGCCAGGTGGTCGATTCCATGCCGCTGGACGCACCGCTCGAATGGGTGATTCCCGCCATGATCGACAGTTCGGTCGAGGATTGGAGCAACAATCCGGGATCGCGGGCCTTGCAGGGCCTCTTTGTCCTGAATCCGCTGCTCTATGCTGAATACAGCCGAAGCAGCCAGCAGGTTGCCGTGGCCTTGCGCCCTTTCATGGCTCCCTGGAACATACAGGGGTCGTTCGCGGACTGGGAGCGCATGCATTCGGTCTTCGGCGATTGCGCTATCGTTCTTTTCGACCGGGCCGCAAAGGCGGAGCACACCGAACAGGCCCAGTTGATTACCGAATTGAAGGCGCTGGCCGTTGCCTACTTCAAAACCGCCGTCAGATCGCCCGCACAATCCGCCCGGGATCAGCGCCCGGATCAGGCAGACTGACTATCGCAATGGCCAGGCACCCGAGCTAACCTCCGAAAATCGGACAGTGAGGGAAGCAATGATCTGAAGTCTGCCGGTCTCCACCCACGAGGGGATCGGAACATGAAGAAGCCAGGAATCATGACGCCGGTTTCACGGCTCATGTGGCGTTGGACGCCGGGAAGGGTGAGCGCACCGTGTCGCAGCCGACCGCGGAATACGGCGAGCATGGGCGATATTCCCGTCAAAGATCGTCAGCACCACCTGCATCGCGCCGATACTCTCGGGCTCTACCGCCTCGATATCTCCGTCCAGCAGCGTCAGGTCGGCCTTCAGCCCCGTGATCAGCCGCCCGGTCAGCCCCTCATGAAAACCTGCGTGCGCGCCGCGCCTAGTATAGGCCTCGAGCACTTCGTGCAATGTCAGGCGTTGGTCGGGAAGATCGGGCAACCAGCCTTGACGGGTCATCGCCGCTTGAATCCCGGACAGGGGCGAGAGCGGTGCGATGGGCCAATCGGACGAAAAGGCGTACTCGGCGCCCGCATCCACCAGATCGCGCCAGGCATAGGCATGAGGCGCGCGGGCAGGGCCGATGCCGTCGGTAGTGCCGTTGCATCCGGTCGGTGCATGCGGCGGCTGCATCGAGGCGATGACCCCCAATGCCGCAAAGCGGTGGAGGTCATCGGGGTGAACCACCTCGGCATGCTCGATCCGGTGGCGCCGGTCGCGCGGCCCGTTCACCACGGCCGCAGCCGCGTAGCTGTCCAGGGCAAGCCGCACGGCCGCGTCGCCGATGGCGTGGACGGCGATCTGCAGGCCGCGCCGGTCGGCCTCGATCACGGCGGTACGGAAATGATCTGGCGTAAACAGGGTCTCGCCGCGATGGCCCGGCCGATTGGTGTAATCGTCGAGCAGCGCCGCGGTGCCGCTCTCGATCACGCCGTCGAGGAACATCTTGACCAGCCCTGACGTCAGCATGGGCCCGTCGAAATCGCGCGCCATGGCGCTGGCGCGGTCCAGGTTCGACAGCGGCATTTCGGGTGTCAGATGGAATGGCACCTTGACCCGGGCCGACAGCGTGCCGTTTTGACGCAGACAATCCAGCAGTTCGAGCAGATAGCGGTTGCCGTCCATGTTGTGCATTGACGTGATGCCGTGGCGCGCGGCATGCGCCAGCCCCAGCCGCAACACCCGCAGATCCTCGGCCCGATCGGCGACCGAGGGCGGCACGGGTGGTTCGAGGCCCGACATGCCCAGCATCTCGCGCCCGCCAATGTCGCGCAACTCCAGCACCGGCATTAGCGCCAGCTTTTCGCGCAGCTCGCCGGTGGCGAGACCGTCAGGGCCCATCACGACCTGGTTGCCGGGCGGCAGGCTGCGACCGTGCAGCAGGCCCGCGGCACGCAATGCGGCAGTGTTGGCAAAGAGCGTATGGAAATCATAGGCCATCAACGCCAGGGGGCGATCCCGGCAGACGCGGTCCAGCGCGTGGCGGTCCAGCCGGTGCCCCTCGCCCAGCAGGGTGTAATCCGCACCCTGCCCGAACAGCAGCGCGGCCTCGGGATTCGCGGCGGCAAAAGCTGCGACGGCCTGACCCAGCGCGTCGATACCCCGTACCCCGGCCAGTTGCAGCAGGGTCTGGCCATAGGCCCCCGAGAACAGATGCAGGTGCGATTCCACGAAGCCGGGCAGCAGTGTTGCGCCGCGGCAATCGATCAGCCGGGTTTGCGGCCCTGCGAGCGCCAGCACCACCGCGTCATCGCCGCAAGCGAGGATGCGGTCGGCGCCAATAGCCACGGACTGCGCGCGAGGCCGGACCGGGTCCATGGTCAAGGCGCGAGCGTTGTGCAGAATCAGGTCAGCCGTCATCACGAGGCCTCAGGCGACGCGGCGCGGACAGGCTGGAATCGTCGAATAGCACGGAAACAAGCGGCAACAGGCGTTCGCGCACCATCGCGTCGTGGTCCGCGAGGGTCATCGCCTCGACGGTGATCAGGCGAATGAAACAGGGCATCCACAGGTCGTGCAGCGCAATGGCCAAGCTGTCCGGCGAGAGCGAAATTCCGGCACGGGTAGTCAGGTCATACTCGGCCAGTACGTCAGCGATGGATTCGACCAGCTTATCGCCAACCTTCTGGTAGGTCATCGAAAATTCGGTGCCCGGGTGACGGATGACCGCGGCTTCGGCGTGGCGCCAGACCCGCTTTGCCGCGATCGCCAGCGTCCGGGCCGCAATGCGCGAGAACAGGGCCACCAGCAAGTCGGACAGCGGGGTGCCCGCGGGGCGCGGCGCCGCGCGTTCGCCTTCGCGGGCCAGGCGGGTGCCCTCGTCGATGATGGCGATAAGGATGCCGTCCTTCGATCCGAAATAATTGAACACGGTCGGCGCCGAGATGCCGCAGGCGTCGGCGATATCGTTCATCGTCGTCTCGTCGATCCCCTGACGGGCGAACAGCGCGCGTGCCGCCGCAACGATTTCCTCGCGTCGGCGGGCTTTCTTGCGGTCGCGCAGGCCCGGAGCGTCGTCGGTCGCGGGCCGCAGCTCGGGGGCGTCAAGGGTCATCGCAAGGCCTTTCTTGTCTCGATATAAATTTTTATTGACATAAATATTTTAGTCAATAGCGTTTTCGTCATCAACGCCATCGGATCGTCATGCTGCAAATCGAGGCCCTCTCAAAGACCTTCGGCACCGGCGCCAGTGCCTATCGCGCGCTGCATGCGGTCGATGTGACCGTTGCCGAGGGCGAGTTCTTCACCCTTCTGGGGCCCTCGGGCTGCGGCAAGACCACGCTGTTGCGACTGATCGCCGGGTTCGAGCAACCTTCGGGCGGGCGGCTGGTGCTGGACGGGCAGGACATCGCCGCGACGCCGCCCAACCGGCGCCCCGTCAACACGGTTTTTCAGAACTATGCGCTGTTCCCGCATCTGACCGTGGCTCAGAACATCGCCTTTGGCCTTGAAGCCCGCGGCCGTCCCGCCGCCGAAGTGGCGGCGCGCGTCGAGGAGATGCTGGCGCTGGTGCAGATGGCGCCTCAGCGCGACCGGCGCAGTTCGGCGCTGTCAGGCGGCCAGCAGCAGCGCGTCGCACTGGCCCGCGCGCTGGCGCCCGAGCCGCGTATCCTGCTGCTGGACGAACCCCTCAGCGCGCTCGACCTGAAGCTGCGCAAGGAGATGCAGGGCGAATTGAAGCGCCTGCAACGAGAGACCGGGCTGACCTTCATCTTTGTCACCCACGATCAGGATGAGGCGCTGACCATGTCCGACCGCATCGCGGTGATGGCGGGCGGGCGGTTGCAGCAAGTGGCAGCGCCGCGCGACCTCTATGACCATCCCGCCAACCGCTTTGTCGCGGGCTTCATCGGAGAAACGAATTTTCTGCGCGGCGTAGCAACGGCCGGGGGCGTGGCGCTGGCAGATCAACCGCCGGTATCGCTGCCCGACGCTGCGTCGCTGTCAGGTCCGGTGACGGTGCTGGTGCGTCCCGAGCATGTAATCATCGGCCGCGCCGTTCCCGGGTCGCTGGCGCTGGAGGGACGGATCGAGCGACTGGTCTTTGGCGGCACCGATACCCGGGTGCATCTGCGCCTGCCGGGTGGCGAGCCGCTGACGGCGCGCGCCCAGAACAGCCTGCACGCCCGCACCGCGCTGCGCGAGGGCGAGGTCGTCCCCCTGGCCCTGCCCTATGAGGCGCTGCGCCTCCTGGCCGACGGGGGCGCCGATGCCCAGTGACCGCGCAGCGCGGCGCCGACGCTGGGGCCTGGCGTTGCCATCCCTGGTGGTGATCGGCCTGTTCTCGGTGCTGCCGCTGGCGGTCATGATGCTCTATTCGGTGCTGACACCGGGGCGCTATGGCAATGTCGACTGGGTGCTGTCGGCGCAAGGCTGGGTGTCGGTGCTGTTCGAGCGCGACATCTTCGATGACAGCCTCAGCCTGGCCGATGCGCATCTGGAAATCCTGGCACGGTCGGTCCTGCTGGCGGCGGCGACGACAATACTGACGCTGATCTTCGGCTTGCCGACCGCCTGGTTCATCGCCACCCGCCCGCAATCCTCGCGCGGGTTCTGGCTGTTTCTGATCACCATTCCCTTCTGGACCAATCTTCTGGTGCGCACCATCGCCATCCAGGAAATTATCCGCGCCGAGGGCGTGATCAACACCGCCCTGTTGGCACTGGGGCTGATCGACGCGCCAGTACAGATGATGTTCACCAACGCCGCCGTGTTGACAGGGATGACCTATGTCTTTCTGCCGCTCATGGTGCTGCCGGTCTATGCGGCGATCGAAAAATTCGATTTCCGGCTGGTCGAGGCGGCGCATGACCTGCATGCGACGCGGCTCTATGCCCTGCGCCGGGTGATCCTGCCGCTGATCCGGCCCGGCATCATGGCTGGGTCGATCCTCGTCTTCATCCCGGCGCTTGGCGCCTATGTCACGCCGCGACTGATGGGCGGCGGGCATGCGATGATGTGGGGCAACCTGATCGACCTGCAATTCGGGCAAGGCCACAACTGGCCGCTGGGCGCGGCGCTGTCGGTGGCGCTGACCCTCGTCGTCGTGCTGGCGCTCGTCTGGTACCGCCGCGCCACCGGGAGGCGCCGCCATGGCTGAGCGGCGCTATTCGTCTCATCACCTGCCCGGCGTGGCGCTGATCGCCGGGGCGACATTTATCGTGCTCTATGCGCCGGTGGTAATCCTGGTGGTCAACGCCTTCAACGCGGGCCCGGTCATCGGCCGGTGGGAAGGCGTCTCGCTGCGCTGGTTCGCCGCTGCGCTGAACAACGACGCCTTTCGCAACGCCGCTGCCAATTCGCTGGTCATTGCCGCCATGGCCGGATTGTTGGCCACCCTCTGCGCAACGCTGGCCGCGCTGGCCACCACCCGCGGCGCGCGCTGGCGAGGTGAGGGAGCGGTTCAGACGGTCATCAACCAGCCCCTCCTGGTGCCGGAGATCGTGTTGGCAGTGGCGCTGATGATCGTCCTGGCCAAGGTCAAGCAGGCGACGGGCTATCACGGGCTCGGCTATATGGTGGCCGCTCATACCGCGTTCTGCATCCCTTTCGCCTATATGCCTATCCGCGCCCGGCTGGAGGGGATGGACCTGACGCTGGAAACCGCCGCGATGGACCTCTACGCCAGCCGCTTCTACACCTTCCGACACGTGACGCTGCCCTTGCTCGCGCCCGGGGTGCTGGCGGGGTTCATGCTGGCCTTTGTCGTCTCGCTCGACAACGTGGTGGTCAGCAGTTTCGTCAAGTCGCCGGGGCAAGAAACGCTGCCCACCTACCTGATGGGCGAGCTGCGCCGCAACCTCAGTTCCGAGATCTACGCCATCTCTGCCTTGCTGCTTCTGGCCAGCGTGGTGGTGGTCGCCGCTTCGTGGCTGCTCACCCGCCGAAGGCCCTGATCCTGCGATCCCTGTTTTTGCAACCCGGAGTGAAGCCGATGAAAGCTCTTGCCGTCCTTGCCGCCACAACTGCCGCGCTGGCGCTGCCCGCTTATGCCGAGGGGCAGCTCAACATCTACAATTTCGGCCTCTATACGCCGCCCGATCTGCTGGAGCGGTTCTCGGAAACCTATGGCGTCGAGGTCACCCTGACCGAATTCGTCGCCAACGAGGAGGCCATCGCCCGCATTCAGGCCGGGGGCCATGGCATAGATGTGGTGATCGTCAGCGGCTATTTCATGCCGGTCTATCTGGAGCAGGGCCTGCTGATGGAAAGCCGCCCCGACCAGATGCCCAACTTCGCCAACGTCAGCGTCGAGGCGATGGACGTCCCCGGCGACCCCGAGCGCCGCTTCAGCGCGCCCTGGGTCTGGGGTACGACCGGGGTGATGGTCAACACAGATGTCTATTCGGGCGACATCAATACCGCGGCGATCTTCCTCGATCCGCCCGAGGAACTGCGCGGCGCGATCAATCTGGTGCCGTCGATGAACGACACCATCGACATGACCCTGCGCTATATCGGCGCCGAAGCCTGCACCGACGATCGCGCGGCACTGGCGCGTGCGCGCGATCTTCTGCTGGCGGCCAAAGAGCATTGGGCCTCGATCGACTATCCGTCGTTCGAGAAGTTCATCAACGAGGATCTGAACGCTTCGGTGTTCTGGAGCGGGGCCGCCGGGCGCATCCGCGAAGCCAACTCTGGCTTTGCCTTTGGCTGGCCTGCCACCGGCTTCATGCAGTGGATGGACAATGTCGCCATCACTGCCGATGCGCAGAATCCCGAGAATGCGCGGCTGTTCCTCGACTTCATCATGGCGCAGGAGAACGCCGCGATGATCTCGAACTATACCCGCTATGCCAATGCCATCGACGGTGCCGAGGCCTTCATGGACCCTGGCCTGTTGTCGTCGCCCGAACTCCAGATCCCTGCCGAGCTGGCCGGGGCGGCAATCCACCAGCAGCTTTGCTCGCCCGAGGTGCAAGAGCTTTACACCCGCATCTGGACCGACGTGATGCGTTGATCCCGGCGCCTGTTGCGAGGCGCGGACCGCGCCCCCAAACCGGCCCGCTATGGTTGGCCGACATTGCCGAAGTGGGGGCAGGACGAAACAGGCGCATCGAACGGCCGTCCCGGATCCATTCAGCCGTTCTTTGACGACGGGAGGAATTCTATCGACAGTCTTGTGAAACAATACTCCTCTCCAGCGGTCAGGCGATGACCCTGGCACGTCTGAGGGCCTCAAGCGCCGCCGCGTCGTAGCCCAGGCTCGCAAGGATCGCGTCGGTTTGCGCTCCGTGCGGTTGCGGTGGGCGCGACAACGAGGGGCCGTCCTCGGCAAAGGTGAACCCGGCCAGCGTTGTCATCATGCCGCCGGGCGTTCCCGGCGCGCCCTCGAACCGGTGCAACGCACGACGGGCCTGCACCTGAGGATCGGCCAGCGCCTCGTCCAGCCGTCGGATTCGGGCGCAGGGAATGCCGTGCGATTGCAGGAACTCTTCCCAATGGGTGGCGGACTGTGTGCAGATGATCCCGGCCAGAGCCGCGCTTTCGCGCGGGTGATCGTCCAGACGCTGGTTGTTGTTCTCCTTGGCCAGTTCGGGTCGCCCGAGCACGGCCCACAACCTGCGCTGCTGACGAAGGTTCGAGGCGGCCACCATCACCGGCGCGTCCGATGCATGGTACATCCCGATCGTGGCGAACGGAAAAGTGTTGCCCTTGGCTTTGGGCACGGCACCGCTCCAATAATGCGAGGCGACATGCGAGGTGGAGAACAGCAACGCGACATCCAGCATCGACACATCGATATGCGTGCCTTGCCCCCCGTTTCGTTCGCGCTGAAGCAGCGCGGCGGCAATGGCATAGGCCGCAGTGGTCCCGGCCGCATAATCGATCACTGGCGCCCCGGATTTGAAGGGTTTGGCGGGATCGTCCCCGGTCATCGCCATGATGCCGGAAAAGGCCTGTATAACGTTGTCATAGCCGCGCAGCTCACGCCTCGGCCCCGTCGAGCCAAAGGCAGAAAGCGAACAATAGATCAGCCGGGGATTGCGGGCCCGCAACACATCATATCCCAAGCCCAAGGCCTCGAAGGCACCCGGGCGATAATTCTCGACCAGGACATCGGCCGTGTCGAGGAGCCGCAACATCGCTTCGCGTCCCTCAGGATGCTTGAGATCGAGCGCGATGCAATCCTTGTTGGACCCCTGCCCCAGAAAGGCGGTTCCCATGCCACGGTCGTTCATCGCCCGATCCGGGCCCTGCGCGCGCGCCTGGTCCGGATCGTCGGGCTTTTCGACCTTGATCACCTCAGCGCCCAGGGTCGCCAGTTGGAAGGCCGCGAAAGGGCCGGCCAGTACATGGGTCGTATCGACGATCCGATACCCTTCGAAAGCTCTGGTCATGGTTTCTCCCATCTCTTCGGCAGACAGCTTCTCCGACCGGAGCCGTCTTTTCCACGCCCGAAAAGTTCGCCAAAGCCTGACTATTGCACCCACGACGGGTTGGTCCTTGGGGCACATTGCTGCCCCGATCCTTTCGCAGCAACAGCGCCGCGGCGTGGATCGATCTGACCGTAATGGTGGCCAGCCGTGCGAACGCCCTGACGTCAGGCGCTCGTGTCGGTGGCGAGTTGCTCACGCATCCAGGCGAGGAATTTCATCAGCGGCGGCGAAGGCGGAATCGCCGTGGGCCAGGTCAGGAAATATCCCTCTCCACTGTAACAGGTCGCATCAAACGGCGCGACCAAAGTGCCGTTCTGAAGGTTCTGCCGGACAAAGACCTTGACCGCCAAGGCGACGCCGCTGCCCATCGTCGCCGCCTCATAGGCGAGGGCCGAGCTTTCGAACCGGATGCCCGGCCCCGCATCGACATCCGCACCGACGCGCTTGATCCAGGCCGCCCAATCGGTCGGCCGAGCCATGGAATGCAGCAGCCGCACACGCCGCAGGTCGTTCGGCACGCGCAACTTGTGCTGCTTCTGGAAGGCAGGCGAGCAGATCGGGATCAATTCAATATCGACCAGCTTTTCGCTGTGCAGGTCTGGCCAGTCACCCTTGCCCGCACGGATCGCGGCATCCAGGTTCTGCGTCTCGAAATCGACTGGCGCGATAGAGGAACTAAGCCGGATCTCGATCCGGGGAAAGGCATCGTGAAAATGGGTCAGACGCGGGATCAGCCACCGCTGCGAAAAGGTTGTGTAGGACTGAATCGCCAGAATGTCGCGCCGCCCGCGCCGAGACACCAGCCGCGTCGCATTGTTGATGTCCTGAAAAGCCCGGCTTATGCCATTCGCCAGCAACTTGCCTTCGTCGGTCAGCTCCAGCCCCCGGTGCAGGCGCTTGAACAGCGTGACGCCGAGAAAATCCTCCAGAACACGCACCTGGCGACTGACGGCAACCTGAGACACGCCCAATTCCTCGGCGGCGAGGGTAAGATTGCTCAACCGTGCCGCCGCCTCGAAGGTCTTGAGCGGGTTCAAGGGGGGGAACGGGGTTTTCAACGGTCGATTGCGCCTCCGCGCACGCGTGATGGCCGTCCGGTAGCCCGGTTGACCGGGCATCTGGGCCCGCCACCTCCTCCCGGACAGGCGTTTTGCGTCCTGTCACGGCCTTCGTTATCGGGCCAAGCCGGGCGCTATACAAGGCTGTTGTGCCTTTGCCTGCGCCTCATCAGCCGGGGCGCTTTCGATCCAGTCGGCTGACCAACCCGACGATCCAGGGCATGTTCGGCATGAACATCAGGATGCGCGTCAACTGAAAGGCAGTAACCAGCGCCAGGTCGGTGCCTAGGTATTTCGCCGTCAGCGCCATCTCGGTCACACCGCCGGGCGCAGCGCCCAGCACCAGCACCTCCCAGGGTTGCCCTGCCAGCGCGGCCAGCCCCAGCGCAAAGACCGAGACGATACCCAGCAGCAGCACGGCATTGCCAAGGAGCATCAACACCTCGCGCCCGCCCCGCACAAAGATCTCGCGCCGGAAGGTAGAGCCCAGCCAGACACCCAGCACGATCTGCGCCATCGCCAGCAGCGGGCCGGGGAAGGCTGTGAGCTCGATACCAAAGGCGGTGATCCCGGCGACCACCACCAGCGGCCCCAGAAAATACGGATTCGACAGGCCCAGCAAGCGGAAGACCTGCGCGCCTGCCAAAGCGGTGGCGGCGAGGATCAACCATCCCAACGGGTCCGGGGCCACTGCGGTAATGACAGGGCCCCTGTCTGGCCAGCCGTCGATGACATAGATCGCCACCGGGACACTGAACACCACCAACGCGATGCGGATGGTCTGCGCCAGAACCACCGGCGCGGGCTCGAAGCCATGGCGCTCGGCAAGGACAGCCGCCTCGACCGGACTGGTGGGAAAGGTCGCCAGAACCGCCTGCGCCAACGGCAGATGCGCACGCCGCGCCAGCAGCCAGCCGACCGCCAGCGCGATCACACCTGTCAGCAACGCGGTGCCAACCAGTAGCGGGGCCAGTGTCAGGAGCGCGGCAAAGGCCTGCGGCGAAAAGGCCAGTCCAACCTGCGCGGCAACGGTCATCTGCCCGAAAGGCCGGGTGACGACGGGCACCTTGCGCTCGATCCCGGCCAACAGATACAGAGCGCCGCTGAGGAACAGCGGGCCCAGCATCCAGGGCAGCGGCATGCGCGCCCAGGCAAAGGCCCACCCCGCCAGCGCCGCCGCGCCATAGAGCGGCAGCAACCAGATCAGCGAGGCGAGTCTGCGCATGGGATGCTCCTAGAGCGGCTCCACGACGCCGGGGCCGAGGAATTGCCGCACCGCCTCGTTGAAACCCGCGGCACAGTCAAGGTTGATCGAATGCCCGCCATCCAGATCGACGATGCCGATGCCGGGCCGGGCCTGTTGCAGCCAGACCCGCAGGGGCTGAAAGCGCCGCTCGCGCAGACCGTTGACCAGCAGCGTCGGCACGCGCAACGCGGGCAGCCGATCCCTTACTGACAGGTGGGGCAGTGTGTACGCCAGCAGCAGGGCGAATCCCTCTGGATCGACCCGGTCGACATCGGCGATCAGATCCGCCCGCAGCGTCGGATCGAGGCCCCGCGCATGGCGCGGGTGATAGCGCATGCGCATCAGCGCGGACGCCCCCTCGGCGCGCAGCTCGGCGAGTTGAACGGCATAGGCCGCGCGCTCGCCGCTGGCCAGCGCGCCACGCAGCGCAGCATTCGCGTTGGTGAAGACATGCCCCCGGCAATGATCCGGGAAGTCCAGCGCATAGCGCAGGGTCAGGCCTGCGCCAAAGCTATGGCCGCACAGGTGCCAGCGGTCGATCGCCAACGCGCGGCGCAGCCTGTCAAGTTGCGCGACCAGGGCCTGCGGGCTCGCCTCGTCAGCGTTCCGGGGCGGGGGGGACGCGCCGTGCCCCGGAAGATCGACGCGCACCAACCGGAAATCCCGCGACAATGCGGCATTCGGCTGCCATTGGCGACGGCTGGAAAGAAAGCCATGCACCATCAGAAGCGGCGGCAGATCGCTTTCCGGGTCAGCGTCGAAGGCAAGATCGCGCGGCTGGGTCACGGTCATCGACTCGATTTATCAAGCGGGCCAGAGAGTTGTCCGGCCCCTGGAAGATGCTCAACCCAATACGACAAGACTGTCGCCTGCCCGCACCCCCTGCCCCTGTGGCAGCACGAAGACGGGGTTGATCTCGGCCTCGAGAAGCTGATCGCCCAGAACACGGACCATCCCGGCAAAGGCAAGGATCGCATCCACCAGCGCTTCTACATCCGCCAACGGGCGGCCGCGGAACCCCTTGAGCAGGGCGCCGCAGGTCAACTCGTCGATCATGCTGCGGGCGCTGTCGCGCGTCAGCGGCAAGAGGCGGATGGCGACATCCTTGTAGAGTTCGGTCGTCACACCCCCCGCGCCCAAGAGCACATAGGCGCCCAGTTGCGGATCGCGGTTGAAGCCCAGGATCATCTCGACGGCGCCTTGGACCATCTCCTGCACCAGGAACCCGTCCACCCGTGCCGAGGTGCTGGCGCGCACCCGGTCGAGCATTGCGCGGCAGGTTTCGCCCACCACCTCGGGTCGGATGTTCAGCGCGACGCCGCCGACCTCGGACTTGTGCAGGATCTCGCTCGACAGGATCTTGACCACCACCGGCGCCGAAAAACCGCGCGCCACCCCCGCCGCCGCTTCCGGTGTCTGGGCTACGACCTCGCGCGTGACCGGCACGCCAAACCGGGCAAAGAGCGCCTTGGCCTCGGCTTCGTTCAAGGCGCCAGGCGACAGATCCGAACAATCCACCTCGGGCAGATCGGGGATCACGCCCGACTGGAGCCGCGAACGGGGCGACAATGCCGCCAGCGCGGCAGCGCAGCTTTCCGGGGTCGCAAAGGCCGGGATAGCACGGCGGTTCAGGTGGCTGACGATGTTCGGCGCATCCGGGCTGACGTAGACCAACACGGGTTTTTCGGTCAGCCCCAGCGAATCCAGCACCGGCGCCGCCACCAGATCGGGCTGCGCAATCGAGGACGACCCCGCGACCACGGCAATCGCGTCGTACGAGGGGCTTTCGGCCAGTATCTTCAGGATCGCGCGGAACAGGTCAGGCCGCAGGCCAGCCAGCGTCACGTCGATGGGGTTGCGGTCCAGCGAAGCTTCCTTGAGGTCCAGCGCCAGCAGCGCCTGCGCCGTTTCGGCGTCCGGAGCAGGCATGTCGAGGCCCATCAGCCCGACATTGTCCGCCACGACCGTGGCAGCGCCGCCGGTAGAGGTGACGATGGCGACCCGCTTGCCCGCCATTCGCCGCCCCTGCGCCAGTGCGGCAGGCAGATCGAGCAGTTCGTTGAAGGTCTGGGCCTGAATGATGCCCAACTGCCTGAACAGCGCCTCATAGACCTCGAAGGCGCCAGCCAGCGCGCCGGTATGCGACACGGCAGACCGCGCGCCGGATTCCGAGCGCCCGACCTTGTAGGCGACAATCGATTTGCCAGCAGCGATGGCTCGTTCGGCGGCGCGGCGGAAACGATCGATGTCACGGATCGTCTCCAGATAAAGCGCGCAGACCGTCGTGTCGGGGTCGTCAGCCAGCGCGTCAAGGAAATCGGCGATCTCCAGATCGACCTCGTTGCCGGTCGCCACCAGCTTGGAAAAGCCAATGCCGCGCGCCACCGCCCGCGACAACAGCGAACCGAGGATTCCGCCGCTTTGCGACAGCAGCGCAATACGGCCAACCGGAAAATCGCTCATCTCCATCGCACCACTGGCGGTCAGTGGAATGCGGTCGGTCAGGTTCACAAGGCCGATGGTGTTAGGGCCAAGGATTCGCATTTCCCCTGCCGCCGCTCGCAGTTCGAGCTGCAGCGCGCGTCCTTCCTCGCCCGCCTCGCCAAAGCCCGAGGCCAACACGACCGCCGCTTTACAACCCCGCTCGGACAGGTCGCGCACCGCGTCTACAACCCGGTTCGCACCGAGCAGGATCAGGCCCAGATCGGGTGCCTCGGGCAGGTCGGCAATGCTGGCATAGCTTTTCAGCCCCGCGACGGCATCGGATCGCGGATTGACCGGATAGATTGATCCATCATAGCCCTGCGCCTGAAGGAAGGCGATGGGTCGGCCGGTCAGCTTGGCGGGGTCGTTCGACGCCCCGACAACTGCGATGCTGCGAGGATTGAGGATGGGGTGCAAGGCGCTCATCGTTTGGTCACTTCGCTGATTTGTTCAAGAAACTTTCAACAGCCGTGCGATGTTCGGCTGTCGTGTAACAGATCGCCTGCGCCTCGCGGCCCAGGGCAAAAATCGTTTCGTCGCTGGATTCAAAAGTCCGGTCGAGAATGCCCTTGCTCAAGGCCAGCGCGGGAGCGGAACCAAAGGTCAGTTCCTCGGCCCAGGCCTGCGCCGCCGCGGCCAGTGCATCGGCCGGAACGCAGCGGTCGATCAGGCCGATGGCCAGGGCCTCGTCGGTTTCGACGACGCGGGCTGAGAAGATCATCTCCTTGGCCCGCGACAGGCCGACCCGCCGCGGCAGGAAGTACATCCCGCCCCCGTCCGACACGAGCCCCCGCTTGATGAAGCTCATTGACAGCTTGGCGCCCTTGGCGGCGATGATGAAATCACAGGCCAGCGCCATGTCCAGCCCCAGGCCAAAGGCCGCGCCATTCACCGCGGCAATCACGGGCTTCGAGATACCGTGGATCGCCGCCACGCCGCGATGCGTGCCCTTCTGCCGCGTCCAGCCGTTATAGGCGACCTGCGCCGCCGGCGCGTCGAGCCGCGCGCGCATCCCGCCGATGTCGCCGCCAGAGCAAAATCCCTTGCCCGCCCCGGTCAGGATGATCCCTTTGACGGTCAGGTCAGCCTCGGCGCGGGCGAAGGCCTCGATCAGTTCGACGCGCATGTTGTCGTTGATCGCGTTGCGCACATCGGGCCTGTTCAGGGTGATGGTACGGACTCCATTCAGGTCAGACACCAGCAGGTAGGAATAGGTCTGGGACACGATGTTCATGCGGTTTCCTTTCTTTGGACGGAGCCAGCCGTCAGGAATGGGGTTTCAGGCGGCGCGCAGCCCGCCAGGCAGGTGGACACCGTCCAGAATGCAGCGCCGCAGTGCCGCGACCGAGGCGGGGTCCAGCACCGAACCGGCCAGTTCGTCGAACTTCTCGATCCGCTCGTGCAGGCTGACCGGATGATCGGGGTCGCCGCGGCGCCAGGGCTGGAAATGTCGAAACTCACGCCCGTCACGCAGCCGCACCGCCAGCCGGGCCATGCGGCGCGAAGGATAGGCTGCGGCCAGATCCTCGGCGCGCTCGATGCTGATACGTGGCATCAGCGCCCTCAGGCGCGGATCGGCCAACGCCGTCGCGTCAAAGGCGGTCAGGCGCACGCTGCCCAGCACCAACTGCGCGGCGAGGCAATATTGCAGGCTGAAGCGCGCCTCGTGCGCGCCCTGCGGATCGGGGCGGTCGCACATGGACTTGGTCGCGCCGTAGCCCTCGACATGCAGGGCCTCGATGTCCGCAGCGCCAAAGCCCTGCTGCCGCCGCAGCGCCTCGATCCCCTCGAGAGCGGGAAAGATATGCCCGCAACACCCGTGGAGTTTCATGGTCATGCGGGTGATCGGCGTCCACTCGTCGGCCCCCTCGAACGCCGCTGCCCAGTTCCCCGTCCCGGCACCGGTGGCCGCAGCATAGCCGCGCGGCCCGTCGAGGGCGTCCATCGCGCCGGTCGCACCTGCGCGGGCGGCATAGGCGGCCAGCATCCCCGCCTCGGCCGCGTGCCCGGCGTGCAGGGCTTTGGCCAAACCCGTTCCCTGCAGATTCTGTTGATGACCACCCGCAAAGCTGCTGGCGATGGCGATGGCATGGGCGATCTGCTCGCGCCCGGAACCCAGCAACAGGGCGGCGGCGACAGCGGCGCCGATCGTGCCGACTGTCGCGGTGATGTGCCAGTATTCATAATGCGTCGGCTGTAATGCCAGCGCGAGACGGCAACCCGCCTCATAGCCAGCGATCACCGCGCGGTCGAAGGCGTCGCGCGGGGCGCCTCGATCCTGTGCGACGGCGAGCGCGGCGGCTATGGTAGGAGAGCCGGGATGGTAGCCACCATCGCGGAAGATGTCATCGAATTCAACGGTGTGGCTGGCCGCGCCATTGACAAGGGCGGCGTTGCGCGGGCTGGTACGGGCACTTGAGGTGAGGCAGATCGCCCTGCCGCCTCCGGTCCCCAGATCGGCCCCAGCCAGCAAGATTGCCGGGGCGCGGGCGGTGCCCGGGATCGTCGTGGCGAACCAGTCCAGCGTGGCATGGCGGACCGCCGCTGTCACCGCCGCGTCCAGCGGCCGATCCCGCCAGGCGAGAGCCATATCCGTGAGGGTCAGCAGGGGATTGGTCACACGCGTCACTCCGCCAGCATTCGGAATTGGGGCCAGAACGTCGTATCGCTGGCCCCCAGAACGCCCCGCCGCTTGCCAGGCGGGGCGGGTCGTTCAGTTTGCGATCATGCCTGCGGCGCGCAATTGTTCCTCGGCCAGGTCCATCAGGTCCTGAACGAACTGCGTGTATTCTGCCGGGCCAAACGCGCTGTCCAGCACACCCGAGGCGCGGGCGTAGGTCTGATAGGTTTCGGCCTGCATCGCGCTGTGGATGGCATCGGCGATCTGCTGCTGCAGCGCCGGGTCCATGCCCGCCGGTCCAAAGACACCGCGGACCTGCAGCCAACTGGTGTCTACATCAAAACCCTGTTCCGCCCAGGTCTGGGTGTCGGGCAGCGTGTCGAGACGTTGGTCGCCCAGCACACCCAGCCCCTTGACGCGGCCCGCCTCAAAGAAGGACAACGTCGGGCCCAGGTTCGACACACCCACATCCACATGCCCGCCCAACACAGCGGCGATGATGTCTGGCGTCGATTCGAACGCGACCCAGTTGAACCTCACGCCGGTGTTCTGCTCGAGCATCGACATGGCGATATGCTGCATCGACCCCACCGGGCCGAACCCGCCAATGTTCACCGCGCCGTCGTTCGCGCGGCCACGTTCGACAAGGTCCACCATTGAGTTGATGTCCGAATTCACATCGGCAAAGAACAGGATCGGATCGATCTGTGACAGGGCGATCCAGGCAAAATCATCGGGCGCAAAGACGCCGCGCAGGTTGGTCAGCATGCCGGTGAAATGCGAGACCGTGTTGACGCCCAGGGTCAACCCGTCCGGCGCCGCGGCGCGGACATTCGCCATCTGCGTCGCGCCACCGCCACCCGGCAGGTTGTTGATGACGACAGGTTGGCCGATCATCGGCTCCAGCGACTGCGCCAGGCTGCGCACGAATACGTCGGTGCCGCCGCCCGGTCGGGTGTGCAGCGCAAAGGTGACGGGTCCGCTGGGCCTCCAGCCATCCTGCGCGGCAACCGGGGCGGCACCGACCAACGCAAGGCCGACGACGGCGGCACCTGCAAGCACCGAGCGACGCAGTTTGTCGATATTCATTTCCTATTCCTCCCGAAAAGTGACGGCCAGAACCAGCCCTCGGAGCGATCTTGGCGAGGTTGGCGGGTCCGTTGAACTGAGGATAAATTTGGCTTGCCTGACCTTTGGTTAGGTCAGGATCGCCGGGCTTTCCGCAGCAGGCTGCGCAGCAGGGTGATGCCTGGCAGGATGAAGGCCAGTGCGGCAACCGACAGCAGCACCATCGTCAGCGGCGAGGTGAAGAACACCGCCCAGTCCCCTCGCGCGGTAATCAGGGCGCGGCGGAAGTTTGTCTCCATCATCTCGCCGAGAACCATCGCAAGGATCACCGGCGCCAGCGGAAACCGCATTTTGCGCAAGACATAACCCAGAATTCCGCAAGCGAGCATGACATAGACCGGAAACATCGAGTTTTCCGAGGCATAGGCACCGACAAAGCAGATGCCCGCAACGATGGCGGCGATGGCCGGGCGCGGGATATTGGCCACCTGAGCCCAGAACCGGATGCCAAACAGGCCGATCATCACCATCACCGGCACTCCGATCAGCAACGAAGCAAAGATCGTGTAGGGGATCTCGGGCATGCGGGTGAACAGCAACGGTCCGGGCTGGATGCCATGGATGTTGAGCGCACCGATCAGCACGGCGGTGGTCGCCGATCCTGGAATTCCCAGCGCCAGAAGCGGCGCCAGCGCCCCGGACACCGCCGAGTTGTTGGCAGATTCCGATGCAGCCACGCCTTCGATGGCACCCTTGCCGAACTTCTCGGGCGTCTTCGAGAAGCGCTTGGTGACAGCATAGGAGATGAACGAGGCGATCGAGGCCCCCGCCCCGGGGATCACGCCGACGATATAGCCGATTACCGAACTGCGAAAGATCACCACCTTCAGGCGACCAAGCAACCGGAACGGTGCGGACAGGCCGCCGGTCAGCGCCGTATTGCGAGCCTTGTCCGCCGGACCGTCCTCGATCATGATCAGCACTTCCGACAAGGCATAGAGCCCCAACAATACCGGGACGAGCGGCAAGCCCTCGAAGAATTCGGGATCGCCACCGGTAAAGCGCGGGGTTCCGGTTTGCACGTCCAGACCAACGGTCGCCAAAGCAAGGCCGATGCCCATTGCCACCAGCCCCTTCATGGGCGTCCCCTCGGACAGGCCCGCGACCAGACTCAGCCCGACCAGGGCCAGTGCAAAATATTCTGTCGGTCCAAAGCGCAGGGCGAATTCAGACAGCGGCACGGCAGTGCCGATCAGGAACCAGGTCGAGATAAAAATCCCCAGGCCGGATGCCATGATCGATACACCGAGTGCCTCACCGGCGCGGCCCTGCTTTGTCAGGGGATAGCCGTCCCAAGCCGTCGCAACGGCCGCCGCCGTCCCCGGCGAATTGATAAGCACCCCCGAGATGGCGCCACCGTATTCGGCCGCGGCATAAAGCGCGACCAGCCCGACAATGGCCACCACTGGGTCAAGACCATAGGTAAACGGGATCAGCAGGGCCACACCCAGACTGGGGCCGAGACCCGGGATGGCCCCGATCAGATATCCCATGAGCGCGCCCAGAACGAGCGCGACCCAGATCATCGGGCTCCCGAAAGCAGAAAATCCGAGCAATAGGTGGTCGATCATTCCTGTCTCCTCAGGGAAGGCGGACGCCAAAGGCGGCGACGAAAACCAGATAGACGAAGCCGACCAGCAGCAGCGGCGACGCAACCAGATGCAGAGGGCGACGCTCACCGGCGATCAGCATGGTCAGAAAGCCGAATGAGCCAATGGTCGCCAACGCCCCGATCCGCGTGAACAGCAGGGCCTGAAGTACCAAAGCAACGATGCCGACGGCGACCATCAGCGGTCGATGGATCGCCACCATCTCGAATGGAAGGCGCAGCAGACTTTTCGTGATGGCTGCGACCAGTACGAGGGTCGCTGCCGCGATTGTGGCGATTGCCACCAGCTTGGGAAATCCGCCCGCACCGATGTCCATCTGGTTGAACGGCGCGGGCAGCGACCGGGCCGCACCCAGATAGACGGCAAAAACCCCAAGGATGGCCAGGCACCCGAGGATCTCGAGAAGCCGCAAGGGTTGGCGAATGATCTCGGTGTCAAACCGTCGACGAGACGATTCCTGCGGATCGCTTGACATGGGTTCCTCCTCCCTCACGGATCGGCGCGGTATCCGTTGTGTCCTTTCAGGTAATCGCCCGCGGCCGTCCGGGTGTGAACCAACATTTTCTCAGTCCTGCCCCACCTTGCGCTTGGGTCATCGATGCTCAGGCGCCAAACCGGCAAAGCGATGAGTGATCGGCGTCGGACGCCCCGCCGCGTCCAGCGCCACAAAGGTGAAGCTGGCTTCAGTCACCTTTTCGCTGCGATCTGATTGGCGCGGACGCCGCCAGGCATCGACATGGATGGTCATCGAAGTGCGCCCCTGCCGCGTCAATCGTGCATAAAGAGAAACCTCGTCACCCACCTTCACTGGCCGGTGAAAGATCATCCCCTCGACTGCCACTGTGGCCGAGCGCCCGCCAGAAACCAGCGCCGCCACGTTCCCCGCGGCAAGGTCCATCTGGCTCATCAGCCAGCCGCCAAAAATATCGCCTGCCGGGTTGGTGTCTGCCGGCATGGCGACGGTGCGGATCGTCGGGCTGTCCTGCGGTGGCGGTTGGTCTTCGCGGCTCATGTCTCGCTCCCTAAGTTGCGTCCCGGCATAGTTGAAGCATCTGTACCGGTGGTTAGGCCTTGCGGGGATCACGATCACCGCACAACGTGCGTTCGTCACCCTCGACAGCCCGCGGGCGGGCCTCAGATGACCTTCTCCTGCGAGGGATCATGCGTCGGAGGACGCAGGGGTGGACGGTTGGTCAGCGCAGACGATCCGCGGGGACTGGCGAAAGACCGGTCGCGTACAGGCAGCCCGCCGCCTCGGGCCCGACGAGGAACCGCAGGAACGCGGCCACGGGCGCACGGGCGGCTCCGGTAGGACTGGCGGCGGCGGCGATCATCGTCGGCCCCTGAAAGCCGTCAGGCAGCGGGTCAAGGATCTCGATTCCGTCCTGCTGGAGGAGCTCAGACCATTGCTGGACGCCCATCTCCACCCTACCCTGCGCCACAGCCTGGCCAACAGGCCCGTCGGTGATGATCTGACAGCGAGGGCCGACCGTATCCGACAGACCGAGCCGCGCCAGAAGCGTCTCGCGGAAGAACACGCCGCTGGCCAGGGCTGATATCCCGATGGACCGCGCCCCGAGCAAGGTTGCGCGCAGCGCCTCGGGCGCAGCGACAGCAGGACGCGGTGCCCCCGCCATCACGCACAGGGCGACCAGAGACTGCCCGACATCGACACGCCCTGCGGTCACAAGCATGCCTGCGGCAATCTGCGTGTCCAGCAAAGGCACCGGCAACAGAGCGACATCCGGCGCCGGATGCGATGACAGCCGCCTGACGACGCTGTTCGCCGCACCACCGCTTGCGGGCCCCAGAAGAACGTTCACCTCGACACCGGTCGCATCGGCATAACGCGCGGCCAGCGCCTTGGCGGCCGGGGCAAAGGCCGCCGGGGCGGCCAGGGTCAACACGGTGCTCATTGCAACCCTTCCAGCAAGGCGATCACGCCCTCGGGATCGTCAACCATCGGGTCGTGCCCGCAACCCTGCATGACGGCGGTGCGCCACGACGGATCAGCGGCGCAGCGTTCCAGCGCGGCGTCAAAGCGCGGCTGCGGGAACAAGGGGGTCCGCACGTAGAGCTTGGTAGCGATCCGCTCACGGGCGCCGGTCAGACGGATCGGGTCCAGCGACACACCGATTGGCTGCGGCGTTATCTTCGAATCAACCCAAGCGGCGTTCCCTGGCGACTGAATGCGCAGTGCCGCAGAGGTCGGCCCTGGACGCGAAACCTCGCCCTTCGCGCGGGCGGCGTTGAAGGCCTCGGTTTGCTGCTCGTTCAGCAGATCCATGCCGCGCTGGCCATCGTCGGGCAGAAAGGCATCGAGATAGACAAGGGCCGAGACACGATCGGCAACGTCCTCTACCGCGCCCGAGATCACCCAGCCAGCATAGGAATGCCCTACAAGTACGACGTCGGACAGATCCTCCCACCGGAACAGGTTCACGATATCCGCGATATGTGTTTCCAGCCTGACATCCCCGCTCAACAAATGCGAGCGGTCGCCGAGTCCGGTCAGCGTCGGCGTGAAAACGCAGTGGCCGCGCGCAATGAGGCCTTCTCGCACCAGGCGCCAGAGCCATCCGCCATGGCCCGCACCATGGACAAGAACAAAGGTCTTTGGGTCGTTTGTATCGGGCATGATGGGTCTCCTGCTGGGTCACGGATGGGACCGGTTGCGCGGCGTCCAGAGCACTGGAATGACAGCCACCCGGGAAATCACCCGAACCTAGACAGCGAGAATGGGGATAGATAGATCGTCTGACCCGACTATTCGTCCGCCTTTCCCAAACATCCTGGGACAGGAAATAGCAGCTGCACCGGCATAGCATTCCTGTCGGCGGAAAAGGCGCCAGGCCCGTAGCCTGCCGCGTCCGCGAGTGTCCGGAATAGGAGAGACCCACCATGCCCCGTATCGGAATGTCTGGATTCGTCATGCTCGGCGCGCTCTGGGCGCCATTCGTCCCCGCCTGCGCGCAACAAGCCGGGGATTGGCCGAACCGGCCGATCGAACTGATCGTCCTCAACGCGCCGGGCGGCGCGTCGGACGTCTTCGGTCGCGCGCTTGCACATGCCGCTCAGGGCGTGTTCAGCCAACCCATCGTGGTGATCAACCAGCCCGGAGGGGGCGGCGCGACCCAGATGGCCGCCGTACGTTCGGCGGCACCCGATGGCTATACCATCGGCGTCAACACGCTGTCGCATTTCACCAGCATGCAAAGCAATCTCGCCGGGGTTTTCAGCCCTGACGATTTTTCGTGGATCGCGTTGCTGCAGGAAGATGCCTATCTCGTCTATGTCTCGACCGAGAGCGACTATGACAGCTTTGCCGACGTCATCGCCGCCCATGCCGGCGGTGATGAGGTAACGGTTGGCGGCTTCGGTCCCATCGGGTCGACCGCCAATATCGCCGCGCATGTGGTGATGGAGGCGGCCGGGATCGAACAGAACTGGGTCAGCTTTGACTCGTCATCTGCGACGGTTGCGAATGTGCTGGGCGGGCATGTCGAAATCGCGGTAGGCAATCCCGGCGCTGTGGCCGAGTTCGTCGAGGCGGGTCGCATCCGGGTGTTGGGTGTTCTGGCGGCTGAACGTTCGCCCGCGTTGCCAGAGGTACCAACCTTCGCTGAACTGGGGCTCGATGCAAATCCTGACTGGACCCAGATCCGCGGCATCTTCGGCCCTGCCGGAATCCCGATGGAGATACAACAGGCCATTGCCGAGGGATTGTTTGAAGCGGTGCAGGAGGCCGAGTTCCAGACCTATCAACGCCGCTCGGGCATCCGCGGACTGCACCTCGGGCCCGCAGAATACGCGGAATACGCCAGCGAGGCGACCGAGGCGGCCCGTGGCGGGCTTCAGGCCGTAGGCATCGCGCCGCGCTGACAGAAAGCGACTGGTCCGCGCGCAGCGAAACCATCCGAACGGATCTTGACCACAGCTGTGCCTTGCCGGGTTATTGCACTCCGGTCGTCAACCGGCGCAATCTCATTCACATACGATACATCATCGGGCATGGGTTGCGCCGGATACACCGATCTTGAGCCGATCTGCGAAGGTGTCGAAAAGCGGCAGTGAGGCAGGCGCGCCCTCATCAAGGATCACCCCAAATGCGAGGGGATTGGCTATCTGCGACGCGGGCCTACCGACCGGCAGCACAGCGGGACCCGCACAGCCCGGACCCTGCGCGACAACGGCGATGTGGACCCGCGAGGGTGAGAAGCACCTCTTCAACCCGCGATGGGCACCGAAAGCGCCAGCCGCCAGCAACGGATCGGGCTTGCGCAGCGGAACAGTTCTGACTGCGGCCAATCAGGCGGTCGGGGTCAGAGCGTCGTAATTTGTGTCGGCCCCGCGCTGCCGCCGCGGTACTCACTCGGTCCCGCCGGGTGCCGATGGCTTGCCTGCCTCGGCCACCAGCGCAGCAAGGCGGAAGAAGCCGTGCACCATCTTGGAATAGGGCATCAGCAGGAACAGGACCGTTACGACCGCCAGATGCAGCGCCAGCAGCGGCGCGACCAACACGGTGCCGGTGGCGGCATAGAGGGCAAGGCCGGTCAACGCCACCGCGCCCAGCAGCAGGATGAAGGCCATCTCGCCGCCCCAGACCCGCGCCGCGCCCAAGGCCGGATCGGCCCGCAGTTTCAGCACGGCCAGCCCCGTCGCCCCGATGACCATCATCACCCCGCCTGGCAGGCCCAGCAGTTTGGGCGGGCTCAGCAAGCCATAGGGCGCGGGCCAGTCGAGCAGATAGTGCATCAAGGTGCCGCTGCCGGTGGCGGCAAAGCACAGCAGAAAGCCATACATCATCAACTGATGAAACACCCGGCGGCGGTCGGTATAGCGGTCGCCGTTTTCGAAATTGCACCCCTCGCCGTGCCCGCCCGACAGGTTGGTCATCCGCCCGGCCTGCCCCAGCGCGGCGATCAGATGCGCCAGTCGCACCCGCCCACCGCCGATCTCGCGCCAATAGGCGCGCAAGGACGCCGCGATCATCGCCAGGGGCAACAGGAACACCGGCACGAACACCGCAACCAGCAGATTGTGCGACAGATGCGCATAGAACCCCGCACCGCCCGCCGGCTTTAGATAAGCCAGCGCCCAGAGGAACCAGGCCAGCGCCACGACGGCCAACCCGGCCAGCGCCACGCCCTGCGTCTGGAACAACTGGGCCAGCGCGCGCGGGCGGGCCAGACGCTCCCAGCTTTCGACCCGCACCTCGGCCAACACAGCGGGGATATTCAGTGCGAATTCATGCGGTTCGGTATATTGGCACGAGTAATAGCAGCCCCTACAATTGTGGCACAGGTTCGCCAGTTGCGTCAGATCGCCGTCAGAAAAGGCCTTGTGCCGGGTCATTGCGGGAAAGACCGCGCAGAACCCTTCACAATAGCGACAGGCGTTGCAGATCTCGATCTGGCGGCGGGCTTCGGCAGTTGTATCAAGCGACATGGGCGGCGGCCTCCTTGCCTGCGATGCGTCCGAAAACGGTGCCGATGGTCATACCGAAACCGGCGAGATAGCCCTGCCCCAGGATCGAACCCGCCATGATCTCGCCCGCGGCCCAGAGATTGCGGATCGGACCCTCGGCGGTGTGAACCTGCGCGCGGGCATCCACCTTGAGCCCCAGATAGGTGAAGGTCACACCGGGGCGCAGTTGGTAGCCATAGAACGGCGGCGTATCGAGGGAGCGCGCCCAGTTGGTTTTCGGAATCGCCAGCCCTTTGGTCGCCACCCCGTCCAGTTCGGTCGGATGGAACCGCCCCGGTCGGCAGGCGGCGTTGAACGCATCGACCGTGCCGCGCAGCGCCTGCGGGTCAAGGCCCATCTGCGTTGCCAACCCTTCGAGCGTGTCGGACTTCACCGGCGGGAACACCGAGGGCATGAACAGGTCGATAGATTTCGCGTCGATCAGTGCATAGCCCACCTGATCGGGCTGCGCCGCCACCAGACGGCCCCAGATGGCATAGCGTTTGGGCCAGACATCCTCGCCCTCGTCATGGAACCGCTCGGCATGCTTGTTGACGACGATGGAGAACGGCACGCAATCCAGCCTTGTGACGATGCCGCCGTCGTACTGCGGTGCGCGGCCGTCGATGGCAACCGCGTGGCATTGCGTCGGATCGCCCACAGAGTCGGCGCCCTGATCCAGCATGTCGCGCAGCACAACGCCGCGGTTATAGGGCGTGCCGCGGATCAGGAAGTTGCGCGCGGCAGGTCCCCAGGCGCGGGCGAGCCAGTCGAGATCGGCCTGAAACCCGCCCGAGGCCAGCACGAAGGCGCGGGCGTTCACCGTCACGGGTTGCCCGGCGATCTCGGCCTCGAGATGGCTGATGCGGTCGCCCTCGCGGTGCACGTGGCGCACCTGCGCGTCATAGAGAACCTCGACCCCCAGATCCTGGACCGTGTTGTAATAGGCATTCACCAGCGCCTTACCGCCGCCCAGAAAGAAGGCGTTCGTCCGCCCCAGGGACAGCGTGCCCGACAGCGACGGCTGGAACCGCACGCCATGCGCCTTCATCCAGGGCAGGCATTCCTCGGACGAACGGATCGCCAGCCGGGCAAGGGATTCATCTGTCTTGCCCTTGGTGACGAGCATCAGGTCATGGATGTATTCGTCTTCCTCGTAGCTGCCGATCAGCGGGTCCATCGGCGCGCGGTGCATGCAGCGGAAGTTGCGCGTGTGGCGCGAATTGCCGCCGCGATAGGTCTTTGGCGCGCCTTCCAGAATCAGCACCCGCGCCCCGGCCTCGGCCGCCGTGATCGCCGCACAGAGCGCCGCATTGCCACCGCCGACGACAGCCAGATCATAGGTTTGTGGCAAGGGGGTCATTCACTGTCCTCCAGCGGGATTTCACGGCAGCGCATCGTACGGATGCGCACTGCCAAAGCGGCCTCGACATGGGCGCGCATCGCCGTCTCTGCGCGCAGGGCATCGCCTTTTCGCAGCGCGTCGAGCACCGACTGATGCTCGGCCATGGCCTGCGCGGCGCGCTCGGGGTCGGCCAGGGTGCTCCGGCCCAGAATCAGCAAGGTCTTTTGCAGAGCGCGCATCGACTTGACCAGAAAACGGTTGCGCGCGGCCTCCAGCAGGGTGCGATGGAACTGGCGGTTCAACTCCTGCGCCTGCTGGCTGGCGGGGGCTTGACCCAGCAGGTCGTCTATCGTGGCCAGCTCGGCCAATTCGATCGGGGTGATGACCCGCGCCGCCAGCCGCGCCGCCGTGCCCTCGAGGACTGCGCGCATCTCATAGAGTTCAACCACTTCGGCATGATCGAGACCCCGGATCGCGGCACCCTGTCGAGGCAGGTGCACGACCAGCCCGTCGGCCTCCAACTGGCGGATCGCCTCGCGCACAGGCGTGCGACTGATGCCAAGGCGCTCGGCCAGATCGGACTCACGCAGACGGGTTCCCGGCGGCAAAAGGCCCAGGCGGATATCGTCGAGCAAATGATGATAGGCGCTTTGACCCTGCGGAGCGTCCCCGTCTCTGGGCATGGATTGGCTCATTTGCTGATTCTGCATCCAACTGTATACGCGAGGATGCAATTTTGACAAGTGGTCACGTGGCGACCGCAACAAGAAGAACGCTGACAAGATCGCTGGCATGGGTTGGTGTCGAACTTGGCCTTCTTTTGCTGCATCGCCGCACCTCACTCGGGGTGAGCCGGTTGCCGATTGACCAGATGGATCGGCCGACCCGCGGCGAAGGCGTTGACCTGGTCGTATATCTCGGCGAATTGCAGGTCGAACTCGTCTTCGGTGACAAAGCCGATGTGCGGCGTGGCGATCACGCGGGGATGCGCGAGGATCGTATCGGCCGGGTCAGTCAGGGGTTCGGCGTCGAAAACATCGAGCGCCGCCAGGCCGGGGCGCCCGGCATTCAGCGCGGACAACAGCGCCCCCGGGGCGATCAACCCGGCCCGCGCCGTGTTCACCAGCATAGACCTGGGGCCCATGCACGCAAGGTCGGCTGCAGTTACGATACCCGTCGTCGCGGGTGTCAGCCGCAGGTGCAGCGACACCACATCCGGCGTGGCGAAAAAGGCAGCGCGGCTGGGGGCAACGGCTTCGCCCTCCGCCACGGCGCGGGCGCGTCCCTCATCCGAACCCCACCAAAGAACGTCGCAGCCGAAGGCACGCGCATAGCGCGCCACCAGCCGCCCGATCCGGCCAAATCCATAGATACCGATCGTCCGACCGGCCAGCGTGCGCCCGACACCAGCCTGCCAGTGTCCGGCGCGCAGGCTGGCCATCTGTCCCGGCAGGTCGCGCATCGCCGCAAGAATCAGCGCCCAAGTCAGTTCGGCGGCGGCGTGGTTGGGCTGTTCGGCAGGCTTGTGCGAACAAAAGGCCACCCCCGCCGCTGTGCAAGCCGCCACATCGACATGTGGCCAAACGCCTCGTCCCGAGATCACCCGCAACGCGGGCAGCCCCGCCAGCAGATTGGCCGTGATGCGGGTACGTTCCCGAAACAGGCACAGCGCCTCGGCCCCCTGCAGGCGCCGCACCAGTTCGGCACCTTTGGCGGAGTCGGTCCAGACCGTGACATCGTGCCCGGCCAGCCGCGCAAAGCTGGGCAGGCTGCGCAAGGTGTCGGACCAGTCATCGAGGATGTGAACCCTCATCGCCCCGCCCAGACCGAGGCTGGCACCATCACCTCGCCGCGCGCCAGCAGTCGGGCGGTGCGCAGCAGGCCCGCGGATTTCAGGGCAAAGCCCCCCGGGCCGGTTTCATAATCGACCGTCACGTCGATCACACCGCCGGGGTGCTCGATCAGCACCAGGGCGGGGCGGCCCTGCGGGGCGGCGAACAGGCCTTCGGCGACGGTGCCGGGGGTCAGCACGCAGGAGGCCAAGCATTGAGCGCCCGTCACCGCCATCGTCGGGTGGCAGTTCCATGGCATGAAATAGCGCGCGGTGATAGTGCCGCCGTCGCGGGGCGGCGCCAGCAGGGTGAATTTCGGTGTCACCGATTTCGACACATCGCCCAGCCCCATGCGGCGCCCGGCCTCCATTCGGATCGGCTCCATTCTGGCATAGAACTCGCGGTCGGCGTCCAGTTCGGCGGCGGTTTCATAACCCGTCAGCCCGAAATCGTCCGCCCGCGCCATGCAGACGGGCATCGCCACATCCATGCAGGTTACATCGATGCCGTCGATCACCTCGCGCGCATGGCCGGTCGGCAGCAGCGATCCGCAGACCGAGCCCACCACATCCATGAAGTTGAGATAGACCGGCGCCGCCGTGCCGGGGACGCCATCAATCGCGGCGCTCCCCTCGTACTCCACCCGCCCACCCGGGGTCTGCACCACGGCCTCGACCTTGGCGCCGGTATTGACCGAATGAATACGCACCCGCGTCACATCGCCCTGCGGCACGATCAGCCCCATTTCCAGCGCGGCGGGACCGACGCCCGACAGGATGTTGCCGCAGGTCGGTTTGAAATCGACCAGCCGGTCGGTGACACTGACCTGCGCGAAGAAATAGTCGATGTCGCAATCGGACAGGACCGAGCGCGACAGCATTGCCACCTTGGTCGTCACCGCCGCGCCGCCACCGATGCCGTCGATGTTAAGCGCGTGGCCCGAACCCACAGCAGCGACCAGCACCTGCGCCAGCGTCTCGCGGTCGTCCGGCAGCACCTCACGGCGGAAATACGGCCCGCGCGAAGTGCCGCCACGGAGGAAAAGATAGGGAATGGCGGTCTGGGGCATGTCAGGATTCCATGATGAATTGGGCCAGGTGGGCGCCGAAAGCGGCGGTTCCGAGGGTGCCGCCCAGATCGACGGTGCGAGTTTCCGGGCGGGCCAGCGCATCATCGAGTGCGCATTCGATGGCGGCGGCGGCCCGCCCCGCGCCCAGATGGCGCAGCAGCATCGCTGCCGAACCGATCAGCGAGGACGGATTGGCCCGGTCCTGCCCGGCGATATCGGGCGCCGATCCGTGCTGCGCCTGCGCGACGGAGGTGCCGGTGCCCAGATTGAGCGAGGCCGCCAACCCCAGCCCGCCCGCCAGTTCCGCGGCCAGATCGGACAGGATGTCGCCGAACATGTTGGTGGCGAGGATCACGTCGAACCGCGACGGACCCCGCACCAGCAGCGCGGCGGCGGCATCGACCAGCACCTCCTCATGCGTCACCTGCGGATAGTGCGCGGCAACCTTGCGCACCTCGGCAAGGAACAGCCCGTCGGAAATACGCAGCACATTCGCCTTGTGGATCGTCGCCACCCGCTTGCGCGGACGCTGTGCCGCCAGCGCAAAGGCGGCCTCGGCGATCCGGGCGCTGCCCTTGGCGGTGATCTTGCGCAGGGCGATGGCGACATCGGGTTCGACCAGAATTTCGCCTGAGCCCGAGGCCATATTGCGGTCGGCGTAGAAACCTTCGAGGTTCTCGCGCACGATGACCAGATCGACCTCGTCCGCCACCGGACGCGGGATCATCGGGCGCGACCGCGCCGGGCGGATGTTGGCGTAAAGCTCCAGCTCGCGCCGCAGCACACCCGAAGGGTTCAGCCCGCCCTCGGCCACCGGCGGATAGGCGTTATGCGACACCGGCCCCAGGATCACCCCCCGCGCGGCCTTGGCGGCGGCGATCACCGGCGCCGGAATGGTGGTGCCGTGGCGTTCCAGCGCGGCAAAGCCGATCAGGGCGTGGTTCAGGGTCAGCGGCAGGGCAAACCGCCGCGCCGCGGCCTGCACCACCGCCAGTGTGGCGGCGGTGATCTCGGGCCCGATGCCGTCGCCTTCGAGGAGAAGGAGATCCATCTGCCCGCCCCCTCAACGGAAGGGCCAGGGCAGGCGCATCGCCTCCTGCAACATCCCGCGCGGGAAGTTCAGCGACAGCGACCAGGCCAACAGCAGGATGAACCCGGCGGCGCCGATTGTCATCAGCAGTGTCGCCAGCAGCCCGGCCCGCGCCCGCACCAGCAGGAACAGCGGGAAGAACACCAGCAGGGCGGCGTAAAAGCCGATCAGCGCCGTCAGCCCGACCAGTCCCGCGATCCAGCCCAGCCCGCCCCAGAGCGAACCGATTCCCGCCTGCCCGACATGATCGCCCGTCAGTTCGGCATCGTAATGGGAATGGTGCCCGGTCTTGCCGAAGGTCAGTTGCGGCAGCAGGATCGCCATCATCCCCAGGCCGATGACCGACACCGACAGCGGAAACACCTTGCCGAGGAAATCGTGGCGCAGCGCATCGCCCAGTGCCACCACCATCAGCCCGACGATCATCAGCGCAAAGACAATCTGCGGCAGATGGGCGCGCAGGCTGGGCTTGTCGGGGGCGTCGTCGGCCTTTGGCACCAGATGGCCGTATTCATCCACCCGATTGCGCAGTCCAAGCCAGATCGAAGCCAGCGTCATCAGCGCGATGACGATGACTCCGGGCCGTGAGAGAAAGCTCCAGCCATTGAATTGCAGCGCCTGATAGAGATAGGTCTCAGACTGCATCGACAGAACGTAACCGATCAGCAGCGCCGGACGCGGCCAGCCGAAACGCTTCATCAGCACCCCCAGCACGCCCAGCACCAACAACGCCACCAGATCCGCCAGCGAGCGCGTCGCCTGGAAGGCGGCAAAGCAGATCAGCACGATCATGAAGGGCGCAAGGCGCTGGAAGGGGATCTGCGTCAGCTTGGAAATCGGCAGTGCCAGCAGCAGGCAGATGCCGGCGCCGAACACATTGGCCAGCGCCAGCGACCAGATCACCGAATAGGTGATGTTCAGATTGGTGCCCACCATGGACGGGCCGGGCTCGATCCCCAGCAGCACCATGCCGCCCAGAAACACCGCCATGGCACCCGATCCGGGGATGCCGAACAGCATGGTGGGCAACAGCGCGCCGCCCTGCATGGCGTTGTTGGCGCTTTCGGGCGCGATGACGCCACGGATGTCGCCCTTGCCGAAATTGGGGTCTTTCTTGGTGGTCTGCACCGCGTGGCCATAGGCGATCCAGTCCACGACCGAGCCACCCAGCCCCGGAATCGCGCCGATCATGCAGCCAAAGCCGGAACAGCGGATCGACAGCCAGATATTGTTGCGCCAGTCGCGGAAGCCCTGAAACCATCCGGCCCCCAACGCGAAACCGCTGGCGATGGCAGAATTCTTGCGCAGCAGGTCGGCGATCTCGGGGATGGCGAAAAAGCCAAGGCCGATGATGACCAGCGGAATGCCGTCATAAAGATAGGTAAAGCCAAAGATCATGCGGAATTCGCCGGTCGCCGGGGCTCCGCCGATCGAGCCGATCAACAGCCCGACGACGCAGGCCGCCAGCCCCTTGGCCAGGCTGCGCCCGGCCAGAACCGCGACCATCGACAGGCCGAACAGCGCCAGCATGAACAATTCGGCTGATCCGAAAGACAGGATCAGCGGCCGCGCCACCACGACAAAGCCGGTCAGCACCAGGGCGCCGAACACCCCGCCGAACATCGACGAGATAAAGGCAGCCGACAGCGCCCGCGCCGCCTGCCCCTGGCGGGCCAAGGGAAACCCGTCGAGCACTGTCGCCTGACTGGCCGAAGAGCCCGGAATGCCCATCAACACCGATGAGAACGTGTCCGAGGTGGGGATCACCGCCACCAGCCCGATGAGCATGGCGAGGGCCGAAATCTCGTCCATCCCATAGAGGAACGGCATCAACAGTGAGAGCCCGGCGATCCCGCCCAGACCGGGGATCACCCCGATCACCAGCCCGACCGAAACCCCGATGAGCATGTAGAAGAGATGCTGAAACGACAGCAGCGTTGCCAGCGAGGATATGAGAGTATCGAGCACGGGAATCCTCCGTGTTGCCGCCTGAAAAGCGGGGGGTCGGTCGATGGAAAAGGCCTGCGGGGGCTGTCAGTGCCGCCCGCAGGCCGTCAGATCAGGCCGCGGTCATTCGCCCAGACGCACGCCATAGTCCGTAGCCAGCATGTCGGCCACCTGGGTGCGCAGTTCAGGCGCGATGGTGGTACCCAGCTCGAACAGGGTCTGCGCCAACTCGCCAGTCACCTGCTCATAGGTGCCGAGAATTTCCTCGGCATTGGCAATATACTCGGGGTCGGCCTTCATCGCCTCGAAGGCAGCCTGATAGGCAGCGACGATGTCGTCCGGGGTGCCGGACGGCAGGAACACCATCTTCTGCGCCGGAAAGCCGGCAGTGAAGAAGGCCATGTAAGCGTCAAACTCCGGGCCCGACGGCGCCGCACCGGTCAGGGTCTCGTAGGCCTCGACGAACGAGGGGAGGTCAGGGAAGGTGGGATCGCGGACCACATTGCCCTCGGCATCCAGCACGCCCCAACTGAAGAGCGGAACGGCCTGCCCGGCCTCGACCAACGGAACCACGCTGCTGATATACGCCGACGAGGTCTGGTAATCGATATTCGCCTCACCACGCTCAAAGGCCAGACGGCCATCGCCACGCCCGCGGAAGCCAAAGACGTGCTGCACGTCGAAGCCCATCAGACGGAAGCCCAGCAGCGGCACCAGATCGAGCGAGGTAGCGCCCTGGCTGGCATAGATCAGCTCAACATCGCGCAACATACCGATGTCCTGCGGGCCGGTCAGGCCCAGGGACGGCGTGGTATAGACAACGCCGCCGGTCGGCGATGCCATGGCGATGCGCCAGTCGGCATACTCGTACTGCACGCGCGGATCACCCAGCAGATAGGGGAATTGCGTGGACCCCGAAGTGCCGAGGATCATCAGGCCGTCGGGCTGCGCGCGCGCCGCAAAGATGTTGGTGCCACAGGTCGAACCGCCGCCAGGCTCGTTCACCACAACCACGGTGGGGTTGCCCGGCAGATAGCGTGACAGGAGCGGCGCGTTGAAACGCGCCCAGACATCCGAGCCGCCGCCGGTCGAGAACGGAATGATCCATTCGATCGTCTGGCCGGAAAAATCGACCTCCGCAGCGGCCGGACCGGCGAGCCCCAGCGCCATCGCGCCAGCCGCCAGACCCATCGCGGTGCGGCGGGTAATATTGAGCATGGTGGTCATCGTATCCTCCCAAGGAATAACCTGCACCCGGGCGGCGTCCGCCGGGTCGCATCACACACCGTCCCCGTAACTCCTCCCGGGGGCGGCTTGACCCGGACCATAAGCGGTGTTCCTGTCGAAAGACTGTCAGACTGCCAGAAGGCGCGCAAATGCGGATCGTCCTTGTCGAAGACAACCACAGCCTCGCCGAAGGCATCGAAAATGCGCTCAAGGATCAGGGCCATGCCGTCGACCGGCTGGCCGATGGCATCGACGGCGACGAGTTTCTGCGGCACGAGGCCTGCGATGTGGCGATCATCGACATCAACCTGCCCAGGCTCTCGGGGCTGGACATCGTCCGGCGCCTGCGCGGGCGGCATGACTCCACCCCCGTCCTGCTGCTGACCGCACGCGGCAAGACCTCGGAGCGCGTCGCAGGGCTGGATGCCGGAGCCGACGATTATCTGGTCAAGCCCTTCGCGATGGATGAGCTGATCGCCCGGCTTCGCGCCCTGTCACGGCGCAGGCCGCAGGTGGCGCCCCAGCGCGAGGAGATCGGCGAGCTGGTCTATGACCGTGACCGCCGCGAGGTGACGCAGGGCCCGCAGCCGCTGGACCTGCCGCGCCGGGAACTGGCGCTGTTCGAGGTGCTGCTCGACCATCGCGGGCGGCTGATCGACAAGGACAGCATCGCCACCGCCCTGTATGGCGCAGGGGCCGAGGTGGAGCCGAACGCCGTGGAACTGCTGGTCTCGCGCCTGAGGCGCAAGCTGGAGGGCTCTGGCGTCACCATCCGCAACGCCCGCGGACTGGGCTATATGCTGGACGGCGCATGAGGGTTCCGGGTCGTTTTCGATCCCTGCGCGGGCGGTTGTTTGCGCTGCTGATCCTGCCTTTGGTGGTGGTGGCCGCCGCCGCCTCGTTCGCGCGCTACAAGGTGGCCGAGTCCCTCTCGCGCGAGCTTTACGACAACACGCTGCTGGCGGTGGCACTGACCATTTCGCGCGATGTGGTGCTGTCCGGAGGCGACGTGCTTACCGAGTCGCTGCTGGCCGACCTGACGACGGCCCTGGGCGATCCGGTCTATTATCGCATCACCGGCCCGCGTGGCGGGTTCGTCACCGGCTATTCCGACCCGCCCGACCACCCCGCCGGCATCCTGCCCGCCGAAGGGCGCCCGGTGTTCTTCGATTCACGCGCGCAGGGCCGCCCGGTGCGCGTTGTGGTCCTGCACGACGTCATCAGCCAACCGCGCTTTACCGGTGGGGTGACGGTCGAGGTCTGGCAGACCATCACACAAAGGCAGGCCTTGTCGCGCGAACTCCTGATGCAGTCGCTGGCGCTGCTGGGATCGATCCTGCTGACCGCCGCGCTGATCATCTGGTTCGGCATCCAGTTGGGTCTGAAGCCGCTTCTGGACCTGCGCGACGCCATCGGCAGCCGCAACCCCGACGACCTGCGCCCGATACGCCGCTGGGTTCCGCCCGAACTGAAACCTCTGGTCAACACGACCAACTCGCTGTTCGATCGTCTCTCGCAGGCCTTCGCCCAGCGTGACGCCTTCATCTCGGACGCGGCCCACCAGATGCGCAACCCCGTCGCCGCGATGCAAAGCCAGGCCGAAGCCGCCCTGACCGCCCCCGATGAAGCCGAGTTACGCACGCGCGTCGCCGCGCTGGCGCTGACGGCCCAGGCGACCAGCCGTCTGACCTCCCAGCTTCTGTCTCTGGAGCGGGTCAAAGGTCGCGGGCTGAAGGCGATGGTCCAGCAGACCGATCTGTTGGCCCTGCTGCGCGGCCGGGTCCAGCCCTTTGCCGAAACCCAGTTGCGACGAGGGATTGACGTGGGTTTCACCGTCACCGGCACGCCCCGCCTGGTCGATTGCGACCCGGTGCTGATCGAGGAGATGGTCGTCAACCTGCTGGACAACGCCGGAAAATACGGATTGTCGCCCGGCGGAACGCTGGAAGTGGGGCTGGAGTTTCTGCCCGATGAGGTGGTGCTGCAGGTCATCGACGACGGGCCCGGGATTCCGCTGGGGCTGGGCGAGCGGGTTTTCGACCGCTTCTATCGCATCGACACCGACCAGTCGCGCGGTTGCGGGCTGGGGCTGGCTATCGTTGCGGATGTCGCCAAGCACCATGAAGGCACCGCCTGTGTCGTGCCGAGCGACAAGGGCTGTACATTCGAAGTCAGGATGCCGCTCTGAGGGCAGGCGTCAGTTTGCCGGGGAGTAGCCCGGCGCCAGATCGCTGAAGATACGCGCGGGCGCCTCGGCTGCGGCGGGCGGGATATTCGTGGTCGTCTCGGCAAGCGCGCTGCCGAACGCGGGCCCGGCGCCGACCAATTCTTGTTTGTGGTCCTGCCCGATAGCCGGGGCCTCGGGGCAGATCCCCGGGGCGGTTCCGTCAATCGAGATGTCTTTTCCGCCGCTGCAGGGGCTACCGCATCCGATCATTGCCGGGCTCACGCGCGGGCGATCATCCGCGCTGCCGTCAACCTTGATAGCCAAGAAGACGCGGCAACCAGAGGACAAAATCCGGCACGAAGGTGAGGAAGGCCAGCGCGGCGATCAGGACGGAGATGAAGGGCAGAAGTTCGCGGGCGACGGCAAGCATCGGCTGACGGGTCATGCCGCTGACGATGAACAACAAGAGCCCATAGGGCGGTGTGATCAGGCCGATCATCGCATTGACCACCAGCACCACGCCCAGATGCACCAGGTCGATTCCCAGCGCCTGCGCCGTGGGAATCAGGATCGGCGTGATAATCAGCAGCAGAACCCCGGCTTCGAGGATGCAGCCAAGTACGAGGAACAGCAGGTTCACCACGATCAGGAACCCGACTGCCGACAAGTCCATCGCGTTCAGCATCGTCGAGACACTGGTCGGGATGTTCTCGCGGGCGATGACATAGTTGAAGGCCAGCGCCCCGGCGATCAACAAGCCCACCGAGGCCGTCGAGCGCGCGCCGCTTACCAGCGTTCCGGCAAAGGCCCGCAGGCTGACCGAACGATAAAGCACCACCGAGATGAACAGCGCATAGGCGGCGGCGACGGCGGCGGCTTCGGTCGGGGTCATGACGCCGCCATAGATGCCACCCAGCAGGATCACCGGCAGCATCAGCGCGGGAAAGGCGCGGGCGGTGATGCCCGGCAGTTCGCGCAGCGGCGTCGCATCGTCGGTCGGAAAATCGCGCCGCCGGGCCATCACGGCATTGGTGATGCCCATCACCAGCGCCATCAGCAGACCGGGCAGGATACCCGCAGCAAACAGGTAGCCGACCGATTGCCCTGAAACCAGCGCGTACAGCACCATGGGAATCGACGGCGGAATGATCGGCCCTATGGTCGCGGTGGCGGCTGTCAGGGCTGCGGCATAGGCGGGGGTATATTGCCCGTCGCGGGTCATCAGGTTGATGATGACGCGACCCATGCCGACCGCATCGGCCACGGCTGAACCCGACATGCCCGAGAAGATCAGGCTCGAGACCACGTTGACATGGCCCAGGCCCCCACGGAACCGACCGACAAGCGCCCGGCAGAAGCCCAGCAACCGGTCGGCGAGCGAGCCCACATTCATGATGTCGGCAGCTAGAATGAACAGCGGCACTGCAAGCAGGGTATAGCCGTTGTACAGCCCCTGCAGCATGGTCTCGGCGGCCAGCGACGGGTCCAGGCCCCGCGCCAGCAGATAGACGAACGACCCTGACAGCATCGACAGGCCGATAGGCAATCCCATCAGGGCGAGCCCCGCGATCAACAGCATGGCAAGGGTAAAGGGATCAGGCATGGGGATGTATCCGGGCCAGCGCGGGAACCAGCGCGCGCGCCACCTGCCAGAGGCAGCGGGCAATCATCGCCAGCGCAAAGGGAACGTAGATTGCAAAGACCCAATGAAAGGGCCATCGCAGATAGGCGGTACGCTCGATGCGCATGAACTGGACGTATTCAAGGCATGCGGGCAACGTCCAGGCCAGGATCGCCGCGCAGGTCAGGCCGGTGATCGCGTCGAATACCCGCCGAACACCCTGCGGAACCGCGAGATAGATCACGTCCAGCCTCAGCAGCTCTGCATCGCGCAGAGCAAAGGCGGCGCCGAACAGGATCACCCAGACCCAGGCGATCGTGACCCATTCCACCGTCCAGCCGACCGGCATCACCAGGACATAGCGAAAGAAGATCTGCAGCAGGAACACCAGAAAGACCGATGCGAGCAACAGCGCAGCGAGAATCCCCGCAGCTTGCTGCAGCCGGTCGATGGCAAGGTTCAGGCGCAACATGACGATCCCCCGGGCAAGGGCACGGGCGCCAGAGCGCCCGTGCCGAAGCGTGTCGGCTGTTCAGCTCAGAGCGCGCTGATCGCTTCCAGCAGCCCCTCGGGCCAGTCGGCCGAATAGGGAGAGTTGCGATAGACCTCGAACACATGGGCCCGGAAAGCGGCGTTGTCGGGTTCATAGACCACGATGCCCTGCGCCTCGAACTCGGCGCGCAGGGTCGCTTCCTGCTCCAGCGTCACCGCATCCAGCGCAGCCTCGAAGTTGTCGGCACAGGTCTGCACGCGCTCCTGCTGTTCCGGCGTCAGACTGTTCCATTTCTCCAGCGAGATGGTGAACTCGTTGGCCGCGATCAGGTGGCCGGTCAGGCCCATATGGGTGATCAGCTCGTCAAAGCGCATGGACCGCGTGGCCGGAAAGCCGTTGTCCTGCGCATCGACCGTGCGGGTCTGCAGGGCGGTGTAAAGCTCGGTGAAGGCCACAGGAACCGGCGTCGCCCCCATCGCGGTGCCGACGAATTGCCAGCCCTCGCCGCCCGGCATCCGCAACCGCACACCGGCCAGATCGGCGGGGGTCATGTATTGCCGGTCGCCGATATACGACAGATGCCGCGCCCCGATATAGGGGAAGGCCAGGATCTTGACGCCGACGCGCTCCTCGATCAGGGCCAGAAGGCCGTCGAGAACGTCGCTGTCATAGGTAGCGCGCATATGGGCATAATCGCGGAACAGGAAGGGCACGCCCAGGATCGAGGTCTCGGGCACCTGGTTGAGGAAGTCGAAGATGGCCAGGTTGCCCATGTCCAGATTGCCGCGCTGCATGGCGGTCAGTTCGGTGCCCTGTGCGAACAGGGTGGCGCCGTGATAGGACTGAAAGTTGAACCCCTCGCCGAGGCACTCGCCGAACTCGCGCCGCAGCAAGGTCGTACGAATGTCGGTTTCCGCGACGGTATCGGAATAGATCAGGTCAACGACCTGCGCCTGCGCCGCGCCTGCGGACAGGGTCAGGGCAATCGCGGACGTGGCGAGCAAGGTCTTGGTCAGGGTCATACGCATGGTCTCCTCCCGTTGCGTCTGTCGGATCGAGTATCAGCCGAGGCTGTCGAAAGTCGCCCGCATCAGGGCCTCGTCGGGCTTGCAGCCGGTAAAATGTTCGAACGCAGCACCGGCTTGCCCGACGGCCATCCCCGAACCGTCGATCACATGGCAGCCGCGTGCACCCGCCTGCCGCAAGAATTCGGTTTCCAGCGGCACATAGACGATATCGGCGACCCAGTGGCGCGCCTCGACCAGTGCCATGTCGAGTGGCGTGCCCGGCAGTTTCGCCATGCCGACCGGCGTGGCGTTGACGATGCCGTCGGCCGCTGCGGCGGCGATGCGCAAGTCGCGCGCCAATTGCGCCCTGCCCTGCCCCAGTCGGGTATTGATCGCAGCGACCAGCCGCGATGCGGCCTGCAGATCCGTGTCATGAATGAAGAGCCGCTTGACCCCGCTATCGACCAGCGCATTGGCAACCGCCCCGCCCGCGCCGCCCGCGCCCAGCAGCAGCGCCGTGGCATGGCTACGCGGGCCGATCCCGGTCAGAAATCCGGCGGCAAAGCCGGAATAATCGGTGTTGTGTGCGATCCGCTGCGCGCCCCTGAACACGATGGTGTTGGTCGCACCCACGGCCGCAGCCGAGGCGGCCACCACATCGCACAGCGCCAGCGCGGCGCGTTTGTGCGGAAAGGTCACGTTGACGCCAACGTAGCCCATCGCCGCCAGTCGGCTCAGCACGACATCGAGCGAAAGACCCTGCCAATTGGCGCCGTCCGTGTCGATGAGATCGTAGCACACATCCAGCCTCAGCGCCCGCCCTGCCGCGACGTGCATCGCGGGGCTGCGCGACGCCGAGATCCCGGCGCCGATCAGCCCGACGCGCAGGGCGCTGGCGGGTTCAGGCTGGCTGGCAGGCGCTGGCAAGGGGGACATGGGTGACTCGGCTGAAGGTTTTCACGCATAATGTACCAAGAAGTTCATTGTGTCAAAAACATTGTTCATATAAGTTCAAAATGCCAAGGGAGAGCGGCCATGGGTGAATTCAGCGGGCGGCAGAACTGGAAGCAGGACCCAGAAGGCGTACAGCGCGCCATCGTCGAAGCCGCCACGCGGGTCTTTGCGCGCTCGGGCTATGCATCGACACGCATCGAGGACATCGTCGCCGAGACCGAGACCTCGAAGCGGATGATCTACTACTATTTCACCGACAAGGAGGGCCTCTATCTCAAGGTTCTCGAGTCTGCCTATGCCCGCGTCCGCCGAGGCGAATCGGCGTTGCGGCTGGATCATCTGGCGCCGCTGTCCGCGCTGCGCCGACTGGTCGAATTCACCTTCGATCACCACCGCGCCAATCCCGATTTCATTCGGCTGGTGATGATCGAGAATGTCCACAACGCCGCACATTTGCGGGCGTCGGGGTTGATCGAGCGGCTGAACGCAGGAGCGATCGAGCATCTGGCAGACATCTGCGCCCGCGGCCAGGCTGCAGGCGTCATCCGCGCTGACATCACCCCTCTCGAGTTGCACTGGCACATCAGTGCGCTGTCATTCTTCAACGTGTCGAACCGGCCCAGCTTTGGCCTGAGCTTCGGCACCGACCTGTTCACCGATGCCGGACAGGCCCGGTTGCGCGCGCAAGCGGTGCAATCTGTTCTGCGGCTGGCACAGATCAATCCATCCCGTGACCTGCCCCCGGAGGCGCCGATGATCGACCCACAACTGGAACCGTTTCTGTCCCAATGGACCGCCCGCTGGGCCAGCCTGCCCGCGAATGCCAGTCCGGCCGACCGTCGCGCGCAGTTCGAACGCATCGCCGCCGACATGCGGCTGCCGACGCCCGACGGACTCGATTGCAGCGCCGAGCACTGGATCGACAGCATCGCCGGACCGGTGCGGGTACGGGTGTTCCGGCCGACCGGCGACGGTGCGCTTCCCTGTCTTGTCTACATGCACGGCGGCGCCTGGATGCAGGGCTCGCCCGAAACGCATTGGGACATCACGGCCCGTCTGGCCGCCTGGGCCGGGCAGGTGGTGGTCAGCGTCGATTATGCGTTGGCGCCGGAACGGCCGTTCCCCGCGGCCATCGACCAATGCAATGCCGTCGCGCACTGGGTGCAGGCGAATGCGGCGATGCTGGGTGTCGATCCCGCGCGGATCTCGGTCGGCGGCGACAGCGCCGGGGGCAACCTGGCCGCCGCGCTGGCGCTGGACCTGCGCGGATCGGCGGTGCGGCTCGTCGGGCAGCTGCTGATCTATCCGGCCTGCGACTTTGATCTGACGCGCCCCTCGATGATCGAGAACGCCGAGGCCCCGCTGCTGCAGACCCGCGGCATGGACCGGGTGAACGCGATGTACTGCGGCGACCAGTTGACCAATCCGCGCGCCGCACCGCTGCTGGCCGCCAGCCACGCCGGACTGCCGCCCGCGCTGATCGCGGTCGCGCAAAATGATCCGCTGCGCGATTCCGGCATCGCCTATGCCGAGGCGTTGACCGCCGCAGGCGTGCCGGTGGCGCTGGACCAGGGAGAAGGCTTGATCCATGGCTATCTGCGGGCGATGGAATACTGCGAAGCCAGCCGCGAATCTCTGGGCCGCATGGCCCGGTGGCTGGCAGCACTGCGTTGAGAACAGCTCGTCACCAGCCCTGCCTGGCCCTTGGTGACGCAACTACCGGGGCAAACCCTGCAACACTGTCTTGACGCTTCGTCGAGTATGGTCTGACAACCGGTGCGGTTCGGGGCGTTGATGCCGCGGGCCGCAGACCTGCACCGGCCGCCTCTCCGGGCCGCAAATCAGCGCGTCTTGCGGTGGGTGCAACGCCATCCGTCAGAGCCGGAATCGCCGCAAACGGGCCGTCGGACTCTCTCGTTGCGTCCGCCACTCTTCTGTGCGAACCATACTTTCAGACCATCCGGGGGGAGGGCCGTGGCAACAGACGAGCTGATCTCTGCGTCTGTGAAAGACCTGCCATCGCGCTGTTCAGGCGCCCTGGAGGGTGTGATCGACGTTCTGGGCCGCCCTGATTTTGTTGGTCAGGTCTATCACCTCATCAATGCCATCGCAGGTGTAGACCATTGCTCGCTCTTTGCGGTTCACCGGGACGGAGCGAGGTGCCTGGGTGCCAATTCGGCCGACGCATCGCCGGTGGCCCGGCGCGCGGCGGATCGTTACGTATCGCGGCACTGGTCGCATGACCCGGCCCTTCGGCAGATGCGCGCGGGCCCGGGCAAGCCCTGTTATGACCTCCAGCGCATCGTTCCCGCGCAGATTCACGACCGCACCTATCATCGTGAATGCTATGTCGATGCGAATATCTGCGACAAGGTGGCGGTCTCGGTTCAGGCCGGCAACACAAAAATCCTGCTCACCGCCTACCGCGATACCGGTTCGGGAATGTTCTCGGACGGCAGCCTCGATGCGTTGTTCCGTTACAAGGAACTGCTGGGTCGGCTGGCGCGCAAGCATGTAGAACTGGTGCCCGCCCTCGACCTTCCCGCCTCGGCGAGTAGAACACGCGAGACCGTCGAAGATCTGCTGGTGCAGATCGATGCCGGGCTGACGCCGCGCGAAAGGTCAGTACTGGCGCGGCTGGCGACGGGCATGTCCACCGAGGCTGTAGCACTCGATATGGCGATCATGCCCTCCAGCATCGCCACCTATCGAAAGCGCGCTTATGCGCGACTAGGCATCTCGGGCTTGCCAGAGCTCTTTGCCCTATTGCTGGCGAACCGCAGCGCCCCGGTGAACCGCCCGCCGGATTGACCCCTCTGTCCCCTGGCAGGGGGACAGCCTCCACAAAGCACAAAGAATATACATCTCATGCACATCTTGCGCGTGCGAGGGCGACCGTTCTTTGTCCACGAGGATACCATGCTGACAACAAGTTTCGCATCGGCCAGCGATGTGTCTGACCAGAAAGCCAAACTGGTCGAACTGGGCCGCGATGTCTGGGCCTATGCCAGCCCGTCCGATCCCAATTGCGGCTTCGTGGTCGGTGATGACGGGGTTCTGGCCGTCGATTGCCGGGCAACCCCCAGCCTGGCCCGCGAGATGATCGCCGACATCGCCACGGTGACAGACAAGCCCATCAAATACGTGGCACTGACGCATTATCACGCGGTTCGCGTGATGGGGGCTTCGGCCTTTGGAATCGAGGCGATCTTTGCCAGCCGCAGCACCCACAGGCTGATCGCAGAACGCGGCGCCGCCGATCTGGAGAGCGAAACCCGCCGGTTTCCACGCCTGTTCAAGGGTGCAGACGAGATCCCCGGCCTGACCTGGCCCAAAGTGACCTTTGACGGCGAGATGCGGTTCCATTTCGGTGGCCGCGAGGTGTTGCTGCGCCAACTGGGCCGGGCGCATACCGCCGGAGACACGATCTGCGCCATCCCCGATGCGGGTGTGGTCTTTTCGGGCGATCTGGTCGAAAACCGCTGCGGCGTCTACACCGGCGATGCCTATCTGTCAGACTGGCTGGACACGCTGGAGGCCCTGCGGGCCTTTCCGGCAGGAACGGTGGTGCCCGGGCGCGGTGCGGTGATGACCGATGCACGGTCGATCCATGACGGGATCGACATGACCCGGCTGTTTCTGGTCGCCCTGCTGTCGACGACGCGCCAGTCGGTCGACCGGGGATGGAATCTGCGCAAGGCCTACGAGCACACGGATGCCGTGATGAGCCGCGAGTTCGGTGACTGGCCCCTGTATGGTCATGTGCTGCCGTTCGGCGTGGCGCGGGCCTATGACGAGCTGCGCGGCATGGTGCATCCGGTCGTCTGGACCGCAGCCCGCGATGCGGCCCTGTGGCAAGATCTGTTCGGCGAGGTCAAGGAAGGGCACCATGACTGACCAGCAGATTACCTGCGATCTGCTGGTCGTTGGCTCAGGTCTGGGCGGCCTGGCGACAGCGATCACTGCCGCCAAGTCGGGCCTTTCGGTGATCATCGCCGAAAAGGAACCGCTGTTCGGCGGCACCACGGCCCGCTCGGGCGGGTTCATGTGGGTGCCGTGCAGCGGCCCCGCGCAGCGCGCCGGGATCGAGGACAATCTGGCCGACGCGCGCCGCTATCTCGAAGCCGAGACCGGAAATTTCTTTGATGCGGCCCGGGTGGATGCCTTTCTGGAGCATGGCGCCGAGGCGGTCGAGTTTTTTGAAACCCAGACAGAACTACGCTTCGACGTTGCGGCTGCCTTGCCGGATTACCATGCCGAAACCCCGGGCGGACGCACGGGTGGACGGCCCCTCGGCGCGCAATCCTATGATGGCCGCGCACTGGGGGCAGAAATCCGTCGTCTGCGCCCGCCTCTGCGCGAGATTACCGTGGCGGGCATGATGATCGGGTCCAGCAAGGATCTGCCGCATTTTCTCAATGTGCTGCGATCGCCCCGTTCGTTTGCCTATGTTGCGCGGTTGATGCTGCGCTATGGGCTGGATCTGGTGCGCTACGGGCGTTCGATGCGGCTGACCAACGGCAACGCACTGGTGGCCCGCCTTGCACGCAGCGTGTTCGATCTGGGCATCCCGTTGTGGACCAGCGCACCCGTCACGCAACTCTTGATAGAAGACGGGCGGGTTGCAGGCGCTGTGGTAACGCGCGATGGCAGCGCGGTCAGGGTGCAGGCCAGATCTGGCGTGGTCCTTGCGACCGGCGGCTTTCCGCAGAACCGCGCGCTGCGAGCGCGGCTGTTTCCGCATGCACCGGATGGTCAGGCGCATTGGTCGCCAGCGCCGCCGGGCAACACGGGCGATGGTCTGGCCCTTGGACAAAGCGCAGGCGGGCATCTGATGACCGACCTGCCCCATGCCGCCGCCTGGGTACCCGTTTCTCTGGTGCCGCAGCCCGACGGCAGCGGAAATCCATTCCCCCATTTCGTGGACCGGGGCAAACCCGGCATGATCGCGGTCGCCGGCCGGGGCAAACGGTTCGTCAACGAGGGCCGATCCTATCACGATTTCTGTCAGGCGATGGTCAGCGCCTGCGCAGGCGCGCCGGAAACCTGCGCCTGGCTGATCTGCGATCATCCCACATTGCGCCGCTATGGGCTGGGTTTTGCCAAGCCCCAGCCGGTTCCAATCGGCCATCTGGTGCGCAACGGCTATCTGCGCCGGGGCGCGACACTGGCGGATCTGGCGCAGGAAACCGGGCTGGACCCCAACACACTGGCACAGACGGTGGCGCGGGTGAATACCGATGCCGCAAGCGGCGTGGATACGGAATTCGGGCGCGGCACGCTGGCCTATAACCGCTATCTGGGCGACCCGACGGTGCGGCCGAATTCGGCCTTCGGGCCGGTTCAGGCGGGACCATTCTATGCCGTCAAGCTGGTAATGGGCGATCTGGGTACCTTTGCCGGGCTGCGTACCGATGCAAAGGCCCGGGTGATTGACGCCGACAATCAGCCGGTGCCTGGCCTTTATGCGGTAGGGAATGACGCCGCCAGCATCATGGGCGGGAATTATCCGGGCGGTGGAATCACGCTGGGCCCCGCATTGGTGTTCGGATTCATCGCCGGACGCGGAATCGCGGCGGATCGGCAGGCGGAACGAGGAGCCCGCGCTGTCTAGATCCGTCGAGGGAGGAGAGGCGTGGCACCCCCGGGGGTGCCCCGATGCAGCAACGCGCCGAGGCGCAGCAACAGGGAGTTGGGAAAGATGAGACGTTCAAGAGCAGGCCTGATGGCCGCACTACTGGGCAGCGCATTGTCGGCGATGCCCGCCGTCGCAGAGAATTTCGACCTGCAGAGCGTGTATGGCCTGCAGTTTCCGGCGTCGGGTCAGGCGCCGGTGCAATGGGCCGAGCGCGTCACGCGCAGCACCAACGGCGCACTGACCTTTACCGTGCACGGCGCGGGCGACATCGTGCCGCCGTTCGAAGTGTTCGGCGCGGTGGCTTCGGGGGCGATCCCGTTTGGCTATGACTGGACCAGCTACTGGGCCAATTCGGTGCCGGTCGCCGGGCTGCTGGGCGGGATGCCGTTCGGCCCCGATCCCGATCTGCACCTGGCCTGGCTCTACAACGGCGGCGGGCTGGAGCTGATCCAGCGCACGTTTGATGCCTATAACGTCCGGGTCATTCCCTGCCAGATGCTGGTGCCGGAAGCCGGAGGCTGGTTCAACCGCGAGATCAATTCCGTTGCCGATCTTCAGGGCCTGAACATGCGCTTTGCCGGTCTGGGCGCGGCCATCATGGCGCGTCTGGGCGTCAATACCATGCTGATCCCGGGCGGCGAGATCTATGTCTCGCTGGAACGCGGCCGGATCGACGCAACCGAGTTTTCGGCTCCGACGCTGGATGTCGGCTTCGGCTTTCAGAACATTGCGCAGTACTACTACTTCCCCGGCTGGCACCAGCCGTCGAGCATGAACAGCATCACCGTGAACCTCGATGTCTGGAACGGCCTGACCGCCGATCAGCAGGCCAGCATCGAGGACGCCTGCTATGCCAACATCACGCAGATCCTCGCCCAGCAGGTTCACGCGCAGATCGATGCTCTGGAAGCGATCGAAGCCGCCGGTGTCGAAGTGCGCCGCTTCCCCGACGACGTCCTCGCCGCACTGCGCGAAGCGACGGCCGCAGAAATGGAGGCACTTGCCGCCAATGATCCGTTGTTCAGGGAAGCCTACGAGTCCCTGACCGCCTATATCCAGCGTACCCGCCGCTGGAGCGAACTGCAGGCTTTGCCGCGCGACTGACCGGCCAATTTCAGCCCCTGCCAACAGGAGATCACGCCGTGGGACACGCAATCGTCCGGGTCTGCTCGAAGATCGAGAAATGGACCAGTTGGCCAGGGAAGGCCGCGGGCTGGCTGATCCTGGCACTGGTGCTCGTGGTCTGCCTGTCGGTCATCGCCGCCTATCTGCGGATCAGTGTCTTTGTCCAGTTCGACTCGGCACTGCCCCTCATTGGCAGAACGCTGTCGGCCAGTACGCTGGCCGACATGCAATGGCACCTGTTCGCCGTGCTTGTCATGCTGGGCGGCGCGTTCGCCCTGCGTGACAACCGGCACGTGCAAGTCGATTTCATCTCGGCCCGGTTCTCGCCGCGCATGTCGCGCCTGGTCACGCTGACCGGCGATCTGCTGCTGCTCCTGCCGTTCTGCGGCTTCATGATCTGGTTCGGCTGGCGGTTCGCCATGACCGCCTATGTCCAGGGCGAAGGCTCGGCCTATGGCGGCATGACCCAACGCTGGATGATCAAGATGATCTTGCCGCTGGGCTTTGCCCTGATTGCCACGCAGTCGGCGGCGCGCTGCCTGCGTCTGATTGTCGAACTGATCCAGCCCGCGACCGCAGCGCCGAAGGAACCCTCGCATCATGGCTGACGCCCTCATTCCCCTGTTGATGATCGGTGCGTTGTTGCTCGGCATCTTCATCGGCTATCCTGTGGCCTTCGTGCTGGGCGGGATCGCGGTGCTTTTTTCCGTGGGCACCGGCACACCGCTGGTCTTTCTGTCCACGGGCATCAGCCGCATCTATTCCGGTACGCTGACCAACTGGCTGCTGATCGCCATTCCGCTGTTCGTGTTCATGGGCCTGCTGCTGGAAAAATCCGGCATCGCGCGGCGTCTGCTGCATTCGCTGGCCGGGCTGCTTGGCCCCCTGCCGGGCGGCTATGCCTTCGCGGTGGCGGTGATCGGCATCGTCATGGCGGCCTCGACCGGAATCATCGGCGCGAGCGTCGTGCTGTTGAGCCTGCTGGCACTGCCGGTCATGGAGAAATCCGGCTACGACATGCGCATCTCGTCGGGCATCATCGCCGCTTCGGGCACGCTGGGTATCCTCATCCCGCCCAGCGTCATGCTCATCATTCTGGGCGACACGTTGCAGATTTCGGTCGGCGGGCTATTCATGGGGGCGATGATCCCCGGGCTTCTGCTTGGCCTGTTGTACATCCTGTTCCTGATCGTGGTCGCCATCGTGAGGCCCGAAGCCATGCCCGCAGCGCCGCAGGAGGATGGGAAGCCGCTGGGCCGCCGTCTGCGGACCCTGGCAAACGACCTGCTGGCACCGCTGCTGCTCATCCTGGCAGTGCTGGGTTCCATCGTCGCCGGAATCGCCACGCCTACAGAAAGTGCCGCGCTGGGTGCCGTCGGCGCGCTGGCGCTGGCGTTGCTGGGACGAGAAATGCGCTGGCAGGACTTTCTGGATGTGCTCTGGGAAACCTCGCGCACAACCGCGATGATCCTGTTCGTCATGATCGGCGCGACGGTGTTCAGCGTGATCTTCCGCAGGGTCGGTGGCGACGCGCTGATCCATGAGCTGCTCACGGGGCTGGGAACAGGGCCCTATGCGGTGATGATCTCGGTCATGGTGATGATCTTCATCATGGGCATGGTGCTCGACTGGGTAGAAATCACCCTGATCGTGGTGCCACTGGTTGCACCGGTCATCGCCGCGCTCGATTTCGGGATGACACCGCAACAGAACCTATTGTGGTTCGCCATCGTGTTTGCGGTGAATCTGCAGACTTCGTTCCTGACGCCCCCCTTCGGCTTTGCGCTCTTTTACCTCAAGGGTGTCGGTGGCTCCCGGTTGTCAATGGGCACGATCTATCGCGGCATCATCCCCTTCGTCCTGCTGCAGATTCTGTGTCTGACGCTCGTGATCGCCTTCCCGGCGCTGGTGCTCTGGTTGCCTGAACTGATGGTGCGTCACTGAATCCCCGCCGCGGCCGAAGCGGCCCGGCCTGACAATCCCTGGGGCCGAAAACCGGCATCGACACCCCTCGGCCAACACCGACACAACAAGAAGAGGACCAACCGATGAAACTGCGCGGACTTCACCATTTTGCCTATCGCTGCCGCGACGCCGAGGAAACACGGGCCTTCTATGAAGACCTTCTCGGCCTGCCGCTTACCCATGTCATCAAGGCCGATTTCGTGCCCTCGACAGGGGAATATTGCCCCTATGTCCATGTGTTCTTCCAATTGGGCGATGGCTCGTACATTGCCTTCTTCGATCTGGGTGACAACATCGCGCCCCTGCCGTCGCCCAACACGCCGAGCTGGGTGAACCATCTGGCACTCGAAGTCGAAACCGAGGCCGAACTGGTCGCCTTCAAGGACCGGTTGCAGGCGGCTGGCCAAGAGGTTCTGGGCATCACCGACCACCATATCATCGAGTCGATCTATTTCTTCGACCCCAACGGCATACGGCTGGAAATCACCCACAAGACGGCGAGCGACGAAGAAATGGCGACCGCGGCAAGCCACGCCCATACGGCGCTTATGGAATGGAATGCCGAAAAAGCCGGTCGGCTCAATGGCTGAGCGCGAGCTTGTGATGCTGGCGGTCCGACAAGGGGCCGCCATGGAAAGCCAATCCGGGTTGCAGATGCTGGCGCCGCGGATTTTCGGGGCAATCGAGCATTCGGCGCGGCGCGGCGATACTGCCTGTATCGTCATGCATCCGACATCGAACTTCATGAACCACTACCTGATCGGCGCGCTGGCGCGGCGCGGCATCGCCTGCATGGGGCTGAACAGTCGCTATGCCGGGTCAGACACCACCTTGCTGATGGAACGGGTGATCCAGGATCTGGGCGCGGGCGTGCGCTATCTGCGCGAACAAGGTTACGCCCGTGTCGTTCTGATTGGCAATTCGGGCGGCGCGGCGCTGGTCTCGTTCTATCAGGCCCAAGCCGAACGGCTGACAATCACCCATACCCCGGCCGGCGACGCGATCGACCTTCAGCCCGGCGATCTGCCGCCCTGTGACGGGATCGTGCTCTGCGCGGCGCATGCCGGGCGTTCCCGGCTGTTGCGCGACTGGATCGACCCGTCGGTTATCGACGAAACCGACCCTCTAGCGACCGACCCGGCACTGGATTGCTACAATCCGCGGAATGGCCCGCCGTTCTCGGCAGATTTCCTGGCCGCATTCTCGGCAGCGCAGGTTGTGCGCCGGGACGCCATCGAGCGGCGGGTACTGGCGCGCTTGCGGCAGTTGCGCGCCGATCCGCAGGGACCACAGGACGCCGCCTTTTGTATCTACCGCACCCATGCCGACCCGCGGATGGTCGATCTGTCGCTCGATCCAAACGACCGCGCACCCGGCAGCATCTGGGGCGATCCCCGTGCCGTCAATTTCGGTGCGAACGCGATGGGCCGTTTCACGACACTGACGGCGTTCCTGAGCCAATGGTCCAGCCTGTCACAGGCCGACGGGCCCGACAACCTTGCGCGAACCTCAGTTCCGGTGAAGTTCTTCGAATACACCGGCGACGCATCGACCTTTCCCTCCACCGCGCGGCTCTGGATCGATGCTGCGGGGGACCGGGTGCAGGCAGAGCGCGTTCTCGGCGGAAACCATTACCTCGGCGGCCAGCCCAACCTCGTTTCCCAGGTTGCTGATTCGATTGCAGACTGGAGCGCGACGCTGGGTTGATCCAGCACAATTTCCCTCGTCACGACAGAGGCTGACTCACCGACGTCAGCCCCTACCCCGCTTCGTAGTTGTGGATGAAATCCTCGGGCAGTTCGGGGCCCCAGACATAGATGCCGTCCTCTTCCGGGTGGTCTTTTGCCGCCCAGTCGTGATCCAGCGCGATATAGTCGATGTCTGCCGAGAATTCCGACCAGCTTCCCCAAGGGTCTTGCATGTAGTGGAAGTAATTCGATCCCAGAACGTGGCGGCCCAAGCCCCAGCCCTTGGTAAAACCGGCATCCCGCATCTGCTGCGCGGCGAGGCCGATGCCGTTGATCGAACCGACATCCCAACTGCAATGATGCAACCCGGCCGGTTTCCCGTCCGACGCAACGAAGGCGATCATATGGTGGTCGCAGCCGTGAATCCCGTGCATGAACGCGATGATATCCCCGGTTCGGTCCGACAGTCTGAGCCCGAGAGCCCGGCTGTAGAACGCAATGGAATCGGCCACCGACGGGGTGAAGAACAGCAGATGCGCAAAGCGTGTCGGCCTGATTTGCGGCTTTTTCGTTCGGCTCCAGGACCCGGCGGTATTCGCGGCCACAGAGGGATCGAGGCCACCGAACAACGCCTTGCCGTCGAGCGAGGTCTTCGCCGCGATCTTGACCTCGACCATCAATCCGTTGTTGTCGGCGAACCAGAAACCATCCGAGTCGATCCCGCGCGGCGGGTCCAGCAGGCGGATGCCCTGTGCCTCGACGTGGCGTTTCATCGGCGCGAAGTCTTCCTCGAAGACGCCAAAGCTGAAACCCTGCAATGCCTTCTTCGGCCCCTCGGTCAGCCCGACCCAGCGGTGCGGGTTGCCGAAGGTGTAGATCCCCAGCCCGTTGCCCTCTTCGCGGACCTCCAGACCAAAGGCGCGGTAGAAGGTCTCGGCGGTTGTCAGATCGGGAACGGCCATGCGGAACAGGTCCAGCGAATGCGCGCCCAGTTCGCCGGGCCGCTTGTTCACGCCGATGGTGCCACGGATCGCGGTCATGCTCGGCGCCCCCTCAGGCTTCGTCGTGAACAGGGTTCGACAGGAGACCAATCCCGTCGATCTCGACCTCGCAGACATCGCCCGGCTTCATCCACAAGGGCGGCTTGCGCGCGAGGCCGACGCCCGAAGGCGTGCCGGTGACGATCAGGTCGCCGGGCCGCAGCGTGAGAAAGGACGACAGGATCGAGATCAGAGTTGCCACCGGGAAAACCATGTCGCCGACCGGCGCCTGTTGCACCACCTGGCCGTTCAGGCGCGTGGTCAGCGTCAGCCCCTCGCAACCGGGCGGCAGCGCGTCGGCGGTGACGAAACAGGGGCCGAACGCCCCGGTCGCATCGAAATTCTTGCCCGGCGTCCACTGCGGAGCCTTGAACTGATAGTCGCGGATCGAGGCATCATTGAAGATAGAATACCCGGCGACATGATCGAGCGCCTCGGCCTCGGTGACGTTCCGGGCGGTCTTGCCGATGATGGCGACCAGTTCCCCCTCGTAGTCGAGTTGCTCGGACAGCCGCGGTCGAAGGATCGGCACACCATGGGCGATCAGGCTGGAATTGAATCGTCCGAACAGCGTGGGAAAATCCGGCTGGGCAAAGCCGCTCTCGGCCGAGTGGTCCCGATAGTTCAACCCGACGCAGACAATCTTCTCCGGATGCGACAGCGGCGGCAGAAGCGTGACATCGTCGAGGTCAATCTCGGGCGCCGAGGCAAGCCGCGCGGCACCATCCGCCAGCGCGGCCCGTTCGATCAGTGTCTGCAAGGTGCCGGGAAATCCGGCATCGCCTTCGGCCAGTCCGCGCCAGCCGGTTCCGGCCTGCAGCGCAAGGCCCGCGCGGCCCTTGGTTTCATAGGATGCGAATCGCATGTCAGTCTCCAATCGTGATGTCTCGGGGTTCAGCCCCGCCGGGGCACAAGGGCGTGCCCGTCGATCCGGCTGCGCAGCAGGCTGTCTGTGGTTTCGGTGACGTGCTGGCGCAGCAGGTGCACCGCTTTTTCGGCGTCCCGCCGATGGACCGCGTCAGCAAGGGGCTGATGGTCGGTGGCGATGTCCGAGGTTTTCTTCATCAGGTACATCTGCGCTGCGAGCGCGCGGTACCGCTCTGACTGGTCAAATAGCTGGCGGCGCACCTGCAACAGAACGGTATTGTGACAGCCGGCCACCAAGGCGTCGTGGAAAACGGCGTGCGCGGCGATCCAGTCCTCGGTCAGGACATGGTTCCCCTGCCCGTCATCTTGCGCGGTGCCCAGCATGGCCTCCATCGCCTCGTCCAGGCGGATACCGTCCAGCGACGAGAATTGCGCCATCGACTGGCGCAGCGCCATCGTCTCGATCTCGACGCGAACGGCGGTCAGATCCTGCAGACGTTGGGCGGAGATCGGCGCCGCGACAAAACCGCGCTGCGGCTCATATCCCACCAGATCCTCCGAGGTCAGTCGGGCCATCGCCTCGCGGATCGAGGCCAGGCTGACCCCGTACCGCTTGGCCAACTCGCTGGTTTTCATCCATGAACCGGGCGCGATCCGGCACAGCACCAGCTCGGTGCGCAGCTTGCGATAGACGTTTTCGGTGAGGTTTCCCTCCTTCTTCGCCATCGGCTGGTCAATCTGCTGCATCGCGTCCGTCCCGTTGCCTGAGTCTTGCAAGACCCACTATAGGTGGCGCCGCATTATCGTGGAAGATGGAAAATTATCGATAATCGTGTTGACTTAGCGATAGAAAGATTCTTATCGTTCGTGAAACGACCATCGGATTCGGGGCGGAGCGATGACGGGCAACGAGGTAACGGCGATCCGGGCGGGGTGGGTGCTGAGCATG
>JAANMY010000537.1_pt1 | contig 52676 bp, 54 predicted proteins | sample 7279691 | NCBI WGS metagenome assembly JAANMY01 (sample SAMN14094543, study PRJNA606508) | bioreactor metagenome | isolation source: A lab-scale SPAN reactor treating ammonium-rich wastewater day 388 | place: Ireland: Galway | collected 2018-02-07 | reverse complement strand
CGCTGAACTATCTCAAGACCCGCTCAGGCGGGCGCTGGGCCTGGCCACCGATGCTGTTCGACAACCCGGTCGCCAAGATCGAGGAATTGCTGGCGGTGATGCGCGAGACCGGCACAAGGCCCGAATTCGAATGCTTTGATACCGGCATCCTGCGCTCGGTGGCGATGTTCGCCGAGGTGGGGATGACAGCGCGGCCGCAGGTCAATCTGGTGATGGGCGTCGCCTCGGGGATGCCCGCAGATGCCGACCTGCTGCCGCTGCTGCTGAAATACCGGCCCCCGGGCGCGCTCTGGCAGGCGACGCTGATCGGCCGGGCCGAGATCTGGCAGGTGCAGCGCCGGGTGGCGGAACTGGGCGGGCATCTGCGCACCGGGCTGGAGGATACGTTCTATCTGCCCGATGGCACGCGGGCATCGGGCAACGGGCCGCTGGTCGCGGCGCTGGCGGCACGGGTTCGGGCGGCGGGGCGCGACGTGGCCAGCGCCGCCGAGGCGCGGGCAATCTGGGGGCTGACGTGAGGGAGGGGGGGGATCGCGGCCTACCCCCGGGATCTCTGCGGCACAAAGATGAGGGACACGAGGTGCTGACATCCGAGGTTGATACCGGGTCCGCCGGATTCGCCGCCAATGCGGCGGCCATGCAGGCGGCGCTGGCGCCGGTGCTGGCGGTGCGGCAGGCGGTGGAGGCCGCAGCCGAGGCGGCGCGGGCGCGCTGGGCCAAACGCGGGCAATTGCTGCCGCGCGCGCGGCTGGCGCTGTTGCTGGACCCCGGCGCGCCCTGGCTGGAACTGGCGCCCTATGCCGGATGGCAGCGATACGGCGACAAGGACGGCACCGGCGCCGGGGCGGGTGCCATCGCCGGGATCGGCCGGATCGAGGGGCGTTCCTGCGTCGTGGTGGTCGATAATTTCGCCGTCAAGGGCGGCACGGTCACGCCCGACGGGCTGGCCAAGAAACTCCGCCTGCAGGAGATCGCCCGCGACAACGCCCTGCCGCTGGTCAGCCTGTCGCAATCGGGCGGCGCCAATCTGGCCTATGCGCATGAGGTGTTCATCCCCGGCGGGCGCGGCTTTGCCAATCAGGCGCGGCTGTCGGCGCTGGGGATTCCGCAGGTGACGGTGGTGCATGGATCGGCCACCGCCGGGGGCGCCTATCAGCCCGGGCTCAGCGATTACGTGATCCTGGTACGCGGGCAGGCGACGATGTATCTGGCCGGGCCGCCCCTGCTGAAGGCCGCGACCGGCGAGGTGGCCACGGACGAGGATCTGGGCGGCGCAGCGATGCACACGCAGGTGTCGGGCGTCGGCGATTACCTCGCCGAGGACGATGCCGATGGCATCCGGCTGGCGCGGGCGGTGCTGGCGGCGCTGCCCTGGCCCCGCGACCGGGAACCCGGCACCTTTGCCCCGCCTCTCTACCCGGCCTCGGATCTGATGGGCCTCGTCCCCGCCGACCCCAAACAACCCTACGACGCGCGCGAGATCATCGCCCGGCTGGTCGATGGCTCGGGCTTTCTCGACTTCAAACCCGAATACGACGCCGCCACCCTGTGCGGCCATGCGCGGATCGAAGGCCAGGCGCTGGGGATCGTCGCCAACAACGGCCCGATCACCGCCCAGGGCGCCGCCAAGGCCGGGCAGTTCATCCAGCTTTGCGATCAGGCCGGGGTGCCGCTGCTGTTCCTGCACAACACCACCGGCTTTCTGGTCGGCACCGAGCCCGAGCGCGCCGGGATCATCAAGCACGGCGCCAAGATGATCCAGGCCGTGGCCAATGCGCGGGTGCCCAAGCTGTCGGTCGTGGTGGGCGGCAGCTATGGCGCCGGAAACTACGCCATGTGCGGGCGCGGTTTCGATCCGCGCTTCATCTTCGCCTGGCCCAATGCGCGCACCTCGGTGATGGGCCCCGCGCAGGCCGGACAGGTGATGCGCATCGTCACCGAGGCCAAGATGCGGGCCGAAGGGGCGGTGGATACCGCCAGGCTGGACGCGCTGGAACAGGGCACCGCGGCGATGCTGGCCGAGGCGACGACGGCGCTGGCCTCGTCGGCGCGGCTCGAGGATGACGGGATCATCGACCCGCGCCAGACGCGCGACATTCTGGCGCTGGTGTTGGGGCTGATCGCCGCGCAGCCGGATCGCACGACACGGCCCAACACCTTCGGGGTGGCGCGGCTATGAGCCTCTTGATCGCCAACCGGGGCGAGATCGCCCTGCGCATCCTGCGCACCGCCCGGGCCATGGGCTATCGCTGCGTGGCGATCCACACCCCGGGCGAGGCCGCGGCGCCGCATGCGCTGGCCGCCGACCTCGCCGTCGAGGTGCCGGATTATCTGGACGGGGCGGCGGTGATCGCCGCGGCGCGGGCGACCGGCGCCGCAATGGTGCATCCGGGCTATGGGTTCCTGTCGGAAAACGCCGGTTTCGCAAGGGATTGCGCCGCGGCGGGGCTGATCTTCATCGGCCCCTCGCCCGAGGCGATCGCGCTGATGGGCGACAAGGGCGCGGCCAAGGCGGCGGCCATCGCGGCGGGCGTGCCGGTGCTGCCGGGGGCCGACACCGATCTTCTGGCAGCGGGCGCGCGCCTTGGCCTGCCGCTGATGGTCAAGGCGGCAAAGGGCGGCGGCGGCAAGGGCATGCGGCTGGTGCACGATCTGGCCGATCTGCCCGAGGCGCTGGCGCGTGCCGCCTCGGAAGCGGAAAAGAGCTTTGGCGACGGTGCGCTGATCCTCGAAAAGGCCCTCGCCGCCCCCCGCCATATCGAGGTGCAGGTGTTCGGCGACCGCCACGGCACCCTGCTGCATCTGGGCGAGCGCGATTGCTCGGTCCAGCGCCGCCATCAGAAGGTGGTCGAGGAAGCGCCCTCGCCCGCCGTTGACCCGGCCCTGCGCGCAGCACTGGGCGCGGCGGCGGTGGCGCTGGCGCGCGCCTGCGATTACGTCGGCGCCGGGACGGTGGAATTCCTGCTGCAGGACGGCGACTTCTGGTTTCTGGAGATGAACACCCGCCTGCAGGTGGAACATCCGGTGACAGAGGCCATCACCGGCCTCGATCTGGTCGAATGGCAGATCCGCGTGGCGCGCGGCGAACCGCTTCCCCTGACGCAGGACCAGATCACCCTGAACGGCCATGCCATCGAGGTGCGCCTCTATGCCGAAGACCCGGCCAACGGCTTTCTGCCGCAGACCGGCCGCGTGCTGGGCTGGGCGCCCGGTCCCGGCCTGCGGGTCGATACCGCGCTGGCCGACGGGCAGGAAATCGGCGCCGGATTCGATCCGATGCTGGCCAAGCTGATCGCCCAGGGGCCGGACCGCGACACCGCGCGCCTGCGGCTGATCGCCGCGCTGGAGCGGACCGACCTGCTGGGCCTGCGCTCGAACCTCGCCTTTCTGACGCGGGTGCTGGATCACCCGGTCTTTGCCGCCGGTCAGGCGACAACCGCCTTTCTGACGCGCGACTTCGCGGGCGATCCCGGCCTGAGCGCCACCGCGCCCGATCCGGCCCTGCTGGCGCTTGCGGTGCTGATCCTCGCCGGGGCGCCCGCGCCGCGCTTTGGCTTTGCCACCGGCGCCGCCCCTGTCCTGACGCGGCGCTTCGATACCGGCGACGGGGTCGCCGCGATCACCCTCACGCTGACCGGCGCCACCGCGCGCGTCGCCGATGGGCCGCTCGTCACGCTGGAAACGCGCACGGCCACCCATATCCGCGCCCGGATCGACAGGGTCGCCCGCACCCTCGCCTATGCCCGCGACGGCGACAGCCTGCATCTGGGCGGGCTGATCCTGACCGACATCACCCTTGCCCCCGCGCAGGCGCAGGCGGCGGGCAGCGACGGGCGCCTGATCGCGCCGATGGCAGGCAGCGTCGTCGCCGTGCATGTCCGGCCCGGCGACCGCGTCACGCAGGGCCAGACCCTTGCGGTGCTGGAGGCGATGAAGATGGAACACCCGCTGCGCGCGCCGGTCGCCGGGCGCATCATCACCCTGTCGCTCAGCCCGGGTGCGCAGGTCCGCGCCCGCCAACCGCTGATCCAGATCGAACCGGAGGAACCATGATCGACCTGTGGCACAGCAAGGATGCGCGTTCGCTGCGCGCGCTCTGGACGCTCGAGGAACTGGGCCTGCCCTACCGGCTGCATCTGCTGGCCTTTCCGCCGCGGCTGACCGATCCCGGCTTCCTGCAGATCAACCCGCTCGGCACCGTGCCCTATCTGATCGACGGGGCGACGCAGATGACGGAATCGAGCGGCATCGTCCATTATCTGGCCCGCCGCTATGGCGAGGGCGCTCTGGCCCTGCCGCCCGACGATCCGGCCTATGGCGACTGGCTGAACTGGATGTACCATTCCGACGCCACGCTGACCTTCCCGCAGACGCTGGTGCTGCGCTATGGCACGTTTGAGCCGACCGAGCGCCGCCAGCCGCAGGTGGTCGCCGATTACACGCAATGGTATCTGGCGCGGCTGAAACTGGTGAACACCCGGCTGGAAACCGCGGAATTCCTTTGCGCCGGGCGTTTCACCGCCGCCGACATCGCCGTCGGCTATGCGCTCTATCTGGGGTCGCTGATCGGCCTCGCCGCGCATTACAAACCGCAGACCCGCGCCTATCTCGACCGGCTGACGGGGCGCCCGGCGTTTCAGCGGGCGGTCGCGCCCGGCACCCCCCTGCCCGGAGTCTGACCATGCAATTCGACCTGACCGACGAGCAGCGCGCGATCCACGATGCCGCCTTCCGCTATGCCGAAACCGAATTGCACCCGCTGCTGGCGCGCATGGACGATGACGACTGGTATCCTGACCATCTGATGGCGCAATTGGGTGCCGACGGCTATTGCGGCCTGACCGCCCCGGCCGAAATGGGCGGCGCCGGGATGGACCTGCTATCCGCCGGGCTGGTGGGCGAGGCCTTTGGCTATTGGAACACCAACGCCGCCTTCATCTGGGGTCCGCACGAAAACCTGTGCCTCAACAACATCCTGCGCAACGGCACCGCCGATCAGATTGCCCGCTTCGTCCCCGACCTGATCGCCGGGCGCAAGGTCGGCGCGCTGGGGCTGACCGAACCGGGCGCCGGGTCGGATGCGCTGGGGTCCATGGCGCTGCGCGCCGTCCGCGACGGCGACGATTATCTGCTGACCGGGCGCAAGATGTTCATCTCGAACGGGCCGGTGGCCGATCTGGTGCTGACCTATGCCAAGACCGCCCCCGAACGCGGCGCCAAGGGCATCTCGGCCTTTGTGGTCGAAACCGGCACGCCCGGTTTCTCGGTCGCGCAGACGCTGACCAAGATGGGCTGGCGCGGCTGCCCGACGGGCGAACTGGTATTCGACGGCGTGCGCGTCCCCGCCGCCAACCGTCTGGGCGCGGAAAACGCCGGGGTGGCGGTGGTCATGTCCGGGCTCGATATCGAACGGGCGTTTCTGGGCCTGCCCTATATCGGCGCGGCGCAACGCTGCCTCGACCTGTCGCTGGATTACGCGGCGGCGCGGCGGCAGTTCGGCAAGCCGATCGGCAGTTTCCAGATGATCCAGTCGCATCTGGCCGATATGGCGGTGCTGATCGAAAGCGCCCGGGTCTATGCCTATCAGGCGCTTGCCGCCTGCGACGCCATGCAGCGCGGCGAGGGCGGGCGCGGCGCGATCCACCGGCTCTGCGCCGGATCGGTGCTGCACGGCGCGGCGATGATCGCGCGGGTGACGGATCTCGCGGTGCAGATCCACGGCGGCGCGGGCTTTGTCTGGGAAACCGAGGTGAACCGCCATTACCGCAACGCCCGCATCGCCAGCCTTGGCGGCGGCACCACCGAGGTGCGCAAACTGATCGTCGCCGAGGAATTGTTCCGCGCCCGCGGCCTGCGGCTGGACTGAACCCCCGGCAAAGCGAAAGGGCCGCCCCTCGCGGGGCGGCCCTGTCAATTCCTGCCGGTCGATCAGGCCTCGGCGGGCGCCGGCTGCGCAGCATGCGCGGCCTGGGCCTGGGCAACGATCTGGCCAAAGGCCTCGGGCTCGTGCACCGCGAGATCGGCCAGAACCTTGCGGTCCACCTCGATCCCGGCGATCGCCAGCATGTTGATAAAGCGCGAATAGGTCAGCGCCGGGTCGATCAGCCGGACCGCGGCGTTGATCCGCTGGATCCACAGCGCGCGGAAATTGCGCTTGCGGTTCTTGCGGTCGCGGGTCGCATACTGGTTCGCCTTGTCGACCGCCTGGGTCGCCGTACGGAAATTGCGCGAGCGGGCGCTGTAATAGCCAGCCGCCTGCTTGATCACCTTGCGGTGACGGGCGTGAGTCACCTTGCCGGATTTGACGCGTGCCATGTGTCTGGTCTCCTCAGCGAGCGTAGGGCATGTAGATCTTGACGATTTTTGTATCCGGCTCGCTCAGCACCATGGTGCCGCGCGCATCGCGGATGAATTTCGTCGTGCGTTTGATCATGCCGTGCCGCTTGCCGGCCTGCGCCGACTTGATCTTGCCGGTCGCCGTGACCTTGAACCGCTTTTTGGCGGCCGATTTGGTCTTCATCTTGGGCATTTCCGTCTCCTGTCTTCTCGAGAGGTCAAAACGCGCAACTCGGCATGCCACACTGGCCGGTCGCGCGGGCTTACGAAGGCTGCCCATTACCCTGTGCCTCGCGGCTTGACAAGGGGGCCGCGCGCGATTGCCCGCCGACGCAAGGTCATCCACGCGCAGACTTGCCCCGGGGCGGCGGCGCCGCCATCTGAAGTAGTGCAACAACACTGGGATGGCCATGACCGAGAGCATCTGGAAAACCCCCTTCACCCTGGAAATGGCCAATCGTTACGGCCAGAACACCGCCAACGCCCATATGGGCATCGAGATCACCGAGGCCGGGCCGGATTTCCTGACCGGCCGGATGCCGGTCGATCACCGCACCAAACAACCGGCGGGCATCCTGCATGGCGGCGCCTCGGTGCTGCTGGCCGAAACGCTGGCCTCCTGGGCGGGGAATTTCGTCATCGACGCGACGGTGCAATCCGTCGTCGGCCAAGAGATCAACGCCAACCACCTGCGCCCGGCCACCGGCGGCTGGGTGACGGGCACCGCGCGGCCGGTGCATATCGGCCGCCGCAGCCAGGTCTGGGAAACGCGGATCACCGACGAGGCGGGCAAGCTGGTCTGCATCTCGCGCATGACGCTGGCGGTGGTCGACCGCCCGGTTCCGCGCCGCGACGCCTGAGGGCTGTCAACGGCGCCAGTAGCGGGCAATGGTTTCCAGCGTCAGATGCGGGATTTCGCGCCAGTCATAGCCGCCCGGGTTCTGCACATAGGCCCAGCCCGCCACGCCGACGCCGATGACCAACAGGATCAGCGCCGCCCAGGGGCGGCGCCGGTCGGCCCAGGCCGAGACGAGGGCCACGAAGGCGAGCGGCAGGAACACCAGCCCGACAAGGAAGATAAGATCTAGGTCCATGAAGCCTCCGGCTGTCGGACCCGATTCAATCCGCCTCGGCGCGGTAAATCAAGCGTTCGTCGCAAGGCGCCACGCGCAGGATGTTCGTGGTGCCCGGAACGTTGAACGGCACGCCCGCCGTGACGACGATCTGATCGGTCGCCGTGCCCATGCCCATCTCGCGCATCGCCCGCGCCGCGGCGACCACCGCCAGCTTGAACCGTTCGACCGGGCCGGTGGCGACGCAGACCACACCCCAGACCAGACACAGCCGCCGCAGCGTCTGCGGCGAGGGGCTCAGCGCGACAATCGGCACCTGCGGACGCTCGCGCGCCACCTTGATCGCCGTCGTGCCGGAATCGGTGAAACAGCAGATCGCCTTGATGTCGGTCGATTCCGCGATCTCGCGCGCGGCGGACACGATGCCATCGGCCACCGAAGTCCGCTCATAGATGCGGAAGGCGGCGATGACCTGACGATAGGTGCTGTCGCCTTCGACCGACAGCGCGACATTGTGCATGGTGCGCACGGCCTCGACCGGGTAATTGCCCGCCGCCGATTCCGCCGACAGCATCACCGCATCGGCGCCCTCATAGATCGCCGTCGCCACGTCCGACACTTCGGCCCGGGTCGGCATCGGGCTTTCGATCATCGATTCCAGCATCTGCGTCGCCACGATCACCGGCTTGGCCAGCGCCCGCGCGCGGCGCACCAGCCGTTTCTGGATCGGCGGCACCGAATGCACCGGCAGTTCGACGCCCAGATCGCCCCGCGCCACCATGATCCCGTCCGACACCGCGGCAATGGCGTCGAACGCCTTGACCGCCGCCGGTTTCTCGATCTTGGCCATGATCGCGGCGCGGCCGCGGGCCAGCTCGCGCGCTTCCTCGACATCCTCGGGGCGCTGCACGAAACTGAGCGCCAGCCAGTCAACCCCCAGTTCGCAGACGAATTCCAGATCGGCGCGGTCCTTGTCGCTGAGCGCGCGCAGGGGCAGCACCACATCGGGCACGTTGACCCCCTTGCGGTTCGAGATCACGCCGCCCACCGTCACCGTACAATCGGCGAAATCCGCGCCGCAGCGATCGACCACCAGACTGATCTTGCCGTCATTGACCAAAAGCCGCGATCCCGGTTCCAGCGCGGCGAAAATCTCGGGGTGCGGCAGGGTCACGCGGGCATGATCGCCCTCGGCCGGATCGAGATCGAAGCGGAACTTCTGCCCCTCCTCCAACTCGACCGACGACACGGCAAAGGTGCCGACGCGCAGCTTGGGGCCCTGCAAATCGGCCAGAATGCCGATCGGGCGGCCGGTGTCACGCTCGACCTGCCGCACCAGCGTATGACGCGCGGCGATTTCGGCATGCGAGCCGTGGCTCATGTTCAGGCGGAACACATCGGCCCCGGCCTCGAACAGGGCGCGGATCGTCGCCAGATCCGACGAGGCCGGGCCCAGGGTGGCGACGATCTTGACATTGCGGTTGCGGCGCATGGCGCTTCCTTGCTGCATTGGACAGGGCTTTGCCCCCCGTATCGCTTAATTGTATCGAGGCGGCAACCGTTGAGCACGCGGAAATGATACCGCTAACACGATTTTCTGCCGCGCGTTGCCCGGCAAAAGCCCGCAATGCCGCCACGACCCGCTTGACCGCAGGGAACCGAGGGCACAGGTCTGAAGCCTGCAAGCAAGCAACGCGAGGCCCCCATGGACGATTCCACCCGCACAAGGATCGAGGCCGCGACCTTTCGGCGGCTGTTGCAGCACCTTATGCACGACCGCCCCGACGCGCAAAACATCGACCTGATGAATCTGGCCGGGTTCTGCCGCAACTGCCTGAGCCGCTGGTATGGCGAGGCTGCCGCCGCCGAGGGTCTCGCCCTCGACAAGGAGCAATCGCGCGAGGCGGTGTATGGCATGCCCTATGACACCTGGCGCGACACCCATCAACGCGAGGCCAGCGACGAACAGCGCAAGGCCTTCGACAAGAGCTTTGCACAAAACGTCGGTCGCGCTGAATAGGGCGCGGGGCAGGCCCGGATCGTCTGCCCGGCGGCCGGGTCTGAATATCGGGCATATGCGAAACAATCCGGGGGAGTTCCCTCGATTAAATCCAGTCCGGCAACGCACCGCTGGCCTGTCCCCCATCGTGAATTGAAATAGTTAACCCTCCCTTGACGCTGTTGCGCCGATCTGACTGGATCGCCCCGTAACAGGTTTCAGGGGTGCAATATGGCGTGGATCGGGTTGTTTCTGGTGTTGGCGCTGGCCATGGCCCTCGGCGGGGGCGACAGCGATCCGGTCGACGAAACCGGCTCGATCGAAGGCACCAACGGCGACGACAGCCTGACCGGCACCGCCGACGACGACCTGATCAACGGCTATTCCGGCAACGACACGATTCTGGGCGACGCGGGCGCGGACGCGGTCAACGCCGGCCCGGGTGAGGACAGCATCGACGGCGGCGAGGGCGACGATTTCCTGCGCGGCGAACGCGGCGAGGATGTCGTCATCGGCGGCACGGGCGACGATCTGATCTGGGGCGAGGGCGGCAGCGACACGCTCGACGGCGGCGAGGGGACCGACACGATCCTCGGCGGCAGCTATAATGATCGCGCCACCGGCGGCGCGGGCGACGATTCGATCCAGGGCGACCAAGGCAATGACGAATTGGCGGGCGGCGACGGCAACGACACCGTGCTGGGCGGCACTGGCGACGATTATGCCGTTGGCGACCGCGGCGACGACCTTCTGGACGGCGGCCTGGGGAATGACCTTCTGGTCGGCGGCGAAGGCCGTGACAGCCTGATCGGCGGCGAGGGCGATGATGGCCTGACCGGCGGCGGCGAGGGCGACACGCTGCGCGGCGGCGGCGGCGACGACAGGCTGTCGGGCGACGAGGGCTGGGATGTCCTCCATGGCGGCGACGGCAACGACCAGATACTGGGTGGCGCGGGCCGCGACTGGCTGGACGGCGAGGCGGGCGACGATACGATGAACGGCGGCGACCGGGACGACACGCTGCTGGGCGGCGACGGCACGGACCAGCTCTTTGGCCACAGCGGCAACGATCTGCTGATCGGCGGCGAAGGATCGGATTCGCTGGATGGCGGCGACGGCAGCGACACGCTGCAGGGCGGGCGGGACGACGCGATGAACGGCGGCAACGGCCGTGACGACTTCCACGTCGCCGGAGCCTTTGACCCCGACAGCGGCGAAGGCCCGGCGGTCATCAACGATTTCACCTCGGGCAGCGACCGGCTGGTGCTGGACATCGCCCATGGTGCAACCGCGCCCGAGGTCAGCATCGAGGTGGACGAGGACAGCGCCGAGGTCCGCATTCTGGTCGGCGGTCAGGTCTGGGGCCTGCTGACCGGCATCACCACCTTCGACCCGGAGACCGACCTGAGCGTGAACCTGACCGAGGCCGCCTGACGGCCCGGCGCCCCTGCGCCCCCCGTCGGAATTCCGGATCTCGGGCCATTGATACACGGCCAGGGCGATTGTTTCCGGAATGCGAACAATCGTACCTTCCTGATTTATCAACAGCTTGAATCAAGTTGACCTGAACGGGATAACCCCGCAGGGTTGCAACCCTGTGTTGTCCCGGGATTGTGCCATGATCTTTGCCTTCGTCCTGCTCGCCCTCGCCATGACCTTCGCCCTGTCGGGCGGCGACAGCGACCCCGTCGAGCCGATCGAGGGCACCGAGGGCGATGACGAGCTGGCCGGTGGCGGCGCGGATGACCTGATCCACGGGCTGGGCGGCGGCGACATTCTGCGCGATGGTGGCGGCGAGGATACCTTGCTGGGCGGCGACGGCGACGACCGGCTCTATTCCAATCTGGGCGACGACCGGCTCGACGGCGGATCGGGCAACGACACGCTGCAAAGCTGGAACGGCCGCGACACGCTGCTGGGCGGCGACGGCGACGACCTGCTGCTGGCCGAATCAGCGGCCGAAACCCTGGCCGAGGGCGGCGCAGGCGATGACGAACTGCACTGGATCGCCGGCGAGGGCACGATGCGCGGCGGCCTGGGAGACGACACGATCAGGCTGGGCGGCTACAGCAACCGCACGCTGGCGGACGGCCTGGTGGAAGGCGGCGAGGGCCGCGATCTGCTGGGTCTGTACGGCGTCCAGGGCGAGATCGACATCGTGTTCACCGACGATGGCGGCGGCACGCTGACCGACGGCTCTGCCAGTGTCGCCTTCACCGGTATCGAGGAAATCGATTTGCCCTATTTCTTAAGCCGGGTCGATGCCTCGGCTTCCGACACGGCGGTCACGATCATCGGCAACCGGGAGGATTCGCGCTTTGGCATGGGCTATTCCACGATCACCGGCGGCGGCGGCGACGATCACCTGATCGACGGCACGGTGATGGACGGCGGAGAGGGCGACGACCTTCTCGAGCGGACCAACGGCGACGGCACCTTGACCGGCGGTGCCGGTGACGACCTCTTCGCCGTCGTCCACAATCGCGGCTATGACGGTTACGGGATGGGCACCGTCTCCTCGACCACGCGGATCACCGATTTCACGCCGGGCGGGGATCGTGTGGAACTGGTCGTCAATTACGACGAGCATTTCGTGGACCCGGACGGGCGCGTCTACGACAACGCCCCGCCGGAGGTGACGATTGTCGAGGATCTGGACGCCAACGAGACCCGGGTCATGGTCAACAACTCTGCCGCCGTGGTGCTGCAGGGCGTCACCGGCGTCGATCCCGCGTCCATCGACGTGGAAATCCGCGCCTGCTGACGCCCCCGCCTCAGATCGCGGCCTTGCGCATCTCGTCGAGATAGATCTCGCGCATCCGCGCCGTCACCCGCCCCGGCTTGCCATCGCCCAGCGCCGCACCGTCGATCTCCACCACCGGCATGACAAAGGCGCTGGCCGAGGTGATGAAGGCCTCATCCGCCTGCTGCGCCTCGGCAATGGTGAAGGGGCGTTCCACCACCTCCATCTGCGCCTCGCTGGCGAAACGCAGAACGGCGGCGCGGGTGATGCCGTGCAGGATATCATTCGACAATTGCCGGGTGATGATCTGGTTGCCCCGGACGATATAGGTGTTGTTCGAGGTGCCCTCTGTCACCAGCCCGTCCTCGACCAGCCAGGCATCGTCGCAACCCGCCTTCTTGGCCATCATCTTGCCCATCGACGGATACAGCAGTTGCGTCGTCTTGATGTCGCGCCGCCCCCAGCGGATATCGGGGATCGAGATGACCTTCATGCCGACCTTGGCCGCCGGGCTGTCGGCCAGACCGGGCTTGTTCTGGGTGAACAGCACCACCGTGGGCACGCAGGTCTCGGGGTCCGGCCAGGCGAAATCGCGGTCGCCGGGGGCGCCCCGCGTCACCTGCAGATAGACGAGGCCGTCGGTGATGCCGTTCACCTCGACCAGCTTGCGATGGATCGCCAGCCAGTCGTCGGCGCCCAGCGGATTGCGGATCTCCAGTTCCGACAACGAACGGTCCAGCCGCTTGAGGTGGCCGCCAAAGTCGATCAGCTTGCCGCCCAGCACCGATGTCACCTCATAGACCCCGTCAGCCATCAGAAAGGCGCGGTCAAAGATCGACACCTTGGCCTGATCCTCGGGCAGGAATTCGCCGTTGACATAAACGGTGCGGGTCATAGGTCTCTCCATCGGTTTTGCAGGGTTCTTCGGCGCTGTTTGACCCGCCGTCAAGGGGTGATCCAGCCACTCGCCACGGCGCTGGCCCACTCGGCACGGCCCCGCCCGGCCGCCAGCGCGGCCATGCGGCGGCTGTCATAGGGCACGCGGCGAAAGCCGACATCCCAGCCCGCCGCCCGCCGGTCGAGCAACGCATAGCTCGCCTCGGGGAAGCCCGATTCCACGACATGCGGCACCGGCGTCCCATCGGTATAGGCCGGACAGCCAACGCTGCCGGGGTTCACCACCAGCCGCCCGTCGCGCAGCCGCAGGGCGCGCGGAAGATGCGAATGCGCGCACAGGACCAGCGGCGCCTCGACCCCGGCCAGCAGCCCGGCAATCGCCGCCTGATCGCGCAGGGTCACGGCGCCCCCGGCGGTGACGCGCTCGCACAGATAGGTCTCGTCGCTGGCGGGCGTGCCGTGGCACAGAAAGGCCTCGCCCAGCCGCGCGGTCGGCGGCAGGCTGGCCAGCCAGTCCAGCGCCGCGCCCGGCAATTCGTCAAAGGCGGCACCGTCAGACTGCCCCATTGCGGCGCGCGGGGTCTGCAGCAGATAGCGGTCGTGGTTGCCCAGCAGGCACAGCGCGCCCAGTCCGCGCAGCACGTCCCAGGTTTCCGCCGCCGCCAGCGGCCCGCTGAAATGGTCGCCCAGCACCACCAACGCATCCACCCCCTGCTCCGCCAGATCCGCCAGCACCGCCGCCAGCGCATCCGCATTGCCGTGGATGTCGGCCAGCGCCGCCACCCTCATCCCCAGAGCCCCGGCTCCGACGGATGCACCCCCGCCGCGTCATAGGCCAGCGGCAGCGCCCGGTCCTCGGCCAGCAGCAGGGGCCCGTCCAGATCGACCACCTCGGCGCCCTGCGCCACCAGCACCGCGGGCGCCATCGCCAGCGAGGTGCCGACCATGCAGCCGACCATCAGCCGATACCCCTCGGCCCGGGCCGCATCGCGCAGCGCCAGCGCCTCGGTCAGCCCGCCGGTCTTGTCGAGCTTGATGTTGACCATGTCGTATTTGCCGCGCAGGTCGGGCAATGAGTGCCGGTCATGGCAGCTCTCGTCGGCGCAGACCGGCAGCGGGCGGGCGATCTCCGCCAGCAGATCGTCCTGCCCGGCGGGCAAGGGCTGCTCGACCATCGCCACCCCCAGCCGGATCAGATGCGGCGCCAGCTCCGAATACACCTCGGCCGACCAGCCTTCGTTGGCATCGACAACGATCCGCGCCGCGGGTGCCCCCGCCCGCACCGCCTCCAGCCGGGCCATATCGTCGGGCGTACCCAGCTTGATCTTCAGGATCGGTCGATGGGCGTGCCGCGCCGCCGCGGCGCGCATGTTCTCGGGACTGTCCAGCGACAGGGTGAAACACGTCACCATCGGCCCCGGTGCCGCCAGCCCGGCCAGTTGCCAGACCCGCTGACCCGCCGCCTTCGCCTCCAGATCCCACAGCGCGCAATCCACCGCGTTGCGCGCCGCCCCGGCCGGCAAGGCCGCCTGCAGCGCCGCCCGGTCGATCCCCGGCGCCAAACCGGCGATCTGCGCCGCCACCGAGTCCAGCGTCTCGCCGTAGCGCGCATAGGGCACGCATTCGCCGCGCCCGACCAGCCCGCCGCGCGCCACCTCGACCGTCAGCACCTTCGCCTCGGTCCGCGACCCGCGCGAGATGGTGAACACCTCCGCCAGCCGGAAACTCTCCGCCTTCACCGTGATCATCCTGCGCCCTTCATCTTGCCCGAAATACTCACGGGGTTTCCCAAGGGGGGCGTGCCCCCCTTGGGCGAGGGGGTCCGGGGGGCGAGCAGCCCCCCGGTTCCTGCTCACACCGCCGCCAGCGCGTCCACCAGCACCCCCGCCCCATAGCGGAACGGATCGGTCGCGGGCAGGCCGGTTTCAGCCTCGACCTGCGCCAGGTAGGCCCTGGCCTCGGCGTCGCCCATGTGCTGGGTGTTGATCGCCACCCCCACCGCCACGCAGGCCGGGTTCGCCACCCGCGCCAGCGCCAGCGCCATGTCGCGCACGGCGATGATCGACGGCAGTTGATAGCCCGGCAGACCGCGCATATGCGCCCGGGTCGGCTCGTGGCAGATCACCAGCGCGTCGGGCTGGCCGCCATGCACCAGCGCCAGCGTCACCCCCGAATAGCTGACGTGGAACAGGCTGCCCTGCCCCTCGATCAGATCCCAATGATCCGGGTCGTTGTCCGGCGTCAGATATTCGATCGACCCGGCCATGAAATCGGCGATCACCGCATCCAGCGGCACGCCGCCGCCGGTAATCAGGATCCCGGTCTGGCCAGTGGCGCGGAAGGTGGCATTGATGCCGCGCGCGCGCATTTCCTTTTCCATGCACAGCGCCGTGTACATCTTGCCGACCGAACAATCGGTGCCGACCGCCAGCATCCGCTTGCCAGTCCGCTTGACGCCATTGGCGATCGGATAGGCAACCGAGGGCACCCGCACGTCATGCAGCTGGCGCCCGGTCGCCGCGGCCACCGCCGCCAGATCCGGCTCGTCGCGCAACAGGTTATGCAGCCCCGAGGCCAGGTCGAACCCCTCTTCCAGCGCCTCGACCAGCACCTTTTTCCAGCTCTGGCTGATGATCCCGCCCCGGTTGGCGACGCCGATCACCAGCGTCCTGATCCCGGCGGCCTTGGCCTCGGCGAGGGTCATGTCGGGCAGGCCCATGTCGGCCTTGCAGCCCGCAAGCCGCAACTGGCCCCGCGCGAACTCCGGGCGCCAGTCCTTGATGCCCTGCGCCACCTTGGCCGCCAGCATGTCGGGCGCATCGCCCAGGAACAACAGATAGGGGGTCTCGATCATGGCGGCATCCTGTGCAGGTTATCCACGCAAGAATGGCGCATCCCCCGGCGAATGTCGTTGATTTCTTGCCTGCGGAACGGGTCGGGTATCGAAGAATCTTCTGATCGACTGCAGGCTTGCCGAAGAATCGTGCAAAGCGCCGGGCAGCCGCGCCGCACTCTGTCGCCCGCCGGATCACCGCCCGAATCCGGTCATGGCGCCGCCGATGCCGCAGCGCGACGATGGCGCTCGCAGGTGCAGAAACACCCTTGCATCCCGACGCGCAACATAATAACCACCACTCCAGCCAAAACGTAATTTCCTTGCCCGAGGCGCCGCATGTCCTTTCGCATCCAGCCCCCCGCCCCCGCCCGTCCGAACCGCTGCCAGTTGTTCGGGCCCGGCTCGCGCCCGGCCCTGTTCGAAAAGATGGCCGCCTCGGCTGCGGATGTGATCAACCTCGACCTCGAGGATTCGGTCGCCCCCTCGGACAAGGACAGCGCCCGCGCCAACATCATCCGCGCCACGCACGAGGTGGACTGGGGCCGCAAGACCCTGTCGGTGCGCATCAACGGCCTCGATACGCCCTGGTGGTACAAGGATGTGGTCGAGTTGCTGGAACAGGCCTCGGACCGGCTCGACCAGATCATGATCCCCAAGGTCGGCTGCGCCGCCGATGTCTACGCGGTCGATGCGCTGGTGACGGCCATCGAACGCGCCAAGGGCCGGGCCAGGCCGATCAGCTTCGAAGTCATCATCGAAAGCGCCGCCGGCATTGCCCATGTCGAGGAAATCGCCGCCTCCAGCCCGCGCCTGCAGGCGATGAGCCTCGGCGCCGCCGATTTCGCCGCCTCGATGGGCATGCAGACCACCGGCATCGGCGGAACGCAGGAAAACTATTACATGCTGCAGGGCGGCGCGCGGCATTGGTCGGACCCCTGGCACTGGGCGCAGGCCGCCATCGTCGCCGCCTGCCGCACGCATGGCGTGCTGCCGGTGGACGGGCCGTTCGGCGATTTCTCGGATGACGAAGGTTTCCGGGCGCAGGCCCGGCGTTCGGCCACCCTGGGCATGGTCGGCAAATGGGCGATCCACCCCAAGCAGGTGGCGCTGGCCAACGAGGTCTTCACCCCCTCCGACGCGGCGGTGAGCGACGCGCGCGAGATTCTGGCGGCGATGGAAACCGCCAAGGCGAACGGTCAGGGCGCGACCACCTGGAAGGGCAAGCTGATCGACATCGCCTCGATGAAACAGGCCGAGGTGATCGTCCGGCAAGCGGAACTGATCGCCCGCGGCTGAAATACCGGGCCCGGCGCCGGGGAGGGCAGCAGGGCCATGGGGAGGAGAGGCGCGCGCCGGGGCAACCTGGCGCGCGCTTTGGTTTCCGGCCGGGGCGGCGATCGGTCATACTTTTGACCGCACAGACCGCAAGGTTGAACAAGTGACAGATTTCAGGCCCGCCGACCGCCAGCAGCCTGTGCGCAGATCGGAAAAGTGGCTGCGCTATCCGGCCTTCCGCTTCGGCGCATGCCACGTCAGCGCCCGACGGATCAGCAAGGCCAGCGCCCCGGCGTCGATCTCGCCGGGATGGTCGAACAGCACGGCGCGCGTCCCCTCGGTCCGCGATCCCGCCCCGGGCCCCGCCAGAAACTCGGCGATCAGCGAGGTCTGGCAATGCACGAACAGCGCAAAACGCGCGCCCTTCGGCACGCCGATGCGGATCGTCGATCCCTTGGGCGCCAGAAAGGCGGGCTGGCCCCAGCGCAATTCCTCGCGCAGCGCGATGCCGTCGTCGTCGGCGACGCGCAGGATCAGCGCCCGCAGCGCGGCCAGCCCCGCCCGCGCCTCAGGCGGCGCCGCGTCGAAGGCGGCGCGCGTCGTCTCGGGCCAATCCCCGGAACCGGTCACGGCGCCGCCTGCACCGGCTGGCGCAGGATCGTTTTCAGCTTTTCAGGCGCGCTGCGCGACGGGTCGGACAGATAGATCTCGTGGTGATGCCCACCCAGTGCCAGCCCCTGCGCCGCCGCCTCGGCATGGATACCCGCGATCAGCGGCGCTTCGTCGGCATAGGGGCCGACATGCAGCGCCTGCAGGCAAAGCCCCTCGTCATACGACCAGATCTGCACCCGGCCCAGCGCCCCGGCCAGATCGGGCCGTTTCCGGGCAGCCGTGCCCCGCAACCCCTCAAGCGCCTCACCCGTCAGCCACCCGGGGGCGCGGATCAGCATCCGCCAGCGCCAGGCCTCGCGCTCGCCACCCGTGAAAGCCGCCATGTCATCGGCCCACCACAATCCCTCCAGCGGACCGACCTTTTCCTCATGCCCCAGCGCCTTGCCCGCGAACCGCGCGCCATAGGCCAGCGAATAGAGCGCACCGACCGCCAGACCATAGGCCGCACCGCCCGGCGCGCCCTGCCCCTCGATCGCCAGATAGCGCATCGGCGGCACCGTCACCCGGTCGATCCGCCCGGGCTTTGCACTGAGCAAGGGATCTGGCATTCATGGCCTCCGGTGGTATAGTCGCGGCGATGACCGCCCTTGCGGCCCGCCCCGGCTGGTTCTAGCATGCTGCCCCGGCGCAAGTCTTGCTATTCTTACCCTATACAGCGGCGCCCGCGCGGCGTATGGGGGCTGCTTGATCTTCAAGGATATCCCATGACCGCCCTGCCCCCGATGCCCGCGCCGCTCGCGCGCTCTCTTGCCGACAAGGGGTTCGACACCCTCACCCCGGTGCAGGAAGCCGTGCTGGACCCGGCACTGGTGGGCAAGGATCTGCTGGTCTCTGCGCAGACGGGCTCGGGCAAGACGGTGGCCTTTGGCCTCGCCATGGCCGACAACCTGCTGGGCGACGCCAACATGATGCCGCCGCCCGATACCGCCCGCGCGCTGGTCATCGCCCCCACCCGCGAACTGGCGCTGCAGGTGCGGCGCGAGCTGGAATGGCTCTATGGCCCGGCCAGCGCGGTGATCGCAAGCTGCGTCGGCGGCATGGATGCGCGCTCGGAACGCCGGGCGCTGGAACGAGGCGCGCATATCGTCGTCGGCACCCCCGGCCGCCTGCGCGACCATATCGAACGCGGCGCGCTGGATCTGACCACCGTGGCCTCGGTTGTCCTCGATGAGGCCGACGAAATGCTCGACCTCGGCTTCCGCGAGGATCTGGAATTCATCCTGCAAGCCCTGCCCGAGGAACGCCGCACGCTGCTGTTCTCGGCCACCGTCCGCCCGGAAATCGAACGTCTGGCCCGCACCTATCAGCGCGACGCCCAGCGCATCGCCACCGAGGCCCCGCGCGAGGCGCATGGCGACATCGCCTACCGCGCGCTGATGGTGGCCAACGAGGATACAGAGCACGCCATCGTCAACGTCCTGCGCTTTTACGAGGCGCCCAACGCGCTGGTGTTCTGCAAGACCCGCATGGCGGTGAACCACCTGACTGCACGGCTGCTGAACCGCGGGTTCTCGGTCGTGCCGCTGTCGGGCGAACTGGCGCAGGAAGAACGCTCGCGCGCGCTGCAGGCGATGCGCGACGGCCGGGCCCGGGTCTGCGTCGCCACCGACGTAGCAGCGCGCGGCATCGACCTGCCGGGGCTGGAACTGGTGATCCACGCCGATCTACCCTCGAACAAGGAAACCCTGCTGCACCGGTCGGGCCGTACCGGCCGCGCCGGGCGCAAGGGGGTCAGCGTGCTGGTCGTGCCGACCTCGGCGCGCCGCAAGGCCGAACGCCTGCTGGCCATGGCCGGGGTGCAGGCCGAATGGGCCGGGGCGCCGACCGCGGCCGAGGTCTCGGCCCGCGATACCGAACGCCTGCTGACCGATCCGATCCTCGGCGGTGCCGAAAAGCCCGAAGAACAGGAACTGGTCACGCTGCTGACCGACCGTTACAGCGCCCGCGAACTGGCCGCCGCCGTGTCGCGGTTCTATTTCGCCTCGCATTCGGCGCCCGAGGACGTGACCCCGATCACCGCCGAGGGCACCAAGCCGCGCGCGCGCACCGAATTCGACCGCAGCTTCTGGGTGCGGCTGGGCGCCGGGCACGCCCAACGCGCCGAGGCGCGCTGGCTGCTGCCGATGCTGTGCCGGGTCGGCAACCTGACCAAGGCCGATATCGGCGCGATCCGCATCTTCGAAGACCACACGCTGGCCCAGTTGCACGACGACAGCGCCGACCGGTTCTGGACGGCGCTGGGCGACAGCATGGCGCTGGAACAGGACATTTCCGTCGCCCGCGCCGAGGCTCCGGCCGAGGGCGAGCGCCCGGCGCCGCGCCCCTATACCCCGCGCGCCGAGGGCGAGCGCCCGTTCAAACCCCGCGCCCCGCGCGAAGGCGGCGAGCGGACCTATGCGCCGCGCGCGGCCGAAGCCGAACGTCCGTTCAAGCCGCGCGCCCCCCGCGAGGAGGGCGAGCGCGCCTATAAGCCCCGCGCCCCGCGCGAAGACAGCCCGCGCCCCTATACCCCGCGCGCCGCCGAGGGCGAACGCCCGTTCAAGGCCCGCGCGCCGCGCGACGAAGGCAAGCCCGCCTACAAACCCCGCGCCCCGCGCGAAGACGGCCCGCGCCCCTATACCCCGCGCGCCGCCGAGGGCGAACGCCCCTACAAGCCGCGCGCCGAAGCGGCGGGCACCGGCGAACGGCCCTTCAAGCCCCGGACCCCGCGCAGCGACGGCCCGGCCGAGAAAAGCTACAAGCCGCGCCCGCCGCGCGAGGAAGGCGCCGCGCGCCCCTATACCCCGCGTGACGACAGCGCCGACAAGCCGCGCAAACCACGCGCCGCCAAAAGCGACGACAGCGCCGCGAAACCGGCCCGTCCGCGCATCGACGCCGCCGCCGCGCTCAATCCCTCGGCGCGGCTGGGCAAACCGGTGCGCAAACCGGCGGCTGGCGGCAAACCGGCGGGCGGCAAGCCCTTCGGCAAACCCGCCCGCCCCGGCGGCGACAAACGCCCGACCCGCCCGAAAAGCTGAGGCGGGCACCGGTTACGGAACGAAAAAGGGGGCCACGGCCCCCTTTCTGCTGCACAGCTTCGCCGCCCCCGCCGCCGCGCCGGTCAGGCCGTAACACCCTGTTAACCTTGCCCTCTTTGCTCTGCAAATATCCACGGGGGGTCCGGGGGGAGCGTGCTCCCCCCGGCGCTCGCAAGCCGGGCGCAGGCCGCTATTCCAGTGCCCCGGCGCGACGCAGCGCATCGGCAAAGGCACGGGTGTCCACCGCCAGATGCGACGAGGTCATCTGCGGAAACGGCGGCTGCGGGTCGAAGAACTGGCTGTCCACCGCCACCAGCCGCCATTCGCCGTTCACCTGGTGCATGATCGGCGACCCGCTGTCGCCCCGGGTGGTGTCGCAGGTGTGGATCATCGACCCGTCGGTATAGGCGGCGAGGATCTGGCAATCCATATGCCCCGACAGATAGCGCCCGGTATCCCAGCTATAGCCCGCCTGGCTGACCAGATAGCGCCCGGCCCGGATCTCGGCGAGGTCGTCCTTGTCAAAGACATGCGGCCGCACAAAGCCCAGTTCCAGCCCCAGATCGCGGTCCAGCGTCAGGATCGCCCAGTCGTCGCCGTTGCCGCCGTTCGGCGGGGCGCTCTGGTCCGAATAATTCGGCGCGATGACCGAACTGACCACCCCGGCGGTCGCCAGTTCGCCATTGCCACGCGCCCCGGCGCGGAAGCTGGTGACTTTGGCGATCCTGCCGTCCTCGCCCTGCATGCAATGCGCGGCGGTGGCGATCAGCCGCGGGCCGATCAGCGTCGCGGTGCAGGACCCGTCCTCGAGCGTCAGCAGGCCCACGGCCCGCCAGGGCATCTGCGTCACATCGACCTGCACCCGGTCGTCATGGCCAAAGTAATGGTCGCGCAACTGGATCGGCCGGTCACGGCCGATGCAATCGGCGGTGTCGGTATAGGCGGCGCAGGTGCCGCGGCCGCTGCCGGGTTCCTCGCAGACATTGTTGAACGCCGTCTCGCAAGTGTTCGAACGGTTGCGCATCGAGGCGACCGGCGCGCAATCGGTGCGGTCCGTGCCCGAGATGCAGGCGCCGGTGCCGATGCCGGGGTCGTCGCATTCCCCGTCATTCGCCCAGCGGCAACTGTCGTCGCTGCCGATTGCCAGCGCCCGGCAATCCGAGGCATCGCTGCCCGGCGTGCAGGCGCCGGTGCCGCCAAAGCGGATGTCGTCGCATTCGCGGTCGTTGGCCCAGCGGCAGGTGTCGCTGCCCAGCGCGGTGCGGATCTCGGCGGGAACCGCGTCCATCAGCCGCTGCCAGGCAGAGGCCTCGGCCCGGCAATCATTGGCGTCGGTGCCGGCCTCGCAGGCGCCGGTGCCGCCATACCGCGATTCATCGCATTCGTTGTCATTGGCCCAGCGGCAGGTGTTGGCCTGCGCCAGCGCCGCGCCCGGCAGGGCCATCAGTAACAGCGCGGTGATGGCGATTGCCGGTCTCGAAAAGTGGATTGTGCGGAAATTCATGGGCATCTCCCCCCGGAAATGCAGGGCTGAAGGGCCGCCCCCCGGCATCGGGGGGCGGCTGTGAAGTCAGTGCTCGCGGTCCATGACCCATTGCGGCGAGGCGATGGTGACGCCCAGCGTCGCCATGCCGCCGGTGCCGCTGTAGCTGCCGACAAAGACGGCATAGGCGCCGGGCTGCGGGTTGGGGATCATCACCCCCGGGTTCAACTGCTCAAAGTCGTCGTTGCAGTAAAGCTGCCCGTCCGGCCCGGCGACGACCAGCGTGCCATCGGCGTCGCTGACCGCATAGACCATCAGTTGCGGCAGGCCTTCCAGCGTGTCGATCACCAGATCCGGGCGTTCCGGGGTGATGAACCCGGCGCAGCCGTCACCCATGCCGAAAGCCTCGGTCTGGCTGGCGGCGATGTCGAAGATGATCCGCGGATCGAGCCGGGTCTGCGGGCCGTATTCGATCCGCGCCACCGCCGGTTCGGCCATGGTGTTCAGCGTCGCGGGCGCCACGGCGCCACCGGCCGGGGCCGCCGTCGACCAGTTGGGCGAACCCATCGAGGTATAGAGCGCATAAGTCCCCGTCGCCCCCGCCATATAGCTGCCGACATAGACCAGATAATCCCCCGGCTGGGCGCCGGTCAGGCTGACGGCCGGGTTGAATTCAAAGGCGTCGTCGTTGCAGCTCCAGGTGCCATCCGGCGCGCGCACCGCCAGCACAAGATCGGTTTCCGACCGCGCATAGACCGAGATCATCGGCTGCGCCGCATCGAGCGACAGCACCAGATCCGGCGCCGAAATGTCGGTGTAGCCCGGGCAATAGCTGCCGATCGGCAGCGCCTCCATCGGGTCGATCGACGAAACCGGGGCCGAGGCCAGCAATTGCCCCTGCCCGGCGGCGTTCATGTCAAAGGCGACATGACCGGCGCGCGGCGCCGCTTCCAGATCGACGACGCCCCCGGCAAAGGCCGGGGCCCCTTCGGACGCGAAAAGATCATAGACATCCTCGCCGCCGGGCGAATAGCCACCGACAAAGACCTGATAATCGCCCGCCATCGCATTGTCGAAGGTCACGGCCGGGTTGAGCTGATAGGCGTCGTCGTTGCACAGCACATTGCCCGCCGGGTCGATCACCGCCATCACCAGATCGCGGTCCGAGGTGGCGAAAACGCTGAACCGGCTGGTCGCCTGATCCAGCGTCAGGATCGCGTCGGCGGCATCAAAGCGGCCGTAACCCCAGCAGGATTCGGTGTTCAGGGGGCGCAGATCGCTCTCGGCGTAGAGCCGCCCGCCCAGCACCAGCTCCTGCCGCCCGGCATCGGCGCTGGCGGCATAGACAAAGCGGCCGTTGCGCGGCTCGCCCAGACGCGCGACATCGAGGCCGAACAGCTCGATCGCCGAAATCACCTGATCCGAGGCAAAGAGCCGCGCGTCGATGGCGCTGCCCTCGGCGGCGCCCAGCCAGACCGAATAGCGCCCGGCACCGGCAGCGGCCAGCGCGGTGTTCACAAAACCGCGGTCATCGGCCAGCGCGCAGCGAAACAGCCCGTCCGGCGTGCCCAGCACCAGACTTTGCAGCCCCTCGCCCGCCGCCGTGAACGACAGGGTCTCCATCGGCTCGGTGACGTCGAACAGCGCGCCCGCGCTCTCGGGCACCACCGCGCCCAGACAGCCGCGCACAAAGCTGGCCGCCGGTTCCGTCGCCGTGCCGAAAACCCGCGCGCCCACCCGGACCGCCGTATAGGCGTCAGGACCGGGCCCGACCTCGATGGCGAACCCGGCGCTCTGCCCAAAGGCGGCCCCCATGGTCAACGGCAACAACAGCGCCGCCGTGGCTGTGGTCATGGTCAATCGGGTTCGTTGAAAACACTTCATCATAGACATCCTTTCACGCGCCGACCGGGCGCCAGCGGAAAAAACCTTGCCTTGCGCCCACCGGCTGCGTCAATCACCTTGCAAGCCGCTCACGGCAAGGTGCGCTGGGGATGGTAGCGCGGCGCAGCCTGTTGTAAGGACAGGGCAATCTTGCAGCTTGCAGAACAGGGACACCCCGACATGGCGCGCATCCTCATCACCTCTGCGTTACCCTATATCAACGGGATCAAGCACTTGGGCAACCTGGTCGGCAGCCAGTTGCCCGCCGACCTCTATGCCCGCTACATGCGCGCGCGCGGCCATGAGGTGATGTTCATCTGCGCCACCGACGAACACGGCACCCCGGCCGAACTGGCCGCCGCCAAGGCGGGCAAGCCGGTCGACGCATATTGCGCCGAGATGCACGAAGTTCAGGCCGAACTGGCGCGCGGCTTCCGGCTGTCGTTCGATCACTTCGGCCGCTCGTCCTCGCCCGAGAACCACGACCTGACCCAGCACATGGCCGGGCGGCTGAAAGCGGCCGGGCTGATCGCCGAGGTCAGCGAGAAACAGGTCTATTCCAACGCCGACGGCCGCTTCCTGCCCGACCGCTATATCGAGGGCACCTGCCCCAATTGCGGCTATGACCGCGCGCGCGGCGACCAATGCGAAAACTGCACCAAGCAGCTCGATCCGACCGACCTCATCAACCCGCGCAGCGCCATCAGCGGCAGCACGGATCTGGAGGTGCGCGAAACCAAGCACCTGTTCCTGCGGCAAAAAGCGATGCGCGACCAGTTGCGCGACTGGATCAGGTCGAAAACCGACTGGCCGATCCTGACCACCTCGATCGCGCTGAAATGGCTCGATGACGGCGACGGGCTGCAAGATCGTGGCATCACCCGCGATCTGGACTGGGGCGTGCCGGTGCGCGACGGCACGCAGCCCTGGCCGGGGATGGAGGGCAAGGTCTTTTACGTCTGGTTCGATGCCCCCATCGAATATATCAGCGCCACCGCCGAATGGGCGCATGCGCAGGGCCTGGGCGACGCCGCCTGGGAACGCTGGTGGCGCACCGACAGGGGCGCGGACGACGTGCGCTATGTCGAATTCATGGGCAAGGACAACGTGCCCTTCCACACGCTCAGCTTCCCCGCCACGCTGATGGGATCGGGCGAGCCGTGGAAACTGGTCGATTACATCAAGTCGTTCAATTACCTGAACTATGACGGCGGCCAGTTCAGCACCTCGCAGGGGCGCGGCGTGTTCATGGATCAGGCGCTCAGCATCCTGCCGCCCGATTTCTGGCGCTGGTGGCTGCTGTCGCACGCGCCGGAATCCTCGGACAGCGAGTTCACCTGGGAGAATTTCCAGGCCTCGGTGAACAAGGATCTGGCCGATGTGCTGGGCAATCTGGTCAGCCGCGTCACCAAATTCTGCCGCTCGAAATTCGGCGAGGTGGTGCCCGAGGGCGGCGAAACCGGCCCGCGCGAGGCGCAACTGGTCGCCGACCTGACCAATCGCATCCGCAGCTATGAATCGCTCATGGAGGCGATGGAGGTGCGCAAATCCGCCGCCGAATTGCGGGCGATCTGGGCGCTGGGCAACGAATATCTGCAGGAAGCCGCGCCCTGGACGGTCTACAAGACCGATCCGGCGCTGGCCGCCGCGCAGATCCGGCTGGCGCTGAACCTGATCCGCCTCTATGCCGTGCTGTCGCGCCCCTTCATCCCCGATGCGGCGGCGTCGATGATGGCGGCGCTGGGCTGCGACGACTGGTCCTGGCCCGACGAGGTGACGGCGGCACTGACCCGGCTGCAACCCGGCCAGCCCTTTGCCACGCCCGAGGTGCTGTTCGCCAAGATCCCCGACGAGCAGCGCGAGGATTGGCAGAGCCGTTTCTCGGGAATTCGCGGCTGATCGCCACCGCGGGTTGACCCGAATCACCTGCTGACCGACGCTGAACCCCGCCCGCTGCCCGCGGCGGGGTTTTTGCAAAGGTCGTTTTCATGATGATTTCCTCGCCGTTCCGGGCGCTGGCGCTGGCCGCCGCGCTCACCGCCCCCGCCTTTCCCGCCCTTGGCCAAGTGGCGCTCAGCGCCCTCAACCTGACCGCGCGGGCCTATGAATCCGCCGCAAGCTGGCAGGAACGCCCCTACCGGCCCGCCGGTCTGGTCGAAATCGTGCAGGTGCCGGGGCATCTGCTGGTCGATGTGCGCGCCGTGTTCGACGGGCCCTGGTCCGACAGCCTGGAACGCGTGCAGGCCAATGCCCGCGACATCCGGCTGGTGCTGCCCGACGGCACCGAACTGGAAGCGTTGGGCAGCCATGGCAACTGGGGGCAGATGGTGCTGCAATCGCGCAGCCTGTCGGGCCGCCGCCCGCGCAACTTTCCGACCGAGGATGCCGATGTGCACTGGAACGGCGTGTTCCGGGTGCCCAAGGGCGTGGTATCGGCCTTGCTGCGGATCGGCGGCACCGAGGTCAGCTTTGAAGGGCCGCTCACCATCCCCTCGCCCGGCCGGGAAGAGGACGCCGCCGCCTTTGCCAGCTTCCGCATCAGCGGGGTGCGGCGCTTTCGGACCGTCGAACTGGAGGACGGGCGCGACGCGACGCTGCTGACCTCGACCATCACCGCCCCACCCGGCATGGTGCTGGCCGAGATCGAGGTCGAGGTGACGGGCCTGGCCAGCAATCAAGTGGACGGCACGGATCGATTCACCTGGAACACGCATAATTTCCGGCTGGTCGATGCCGGCGGCGCGACGTTGGGTATCCTCGGCGAACGCTTCATGCGCCGCATCCTCGATTCGCAATACAACGGCACCGATACCGGCCGCGCCACCGAACGCACCATGGTCTGGGTGGTGCCCGAGTCGCTGACCGAGGCCCGGCTGCTGTTCGGCGAGACCGAGGTGGCGGTGGTGGCGCTGGGCTCGGCCGGGGTGACAGAGACGGATTGATCGCGCCGGACCTGTCCCGCTTCGAGGGTGAGGAGCGAAAAGCCCATCGTCCAATGGACGATGGGCCGCGACGCAAGGCCCCGTTGAAAATCCCCGTGCGTATTTTTGGCAAGATGAAAGGCCGGGCGATTTCGGTTGCGCCGGGGCCGGGCTGCGCTACCTTGGCGGCATGTTCACCATCGAGCACGATTTCGACGCCACGATCATCACCCTCATCGACGAGGGTGAGGTGCCTTTGCACGAGGATGTGGTGATCGAAAGCCACGATGTCGGCGTGACCCTGACCCAGGTGGACCCCGACACCGACGAGGTGATGGTGATCCATCTGTCGATGCACCAGCTCAAGGAGCTGCGCGCGGCGCTGGATCTGCCGGAGGGCGTGTACCGGCTGCGCCAGCCGGGCGAGGATCAGTCGAGCTGAAACAGCTTGTCGCGCGCCGTCTGGCCGCGCAGCAGGCTCAGGCGGCTGGGGGCGACCCCCAGCGCCTTGGCCAGCAATTGCCGCACGGCTTCGTTGGCGCGGCCTTCGTCGGCCGGGGCCGTCACCCAGATGCGCAGCGGCTCGCCCGCCTCGACCGCGTTGCGCCGGGCGCGCGGCGTGGCGCGCACCGCCAGCCGCGCGCCGGGCAGCGCCATCGCCGACAGGTCCGGCAGGCTCATGTCGCCAGGGCGCGGGCCATCATCGCCCGATCGACATTGCCGCCCGAGGCCACGGCGATCACCGGGCCGCTGCCGTCGCCCAGCCCGGGGCGGAACAGCGCCGCCGCCAGCGCCACCGCGCCGCCCGGTTCCAGCACGATCTTCAGCCGGTCATGCGCCAGCGCCATGGCCCGCAGCGCCTCGTCCTCGGTGATCGCCTGCGCCGGGGCGCAGAGGTCGCGCAGCAAGGGCCAGGTCAGATCGCCGGTTTCCGGGGTCAGGATCGCATCGCAGATCGAGCCGGTCAGCCGCGCGTTGCGCAGCCGTTGCCCCGCCGCCTGCGACCGCGCCACATCGTCGAACCCTTCGGGCTCGCAGGGGACAACCCGCATCCCCGGTGCCCGCGCCGCCAGCGCCAGCGCGATGCCCGAGGTCAGGCCGCCGCCTCCGCAGGGCACCGTGACCACGGCCTCGGCCACCCCCAGTTCGGCCGCCTGTTCGGCGATCTCCAGCCCCACCGTGCCCTGCCCGGCGATCACCTCGGCCATGTCGAAGGGCTTGACTAGGGCCAGCCCGCGCTCCGCCGCCAGCCTCGCGCCCAGCGCATCGCGGTCCACGGTGGCGCGGTCGTATTCCACCACCTCGGCCCCCAGCGCGCGGGTATTGGCGATCTTGATCGCCGGCGCATCGGCGGGCATGACGATCACCGCCGGAATCCCATGCAGCCGCGCCGCCAGCGCCACCCCCTGCGCATGATTGCCCGAGGAATAGGCCAGCACCCCCGTCGGTTTCAGCGCCGAAACCGCGTTCCAGGCGCCGCGGAACTTGAACGAACCGGTGTGCTGCAGGCATTCCGCCTTGACCAGCACCCTCCGCCCGGCGATCTCGTCGAGGAACGGCGACGACAGCAGCGGCGTGCGCCGCGCGTGCCCGGCCAGCCGCGCCGCCGCGGCCTCGATCATGGTGATGTCGGTCATATCAGCAGCCCCAGAAAGCGGTGGATGGCGCCCAGCGCCTCGGGTTCGTCAAGGAACGGGATATGCCCGCGGTCCGGCACCTCGGCCAGGATCATGCCCGGCGCCCGCTCGGCCATCTCATCGGCGGTGGCCTGGGTCAACAGGTCGGAATTCGCGCCCCGGATCAGCGCCAGCGGCTTGCCCTTGCAGGCCTCGAACAGCGGCCAGGCATCCGCGGCGGGGGCCTTCATCGCCGCCAGAAAGGCCGTGCGCAGCGCCGGGTCATAATTCAGGTCAAGCCCCTGATCCGTCTCGATGAAATGGCGCTTCGATTCCTCCATCCAGCGGCTGGGCGGCGCGTCGAACCCCTCCATCATATGCTGCAGCGTCACCGCCATAGCCGCATGGGTCCGCGCCGTGGGCCGCCGCCCGATATAATCGCGGATGCGCTCCAGCCCCAGCGGGTCGATCACCGGGCCGACGTCGTTCAGGATCAGCCCGCGCACCCGCTCGGGGGCGACCGCGCCCAGATACAGGCCGATCAGCCCGCCGCGCGAGGTGCCCAGAATCGCCGCGCTCTCGATCCCCAGATGATCGAGCAAGGCCAGCGCGTCGGCCCCCTCCTGCACGATGGTATAGGTCTCGGCCCCGGTCCAGTCCGAACGCCCGCGCCCGCGGTAATCCATGCGGATCAGCCGCAGGGGCGGCAGATGCGGGGCGACATAATCGAAATCGCTGCTGTTGCGGGTCAGCCCCGCCAGACACAGCAGCGGAATGCCGTGGCCCGCATCGGTGTAATACAGCCGGGCGCCGTCGGCGGCGGTGAAATGGGGCATGGGCCTTCCCTCGTTTTGCCGCACTAGACCACGCGGGCAGGGGACGGGCAAGGATCACAAAAGGCCGCGCGCCGCCAGATCGGCCTCCAGCCCCGCGGGGGTCGAGAAGTGATGCGCCGCCATGCCGACCGCGCGGGCGCCCGCCACATTGGCGGCGCTGTCGTCGATGAACAGGCAGTCGGCGGCGGCGAGGGCGTTGCGCGCCAGGAACAGCTCATAGATCGCCGCATCCGGCTTGAGCAGGCGCTCATGCGCCGAGACCACGATATCCTCAAAGACCCGGCCCAGCCGCGGATGCAGGGCCAGCGCCACCGGCCAGGTTTCGGCGGCGAAATTGGTGATGGCGAACAGCCGGTGCCCGCGGGCCCGCAGCCGCTCCAGCAGCGCCCAACTGCCCTCGATCGGCTCGCGGATCGTCGCCCCGAAACGCGCCGGATAATCGGCGAGCGGCTGCGCCCCGGCGCCCTGCCCGGCCTGCAGCGCCGCATAGCCCTCGGCAAAGCTGCGCCCGCCATCCTGCGCCAGGTTCCAGTCGAAAAAGCCGACCGCCTGCAGATAGGCCAGCGCCTCGGCCGGATCGGGATAGACAGAGGTGACCGCCTGTTCGGGTCGCCAGCGGATCAGCACATTTCCGATGTCAAAGACGATGTTCATCGCAGCCCTCCGGCCAGTACAGTCACTTTTTCGATCTTTGCTCTGAAAATATCCCGGGGGGCCTGGCCGCATGGCCAGGGCGGGGGGCAGCGCCCCCCCGGCCCGCCGCCTCCCTCCCCTGCCGCTCACAGCGTGGTGTTGATCGCCCCGCCGTCGAGCAGGATGTTCTGCCCCACCATGAACCCGGCATATTGGCTGCACAGGAACGCGCAGGCGGCGCCGAATTCCTCTGCCGTGCCATAGCGCCCGGCCGGGATCGTCGCCTCGCGGGCGGTGCGGGCCTCGGCCGGGGTCAGGCCCTGCGCCCGCGCCACCCCGGCATCGAGCGAGACGGCGCGGTCGGTGTCATGCACCCCCGGCAGCAGGTTGTTGATCGTCACGCCCTTGCCCGCCACCTGCCGCGCCGTGCCCGCGACAAAGCCGGTCAGACCGGCGCGGGCGGAATTCGACAGGCCCAGCACGCCGATCGGCGCCTTCACCGCCTGCGAGGTGATGTTGACCACCCGCCCCCAGCCGCGGTCGATCATCCCCGGCAGCAGCGCCTGCATCAGCGCGATCGGCGTCAGCATGTTGCCATCCAGCGCCTTGATGAAATCGTCGCGCGTCCAGTCGCTCCACAGGCCGGGCGGCGGGCCGCCCGCATTGGTGACCAGAATATCCACCGATCCGGCGGCGGCCAGCACCGCGCGCCGCCCGGCCTCGGTGGTGATGTCTGCCGCCACCGCCGTCACCGAAACGCCATGGCGGGCGCGGATCGCCGCGGCGGCGGCCTCCAGCGCCTCGGCGCCGCGCGCATTCATCACCAGATCCACCCCGGCCTCGGCCAGCGCCTCGGCGCAGCCCCGCCCCAGCCCCTTGGACGAGGCGCAGACCAATGCGCGTTTTCCCCTGATGCCCAGATCCATGCGAATGCCTCCTTGTTGCTGGCCCAGAGGTAACACCCGCCCCCCGTCGCGGCAACGTGCCCCGGCAGCCTGCCCCACCACCTGCGATTGACGCCGCAAGCCTCGCGGCCCTAAGATCGCCGCTCGTTGCCCCGACCGGACCCCGCGCGCGCATGCCCCTGTCACCGCCCCCTACCCGCGCTCCGGCGTCCGTCGCGCATGCGGTGGCGGCGATCCCGGCGCAGGCGCTGCGGGTGCTGTCGGGTGCCAATGCCGGCGATCCCCTGCCCGCGCCCGCCGACAGCATCTGCGGCGATTACTACCGTCTCGACGAGGGGGCCCGGCCGCTGACGCTGATGCTCGACCTCGACGCCGGGCCGGATGCCGGGCGGCTGGCCGAGGGCAGCGCGATCGGCCGCGCGGGCGATCCGGTGCGGCTGGAGGGGCGGCTGTCGCTGATGGCGCCTGACGGTGATCTGGTCGAGGTGCTGGTGCTGGAAACCGGCGGCGCCCGCGTCGCCCTGCCGCTGTCGCCGCTGCTGGCCCGCCACACCTATACGCTGATCGCCGCCGATGCCGCGCCGGGGCCGATCCGGCTGGCCGATGTCGTCGCCGGGGCCTTTGCCCGCGGCACGCGGATCGCGCTGGCCGACGGGCGGCAGGTGCCGGTCGAGGATCTGGCGCCGGGCGATGCGGTCATCACCCGCGACCACGGCGCCCAGCCCCTGCGCTGGAAAGGCGCCGTGACGCTGCGGGCCGAGGGCGGCTTTGCCCCGGTCGTCGTGCTGCCCGGGGTGATGGGCAATCCCGGCGCGCTCAGCGTCAGCCCGCATCACCGGCTGTTCCTCTATCGCCGCGACGCCCGGGCGCTGGCCGGGGCGGCGGAGCTGCTGGTTCAGGCCCGGCATCTGGTGGACGGGGCGGCGATCCTGCGGCGCGAGGGTGGCTTTGTCGAATATCATTCGCTGGTGTTCGACGCGCATGAGGTGATCTATGCCGAGGGCGTGCCCTGCGAAAGCCTGATGGTCTGCCCCTCGGTGCTGACCCGCCTGCCCGAGGATCTGGCCGCACCGCTGCGCGAGGCGTTTCCCGGCCTCAGCCAGCATCTGCACACCGGCGCCGATCTGCGCCCCGAAATGGTCTCGCGGCTGCGCGACCGCCCCGGCCACACGCCCGCGTCCCGTCCCTGATCCGGTATTCTCATGCCCTTTGCCACCGTCATCGCCGCCACCGATCTGACCGACCGTTCGGCCCATGTCTCGGGACGGGCCCGGCGGCTGGCCAGTGCCCCCGGCGCGCGGATGCTGCTGGCGCATGTCCACCCGGCAAAGCTGCGCAAGGCCCGGCTGGACGAGATCGCGGCCGCGCTCGACGCCGCCGCGCGTGCGGCGGGCGCCGACGGCACGCGGCTGTTGACCGGCGAACCGGCGCCGGTGCTGCAGGCGCTGGCGACCGAGGAACAGGCCGGGCTGATCGTGCTGGGCCTGCACCGCGAACGGCGGGTGCTGGACCTGCTGCGCCTGACCTCGATGGAGCGGATCGTTCTGGCCGCGCCCTGCCCGGTGCTGGTGGCGCAACTGCCGCCCGAACGCCCCTACCGGCAGGTTCTGCTGGCCACCGATTTCTCGCCCGCCTCGGCGGCGGCGCTGATCGCCGCTGCGCGGCTGGCGCCGCAGGCCAGCTTCCATGCGGTCCATGCGCTGCAACTGCCGCTGGGCGCGGTCTTTGACCGTGGCAACCGCGAGAGCGACGCGGCGCTCGAACGGGCCGAGGCCGCGCGCGCCGCCTTTCTGGCCCTGCCCGGCCTGCCGCCGCTGGCCGAACCGCCCGAGATCGTGCCGGGCGGTGTCCATGCCGTGCTGCAATACCGCCTGGCGGAACTCGAAGCGGACCTCCTGTGCATCGGCACCCATTCGGGCAGCGACCCCAAGGCCCTGGGCCATTACGCCCGCGACCTGATGCGGGCGCCGCCGACGGATGTTCTGGTCGCCAGGCCGGGCTGAGTCAGTCCAGGCTGCGCCGCGCCAGCGCCGCGATCAGATCGGTCCGGGTGACGATGCCGACGATCCGCCCGTGATCGAGCACCGGTACCGCATCGACGGCGCCATCCGCCATCATCGGCAGCAGCGCCGCCACCGGCGTTGTGGCGCTGGCGCGGGGTCCGGCGACGCTCATGATCTCCTGCGCGCGGGCCGGGCGGTCGCGCCGCGGGTCCAGCAGCCGCCGCATGGCGCTGACAAAGCCCCGGTTCAGCCGCAGCGCATCCTCGCGCGCCCGGGTTATCAGGTGGATCTGAAAGATCACCCCCAGAAACCGCTCGCCCGCTTCGACCACCGGCAGCGAGGCAAAACCGTGGCGCCGGAACAATTCGGCAATCTCGGCCAGCGGGGTTTCGGGGCCGATGGTGACAAGGTTGCGCGACATGATGTCGGCGGCGGTCAGCGCGCCGGTGCGGTGGGTGGCGGCCTGCAATTCGGCCGCCCCGATCAGCCGCGCCAGATCCTCGACCCCCAAGTTGAAGCTCTGGCGATAGCGGTCCAGAATCGCCGTCAGCTCGGCCTCGGACAGACCCAGCCGCTCGCCGGGGGCCGGGTCGCGGGTGCCGTGGCGGTTGGGATCGTCGAACTGCCGGAACGGATAGCGCCGCCCGGTGAGCCGCGCATAGAGGATGGCGACCAGCACCAAAACCAGCGTTCCCAGCCCGACCGGCGCCAGCACAAAGCGAAAGCCCAGCTCGGCCATGGCCTCGGGGCTCAGCGCCGCGGTCATGGCGACGGCCCCGGCCGGCGGATGCACGGCGCGGCACAGGATGGTCACGGCGATGGTCAGCCCCACGGCCAGCGCGACGCGCAGCACCGGATCGGCCAGACTCAGGCAGACCGCCACGCCGATGGCGGCGGCGACCATGTTGCCGACGATGGCCGACCAGGGCTGCGCAAGCGGGCTGTTGGGCACCGCGAACAGCAGGACCGAGGTGGCGCCAAACGGCGCGATCAGATAGAGCCCCAGCCGCAGATCGACCTCGGGGCCCAGGATGAACGCCCCTGCCAGCCCCAGGCCGACCAGCGCCCCCAGCCCGGCACGCAGGGCTTCGAGCGGCGAGGTACGGGCAACAGCCGGGCCCCATGAACGAAAAACAGGCATCCGGCCGACTCCTTGCCCTGCGAGCGATCAAAGTTTCAGCACGCGCCGGGGAATGCAAGCCACCGCACAACCTTGGCGATCCGGTCAGGTTCCACTAAGAGCAGCAGGAACCCGCCAACAGAGAGAAATTCCGTGCAAGTGCCAGCAACTGTGCTCAGCCTGATGGGCGACAGTTTTCCGGTTGATCGGGGCATCGAAGATGCCTTTGCCCGCCGCTGCCGCCTGCCGGTCATGCGCTATGCCGATTTCGTCGCGCGGTATCTGGACGGCACCCATACCGCCGACATTCCGCGCCGCGTCACTGCGTTGCGGCAAGAGCTGGCGCGCCAGCAGCCCGCCCCCGTCCTGGTGATGGGCCGCTCGTCCGGGGCGATTGTCGCCGCGCTGATGGCCGCCGAAGCCCCGGTCAACCTGGCCGGTATCCTCGCGCTGGGCTACCCGTTCCGCCACCCGGACCGGGCCGACGAACCCGCGCGCTACCGGCACCTCGCCGGGCTTGGTGTGCCGATGCTGCTGATTCAGGGCAGGCGCGACGTCTATGGCCTCGCCGGGCAGATTCCGGCGCTGAAACTGTCGCCCTCGGTCCAGTACCACGAGATCGACGCCGATCATGGCTTCGTCCTCGACGATGCCCGCTGGAACCGCGTCATCGCGCTGTTCGACCGCTTTGCCGATGCGGCGCTGGCGGACTGGCGCAATCGCCTGCGCTAAGCATCGGGCGCGACCGGCAGGCGCAGCGCGGCCGAAAACCCGGTTTCCTGGCCCGCGCGCGGCGATTGCAGCACCAGCGGCGCGCCGATCCGGTCGGCGACCGCCGCCACGATCGCCAGCCCCAGCCCGCTGCCGTCGCCGCCCGAGGCGCGGGCGAAACGGTCGGTCAGCCGGTCCAGGGCCGCGGGCGCGACGGGCGGGCCGTCGTTCTCGACCACCAGCAGCCCGTCAGCGGCCAGCACCACCGAAACCGGCCCCCCGGCCGCGCCATGGCGCAGCCCGTTCTCGACAAGGTTGCGCAGCACGATGCCCAGGGCATCGGGATCGAGATCCGACAGCACCGGCGCCGCGGGCAGGGTCAGCCGCAGCCGGTCGGGCGGCAGGCGCCGGGCGAGATCGTCGATCACCATGCGCGCCACCGGGCGCAGATCGGCGGGCGTATCGCCGCGCAGGCGCCCGCCCTCGGCCCGCGCCAGTTGCAGCAGCCGTTCCGCCAGCCGGGTCAGCCGCTTGAGCGTCTCCTCGATGCTCGCCGCGCGCTCGATGGTGGCCGGATCGACCGCCTCCTGCCGCAGCCGCTGCACCTGGGCGATGGCCCCGGCCAGCGGCGTGCGCAACTCATGCGCGGCATTGGCGGCGAAACTGCGCTCGGCCTCGAACGCCGCCGACAGCCGCGCCAGCAGGCTGTTGAGCGTCTCGGCCACCGGGCGCAATTCCGCGGGCAGATGCCCGGTCGGCAGCGGCGACAGATCGCGCGCGCCACGCGCCGCCAACGACAGGCGAAAGCGCCGCAGCCCGCCCAGCCCCAGCCGCACCGCGATGCCGACAACCCCCAGCGTCAGCGGGATCACCAGCACCAGCGGCAGGATCTGCCGCATCAGGATCTCGGCCAGAATCCCCTGACGATGCGCCAGCGGCTCGGCGACAATCAGCCGGATCGACCCCTGCAACGCCGATTCGGCATAGAACCGGTGCGTGTCGGTCTGGCGAAAACCCGGCCCGTCCCAATCGGGAAACAGCGTCGGATCGGCGGCATGCGACCGCATCAGCACGGCGCCGTCGGCATCGCGCACCAGATAGGTAAAGAACTCGGGATGCTCGCGGATCGGCGCCAGCCGCTGCGCGGTGGCGCCCTCCTCGCGGTTGGTGATCTCCAGCACCGCCAGCGGCAACAGGCGCTGCGCGGTCTCCTGCAGAACCGAATCGAACACCTCTTGCATCTCATGACGCAGGCTCAGCGCGGTAAAGGCCGCCGCCCCCAGCCACAGCAGGCTGAGCGCCAGACCAAGGCCCAGCGCCAGCCGCGCCTGCAGACCCGAGGGCAGCCTCATGGCGCCCCCAGCCGATAGCCAAGCCCGCGCTCGGTGACGATGGCCCCGGCGCCCAGCTTCTTGCGCAGGCGGCTGATATGAACCTCGATGGTGTTGCTCTCGATCTCGGCATCGAAGGCATAGAGCTGCTCGTCAAGCTGCCCCTTCGACAAAAGCTGCCCGGGACGGGCCAGAAACGCCTCGAACAGCGCCCATTCGCGGGCGGTCAGGGTAACGGGCCGCCCGGCGCGGCGGATGCTGCGGGCGGCCAGGTCGATATCCAGATCGCCATGCCGGAGGATCGGATTCGGATTGCCGCTATAGCGCCGCGCCACCGCACCGATGCGCGCCGACAGCTCGCCCAGATCGAACGGCTTGACCAGATAATCGTCGGCGCCCGCGTTCAGCCCCTCGATCCGGTCGGAAATCTGGTCGAGCGCGGTCAGGATGATGACCGGCGTCACGCTGCCCTTCGCCCGCAGCCGCCTGAGGAACACGATCCCGCGCCCGTCGGGCAGCATCAGGTCCAGCAGCAGCAGATCGTGCTGGGCCGTCGCCATCGCATCCCCGGCCGCGTCGAGGCGCGTCACCCAATCCACGCTATGGCCATCCGCCATCACCTGATCGCGCAGGGCGGCGCCCAGGATGGTATCGTCCTCGATCAGCAAGATGCGCATCGGCGTTTCCGGTCTGGCCTTTCTCCTCCTTATGCGCAATTGACCTGACAGGAAACTGAAGCCGCGCCGCCTGCCGCTTCAGCACCGCGTCAGGTTCGCGGTGCAGTATGGCCCCGTCCCAACCGACGGAGTGTCCGATGAAGACTGCCCTCACCCTCGCCCTGGTCATCGGCCTTGCGACCTCGGGCGCCGCCCTCGCCGACGACGACGATTGCAACAGCCCGATGTCCGCCTGGCAATCGCGCGAGGCCGCGACGGCCCATGTCGCCGGGCTGGGCATCACCGTCGAGCGGCTGCGCATCGACGATGGCTGTTATGAACTGCGCGGCCGCGACAGCGATGGCAACCGGGTCGAACTGATCCTCGATCCGGCGACACTGACGGTCATGGAGATGGAAATCCGCTTCGGCCCCGGCGCCGACCGCGCCCGCTATCTGCACGGCCATTCCGGTCAGGCCGCCGCCCCCACCGGCAACCCCCGGCCCTGAACGCCCCCCAACACCGCCCCGGCCGCGCCCCGCTCCCACAAAGCGGGGCGCGGTTCTTTTGCCGCCCCGGGGGCGATCCTGACAGCAGGCTGAAGCGATTTCGCGCAACGCGTCAGCCAGCGATCAGCCTGCGCTGTCATTCAGGAGATACCCGAAAACAGGAGCCCCCCATGAAGACCCCTCGCGCCCTTCTGCTCGCCGCGACCGCGTTGACCGCGATTCTCGGCCTCCCCGCGCTGGCCAGCATCTCGGCCCCGCGCGACACGGCGATGGCAACCGACGATCGCACCGCCGCCCCCCTGCGGCTGGCCAGCGACGATGACGACGACCATCGCCGCCGCAACCGGCACCACGACGACGATGACGACGACGACAGCGACGATGATGATGATGATGACGATGATGACCACCGCCGCAGCCGCTCGGCCACCCCGGCGCCCGCCGGACCGCTCGCACCGCCCGCGAACGGCCTGTTCGGAACCGGCGCCCCGCCCCGCGTGCAGATGAACTGATCCGGCCGCAGCGGGAATCGCCGCCCGCTGCGTTCAACATCCGAACCCTGCTGCCAGACCCAAGGACCACGCCGATGAAATCCCTGCTCGCCGCCCTCGCCATGACCACGGCCCTGACCATGCCCGGCCTCGCCGCGGCCCGCCCGGTCACGCTGACCACCACGCTGAACCGCTATGGCGGCGAAGGCGCCTATCTGGCGATCTATGTCACCGACGCCACCGGCGCCTATGCCGGAACGCTATGGATGGCGGGCACCCGGTCGCGCTATTACACCCATCTCTCCGACTGGTACGCCGCGACCGGCGGCGATCCGGCGCAGATCGACGGCATCACCGGCGCCAGCGTCGGCGCCGGGCGCACGCTGGAAATCACCTTCGATCTGGCCGATGCGCTGTTCGACGCGGGCTATACGCTGCACATCGACGCCGCGGTCGAGGACATGCGCGATTCGCCCGACGAAATCGCCGTGCCGCTGACCAGCGCGGGCGCGGGCACCACCGTTGCCGGCCGGCGCTATGTCGCCACGTTCGGCTATACGTTCTGAACCGGAGGCCACAGCGATGATGCGCGTCTTGCACCGCTGGCCGGGGCTTCTTGCGGCGCTGCTGGTGATGGTGATCGCGCTCAGCGGCGCGGCGCTGTCGGTGTTTCCGGCGCTCGAATCCCTGTCGGCACCGCGCCCCGAGCCCGGCCTCTCGGTGGCCGAACTGGCCAGCCGCGTGCAGGCCAGCCACCCCGGCGTCGAACAGATCCGCCGCAGCGCCTCGGGCATTGTGACCGCCTGGTGGTTCGAAGAGGGCGCCCCCGGCTCGGCGGTGATCGACCCGGCGACCGGGCAGGATCTGGCCCCCGCCGATCCCGACCCGGTGCTGCGCTGGGTCCGCGACCTGCACCGCGCGCTGTTTCTCGATGATACCGGCCGCCTGATCGTCGTCGCGGGCGCCGCGCTGATGCTGGTTCTGGCGCTCACCGGCGGCTGGCTGGTCGCGCATCGCACGGGCGGCTGGCGGCGCTGGTTCACCCGGCTGCGCGGCCCGCTGGCGGGGCGGCTGCATACCGAAATCGCCCGCATCGCGGTGATCGGGCTGCTGATGTCGTCGCTGACCGGCCTGATCCTGTCGGCGCGCACCTTCGAACTGCTGTCGCTGGAAACCGCATCCCCCGGCCAGCCCGCTGAGGTCAGCGGCCTCGCCGGAATGCCGCTGGCGCAGATGACGGCGCTGGCCGCGACGCCGGTATCGGTGCTGCGCTCGCTGACCTTCCCTTATCCGGGCGATCCCGATGAGACCTTCGGCCTGACCACGACCGAAGGCAGTGGCCATGTCGATCAGGGCACCGGGCTGATGCTGGTCTGGGCCGATCTGACGACGGGCGAGCGGCTCTTTGCCACGCTCGAGATGCTGCACACCGGACAGGGCGCATCGATCCTGGGGCTGCTGCTGGGCCTGTCGGCGCTGGGCGTGCCGGCGCTGGGCGTGACCGGGCTGCTGATCTGGCTGGCCGGGCGGCGCGCGCATCCGCGCATCGCGGGCAACCAGCCCGCCGCCAGGGCGCGCACGGTGATCCTGGTCGGGTCCGAGGGCGGCAGCACCTGGGGCTTCGCCACCACCCTGCACGCCGCCCTGACCGAGGCCGGGGACAGCGTGCATGTCGGCCCGCTGAGCCGCTTTGACCCGGCACGCCACCCCGCCGCCCGGCGCTATCTCATCCTCGCCGCCACCTACGGCGACGGCGACGCCCCGGACAGCGGCAAAGGGTTCCTCGCCCGCCTCGCCGCGCTGAAAGTCGCGCCGCAGGCCCCGCTGGCCGTGCTCGGCTTTGGCGACCGGTCCTATGCGGCCTATTGCGGCTTTGCCCGCGAAGCGCAGGATCTGGCCCGCGCCCGGGGCTGGGCCGAATTGCTGCCCTATGCCACCATCGACCGCCAGTCGACGCAGGATTTCGCCCGCTGGGGCCGGTCGCTGGGTCAGGCGCTGGGCCTGCCGCTGGAACTGGCCCACCAGCCGCAACCGCCGAGTACGCAGGAACTGACGCTGCTGTCACGGCACGATTTCGGCGCCGAGGTTCAGGCGCTGACCAGCATCCTGCGCTTTGCCCTGCCCCGCAGCACCCTGTGGCAGCGCCTGACCGGACAGGGCTTTGCCCGGTTTCAGGCGGGGGATCTGATGGGCCTGCTGCCCGCCGGATCGCCGGTGCCCAGGCTGTATTCGCTGGCCTCGGGGCGGCGCGACGGCTTTGTCGAGATCGTGGTGCGCAAACAACCCGCCGGGCTCTGCTCGGCCCAGCTCACCGCGCTCGAACCCGGCGACCGGGTGCAGGCCTTCCTGCGGCCCAACCCGCGCTTTCATGCCGGGCGCGACCGGGCCGGGCTGATCCTGATCGGCGCGGGCACCGGGATCGGCCCGCTCGCCGGGTTCATCCGCGCCAATGCCCGGCATCGGCCGATGCGGCTCTATTTCGGGCTGCGCCACCCCGACAGCGATTTCCTGTACCGCACCGAACTCGCCGACTGGCAGGCCAGCGGCAGGCTGACCCGGCTGCTGATCGCTGCCTCGCGCGGCGAGCCGCGGCGCTATGTGCAAGACAGCCTGCGCGGCGACGCCGCCGAAATCCTCGGGGCGATCCGGGCAGGCGCGCGCATCATGGTCTGCGGCGGGCGCGACATGGCCGATGGCGTCGCCGAGGCCCTGGCCGGGGTTCTCGCGCCGCTGGGCCTGACCCCGGCGCAGATGAAAGCAGAGGGGCGCTATGTCGAAGACGTCTACTGACCCCCGCCGCCAGTCGCTGGCCGGGCCGACCATGGGCACGCGCTGGACCGCCCTGTTCCACACCGCCGCGACCTTCGATGCCGGGCCGCTGCACCGCGCGCTGCAGGCGGCGGTCGATGAGGTTGACAGCCAGATGTCCACCTGGCGCCCGGACAGCGATCTGATGCGCCTCAACGCCGCCCCGGTTGGCACCTGGGTCGCCCTTCCCGCCCGGCTGATGCAGGTGCTGGCGCTGGGGCTGGCGATTGGCCGCGCCTCGGGCGGGGCCTTCGACATCGGGCTGGGCGATGCGGTGCGCGCCTGGGGCTTTGGCCCCGACCCGGCGCAGCCGGACAGCATCCGCGCCGCGTCGCAGGCCGCGCGCCGCCCGGCCTATGAGGGGCTCGACCTCGATCCTGTCGCGGGCCGGGCCCGCAAACGGGCGGCGCTCGCGCTCGATCTCAACGGCATCGCCAAGGGCTACGGCACCGATCGGCTGGCCGAGGTGATGGCAGCGGCCGGTGTCGGCGCGGCGCTGGTCGGCATCGACGGCGAGATGCGCGCCAGCGGCCTGCGCCCCGATGGCCAGCCCTGGACCCTCGCCATCGAGGCGCCCGACCCCGGCCGCCGCGCGCCGCAGTCGATCCTTGCGCTGCACGATGCCGCCGTCGCCACCTCGGGCGATTACCGGCACCGGGTCACGGTGCAGGGCCGCCCGCTGTCGCATACGATGGACCCGGCGCGCGGCGCCCCGCTGCAGGCCGCGCCCGCCTCGGTCACGGTCGTCGCCGCCACCTGCGCCGAGGCCGATGCCTGGGCCACCGCCCTGATGGTGCTGGGCCCCGACCGCAGCGCGGCGCTGGTGCGCGACCACGGCCTCCACGCGCTGTTCCTGCTGCGCGAGACCGACGGATTGCGCGCCCGGGGGCTGGGCGCCCTGTTCACACCGCCCTCCTCCTGAGCCTCAGCCCTTTGACAGGAGCAGGCAGATCAGCGTCGCGCCGAACACCACCGCCGCCAGGAGGCTGACCAGGGCGGTGTCGCCCGGCGAGAGGGGCTCTGCCTCGGGGTGCGGAGCGACGAAGCCAAAGGGATCTGGATACATGCCGAACATGAGGCGCCCTTTCTGCCGCGGCGCGCGGCGTCAGGAGAACAGGATCAAGGCAAAGAGCCACAGATAAAGCAGCCCGCCGACAACCAGCGGCACGGCGCGGCGGATCGCGGTCAGAACGGGGATCAGCCTCATGCGCGCCTCCCCAGAGCGGCGGCGCCGTGCCACAAAAGGTTGCGCAGGGCCTTGCCCTCGGGCCAGGGACCATGGCCCGAGGCGACGTTGATATGCCCCGCCTCGCCCATATCGACAAAATCGGCGCTCCAGACCCGCGCCAGTTGCCGCGCCCGGGCCTGCGGCATCCAGGGGTCGTTGACGCTGGCGGCAACGACGACCGGCACGCGCAAGGCGCGCTCGGGGACACGGCCAAAGGCCGAGGTCCGGCTGCTGATGCCGGGTTCCGCCGGGGCGACCAGCAACGCACCGGCGACCCGCACCTGCGGCCAATGCGCCAGCAGCCGGACGATGGCAATCGCCCCCAGCGAATGGCCGACCAGCACGGCGTCAGGGTGGATCAGGGTGGCGGCAGCGATTTCCGTCACCCAGGCCTCGGGCGTCGGGCTGGACCACGAGATCTGCTCGACGATCTTGGCCGTCGGATCGGTGGCCTGCCACCATTGTTGCCAATGCGGCGCGGGCGAACCGTCGAGGCCGGGAACAAGCAGCGTTCGGATCATGATCGCTCTCCTTTCAAACAATAATCTAGCAAGATTATCGTATATATGAATTCCAAAATTCCCCCGGCACAGAGAACCTGAATCTCCCGCCGCGGGCCCGCAGCGGTCAGGGGGTCTCGATGTCGATGGGCAGCGCCGTGGTATCGAGGATGGTTTCCATGGCGAATTTCGACGTGACATTCCGGCAGGGCAGATTGCGGGTGAAATCCAGATAGAACCTGTCGAATGCCGCCATGTCGGGCACCACGACCCTCAGCAGATAATCGACCTCGCCCGCCATCCGGTGCACGCCGACGATGCAGCCATAGCTCTCGACCGCCGCGCGGAAGGCGCCGCGCCATTCGGGCGTATGATCCGCGGCCTCGACTTCGACGAACACGGTCAGCCCCAGCCCGATCGCCACAGGGTCCACCCGGGCGACGCGGCCGGTGATGACGCCCAGCGCCTCCAGTTTCTGCACCCGCTTCCAGCAGGGCGTCTGCGACAGGCCGACCCGCTCGGCCAGTTGCGCCACCGGCAGCGTTGCATCGCGCATCAATTCGTACAGGATCTTGCGATCGATACGGTCAAAACCCGGCGTGTTCATCTTGCCCTCCGTGATGACGGTCGCGCCAGGCTGGCGCCCGCCGCGCTTGCAGGATTGCCCTCACACCTCGAGGAACCGGCGCACAAAATCGCTCGCCGGGCGGGCGCGGATCTCGGCGGGCTTGCCAACCTGTTCGATGCGGCCCATCGACATGACGACGACCCGGTCCGCCAGTTCCATCGCCTCGTCCTGATCGTGGGTGACAAACACCGTTGTCAGCCCGGTGGCATCGTGGATCTCGCGCAGGCCCTGCCGCAGCTCCTTGCGCACCTTGGCATCGAGGGCGCCGAACGGCTCGTCCAGCAGCAGCATGCGCGGCTCGATCGCCAGCGCCCGCGCCAGCGCCACACGCTGGCGCTGCCCCCCCGACAACTGGCCGGGATAGCGCGCCCCGATATCGGGAAGCTGGATCATATCCAGCAATTTCGTCACCCGCCGGGCGATCTCGGCGGCTTGCGGCCGCGTCCTTCGCGGACGGGCGCGCAGGCCATAGGCGATATTGTCGAACACATTCATATGCCGAAACAGGGCATAGCTTTGAAAGACGAACCCGGCGCGACGGTCCTGCACGCTCAGGCCGGTGGCGTCCTGCCCGTCAAAGCACACCCGCCCGGCGCTGGGAAACTCCAGCCCGCCGAGGATGCGCAGCAGCGTCGTCTTGCCCGAGCCCGACGGCCCGAGCAGCGCCACCAGCGCCCCCGAGGGGATCGACAGCGACACCGGATGCAGCGCCGCCGTGGCGCCAAAGCGTTTCGACAGATCCTCGATCTCGATGTTCATCGACATCCTCCTAATGACGGTGGGTAGCGGCGAGCTGGTCGGCATAGCGCCATTCCAGAGCCGATTTCAGGGCAAGCGTGACAAAGGCCAGCAGCGCCAGCACACCCGCCATGGTGAAGGCCGCGACAGAAAGATATTCGTTATAGAACATCTCGATCATCAGCGGCATCGTCGTGGTCTGGCCGCGGATCTTGCCGGAAACGACAGCGACCGCGCCGAACTCGCCCATTGCCCGGGCGTTGCACAGCAGAACGCCATAGAGCAGCGCCCAGCGGATATTGGGCAGCGTCACGGTGAAAAACACCCGCCAGCCGCTGGCCCCCAGCGTCAGCGCCGCCTCCTCCTCGGCCCGGCCCTGCTCCAGCATCACCGGGATCAACTCGCGGGCGACAAAGGGAAAGGTGATGAACAACGTCGCCAGAACGATGCCGGGCACGGCAAAGACCACCGGATAGCCATGCGCCACCAGCCAGCCACCGAGCGCCGAATTCGTGCCGAACATCAGCACGAACAACAGCCCGGCGACCACCGGCGACACCGAGAACGGCAGATCGATCAGCGTGATGACCCAGGCCTTGCCGCGCCAGTCGAACTTGGTGATCGCCCAGGCGGCAGCGATGCCGAAGGCGGCGTTCAGCGGCACGGTGATCGCCGCGACCATCAGCGTCAGCCGGATGGCCGATTGCGCATCGGGATCTGCCAGCGAGGCCAGCGCAAAGGCCCAGCCCCGGGCCAGCGCCTCGTCGAACACCGCGATCAGCGGGGCGAACAGCAGCACCGTCAGCACCGCCAGACAAAGCGCGATCAGCGCCCATGTCACAACGCGCGGTTCGCTGGTGGCGAGCTGTCGGCGGCGGGTTGGCAGGTCGGTCATGTCAGCCCCTCTCATACCGCGCCCATGCGGCGGCGGCTCCAGATCTGGATCAGGTTGATGGCCAGCAGCAGCACGAAGGAAAGGGCCAGCATCGCAAGGGCAATGGCCACCGCGCCGTCATAATCGAACTCTTCCAGCCGGATGACGATCAGCAGCGGCGCGATCTCGGTCAGGTTGGGCAGGTTCCCGGCGATGAAGATGACAGAGCCGTATTCCCCGACCGACCGCGCCAGCGCCAGCGCAAAGCCGGTCAGCGCGGCCGGGGCCAGCACCGGCAGCACCACATGGGTCAGCGTGCGCAGGCGGCTGGCGCCCAGCGTGGCGCTGGCCTCCTCGGTCTCGGGGTCGATCTCCTCGATCACCGGCTGCACGGTGCGCACCACAAAGGGCAGCCCCACGAAGATCAGCGCGATCCAGATGCCCAGCTCGGTATAGGCGACGCGAAAGCCGAAGGTCTGCAGGATGACCGACCCGAACACCCCGTTCGGCGCATAGATCGCCGTCAGCGCGATCCCCGCCACCGCGGTCGGCAGGGCAAAGGGCAGGTCCACCGCCGCATCGATCAGCCGCTTGCCGGGAAAGCGATAGCGCACCAGCACCCAGGCCAGCAGCACCCCGAACACCAGGTTGAACAGCGAGGCGACCAGCGCCGCGCGAAAGCTGAGCGCCAGCGCGTTCCAGATGCGCGGCCGGTTGATGACGGCCCAGATCTCGCCCGGGCCGAACAGCACGAATCCGCGCCAGAGCAGCACACCCATGGGGATCAGCACCACGACCGACAGCAGGGTCAGCAGGATGCCGAACGACAGCCCCCACCCCGGCATCGGGGTGGAGGCCTTGAGGCTGAACGACCGCGTCGTCATCGGCTCATTGCCCCTGATAGATCTGGTCAAAGATGCCGCCGTCGCCAAAGTGCCGGGGCTGCGCCTCGGCCCAGCCGCCGAAATGGGCGATCGTCAGGCGGTTCAGCTCAGGGAAACGGGCGACATCCTCGGGGTTGGCGACCGAAGTATCCCAGGCCCGGTAATAATGGCGCAGCGCAATCGCCTGGGCCTCGGGGCTATAGAGCTGTTCCAGATAGGCCGTCGCCAGCGCCCGCTGTTCCTCGCTGCCGATATTGCCCGGCACCAGCGCCACCGGCGGCTCGGCCAGAACCGAAACCGAGGGCACGACGATGTCGAACTGATCCTCGCCCAGCTCGGCCAGCGCCAGATAGGCCTCGTTCTCCCAGGCCAGCAGCACATCGCCCAGCCCTCGCTGCACGAAGGTCGTGGTCGAACCGCGCGCGCCGGTATCCAGCACCGGCACATTGCGATACAGCGCCCCGACAAATTCCTGCGGGTCCAGCCCGTTGGCCTCGGCATAGCCCCAGGCGGCCAGATAATTCCACCGCGCCCCGCCCGATGTCTTGGGGTTGGGTGTGATGACCTGCACGCCCTCGGCGATCAGATCGTCCCAATCCTCGATGCCGCGCGGATTGCCCTCGCGCACCAGAAACACGATGGTCGAGGTATAGGGCGAGGCATTGTGCGGCAGCAGCGATTGCCAGTCCTCGGGGATCAGGTCGGTGCGGCTGGCAATGGCGTCGATGTCACCGGCCAGCGCCAGCGTCACCACCTGCGCGCCCAGCCCGTCGATCACCGCCCGCGCCTGCGCCCCCGACCCGCCGTGCGAGGTCTGGATCTCGGGCCGCGGATGGCCCTGCGCCAGCCACCAGTCGGCAAACCAGGCGTTATAGTCGCGGTACAGCTCGCGCGTCGGGTCATAGCTGACGTTCAGCAGCGCCTGCGCCGGGGCTGCCGGGGCATAGACCACCGCCCCGAACCCCAGCAGCATGGCCGCCGCCAGCACCTTCCACGAGGCGCGTTGCCTCCCGTCGCCGACCATCGCCGGGGCGCCTCGCCGGGACAGGCGTTGGCGGGTGGCAAGGGCGGGCCCGAGGATGTCGAAATCAAAGGTCATGATGGGGTTCTCCTGCGAAATGGGGGGCGGGGTATCGGCGCCCGCACGGGCGGCCGGGGTGCCCGACGGAAACGGGCGATGGGGCAAAGCGGGCGGGAGGCCATAAATCCCGTCGAGCGAGAGCCGGGGAACAGGGGTCATCATCCCCCCGCGCCGATGAGCCGCCGACGGCGGCGCGGTCCGGCGGCGTCACCGGATCGAGGGCCGGACCAGCGGCGGGAACCCGGCACCGGTCGGCTTCGACGAGCGTGGCGCAGCCCATCGCATGGGCCATATCCGCGAGCATCTCGTCGCAGCCTGAGGCCGGGCGGATCGGGAAACGGTTGCGTGCGAACATCTGGTGCTCCTGTCGGTCGGGAAGCCCTGCGCTTCCATGCCGACAATCACGACAGAGATTATCGTGAAAATCAACGAAATAATCACGCTAAAATCTGTCGTGAAAGTGGATGATTATTCCACAGCCACCCTCGGACGCAGCAACACGGGTCTGCCGCCCCCGCTCAGACGCCGATCTGGCGGGCGATGGCGGCGCTCTGCCCCGATTCGGGATCGACCACCAGATCGGCCAGAGTCAGCGATTCAATCAGCAGAAGATAGGACCAGAACACCTGCCCGAACACCTGCCGCAGACGGCAGGATTCCTCGTCGGGGCAATCGTCGCATTTCTGATAGGCCCGGCGCGACAGGCAGGGCAGCGGCGCGATCGGCCCGTCGATCAGCCGCATCAATTCGCTCAGCGACACCTCGCGCGGCGCCTTGATCAGGGTATAGCCACCGTTGCGACCGCGCAGCGAGGCGATGAAACCCGCGTTGCGGATCTCCAGCAGGATATGCTCCAGAAACCGCTTGGGCGTACCCGAACGCGCGGCGATCTCCTCGATCCGCAAGGCACCGCCCTCGCCCGCCCGTTCGGCCGCCAGCACCATCAGCGCCTTGAGCGCGTATTTCATCTTCTGAGTGATCATGCCCCTGAATACGTCGCGCCACCGAACGCCTCAACACAAAACCGATGCGCAACGGCTTGGTGGACGGCTTCGATCGCCGGGTGTGAGACGAGCTTCCGGGCGAGACGCTGCTCCGAAACCTCGCCCACGGCCGGTGACATGAGTCTGATGGCGCGGAGCGCGCGCCGGTCCGGATAATAGTCAACGAGTTCTGACTTTTCAGCCCCCAAGAGCAAAAAACTTTTCTGCGCCCGCTCAGGTTGCTAGCTTGCAGTCGGAGTACGATTTGCTACTCAAGGATGAAGATATGTCGTGGTCAGAATAATGATGAATTGGACGAATATGAATGTCGGCACCTGAACTATCAGATGAAGAACGAGACAGACTTTCAGAGCTAAACCGACGCTTTCTGGCGCTTTGGCTGATTGGTAGCGCGTTTTGCCTGTTTCTGGGGTATTTCCTATTCAGCGTTCGAGACGCGCCCGCAGTGCGCGCCATATCGACCTACTTCTCTGAATCGCACCCAAGGATTTCTGGCAAGTATCTCTTTTTTCTTCAGTTTGGTGAGCAAGCTGCTCTATTCTTTGTTTCTGGTGTTATTCTGTTTCTTCCTTTTCTTACCTTTTCCTTCTTCTCGTTGCTCGCGCTTCGCAGAAAGCTTGATTCCAGATTCGGGAGAGTTGAGGGATTTGGCACTAATGAGGTTCTTAGCGCAGTGATTTCATCTCCATTGTTCGTTGCGCTGTTGCTATTGAATTTCGCCGAATTAGATTTAGTCGATGGCGGTGAGCATAGTATGTCGTCGTTGGGCCGGCTGCTCTTCGGGTCGCCGATATACCCGGTTATTTCAGTATTCAGTTTCTTTGTAATGGCTGCGTTTTTGGCCAATCTTTTTTCTACTATAGAGAAGTTTTGGTTGGGGAAGCGTAGAAAGTGACTGTTGAAAAGAATCAAAAGGACGCTACCGAAATAGCGAGTTGCGTCCTCGAGGAAGGCTACAACTCCCTAGGGCTTTGGGGTGATCCCCAAGCCCTGGCGCTCCCCTGAAAGGTATAAGTATCGGATTCTTTCTGATATAGGTTGGTATTGAAATGCGGTCGCTGGTTATCCTGCTGTTGCCGATGCTCTCTTTCTGCGGTAATCCCCCCATTCTTAATGGGGGGATTACCCCCCGCGATCATCATGCTGGAGCCACTTTGGAAATGCTGTACGACGCTCAGCTTATGCCGCCAAACCTCCGTGCCGCACACAAAGGGCTCGACCGCGCGGTCGACCGGCTCTACCGAAAAGCACCGTTTGATTCCGATCGTGAGCGAGTTGAACACCTGTTTCTTCTGCACCAAACAGCAGCGACTCCTCTACTGCCTCCGGCCAAGGTGAGGCGCCAAGCCGCGCGCGTCATCAACTAGTCGCGGCTGCTGCAACTATTCCTGTCAAACTCTGCAAGAATTGCTGGCGCGCTACAGACACGGTAGGGGGCAGGGAACTTGCCCTCGCGCTTCCAGCGCCAGATGCTGTCGGTCGACACGTTGAACCGCTCGGCGACCTGTGCGACGGTCAGATAGGTTTTGATGGTGGTGGGCATAGAAGCATCGAGCATGAGTCTTGATCCTGTTCCTAAAGGGGTGTGATGCTTCTCTCTACCCACCGAGCCAGAAAAGTGCCGTTGGGACTTTCACTCCAAGGACGGATTTTTTCAGGATCATCGGCGCCGACCAGGTACCTAGCCTAGCGCGAATCTGATGTTGGTAATGATGATGGTCTCGCCAGGGCCGGCGAAAAAATCTTTCGTAGCCAATAGCTTGTTAGGCATGGTGGCGGAGACGAAGGGATTCGAACCCTCGAGACGGTTCCCCGTCTGCACCCTTAGCAGGGGTGTGCCTTCGACCACTCGGCCACGTCTCCGCCGACCCGTATATTGGCCAAGCTGCGGGAGAACAAGGGCTTTTTCGTCAGCGGCAGCCGACATCGGGCCGGGGCGATTTTCGACGGATTTTCGGGAACTTACCGCGAACTGCGCGGGGATCGCGGGCCGGTTCCCGCCACCCGGTTCCTGAGTCGTTCGCCGGGTCCGGCCCGCAACCCGGGTGCGGCGGCGGGCGGGCCCGGCCCTGGCCTCACCGGCCTTCACCTTCGCTTGAAACCCCGTTTGAGTGTTTGCACTCGCGGGGAATGATCCTAAATTCGGGCTCACCCCGGGCGACAAGGCCTGCGGGTTCAGAATGACCAAGGGGAAATCATCATGACGCATCACCAGGCGAGCGCCGTCGGCGCCTTGGCCCTTGCGCGACCGACCCCGGGCTGGGTGGTCCTGCGCTGGCTGAACATCCTGGGGTTGGTGTTGCTCGTGGCCGCCCTGGCCCTGCCCGTCAACGCGCAGGACCGTCCGGTCAGCTTCGCCGATCTCGCCGATCAGGTCAGTCCGGCGGTGGTGAATATCACCACCTCGACGACCGTGGCGGCGAATCTCGATCAGACCATGCCGCAACTGCCCGAGGGCGCACCGTTCCAGGACTTCTTCAACGACTTCTTCAACCGCGATGGCCGCCGCCAGCCGCGTCCGCGCCAGAGCCAGGCGCTGGGATCGGGCTTTGTCATCTCGGCCGACGGCTTCATCGTCACCAACAACCACGTGATCGAGGGCGCCGACGAGATCGAGGTCGAATTCTTTGACGGCACCCGCCTCAGCGCCACACTGGTGGGCACCGACAGCGCCACCGACATCGCCCTGCTCAAGGTCGAGGCCGAGGGCGATCTGCCCTTCGTGCCCTTCGGCGACAGCGTGGCCGCCCGGGTGGGCGACTGGGTTCTGGCGGTGGGCAACCCGCTGGGACAGGGCTTTTCGGTGTCCGCCGGGATCATCTCGGCCCGGGGCCGGGCGCTGCAGGGCAATTACGACGATTTCATCCAGACCGACGCCGCCATCAACCGCGGCAACTCGGGCGGGCCGCTGTTCAACATGAACGGCGAGGTGATCGGCGTGAACACGGCGATCCTGTCGCCCAACGGCGGCTCGATCGGCATCGGGTTCGCCATGTCGTCGCATGTCGTCGAACGGGTGATCTTCCAGCTTCAGGAATTCGGCGAAACCCGCCGCGGCTGGCTGGGCGTGCGCATTCAGGACGTGTCGACCGACGTGGCCGAGGCGCTGGGCCTGCCGCGCGCCCGGGGTGCCCTGGTGACAGAGGTGATGGATGGCCCGTCGCGGGCGGCCGGGGTCGAATCGGGCGATGTCATCCTGCAGTTCGACGGGGTCGAGGTGGCGGATACCCGCGATCTGGTGCGCCGCGTGGCGGATGCCGGGGTCGGCCGTGACGTTGCGGTGATCGTGTTCCGCAACGGCAGCGAAACCACGCTGCAGGTGACGCTGGCCCAGCGCGACGAAGAGCGCCTGACCCCGGCGGCGGGCAGCACCCAGCCGCAGGCGCCGGTCGCCCCGTCGCAGATCCTGGGTCTGGAAGTGGCGCCGCTGACCGAGCAGATGCGCACCGACATGGGCCTTGCGCCCGGTGTGCAGGGGCTGGTGATCCGCGGCGTCGAAGAGGGCTCGGATGCCGAGGCCAAGGGCCTGCGCGCCGGGGATCTGATCACCGAGGCCGGTCAGCAACCCGTCGCCACCGTGGCCGATCTGCAGGCGCAACTGGACACCGCCCGCGACGCCGGGCGCCGGACGCTGCTGCTGATGGTCCGCTCGGGCGCCGACCCGCGCTTTGTGGCGCTGTCGATCGAGTAACCCGCCCGTCAGAGGCGATACCTCGTGACCTTGAAACCGGGCGCCCCACGCCCGGTTTTTTCATGTCTCCAGCCACAGCGGGCAATGGTCGCTGACCTCGGGGTCGTGGATCACCTCGAACCGGCGGACCGGCACGCGCGCGTTGACCATCAGGTAATCGGCAAAGCGGTCGGGCTTGGCATAGCGCGCCGTGCGCGTACCGTCGAAACCGCCCGCCGTGACCAGATCGCGCAGGCCCAGCGCCGCCAGCCGCGCCAGCGTCGCGCTGCCGGGCAACACGTTGAAATCGCCGCAGGCGATCACCCCGTCGCCCGGTTGCGCCAGCCCGTCGATCAGCGCGGCAAAGCGGTCGGCCTGCGCCGCGCGCTCGGGCGTATCGGCCTTGCCCGCCGCCGGGTCGCGCAGCCCGTGCATCTGCGCGATGACCACCGGCCCGCCGGCCCAGATCCGCAGTGCATGCGCCGGGCGCGAGCGGGGATGCGCGCCGTAGCCATCGGGCGAATATTCCTTGTGCACGAATCCCTGCGCCTGCCCGATCACCGGGATCGTGCCGCGCACGAAACTCGCCAGCCCCCAATGCGAGGGCCAGGCCCGGTCGCCATCCCACAGCACCCCGGTCGCCGCCGGGCAGAAAACCGCGGCATGGCCGGGCAGCGCCGCCTTCACCTCGTCGAACATCCGCGCCCGCTGCGGCAGGACGTGGTCGCCGTCGCGGTACTCCAGCCAGTCGCACGGCGCGGCGGGCGTGTGGATCACCTCTTGCAGGCACAATACATCCGGGTCGGCCGCGCGCAGAAAATCGGTCAGCGCCGGATACAGCACCCCGCCCCAGCCGTTGAGGCAGATCAGCCGCATCACCGCACCCTTGCGCCGATTTCCACCAGCATCGCGTCCACGAAGGCCCGTTCCGCCGGGCTCAGCACCTGATGGCGGGGATAGCGCGGGCGATGGCGGTCGTTGCGCACCGGGGTTTCCCAGCCGTCGGTGGTGGCAAAGAAATCCCGCGCGCCCGCCTCGCCGAATTCGCGCAGATAGCCCTGCACCACCACATCGAGATAGCTCAGCAGGATCGGCGCCGGATCATCCTGCACCTGCATGCTCAGCACCGGCACGGCATAGACCTGCGCCGCCACCGGCACATCCCCCTCGACGACCAGCCCCGAGGGGATGGCGTGGCGGTCATACCCTTCCTCGCGCAGATCCAGCGCCGCCCAGTCGCCGCCCGGCACATGCGCCACCAGCCCGTCAATGGCGCTGCCCGCATCCGGCACGCCGGTCAGATAGGGCGTCACC